>WNFP01003950.1_pt1 | contig 11913 bp, 9 predicted proteins | sample 5400201 | NCBI WGS metagenome assembly WNFP01 (sample SAMN13153355, study PRJNA577476) | soil metagenome | isolation source: 115 cm saprolite under Madrone tree | place: USA:California | collected 2016-06-14
CCTCTGCTTGGTCGAGCACGGGCTTTCGCCCGAGCCAAGCGTCGAGCACTGGCAGCGCCGGATTACCCCAACCTGGCGCCGCATGGCGGGCGGCTGTCATCTGGACCGGAAGATAGATGAACTTATCCGTCTGGCCGGCTTCGATCTGACGAACCTACAAGTGGAATACGCGCCGGGACCCCGCGCCATCTCCTATATGTACGAAGGATGCGCGTGCCGCACTCATTCGGGCGGCATCCGCGCATCATAACGCAGGGTCGATCACCGACTACGCCATGCGTTAGGTATCGGACAACAGTTTCCTGCGGTCTTCATATTCCGCGCGATCAATTTCACCGCGGGCAAAGCGGTGCTTGAGGGTGTCGAGCGGAGTGTTGCGTGCTCGTGGGTCGGATTGCCATCCCAAACCAAACGCGCGCAATGCCCACGCGATGATCAGCACCGTCAGGACGACAAAAACGATCATCATGATCGGACCGAAAATCATGCCATACCAAGGTGCTGTAGAACCGTCCCACCAACCATACATCATGGCATTACTCCTTGCTGGACGGACCGTCGAGGATGTCAAATTAGATCCTGATCGGCATTACCCTTTGATTTGCATCAAATGTGCGGTCTAAGGATCCCGGTGCAGCGGCCCCGGTCCGCAACTTCGAGATCGAAGAGGTGAAGTAGTCGCCTGATTTCGCAGCGGTTTGTATGCGCTCGATCGGGTGCGCAGTGTCGAAGGGGTTCGTTCGGCTGTCCCGATGGCGCTTGGCACCGCTGAGGTGCGGTTCCCAAATGGTGAGTTTCAATCGTTTCAGATCATCGGTGTGGATGACGCCACCCTCGCCGGGGTTCCGCCGCTCAAGGACGGCGTATCGACCTCCGTGTTGCGTACCCCCGATTCGGTGATCGTCGATCCCGGTGGGACGAGCGGCAAGTTGCAGACTCCGCTTCTCCGGGCCGATCAATGGCCCGGCGGAGGGCCGCGTCTCGACGTACCGACGCGTTCGCTCGCTGTTGGTGACGAGCTGCTGGTCAACGACCACCACGTTACAATCGTTGGCAGGTCGGAGGCGCTACCGCGATATCCGCCGCGACCATTATTGTATGCGGCATATTCCAACGCCTCTCGCACCCTATTGCCTGAACGCCGCAGGCTGACTTTCGTCTTGGTGAGCGCTGCACCAGGCGTTGCCGCAAGCGAGCTGGCTGCTCGTATCGAAGCTCGAACGGGATTTCGCGCACGAGCGTCGGACGACTTCAAGAGCGATACGGTGTGGTGGTTCCTTGCCAATTCCGAAGATGTCGGCGAAATCGCCATGCTTACACTGGCAATGTCGGTTGGCTTCGGGGTGACTGGAATCATGCTGTACATGTTCACTACCGAAAATCTAAAGCAGTACGCGGTGTTCAAGGCTATGGGCGCCACGTCATCAACGCTTCTTGCGATGATATTCTGTCAGGCCAGCCTGTGCGCCCTGCTTGGCACAGGCCTCGGACTCGGACTCTGCGCTCTTGTCGGTCAATTTGCATCCGAGGTCGAGTATCCATTTCGGATGATGTGGTTCACACCGCTGGTCGGCAGCGTGATGGTTCTCGTGGTCAGCTTGGTCGCCGCAATAATAAGTGCGCGTCCGGTGCTCAAACTCGATCCCAGCAGCGTCGTCTTTACGGGTCGTTAGGTCATGGTCCGTTGTCGGTCGATCTACGAAGTGCCGGCTCGGTCACGCGGAAGCCGCACTACGCGCAACAGCGAGATTTGGTCGACGCGGTCAGTAGGCTTCCTTCGCCCGCTAGAGAGACTAGCATGAAGCGCGGCATGGCCGGACTGATCGACGATGCCAGGCTGCGGACACCGCGGTCACGCTCGCTGCCGCGGTGCGTTCGGCTGGCGTCACGACGTCGGCACTAAACTCTCCGGGTGCGGCCAGCACGCCAAACCATCGTTGCGCAAATCGACAGTGATTTCACGCCCGGTTTCTAGACCGTGATGCCATTCCAGCTTGCGCTCCGCCGACAGCCACAGGCGTTCGGTGCCACAGCCTGGCGCCACCTGAAAGTGCGCCCGCGCCGGCGTCGATATGTTCCCTAACGGCTTGATTGTCATAACCGGCTTCCAAAAAGTACGGAACGGTTGTCCTGTCGTCCAGCGGGAGCGGGGCAGCCCGTTCTCCGACGCTGCGAACGTCCCGCTTCAGCAACCTCAGGCGTCCGATCGATGGGAACGCGCAGCCGCAACACGGCGGGCGGTTCGCCGCCGACATCGCGCGGATGCACGACATCAGGGACGTTCGGCCTCGGCACCGGCGTCAATCCATAGATATTGAGGAAGCGCGGCTTCATTCGCGCCCAGGAGAGACGATATCTCACCGCGCGTCCACAGGTAGCCTTCGCCCTCCATGCCATCGAACTGCGCATCGCGTCAGCAGTCGACCAAACGGTTAATGATTCAAAGTCAGCCTTAGCCGCAGGCCGAGGAGCAGGCGCTATCTAGAATCGATGATTGAAGACCTGGAGTTTTAGCTTTGATCCTAAGCGCGTACCAATTGCGTCCGTAGCTCAGCGGCAGAGCGGCCGCCAGAAGGCTCAAGGCGATCGCGACAACTGCGCCTCGTCACGCCCGGTTCCCTGCTTGCAAGTCGGACACGATCTTGGCAGCCGAGCACGCCTCCCGAAAGAAGGATGACCTCCGGAACTGTTCGCTCGGCCCGCTGTCGGAGACCGCTATTTCGCAGATCGGCCGCGGACTGCTCTTGCCCGGCGCGCTTTGGGAACGGTCTGGGAGAAGAGAACGCTCTCCGCGATCCAGGGGGCGAGGGAATCGACGTCGCTCGCCATCGGCTTGGGGACGACCACATAGTCTTTCTTGATCGGACCTTTCGGGAAGTAGCGCAGCGGCTTCGCGCCTTTGCCGATGAGAACGGCTTGAGACGCTGGCGGCAGCTTCAATGCGAGACCGACACTCGTCAACGTCATGAAAATCCGCCCATTTACGTAGGCCGCGGCGCCGCTGAAGAAGTGCTTGCACTCGAACTTGACGCCCGGCTCAGTTCCGGACACTGCCCGCTCCAACATGAGCGTAAGGTGGTGAGATGTGCGGTGACCATCCGAGCTAATCATCCGAAGATTGGGAGGGAGAACAGGGCTATTGACTGACGCGCATAGTTGCACCGTTGCACTGCAAATTGCATCTGAATTTCAATGACGTAGGTGTTCGCAGTTTCATCCGGTCCGGCCCGCCATTTGCTCTCAATTTCAGGTGCTTGGCGAAAGTCACCGTTTGAGAAGGCGCCAATAAACACGAGTTCAATCGGTTTTTGGCTGTGCGAATAGCTCTGGCCGATATGGCCAACGGAAGCACTGCTCGGTGGCTTGTTGTCTCAACGCTGCTCGCAGGACCACTACGCACGCAGAAGCTATTGACCAGTTTTGATCGACACCGGGAGCTCCGACGGCGGCAGGCAGATTTCGCCGGTACAGGCCTGCGCAGTGACCGTTCCTTGAATCGCCTGGAGACCCTTCAGGCTGTCTTTGGGAAACTTCGCAACGATGGCAACCGAGCCCTCATAGACATCGAGGCCTTCGGGGACGAATTTGGCGGTGAATCGCATCGGCGCCGGATACTCGATCTTCGACGGCTTGACACCTTTGAATGCTAACGACGTCGGGATCAGGAAGTCGAAAGAGGCGGGATTGGCATTGATGTGAAAGTCATCGTCGACCTTGATCGTGACGATGATTGCGTCTCCTTCCGGAATCGACATTTGGGAGGCTGCGACGCGAACGTGATCGGCTGAGACCGGAGTGCGGAGATCCCCCTGCGCATTTGTACCTGCCGCTGTATTTGCAGCCGTCACGTTCTCGCGTGTCGACGGTAGCGGATAACGATTGAGGGCGATGACAGCAGATGCCCAGCTTTCGGGGTGATTCTGGAACTGACCGCTCAGCCGGCGTACGGCGTTAGCCGCAGCATCCAGATAGCGCGCTTCACCGGTCGTTCCTTGCAACCGGAGAAGAAGTTCGATGGCCATGGACGTGCCGGAAGGCATTTCCATGTCTCCCTCGTCCGCGAGTGGAATCAGCAGGTCTTTTTCATCAGGGGCCGTCGAGAACGAACCGTCCGGCCGGCTGAATCGATCGAGCATGCTGTCCGCGAGTGCGGCGGCGCGATTCTGCCAGATCCTGTCGCCCGTGACCTCGGACAACGTCATGAAAGATGTGCCGAGCGAGGCATAATCCTGCAGAAATCCATCCGTTTGTGCCACACCGTTAAATATTTCATGTTTGAGTGCGCCGGCCTTTTGCTCGTATGCGAGCGACCATAGTCGCTCGGCCGCCATCTTCGCCCAGTCCACGAATTCGGGTTGGCCCAGGGGCTGTCCGCTTTCGGCGAGTGCCTCAATTGCGAGCCCGTTGAGCGAAATCACCATCTTTTCGTCGCGCGCAGGTTGCCGGCGCTTTTCGCGGGCGGCCGTCAACTGAGCCCGATCGGCTGCGAAGTCGGAAAATAACTGCGTGACGTCGTTGAACCCGGCGTCCTTGAGCGTTTGATCGATAGGAACGCGCAGCCGCAACACGGCCGGCGGTTCGCCATCGACATCGCGCGGATGCACGACGTCAGGGACATTCGGCCTCGGCACCGGCGTCAATCCATAGGCGTTGAGGAAGCGTGCCGCTTCCTTCGCGCCCAGGAGAGACGATATCTCGCCACGCGTCCACAGGTAGCCTTCGCCTTCCACGCCATCCAGCTGCGCATCGCGCGCGGTGTAGAAGCCGCCATCGCTCGCCATCATGTCCGTTCCCAGATATCGGGCGGTTTCGATCGCGATTTGGCGGTAAAGCGGCTTCCCGGTGATCTGAAAGGCCGCCGCGTACAGCCGCAGAAGCTGTGCATTGTCGTACAGCATCTTCTCGAAATGCGGGACGGACCAGGTAGGCTCGGTGCTATAGCGATGAAATCCGCCGGCGAGGTGGTCGTGGATGCCACCGAAGGCGATGGCATCGAGCGTACCCAAGACGCCCGAGAGAGCTGCCGAGGTGCGATTGATCTCATAGTCGCTCAGCAGCAAGGCGAGACGCGGAGCATTGGGAAACTTAGTGCGGCTTCGATCCGCAAACCCGCCATATTGCGGGTCGAACTGCGGCAACAAGGTATCCCGCGCCTTGGCCATCCATGCACCGGGATTGATCGGTGCGGGCGCATTGCCGGTCATGGCAGACTGTATGCGACGCATTGCGTTCATCACGTTCTCGGCAATGCCCAGCACTTGAGTTCGGTCGGATGTCCATCCTTGATTGATTGAGGCCAGAATGGTCGGGAATCCCGGACCGGCCCTGGGATCATCTTTCGGCGGAAAATAGCTTCCCGCGTAAAAAGGCTTGAGGTCAGGTGTAAGGAAAAGATTGTTCGGCCAGCCGCCTTGCCCGGTCATGATCTGTCGCGCCAGCATGTAGATGCGATCGAGATCCGGCCTCTGCTCGCTGTCCACCTTCACATTGACGAACCATTGATTCATCAATTTCGCGATGTCGGGATTCGAATAGATCGTCCGTTCAGCGACATGACACCAGTAGCACGTGCTGTAGCCGATCGAGATGAAGATCGGCTTGTTTTCTTGTCTTGTCTTCGCAAACGCTTCGGGCCCCCAAGGATACCAATCAACCGGATTATGGGCGTGCAGCAGCAAGTAGGGATCGTTGGAGTCGATCAGCTTGTTTGTGTATTTGAATGGAGCTGCCGCTTGATCGGCGGGAAGCTTTCTGCCAGCCGCGTCGCCGGCCAAGGCCGAACCCATGGGAGGACAAGCGGTCATGGTCAATACGACGGCAAGGCTGGCCCAAATCCTTGTTAGAACTCGCTTGATTGTCATGACTGCGAACTCGGTCATCACCGCTATCCTCGCCGGCAGAACGCTCACTTCGTAGCCGCGCTCGTAAAGGCCTCAAGTGCACCCGCCATCGCCTTCAGGATGTCGTCCAGACCATCGATCTTGTAGCGCGTCTTGAGCGTCGCCGGCGTCGTGTAGCCGATCCACACCTTGCCGTCGCCGTCCTCCCACGCCAACACCCTCATCGGCAGGTCGATGGCAACGTGCGGATTGGCTTGCATCAACGGAGTGCCCAGTTTGGGATTGCCAAACAGCAGGACCTCGATCGGCTTGAGTTCGAGCCCGGAGGCCTTGGCCGCCGCCGCGTGATCGATCCGGGCGATGGGCGTAATGCCCTTGTCCTTGAGCGCAACGGTCAGGTGGTCGAGCGTCTCTTTGACCGGGTACTTGCTGGGCTTGATGGTCAACTCGTCCGCGGCGCTCGCCGGCAACGCCAGTGCCAACATCATCATTGTTGCAATCAGAAAGCGCATGTCGAAACTCCCTCTGTTTTGCCGATCGGTGAATCCGCCTCCGCATCGTCGAGGTCAATGCCACCTGCGCCGTCCGCTTCGGGGGAACGGGAAAATCCACGTACGCGAACGCGTCGTGCACCCTCCGTGAATACGCTGCGTCACCACTGTCTCTTTCCTCACAGCGGTCGTGGCGTTGGTTCTCCTGTCGTGCCCGGCTTGACCTGACTTGCCTGGGCGGAGACGGCACCATAGGTGCATACCGCGTAGGGCACGAAATAGGTCAGTATGACTTTCAGCCAATCAGCCGATCCAGCACCGAAGATGGCGTCGCCCTGGTTGATGAGGTTGAGGATCGTTCCGACGATAAGCGCGACATATAACGACCGGCGCGGCACGCCGTCAGAAACCGCGCAATGGCATACGATCTTCCATTTCGGGATTTAGTTCATCGTAGGCAGCTTCCTCCCACGCCTCTCACCGTGCCCCGACCAGCGATGGCAATTCGGTCAGCGATCTCACCTCGCGATCGGGACGGCCAGGAAGACGCTCGCGCCGCTGAGCGTAGCGGTTGCACCAGACAACCTGCATCCCGAATGCCGAGGCCGCGTAGGCGTCCCACGCGTTTGAAGATTGAAATGCAATTGCCGAAGCCGGCACCCGGAGCCGGTCCACGGCAAGTTGATAGACCTTGGGATGCGGCTTATAGACCCCGACCTCCTCGACCGAGAGCACGGCATCGATCAGGCCGACGAGGTTGGCACTCTTCACAACCGCGTCAAGCATTTTCGGGGAGCCATTTGATAAAATCGCCGTCTGCAGGCCTGCCTGCTTGAGGCGCTTGAGCACGGCGGGCACCTCGGGAAACGCGTCTAGCGTTAGATAGAGCGTCATCAGCCGCTCACGCAGGTCGGGCTTTTCGATACCCAAGGTCTCCAAAGCGAAGTCGAGCGCGTCGCCGGTGACTTGCCAGAAATCCTCATGCCGACCTTGGACAGCGCGCAGCCACGTATACTGGAGCTGCTTCTCCCGCCAACGCCCCGTCAGTCTGTCAATGTCGTCCCCGAGCAGATCCCGGCAGCCCTTCGCCGCCGCAGCGAAATCGAACAGTGTTCCATAGGCATCGAACACGCACGCCCTTACGCCTTCGAGGGGTGCCTGAGTCATCTACTTTACCTCACGCTGATACGTCTGTGGTCGTTTACCGTGGAATCATGATCAAGAAAGCGCCGGCATCAGTTCCAGGTCATTGGTGGTTTGATGATTTTGAGGGTGGGGGCAAGGCTATCCTTCCCGTGCGCTCGGAGCAAAGCGAACGGACGTCCGACAAACGGGGTTCTTGAACTTATTTCGCTCGACCGCACAGGGAGGTTACGTGTTCGGAAAAGACCGGCAATTGAAAAAGCCCAGCTGAGGCATTTGGCGGCGTCGGTTGAAGCCCGCCGAGATCGGCGCAAGAAATGTGTCGAACAACGAGACCACGGTACGGTACCTGAATGATTCAGAGATGTCGCGCCGACGAATGGCCGGTAACCTTTTCGGACGATGGGGCGAATAGAGAAATCGAGTAGATCGCGAGCCGGAGGTGCTGAGGAGGCTCACCAGAAAAGTTCCTCGTCTAATTACCCAATTGGAAGGGAGCCCCGCGGAACAGCGTCTCGATCAACGGGCATTCCGGCAGCGTTCCGTCGGCACACTGGGCGACTACGCCCTTGAGCACCCGCTCCATCCGTCTCAAATCGGCGATCTTCGCCCGCACGTCCTCAAGGTGTGCGGCGGCGACGGCGCGCGCCTCGCCACAGGGCTGGTCGCGCTCGTCGACGAGACGCAGCAGCTCACGGATTTCATCAAGGGAGAAGCCGAGCTCGCGCGCCCGCAGCACAAAGCGAAGGCGCCGCTCATGCGACGTGTCGTAGCTGCGATAGCCGCCGGCCGTACGTGGCGGTTCGGGCAGAAGGCCGACCTTCTCGTAATAGCGCACGGTCTCCAGGTTGCAGCCCGTCCGTCGGGCGAGCTCAGCCCGCTGCAGGCCCTTCACCACGGCGTGATCGCGCATCGCAAAATCCTTCTTGACCCTGTAGCGACTACAGACCGCATGGTACGGCACGCTTTGGATTTCGGCAAGAAGAGCGAGGTCGGCATGGTTGCATCGCGATCCGGAACGGCAGACAGCGCGCCCGCCACGACGGTTGTCGCTGCGTCCGAGCAAGGCGACGCCGTGCGACAGCGTCTGGCCGCTGTCGGCGGCATTCTCGGCGCGCTCGCCGCTTCATCCTGCTGCATCGTCCCGCTGATCCTCTTCAGCCTCGGCATCGGCGGCGCCTGGATCGGTAACCTCACGGCGCTCGCGCCGTACAAGCCATTGTCCATCATCGGAACGGCGGGTGTCCTCGGCTACGGCTTTTACCTCGTCTACTGGAAGCCAAGGCGAGCTTGCGCCGATAGTACCGCCTGCGCGCGTCCGATTACCCGCCGCCTCGTTCAACTCGCGCTGTGGCTCGCGACCGTGCTCGTGGTTGCCGCGTTCGCCTTCGACTATCTCGCCCCGCTGTTGCTTCCCACCTGACACCACGAGGACACCATCCCATGCAGAAGAGCTTGAGCATTTTCGTCCTGATCGCCTCGGTGATGACGGCGTCGACCGCACTCGCAGGCGAGCGCACGATCACCTTTGCGGTCGACAACATGACCTGCGCCTCGTGTCCCTACATCGTGAAGACCTCGATGGCCGCGGTCCCGGGCGTCGCCAAGGTGGCCGTGTCCTTCAAAGCGAAGACGGCAAGCGTGACCTTCGATGACACGAAGACAAGCCAGGACGCGATTGCCGCTGCCAGCATGAACGCCGGCTATCCCGCCCATCCGGTACTGCAAGGCAGTTGAGATGAACGATTGCTGCGCATCCTCCCCGTCCAGGGATAAGCTTGCTGCTTCCGCATCACTGCCAAGCTTTGCCGTGCGGCCGGGCACGACGTTTCCGGACTGGTCAGTTGTCGCATCGCCGGCGGTCCAGGATGCCCTCCGGGCAATGGTCGGCTCCGACCATGTGTTCGATCGTTGGAGCGGCTACGATCCCGCCACGGACCGTGTTCGCGTTGCGCTGCTGCAACTCTACGCCGAAGACGGACGAGCCCCGACCACGGGCACGCTTGCGGAGCGCGCGGGGGTGAGCGAGACGGCCGTGCGGCTGCTGCTCCAAGAACTCCGCCGTCGCGACCTGGTCGTGCTCGAAGGCGAACAGATCGTCGGCGCCTATCCCTTCACCGATCGCGACACAGGGCACTGGGTTGCACTGGACGGACGCGATCTCAACGCCATGTGTGCGGTCGATGCGCTCGGCATCGGTGCCATGATAGATCGTGACGTCGCGATCACATCGCGCTGTCGGCATTGCGGCGCTCCGATCCGGATCACCACCCGGGACCGCGGCAGAGCCTTGGCCCATGTCGAGCCGCAGACAGCCGTGATGTGGCAAAGCGTCCGTTATGAAGGCGCTTGCGCTGCGAACTCGGTGTGCGCGACGACCGCCTTCTTCTGTTCGGACGACCATCTGTCCGCCTGGCGCCGTGAACAGGCTGCGGACGAGGCCGGATTTCGGCCGTCGATCGAGGAGGGGCCGGAGGCCGGTCGCGCAGTCTTCGGACCGAGCCTTGCCGGTCTCGATACGGCGGCACAATCGTTGGTCGGCTCGACATCGAAGAGCGCTGTAGTGGCGGACCGTCGCCTTCGCACGAACGGTCGCAATAGTGGCGCCTACGATCTCGTCGTCATCGGCGCCGGCTCGGCGGGCTTCTCGGCCTCGATCACGGCCGCCGATCAGGGCGCACAGGTGGCCCTCATCGGTAGTGGTACCATCGGCGGCACCTGCGTCAATATCGGCTGCGTGCCGTCAAAGACCCTGATCCGCGCCGCCGAGACGCTTCACAACGCTCGCGTGGCAGCACGTTTTGCCGGCATCACGGCGGAGGCCGAACTAACCGACTGGCGCGGAACCGTTCGCCAGAAGGACGCACTCGTTTCCGAACTGCGCCACGCCAAGTACACGAACCTGCTCCCCGCCTACAACAGTATCGCTTATCGTGAAGGACCGGCGCGCCTCATAGAAGGTGGTGTCGTGGTGGACGGCGCGCGCATTCCCGCCGGCAAGATCATCATCGCGACCGGCGCGCGGCCAGCGGTGCCCGTCATCCCTGGCATCGAGGCCGTGCCGTATCTGACCAGCACGACCGCGCTCGATCTTCAGGAGCTGCCGCGATCGCTCGTCGTGATCGGCGGCGGCTACATCGGGGCGGAGCTCGCCCAGATGTTCGCCCGCGCCGGCGTCAAGGTGACGCTCGTCTGCCGGTCCCGTCTTGTCCCCGAAGCCGAGCCTGAGATCGGCGCTGCACTGACGGGGTTTTTCGAAGACGAGGGAATCACCGTGGTTTCCGGCATCGCCTACCGTGCGATCCGCAAAACCGACAACGGGATTTCGCTCACCATTGCACGCGACGGCCAGAACACGACGATCGACGCCGATCAGGTGCTGATCACCACCGGGCGCACGCCCAACATCGAAGGCCTTGGGCTCACCGAGCACGGCATCGCCCTCTCGCCGAAGGGCGGCATCGTCGTCGATGACCGTATGCGCACGACACGAGCCGGCGTCTATGCCGCCGGCGACGTCACCGGCCGCGACCAGTTCGTCTACATGGCCGCCTATGGCGCCAAGCTCGCCGCGAAGAACTCCCTGAATGGCGATAGTCTGCGTTACGACAACAGCGCCATGCCGGCCATCGTGTTCACCGACCCGCAGGTGGCGAGCGTCGGCCTGACCGAGGCCGCGGCGCGCGCCGCCGGACATACGGTTAGCGCCTCGGCGATCGGTCTTGACCAAGTGCCTCGCGCGCTAGCCGCGCGCGACACCCGTGGGCTCATCAAGCTCGTTGCCGACGCCGGCAGCGGTCGCCTGCTTGGCGCGCATATCCTTGCGCCGGAGGGCGCCGACAGCATCCAGACAGCGGCACTGGCGATCCGGCAGGGACTTACCATCGATGACCTCGCGGAGACGATCTTTCCCTATCTCACGACCGTCGAGGGCCTCAAGCTGGCGGCGTTGTCGTTCGGTAAGGACGTCGCAAAGCTGTCCTGTTGCGCCGGTTGAGCGCGCGTTGTGGCAATATTGAGCCGAGCATACGTATCGTTATGGGGCCCCGCGCTCCTGCTTGACCCGCCAATCGTGCGACCGGCCCCCGGGGAACTGCCGCCGATCACCGATTGCCGAGGCGTAACCTTTCCGCTCGCCAGGACGAATTTGTTGTCAGGCGAGCTGATCGGCCCGCCACAGGGGCGACTGCGTCAGTCGCACAGCTAACCCGCTATCGGAGGAACCGAAATGTCCAATCGCATGCTATCCGCACTCGTCGCCGGCGCCTTCACCGCGGCCATCGGGTCGCTCGCCGCCACCTCGGCCACCGCCCAGATGAGCAAGGGCGACATGGAAAAAATGATGAAGGAAAAACAAGCGATGACGATGAAGGCGATGGAGGGCGGCAAGATGGAGAAGTGCTTCGGCGTGGCTCTGAAGGGCCAGAACGACTGCTTTG
>WNFP01011514.1_pt1 | contig 11910 bp, 10 predicted proteins | sample 5400201 | NCBI WGS metagenome assembly WNFP01 (sample SAMN13153355, study PRJNA577476) | soil metagenome | isolation source: 115 cm saprolite under Madrone tree | place: USA:California | collected 2016-06-14
GGCGCTGCGGCCTTGGGTCTCCAGCGCGCGACAACTTACGTACAAGTCCTGACTCTCGCAGACGCCTCAGTGTCGGCTGCTGCACAGAATCAGCTGGCCGAGTCAGAGCATCCTGCCGCGTCTGCTCACACCGAAGCGTCTCGAGGATTTGCGCATGAACATCGTAGCCCTGGTGATTGTCATTTTAAGCGCGTACTGGCTGTCGAGCCTGATCATCGACTGAGATCGACCAGGTCTCCCTCCGCGATGGTGCCCGAGGTCGGAGTCGAACCGACACGCTTTTAAGGGCGGCGGATTTTCCTGCCACTTCGGCTTTCGCCGCCCCGAGTGCAACACCGACTCGGGTTCGTGGTCTGGAGCACGCCTTCACCGTAGCCTTGTAGGCCGTAGGTGCCCGCCGTCTGCTCTCTACACCTTCCTTCGCACTTGCGAGGGCTTGGCTCGGCATCAGCTCGAGCTTAGAACCGCTAAGGGCCTTCACCGAGTTTGACGGGCTTCACCTCGGGGATTTCTCCGCGAGGGCTCAAGTCGTTGGTCTGAGTCCGCTGCGTCTACCAATTCCGCCACTCGGGCATCGAGTGTTTATTCCAGAACCGGGTGCGCGGGGCAGTATAGGGCCCCGCGACCGGGAAGGGTATGTCACCGCGCCCACCGGATGACTTGTGTTCGAAAGTGGCGGAGGTCTGCGACCTTTTGCCGCGCTCGAGCATCTAAACAACCCGTGACCCGGCTGGTGGAAATCACCGTTCCCGATGCGATGCTGGCGCGCGCGTGCGCAGGGGATGAGGAGGCGCGCGGGGCGATTTATGTCGCCGTGGCGCCCGCAACCCTCACCCTGATCCGCCGCATCGTTGGGCAGCGTGTGGTGTCAGAGGACCTGTTCCAGGACACGATGATGACCTTCTACGAACGCTTGCCGCAGTTTCGCCGCGAGGCCCCACTCGGGGCCTGGCTGCGGCAGATCGCGATTTCCCGTTGCCTGATGTACCTGCGTTCGCCGTGGAAGCGTTTGTGCCTGTCCCTGGACCCGGCTGACTTCGGGGTGGGCGCCGCCGGGGCTGCCCTGGTGACGCCGGGCTACCGGGGCGAATCCATCGACCTCGAGCGTGCCCTGGCGGCTCTCGCACCCACGGCGCGTGCGGTCGTGTGGATGTACGAAGTGGAGGGCTACTCCCACCAGGAGATTGCCTGCGCCTTCGGGCGCAGCGTGAGTTTTTCCAAGTCGCAGCTGGCGCGCGCGCATGTGCGGCTGCGTGCCTGGTTCGAGCCGCAGGGAAACCGCCCGTCATGCACCCTGATCTAGATCAACAGCGCCCACTCGCCCGCCGCCTGCGTGAGATGCCGGACGAGGCGGCGCAGCCGTACGGCTGGCGCGAATTTCAGCGCCGTTCAGGCATGCGTACGCGGCCCGGACCGGGGCTGGCTGGCGGCCGGGCGCTCGCGGCGGCTGCCGTGCTCGCGCTGGGCGTCGTCGCGGTGTGGACGCGCCTGGGCGGTTGGTCCCCGACGCCCCCGCGCCCGGCGAGCGTGGCCGCCGCGCGCCTCACCCTGGAAGCGGCGCAGCCGCTGGCCGCGCATACCTTCGCCATGGAGCACTGGTTGGCGAGCCTGCCGAGCGAGCCGGCCGTCGTACATGTGGGAACGCGTGCGGCGGTGACCGGGCTCGAGGATCGCATCGCGCAGGTCGATGACCTGCTGAGCGCCGAGCGCCTGGATCAGGCGCAGCCTGCGCGGCTGCTGGCCCTGCAGCAGGCGCGCACGCGCCTGGTCGGAGCGCTGGTGCAGGTGCGTTACGCCGAAACCCTGGCCGATGAGTCGCGCTGAAAACGAGGAGCGAACGTGAAAAAGTTCTACCTGAACGCGTCCTGGCTCATCGTGGGGATTGCCGCCGGCGCAACGGTCGCCGCGGCCTGCCTCGCAGCGCCGACGCCCAAGCCGCCGCCGGTGCCGCCGGCCGCGGTCCGGCCCGACAGCGACGCCGATCTCGACGCGCAGCTCGAGGCGGCCCGCAAGAGACTCGAGCAGGCGGCGCACGACGTGGCGCGGCTGTCCTCGCAGCTGAGCGGGACGGTGATCGATCGTGTCATGCCCTACGTTGAAGCCGGTCACGCCATCATCGGGGTGCAGCTGGAACCGGCCGCGGGTGCTGCGGGCGCGCGCGTGCGCGAGGTGAGTCCGGGGGGACCTGCCGCGGAAGCCGGCATTCACGTCGGCGACGTGATCGTGGCGGTGAACGGGACCGAGCTGAAGGACGACGAGCCGGCGCGCCAGGTAGTCCGCATCATGCGCGACGTCAAACCGGACGCCAGGGTGAGCGTGCGCGTGTCGCGCGACGGCAAGACGCGCGACTTCACGGTCACGGCGCGGCCCGGTCCAAGTATGCTGGCGAGCGTTCGCGGCCCGCCCGATCTGGCCTTCGGACCGTTTCCCGACTTGCAGGGTGCTTTCCTGTTCCATGGGCCGCTCATGGACATGGAGCTGGCGACACTCACGCCGCGTCTCGGCAGTTACTTTGGCAGCGAACAGGGGGTGCTGGTCGTGCGCGCACCCGCTGACGGGGCCGTGAAGCTCGAGGACGGGGACGTGATCCTTGCCATCGACGGGCGTCAGCCCGCGAGCGGCTCCCATGCCACCCGCATCCTGAGCTCCTATCAGCCTGGGGAGAAACTCACGCTGCGTATCATCCGTCAGCACAAGACGCTGGAGGTTGACGCGACGCTTCCCGAGAACATGGGACGGATCCACAAGAACACGATGTGGCGCGAGGGATCGCCGCACGAGCCCTCCGAACCGACACGCAGGGTGTTGATCCTCTGAGGACGGGGTGCGCTCAGGCGCTGCGTGTAACATGCGCGCGTGCGCCGCCAGGATTTTTCCTACGATCTGCCCGAGGAGTTGATTGCCCAGATGCCGCTCGCCGAGCGCTCGGCGAGCCGCATGCTGGTGCTCGACGGGCCGACCGGAGCGCTCTCGGACCGTGCGGTGCGGGATCTGCCGGAGTATCTGCAGCGCGGCGACCTGCTGGTGCTCAACGACACGCGCGTGGTCGCCGCGCGCCTCGTGGGCGTGAAACCCTCCGGTGGACGCGTGGAGATTCTTCTCGAGCGCGACCTCGCGGGGTACGAGGCGCTGGCACAGCTCGCCGCCAGCAAGCCCATTCGGGAGGGGCTCGAGGTTGAGACCGCGGGCGGTACGGTGCGGGTGCTCAGGCGCGAGGATGAGCTGTGGCGCATCGCGCTGCCGGCTCCGGCGCTGGAATTCTTCGAACGCTGGGGCGAGGTGCCGCTGCCGCCGTACATCCGCCGGCGCGCCGATCACACTGACCGCGAGCGTTACCAGAGCATCTTTGCGCGCGAGCCCGGCGCGGTCGCAGCTCCCACCGCCAGCCTGCACTTCGACGAGCGGCTGCTCGCGGCGCTGGCAGAGCGCGGCGTGAGCCGTGTGCAGGTCACCCTGCACGTCGGCGCGGGAACCTTTCAGCCGCTGCGCACCGAGAGCATCGCCGCGCATGCCATGCATGCCGAGCGGGCCTGGGTGAGCGCGGCGACCTGCGAGGCGATCGCGCGCACGCGCGCGCTCGGCGGCCGTGTAGTCGCCGTGGGCACCACGGTGATGCGCGCGCTCGAGTCCGCGGCCCTGGCGGCCAACGCCGGCGCGGCGCCCGCGCGCGCCCTGGCTCCCTGGTCAGGGGACACGCGACTGTTCATCACGCCGGGCTTTCAGTTTCAGGTGAGCGATGTGCTGCTGACCAACTTCCATCTGCCCGAGTCGACCCTGCTCATGCTGGTGTGCGCGTTCGCCGGCCACCGCCAGGTGCTCGCCGCCTACGCGCACGCGGTGCGGGCGCGTTATCGCTTCTTCAGCTACGGCGACGCGATGTTGGTCACACGGGAGCGCGCTTGAGGCCGACCTTCACCGTGCAGGCGAGCGACGGCGCCGCGCGCGCCGGCAGGCTCGTGACCGCTCACGGCGTGGTCGAGACCCCGGCATTCATGCCGGTAGGCACCTATGGCACGGTCAAGGCGATGACGCCCGAGGAGCTCGAAGGACTGGGCGCCCAGATCATTCTGGGCAACACCTTCCACCTCATGCTGCGTCCCGGCCCCGCCATCGTCGCCGCGCATGGCGGGCTGCACCGTTTCATGCATTGGCAACACCCGATCCTCACCGATTCCGGCGGCTTCCAGGTGTTCAGCCTGAAGAGCCTGCGCCGCATCACCGAGGAGGGGGTACGCTTTCGTTCGCCGCTCGACGGCCGCGAAGTGCGGCTCACCCCGGAAGACTCCATGGAGGTGCAGCTCGCGCTGCGCTCGGATATCGCCATGGCGCTGGATGATTGCACCGAGCACCCGGCCACCGAGGGCGAGGCGCGCGAGTCCATGGAACGCTCCATGCGCTGGGCAGCGCGCAGCCACGCTCACTACTACCGCGCCGACGCGCCCGGGGGACTGTTCGGGATCGTGCAGGGCGGCATGCACGCAGCGCTGCGGCTCGCCTCGCTCGAGGCGCTGCTGCGCCTCGACTGGCCGGGCCTGGCGGTCGGCGGGCTCGCGGTCGGGGAGCCCGAGGAGGAGCGCTTAGCTGTCCTCGAGTCGCTGGTGCCGCACATGCCGGCCGGACTGCCGCGTTATCTCATGGGCGTCGGCCGGCCGCAGGACATCGTGGCGGCCGTGATGCGCGGCATCGACCTGTTCGACTGTGTCATGCCGACGCGTCACGCCCGCAACGGACACCTGTTCACCTCGACCGGGGTCATGAACATCCGCAACAGCGTCTACCAGGACGATCTCTCGCCGGTCGACGCCGCCTGCGACTGTTACACCTGCCGCAACTACAGTCGTGCCTACCTGCGCCATCTCGACCGCTGCAACGAGATCCTGGGCTCACGGCTCAACACCATGCACAACCTGCACTTCTATATGGGGCTCATGCGCTCGCTGCGAGCCGCCATCGCCGCCGGCGATCTGGCGGCCTGGGCCCGGGGATTCCTCACAGGCCGGCGCGCCGCCGGTGCTGTGGCATAATGCCGCCCTTTTCGCTTCCCGGACCGCGTACATGAATGCCTTGATCCCCGACGCCTGGGCACAGGCGACCCCCGGCGCCCCCGGCGGCCAGTTCCAGTTTGCGCTGCTCATGGCGGCGTTCATCGCCCTGTTTTATTTCATGCTGATCCGTCCGCAGCAGAAGCGCGCCAAGGAGCACCAGGCGCTGGTGTCGAAGCTCGCCGCCGGGGATGAGGTGGTGACCACCGGAGGCCTGCTCGGCCGGGTCACCGATGTTGGCGACACCTTCATTACCCTCGAGATCGCCGACGGCGTGCGCGTCAAGGTGCAGAAGGTCCAGATCGCCCAGCTGATGCCCAAGGGCACCCTGAAAAGCGCCTGAACATGCTCGAATACGCCCGCTGGAAATACATCCTGGTTGCGGCCGTGCTGCTGCTGGCCACGTTGTTCGCGCTGCCGAATGTGTTCGGCGAGGACCCCGCGCTGCAGGTGGCGCGCAAGGACCACAACCCGGTGACCACCGCGGCCTCGCAGGCGGTGGAGACGTTCCTGCGGCAGCGCGGTATTCGCTTCGACAGGAGCTACATCGACGGCGGGCGCCTCATGGTGCGCTTCGCCAACGTGGCCGATCAGCTGGCGGCGCGCGATGCCGTCAACGACCAGCTCAAGGACACCTACATCACCGCGCTGTCGTTTGCGCCGCGCACGCCGGCGGCGCTGCGCGCGCTCGGCCTGCGCCCCATGCCGCTCGGGCTCGATCTGCGCGGCGGCCTGTATCTGCTCTATCAGGTCGACGTGAATGCCGCGGTCAGCCAGGCGCTCGAAGGCTACGCGCAGGATGCGCGGCGCGCGCTCGCCGCCGCCAACATCCCGGTGAAGGACGTGATCACCGTCGCGCTGGGGAGCGACCGACCCAATGCCGTGCGCGTGTTGTTGCCTCCCGCAGCCGACGTCAATGCCGCGCGCAACGCCCTCAATCAGCCGCTGGCCGGGTTGTCCATCAGCACCGAGAGTCTTGCCAGCGGCTCGGCCATTACCGGCGTCATGACCCCCGCGCAGATCCGTGAGCGCCAGGACTATGCGATCCAGCAGAACATCACCACCCTGCGCAACCGCGTGAACGAGCTCGGCGTGTCCGAGCCGATCGTGCAGCGCCAGGGGATCGACCGCATCAACGTGCAGCTGCCAGGGGTGCAGAACTCGGCCGAAGTGAAGGACATTCTCGGCCGGGTGGCGACGCTGGAGTTCCGTCTCGAGGACATGCAGAACAACGCCTTCGAGGCGATGCAGCTGGGACGGGCGCCGCTCGGCTCCAAGCTCTACACCCACACGCGCTTCGGTCGCCCGGTGCTGCTGAAGCGCGAGGTGATTGCCACCGGGGATCAGCTCACCAACGCCACCACCGGCCAGTCGCAGGAAGGTCCGGCGGTGAACATCAAGCTCGATGCGCGCGCCGGCGAGAGCATGCTGAAGACCACGCGCCAGAACCTCAACAAACGCATGGCGGTGGTGCTGATCGAAAAGCGTCGCGAGGTCAGCGAGGTCAACGGCAGGAAGGTAAACCGCGATGTGACCGACGAGGAGGTCATCAACGACGCCACCATCCGCGGCGTGTTCAGCAATAACTTCCAGATCACCGGGCTGGCCGCCGGCGAGGCGCGGGAACTCGCGCTGCTGCTGCGCTCGGGCTCGCTGGCGACGGTGATCTATCCGATCGAGGAGCGCGCCGTGGGCCCCAGTCTCGGGCGCGACAACATCGACAAGGGCGTTACGGCGCTGATCGTGGGCATGGCGGGCGTGTTCCTGTTCATGGCGATCTATTACCGTACCTTCGGCCTGGTGGCCGATCTGGTGCTGCTCGCCAATGTCGTGCTGCTGACGGCGCTGCTGTCGATGATGCGCGCCTCGCTGTCGCTGCCCGGTATCGCCGGCATCATCCTCACCGTCGGCATGGCGGTGGACGCCAACGTGCTGATCTACGAGCGCATCCGCGAGGAGATCCGCAAGGGCGTGTCGCCGCAGGCGGCGATCCGTGCCGGCTTCGAGAAGGCCTTTTCGGCGATTGCGGATTCCAACATCACCACTGATGGGCAGCCGTGCGCTGCTCACCCTCATGTACGGCGGGCGGCGCAAGATCGCGCGTCTGTCAATCTGACCGGCGCGCACCCGGACTCTCAAGGATCACACGTGGAATTTTTCAGCCATCAGACCAGCTATCCGTTCATGGCCACGCGCAAAGTGTGGTACACGCTGTCGGCCGTGCTCATGATCGTGTCGCTGGCGTCGTTCTTCACGCGCGGCGTGAATCTGACTATCGACTTCACCGGCGGCGTCAGCGCCGAGGTCCGCTTCCCGCACGCCGTCAACGTCGATGAGGTGCGCACCCGGCTGGCCGCCGCGGGCTTCCGCGAGCCGCAGGTACAGAACTTCGGCTCCTCGCGCGACATCGCCATCCGCCTGCCACCGGACCCCAAGCAGACGGCGACCGAGATTCGCGCGCGCCTGGAGGCGGCGCTCACCGGCATCGACGCGGCCGCCCAGGTGGCGCAGCTGGATGTCGTCGGCCCGCAGGTGGGGAGCGAGCTCAGGGTGAGCGCCATGTGGGCGCTGTTCTTCACGCTGGTGCTGATTTTCCTGTATATCGCGTTCCGCTTTCACACCTGGCGGCTGTCGCTCGGCGCGATCCTCGCAGTCATCCACGACCCGATCCTGGTGCTGGGCTTCTTTTCGATCACCCAGATGCCGTTCGACCTGGCGGTGGTGGCGGCGATTCTCGCCGTCGTCGGCTACTCGCTGAACGACACGGTGGTGGTGTTTGACCGGATCCGCGAGCGCTTCGAGACCAACCGCCGCTCGCCGCCCGACGTGGTGCTCGACCAGTCGATCAATCAGACGCTGTCACGCACCATCATGACCAAGGTGGTCACCTCCATCGTGGTGGTGGCGCTGCTGTTCCTGGGCGGTCCGGTGCTCAAGGGCTTTTCCGCGGCGCTGTTGATCGGCATCATCGCCGGCACCTACTCTTCAATCTACATCTCCAGCGCCATCGCGCTCGACTTCGGGCTGACCGCCGAACACGTGTTCCCGACCGTGAAGAAGGCGGCCTTTGATCACCTGCCGTAGCGGGGTGCCGGTACGCTGATCGCCGATCCGCACGTCTGGCTGGCGTTCATCACGCTGTCGCTGCTCGAGATCGTTCTCGGCATCGACAACATCATCTTCCTCTCCATCCTGGTACAGCGGCTGCCGGAGCCGCTGCAGCACCGGGCGCGCCTTGGCGGGCTCGCCCTGGCGATGGTGACGCGCATCGCCCTGTTGTTCTCGATCGTGTGGCTCACGCGTCTGGTGCAACCGTGGCTGCAGGTCGCGGGCCGCAGCTTCTCGGGGCGGGATGTGGTGCTGCTGCTCGGCGGGCTGTTCCTGCTTGCCAAGAGCGTGCTCGAGATCCACCAGACGCTCGAGGGGCTGCCCCCGGATGCGGGCCGGGCGCGGCTGCGCGGCCAGCTGGTGGCGGTGATCGTGCAGATCGGGCTCATTGATATCGTGTTCTCGCTCGATTCGGTGTTCACGGCGGTGGGGCTGGTGAGGGAGCTGCCCATCATGGTGGCCGCGATCGTGGTGGCTATCGTGGTGATGATGTGGGTGTCGGGTTCGATCAGCGCGCTCATCACACGCTACCCGACTATCAAGATGCTGGCGCTGGCGTTCCTGCTGCTGATCGGGGTCGCCCTCATCGCGGAGGGCCTGCATTTCGAGATCCCGAAGGGTTACCTGTATTTCGCGATGGCGTTCGCGGTGGGGGTGGAGCTGATCAACGTGCGCCTGCGGCGCCGGCTGGACGGTGGCAAGCGCTGAAGCGCGGGCGTGCGGCTCAGGCGGGACGGGCGCTGGCGGCGGCGGCGGCGGTCCCTGCGCGCAGGCAGCTGTGCCGGTAGCCGTACAACACGTAGACGAGCGCGCCGATCACGGTCCACACCACCAGCCGTATCCAGGTCGCTGGTCCGAGCGACACCATCATCAGCCCGCACACCGCGGCGCCGGCGAGGCAGGTGAACCACGGCGCCGGCGTGCGAAACGGGCGCGGCAGGTCGGGACGTCTCTGGCGCAGCACCAGCACCCCGATACACACTGTCACGAACGCCGCCAGCGTGCCGATCGATACCAGGTGCCCGAGGAGCCCCACCGGGAACAGCCCGCCGATGAGCGCGGCGCACACCCCCGTCACCACCGTGCCGGTCGAGGGGGTGCGGAAGCGCGGATGCACGCGTCCGAACCACGTGGGCAGCAGGCCATCGCGTGCCATGGCGAAGAAAATACGCGCCTGCGCGATGGTCATAACCAGCATGACGGAGGTCATACCGAAGACGGCCCCGAGCTTCACGGGAATCCCGAGCCAGTGCAACTCCGGGTACTTGTCGAGGGCGAGCGCTACTGGCGCGGCGACGTTCAGGTCCTTGTAGCTCACCATGCCGGTGAGCACGGTGGAAACGATCACGTACAGGACGGTGCAGATGATGAGGCTCGCGAGGATGCCGATCGGCATGTCGCGTTGCGGGTTCTTGGACTCCTGGGCCGCGGTCGAGATGGCATCGAAGCCGATGTAGGCGAAGAAGATGACCCCCGCGGCGCCGAGGATGCCGCTTGGACCGTATACGAACCACGTTCCGGTATTGGGCGGTACGAACGGGTGCCAGTTGTCGGTGTTGATATAGCTCACGCCGAAAAGGATGAACAACACGATCACCGTGACCTTGATGGTGACGATGACCGAGTTGAACACGGCCGACTGCTTGATGCCGATGTAGCAGATCGTGGCGATGGCGGCGACGATCAATATGGCGGGCAAGTTGATGATCGCCCCGGTGAACCTCAGGTGCAGTGCGTCCGCGCCCTGATCAAGCGGTGCGTGCGAGAGCGCGTCCGGGATGTGAAGGTGCAGCTGATCAAGCAGGCTCACCACGTAACCCGACCAGCCGACCGAAACCGTGGCGACGGCGAACAGGTATTCGAGGACGAGATTCCAGCCGATGAACCAGGCGATGCCCTCGCCGAGGGTGGCGTAGGAATAGGAGTAGGCGCTGCCGGACACCGGGATCATGGCGGCGAACTCGGCATAGCACAGGCCGGCGAAGGTGCAGCCGATTCCCGCGACGATGAACGACAGCGGCAACGCGGGACCGGCGTTGTTGGCGGCCGCGACGCCGGTGAGCACGAAAATACCGGTGCCGATCACGCCGCCGATGCCGAGCAGTGTCAGTTGCGTGGCGGTGAGCGCGCGGCGCAGCTGGTTGCCGGTGGATTCCTGCTCGTGCAGCTCGGCGATGGACTTGGTCGCAAGGAGTTGTCGCGCCATGGAACCCCCCATTTTTCGCGAAGGACTCTACACAAGCGATCCGTGGAAAGCGAGCAAACGGCGGCGCTGACTCGCTTCGCCGGTGAGCACGCGTGACGCTCAGCGGCTGCGCAGCTCCTCGGGGACGTGCGGCGCGAGCAGCTCCACCAGCGCTGCGTATACCTTGGGAGTGCCGGCGACGATGTGCCCCTCCTGGCGGTATTCGGCACCGTCGAGCGTGCCGATGCGCCCGCCGGCCTCCTGGATGAGGAGCGTCCCGGCGGCGGTGTCCCACGCTGCCAGGCCGATTTCCCAGAACGCATCGACGCGCCCGGCCGCGACATAAGCCAGATCGAGCGCCGCGGCTCCGGGCCGGCGCACGCCGGCGACCTGCAGCGTGACCGCTTTCAACATGGCGAGGTACGCGTCCAGGTAGCGCGTGTTGGCGCGATAGGGAAAGCCGGTCGCGATGAGCGAGCCCTCGAGCGTACGCGCCTTGCTCACGCGCATGCGGCGATTGTCCAGGTGTGCGCCCGCGCCGCGGCTGGCGGTGAACAGCTCCCCACGCATCGGGTCGTAGACCACCGCGTGCTCCAGGCGCCCCCTGACCTGGCAGGCGATCGACACGGCAAACACCGGGAAGCCGTGCAGGAAATTGGTCGTGCCATCCAGCGGATCGATGATCCACAGGGTATCGTGCTCGCCGCTGCGCCCGCTTTCTTCGGCGAGAAACGCGTGCTGCGGGTAGAGCCGGCGGATGCTGCCGATGATCTCCTGCTCGGCCGCGTGGTCCACCTCGGTGACGAAGTCGTTGCGCCCCTTGGAGGAGACGGTCAGGGACTCCAGGCGGTTGAGGCTGCGGATGATGACCTCGCCGGCGCGGCGCGCGGCCCGCACGGCGATGTTGAGAAGCGGCTGCACGGTCCTTAAGCTCGTGTGTCAGTCGGCGGCCAAGCTAGCGTACCAGATGAACTCTCCCGACATTCGCATCGTGCTGGTTGCGCCCTCGCATCCGGGCAACATCGGCGCCGTGGCGCGCGCCATGAAGAACATGGCCTTGAGCGAGTTGCTGCTCGTGAGACCGAAGGAGTTCCCGCATCCGGACGCGACCGCGCGCGCCTCCGGGGCGCACGACGTACTCGCCGGGGCGCGCATCGCGGGCTCGCTTAGCGAGGCGCTGGATGGCTGCGGCTTCGTGGCGGCGACCACCTCGCGCGATCGCGATCAGTACTTCCGCGTCATCGATGTGCGCGATGCGGCCGTGCGCATCGTGGCCGAGTCGCGCCGCGCGCCCGCGGCGGTCGTGTTCGGGTCCGAGCGCACCGGGCTCACCAATGAGGAACTCGAAACGGCGCATGCGCTGATCCGCATACCGGCCAACGCCGCCTACCCGTCACTGAATCTCGCCATGGCCGTGCAGCTGGTGGCGTATGAGCTGTTTCGCGCCCGCGACAGCGACGCGGCGGCGCGCGCGCCGGCCGGGCCGCCGCTCGCGAGCGAGCAGGAAATGGCGCGCCTGTACGCGCACTTCGCGCAGGTGCTGGAGGAGATCGAGTTTCGCGACCGTACCCAGAG
>WNFP01008535.1_pt1 | contig 11900 bp, 13 predicted proteins | sample 5400201 | NCBI WGS metagenome assembly WNFP01 (sample SAMN13153355, study PRJNA577476) | soil metagenome | isolation source: 115 cm saprolite under Madrone tree | place: USA:California | collected 2016-06-14
CGCCTGCGCTGCCGCTCGTGCTGGAGCGGATGCCGACCACGCTGCTGCTGACCGTGCTCGCGCTGGGTCTCTCCCTCGCCATCGCGCTGCCCGTCGGCATCCTGAGCGCGGTCCGTCGCAACTCCCTCTTCGACCACGGAGCGACGTTCGTCGTCTTCCTGGGCACGTCGATGCCCGTCTTCTGGACGGGCATCATGCTCATCATCCTCTTCGCGGTCCAGCTCCGCCTCCTCCCCGTCTCCGGCTGGGAGAGCTGGCAGGCGCTGGTGCTTCCCACGGCGACGCTCGCCACGTTCTCGACACCGCTGCTCCTGCGCATCGTCCGGTCGAGCATGCTCGAGGTCATCAACCTCGACTACGTGCGCACGGCGCGGGCCAAGGGGGTCTCGGAGCGGATCGTCATCTGGCACCATGCCCTGATCAACGCCGCCCTGCCGCTCGTCACCGTGGCGGGGCTCCAGTTCGGTATCCTCCTCGGCGGCGCCATCGTCACGGAGACCGTGTTCGCGGTGCCCGGGTTGGGCCGGCTCATCGTCAGCGCCATCCGCCAGCTGGACTTCCCCATCGTCCAGGCGGGAGTCTTCGTTCTCGCCCTCATCGTGGTGCTGGTGAATTTCGCCGTCGATCTCCTCTACATCTATCTGAACCCGCAGATCAGGGTGCGCTGAGGCCGCCGTGTCCATCGGCACGTACGCCACGTCCAGCGTCGCGGTCGGCGGCGACTCCGTCCGCGGGGCCGAGGGCTCACGCGCGTGGCGCAAGCTCGCCCGCAACCCCGCGGCCCTCGCCGGCGCCCTCATCCTCCTGGCGGTCATCGGCGCGGCCGTGTTCGCCCCCTGGGTGGCGCCCCAGGATCCTGCCCGCCAGAGCCTGATTCGCCGCTTCACGCCTCCGGTGTGGGCCCACGGAGGCAACATCGCCTACCCGCTCGGTACTGACCAGGTCGGACGCGACATCCTCAGCCGGATCATCTACGGCGCCCGGGTGTCGCTCCTCGTGGGGATCTCCGCAGTGCTGGTGAGCCTCACCGTCGGCGTCACTCTCGGATTGCTGAGCGGCTTTTTCCGCGGACGCGTCGACACGGTGATCATGACCGTGGTCGACGTGACGCTGTCCTTCCCGCAGCTGCTCCTGGCGCTCGCCTTCGTGGCGGCGCTCGGGCCGAGTCTTCTCACCATCATCGTCGTGCTGGGGTTGACCGGCTGGGAGCGCTACGCCCGCGTCGTGCGAGCGGAGGTGCTGGCGCTCCGCGAGAAGGATTTCGTCGAGGCGGCGCGCGCCATAGGGGCGAGCCCCACGCGCCTGCTGCTCGGGCACCTCCTGCCCAACACCTTCTCCTCCATCATCGTGATGTCCACGCTCCAGGTCGCGCAGGCCATCCTGCAGGAAGCGGCGCTGTCCTTCCTCGGCGTGGGCACCGGCAGCGCCTATCCAACGTGGGGCCAGATGATCTCCCTCGGGCGGGACTTCGTCAGCGTGGCGTGGTGGCTGGCAACTTTCCCGGGGCTCGCCATCCTGCTGACCGTGCTCGCGATCAACCTGGTCGGCGACCGGCTGCGGGACGCGCTCGATCCCCGGGTGGGGTGAACGAAGAGGCTCTTAGTTCGCCTTCGGAGTGCCGGGCCAAATTGCGAGCCAGACGAGGCCCGAGGGAGACAGCAGCCCGAGGCGTACGTGGCCATCCGAGCCGAGAGGCAGAGCCACGAGGCGAGGGCTGAGTGGATCGTACGTTGAGGGCTGCTGCCGACCGAGAACGTGGCAGTTCGAGCCGAGCGGCCATGCCGCGAGGCGAGGGCTGAGTAGATCTGGCGAAGTAAGTTGGCCCGGCACTAGGCGGGCCTCGGCGGCAGCCCCTGGCTCACGGCATCGTGGACCATGCGGACCAGCGTCGTGATGTCGAAGACCGGCAGGCCGGTGAGCGCCTGGATCTCGGCGCGATACGGCGGCATGTTCGTGCACTCGAGCACGATGGCCCCGATCTCCGGATGGGCCTCGACCAGGCGTCGCGCCACCGAGACGTGCTCCTGGCGCGCCGCCTCGACGTCCAGCTCGAGCTCGTTGTCGAGCATCACGCGCGTGAATTCCTTCTCGGTCTCCATCCCCGCGACCACGGTGGGAATGTCCTTCGTGATCCCCGCGCCGGCATAGTGCTCGGGGCGAAGCGAGGAGGCGTCGACCGTCATGATGCCGACGGCCTTCTTGGGCGGCAGCATGCGGTGGACGAGCGGCACCAGCATGAGGCTCGAGGTGAAGACCGGAATCGAGACCGACGCCGCCACCTCGACCTGGAACTTGGCGAGAAAGCCGCAATTGGTCGTGACGGCGCGGACGCCCTCGCGCTCGAGCGCGCGCGCGCCCTCGATGAAGGACGGGAGCAGCTCCTGCTGGCCGCGCCGCACCACGAGCTCCGGCGAGGCGCCCCGCACGCGGTGGTACAGGACGGGAAATGGAAACGTCGAGGCATTGCCCATGTCGCCCGGGATCCTCGGGAACCGCGTGTCCAGCATGAGGATGCCGACCGAGAACCCGAAGATGTTCTGACCGCCCTTGACCTTCATCCAGGAGCCTCCAGCAGCTCTCGCAGGTTAGTTGAGGCGGGCGAGCTTCTGCCGCGCCTTGCGAAGGTAGCCTTTCACGTCCTCGTGGTCCGCGGCGTTCGGGAACTCCGTCAGGTAGCGCTCCCAGTCCGCAACCCCGCGCCTGACCTCGCCCAGGTTGTGCCAGGCGATCCCGCGGTCCCGCCACTCCTCGCCCGCCCTGGGATCGACCACGAGGATCCTGTCGATCGCGCCGACAACCCTGTCCCAGTTCTCCCGCTTCCAGTAGACGGCCTTGAGATTGGCCAGCATGCGCGCGAGCAGCCTGGTGGCTGAGACCGGCGCGAAGTGCTCGGGCTTGAGCGTCACCTCGCGGCCGATGGCCCGCCCGACGAGCTCCTCGCAGCCCTCGGGGGTGAGCAGCGCGCCGCCGTTGAAGCAGTCCAGCAGGATCTGCGAATCACCGAACCGAGCCCCCGCGATGAAATGCCCCGGCAGCCCGATCCCCTCGACGGCGAGCCCAAGGCGCTTACCCACTTCCATGAGCACCAGGCTCAGCGTGATCGGGATCCCCGTCCGACGGTCGAGCACGTCGTTGAGAAAGCTATTGCGCGGATCGAGGAAATCCTCGCGATTGCCGGTGAACCCCTGCTCCACGAAGAGATATTCGCGCAGCCGGTGGAGGCGGCCGACCGGGTCGGCCGAGCGTCGCTCCCCGTCGACACAACGAGCAAGGGCGTCCAATCGATCGAGATACGCCTCGAGGTCGAGATCGGGGTACTCCCAGCGGGCGATGGCCAGCGCCGCTCTGGCCAGGTCGACGCGGCCGTCCCGCCTTGCGGTGAGCTCGGCCAATTCCCGGAGCTGCGGGTCGGACGTCATCAGCAGCCGGGGGCGTGGTGGATGCCGGCGGTCTTGAGCGCCGCCTGCTGGAGCTCCTCCGCCAGGGACAGGGTCCGCGCCGAGGCGCGGCTGGCCTGCTCCTGCGCTTCGGGTGTCGATGCCAGGCGGAGCAGGAGCGAGCGGCCCAGCTGGTGATGGAAGTACTCGTCGGGCTCGATGACTTCCCGGTAGAGTCTGGCGGTTGATCCGTCCCCGGCCCGCTCGCAGAACTCGATGAACTGCCGGTTCTTCACCACCGCGATGGCCTCGCGCGTGAACTGGCCGGCCGCGACGCGCTCGACGGTGCTCCCCAGCGAGTCGAGGTACTGGAAGAGCGGCCCGTAGCCCTTCGCGATCGGGTTGAAGGCGCGGGCGTCGAAGCCCAGCTCGCGCAGGCGGTCGGCGCGATCTCGGTCGCCTCGATCTCGTTCTTCAGCGCGACCTTGAGGAGGTTCAGGACGGTGAGGTCGCCCGACACTTCAGGTTTCAGCGTGGCTTCCGGATCCAGCCGCTTGAGGACCGACTGGTTGCGTCGATCGAGATCGGCGACGAACTCTTCGGCCGTCACGCGGCCACCCCGGACCGGAGCAGCTCCGGCAGCTCCTGGGTCAGCGTCTCTTTCGTGACCACCCGGGTGCAGCGGCCGTGGAGAGACCCGGTCGCCCTCGCGAGGGCGTGAGTCGTGTACCCGAGCACGGCCACGGGCGGCCTCACGCTCTGGAGCACCGCGAAGAAAGCCTCGTAGTCCCAGCCGTTGGTGGTCAAGTCCAGGATGACGAGGTCGGTGGGCTCAGCGAGCGATGACTGGAGATCCTCAGGCGTCCGCGCGAAGACGAGCGGCGTGCCGACCATCCGCGCCGTTTCCTTGATGCGCGCCACGAAGAAGAGATCCTTGACGACCGCGACCGCTCTCATCGACATTCATCCTCAACATGCCTGAGGCATGTTGACCGCGGACGAGATGGCCGGCGCGACCCGCGCCTCAGTCATCTTGTTCCTGATTGCCGAGCCAGTACTTGTTCCACTCCGCGAGGTGGGTCAGCGTAGAGAAGTCACGCATCCGGTCGAGATAGACCATGCCGTGGAGGTGGTCGGTCTCGTGCTGGATGACCCGAGCGAAGAACTCCTTGGCGAGGCATTCGATCCGGCGCCCCTCGCGGTCAAACGCATCGAGCCGCACCGAGGTCAGCCGCGGCACCATCCCGCGCATGTCGGGCACCGAGAGGCAGCCCTCCCAGCCGTCCTCCATCTCCTCCGTCATCGGCGTCAGCACCGGGTTGACGAGGACGGTCAACGGGATGCTGGGCGCTTCCGGGTAGCGCGGGTTCTCGTTGACCTCGATGACGCAGATCTGCTTGAGGACGTGCACCTGGGGGGCGGCGAGACCCGCGCCGTTGTACTCGCGCATCGTCTCGACCATGTCGTCGATGAGGCGCTGGACCTCGGCCGAGCGGATGTCAGCGGCCGGGACGGGCAGCGCCTTCTGCCTCAGCACGGGGTGTCCCAGGCGCGCAACCTTCAGGATGGCCATATCATCGATCCTCTGCCAGAGAAGTGTAGCACGGGCCCGCTACTTCGCCCGGATGCCCTGGACGTCGACGGCGGAGACCGGCTTGGCGAACCCCTTCAGCACGAGCTCGCCCACAGGCTCGACCGTGACGAGCCCTTCGACATCGGACAGCGTGGTCCTCGGCACGAGGATCTGGCCCGGCTTGGCTTCGGAGCAGAGCCGCGCCGCCAGGTTCGAGACCGAGCCGATGGCGCCGTAGTCCCAGCGACCCTCGAAGCCGATGGCGCCCAGCGTCGCGATACCGTTGGCGATGCCCACGCCGAAGTGAAGATCGTAGCCGCGCTTCCGCCACGCGGGCACCAGCGCCTCCACGCGCCCGCGCATCGCGTCAGCCATCCGGATGGCCCGCTCGGTCGCGTCCGGCACCTCGACCGGGTCGTTGAAGAAGACCATCAGGCCGTCGCCCGCGAAGTGCTCGAGCGTGCCCTCGCGCTCCATGATCAGCCTGCCCATCTCGCCGTGGTACTCGTGGAGAACGCCCATGACCTCCTCGGGCGGAGCCGTCTCGGCGAAGGCGGTGAAGCCGCGGAGGTCCACGAACACCACGGTGATTTCCCGGCGGTGGCTCTTCAGAGGATCCTCGAGGGCGCCGCTCATGATCAGATCGGCGAGCTGGGGCGAGAAGAAGCGCGTCAGCCTGCCCAGTCGCTCGAGCTGGGCGACCTGCGCCTGGACGCGCTGCTCGAGGTTGGCGTTGAGGTCGGCGAGCTCTGCGGCCTGCTTCTGCACCGTGCCGTAGAGGTCCTTGATCCGCAGGAGCGAGCGCACCCGCGCGATCAGCTCGGCCATGTTGACGGGCTTGGTGAGAAAGTCGTCCGCTCCGGCCTCGAGACCCTTGATGCGCTCCCGCGTGGGGTCCAGCGCCGTCACCATGACCACGGGCAGGATGCCGTACTCCGCGTTGGCACGGATGCGTCTGCAGACCTCGTACCCGTCCATGCCGGGCATCATGACGTCGAGGAGGACGAGGTCCGGACGCTCCGCCTCCACCCGATCGAGCCCCTCCTGACCCGACGAGGCGGTCACGGTGGCGTACCCCTTCGCCGCGAGGAGATCGACGAGCATCTTCACGTTGTGGGGCGTGTCGTCGACGATCAGGATCTTCGGTAGCATGAACCGACGCTAATCCCCCGGCGGCTCGCGTGTCAAGGTTTGCCCGGACGCCCCGCCATCCTTGACTCGCCCCCCGCACGGTTGTTAGCATGCCAATGCGTCACCAATGCCCCTCCAAGAAGTCGGCATCGCCGGTGAGAAAGCCGCATCCGCCCCAACGGCCGCGCCGGGGCTGAGCGAGCGGGCGGCTGGCGTCCTTCTTTCGTTCACCCCGCTCGGGTCGCTGGTTCGCGCGGTCGCGCGCGTGCAGGTCTCGGTTCATTTCAAGCTCCTGGCCGCCTTCCTGCTGGTCGCCCTCCTCGTCGCCGCGATGGGGGCGATGAGCCTCGAGATCATCAAGACGATGTCGACGCAGAGCGAGGCGATGCATCACGCCCACCAGCGGGTCACGTCGGCCCGCCAGGCCCAGCACGCCCTCGCCATGCAGATGAACTACACGGCCATGGCGCTCATCCTGAGGGACGAGGCGACCATCGGGAGCATCCTGCGCGAGAACAACCGGTTGAACAGCGCGCTGGCGCATATCGACGACGCCGCTCCGCCGGAAGAGCGTGACGTCATCCAGCGCATCCGCACGGCCCAGGGAGAGGTGATGGCCACCGTGGCCGACGTCGCCAATCTCGTTCGCGACGGCAAGATCGACGAGGCCATGCAGCTCCAGCTCAAGGCCGGCTATCCCCTGTTCCGACAGGTCGAGGGCTTCGTCGAGCAGGTCGTGCGGCTCGAGGAGGACGGCATGGACCGCCAGCGCAACGCCACCACCCTCGCCAATACCCGCGCCTTCTACCTCATGGGCGGCCTCGTCGTGGCGTCCTTCCTGCTCGCGCTCCTGCTCGGATTTGTCATCTCGTGGTCGTTCATCCTGCCCGTGCGCGAGGTGCAACGCGTCCTGGGGCGCATCGCCACGGGCGACTTCAGCACGACCGTCAGCGTCGACAATCGCGACGAGTTCGGCGTCCTCGCGGCCCGGATGAACCACATGAGCGCCGAGCTTCGCCGGCTCTACGACGAACAGCGCGAGGCCGCGCTTCAGCTCGCGGCGCTCAACAGCCAGCTCGCGAGGGCGAGCCAGGCCAAGTCGGAGTTCCTCGCGAACATGAGCCATGAGCTCCGCACGCCGATGAACGCCATCCTCGGCTTCACCGAGATGATCCTCGACGACATCTACGGCGAGGTGCCCCCGGACGTCCGCGGCCCCATCCAGGACGTCCGCACCTGCGGCCAGCAGCTGCTTCGCCTGATCAACGACGTCCTCGACCTCTCCAAGATCGAGGCGGGCCGGATGGAGCTGTCCCTGACCGACTACTCGGTCCAGGAAGTCGTGGAGACGGCGCGGACATCCCTCCGCTCGCTCGCCGCCGAGAAGGGGCTCGAGTTCACGGCGGACGTGCAGCCCGACATCCCGATCGCCCACGGGGATGGGAAGCGCATCACGCAATGCCTGACCAACCTCGTGGGCAACGCGCTGAAGTTCACCAAGCAGGGTGGCGTGTCGATCGCTGCCCGTCTCGAGGGCGACCAGGTCGTCTACAGCGTCACGGATACGGGCATCGGGATCCCGGGCGACCAGCTCGACCACATCTTCGGCGAGTTCCGCCAGGTGGACTCGAGCATCAGCCGCGAGTTCGGCGGCACCGGCCTCGGGTTGAGCATCACGAAGACGTTCGTCGAGCTGCACGGAGGCCGCATCTGGGTCGAGAGCGAGCCGGGGCGCGGCTCGACGTTCCGCTTTGCGGTTCCCCTGCGGATCGCGGAAGCCACGGAGGCTGTATGAGCCAGAAAAAGATCCTGCTCGTCGAGGACAACGAGTTCAACCGCAAGATCGTGCACGACCTGCTCGCGCGCCATCCCTACGACCTCACGGAGGCCTACGACGGCGAGGCCGGCGTCGAGGCGGCGCGGCGCGAGAAGCCCAACCTGATCATCATGGACGTCCAGCTTCCCAAGATGTCCGGGCTGGACGCGACCCGGCAGATCCGGGCGGAGCCCGAGACCTCGAAGATCCCCATCATCGTCGTGACGTCGTTCGCGCTGAGCGGCGACGACAAGAAGGCCATGGACGCGGGAGCCTCGGCCTATCTCGCCAAGCCCTACAGCCCGCGTCAGCTGCTGGAGGCCATCAAGAAGTGGCTGGGCGACGCGTGAACCCCGACACCAGGAGGATCGAGTCATGAGCACGTCCATCCAGTGGATCGCCGCGGTGCTCGTTGCCATCGCGGTCAGCGCCTTCGCCGCACCGGCCGCCCGGGCCGGCCAGGAGGAACAGTTCACGCCGGAGTACAAGGCGCTGCGGAGCGTGGCCGATCCCAAGCACACGCCCAAGATCGTGGCGCCGGACGCCGTCAAGCGGGGCCAGTGGTTCGACGTGACGGTCAGCGTGGGCGCGGGCGGCGATCATCCATCTCTCGGGGAGCACTTCGTCCGCTACATCGCGCTCTACGTCAACAGCGCGGAGATCTCCCGGGTGTACCTGCACCCGGTCTTCTCCTTCCCGAAGGTCACCTTCACCATCGCCCTCGACGAGGGCGGCGTGTTGAAGGCCGTCGAGGAGCCCACCCACTCCGCCGCCTGGGAGGCTACGAAGCCGATCAAAGTCACGCCCTGAACCGCGACTACTTCTTTCCCATCTCCACTGTGACGCCGGTCGTGTCCTTGTCGCCGACCGTCACGTCGCGGGTGACGGTGCCGAGGACCTCCTGCCAGATCTTGAGCGTGTACTTGCCCGGCGGGATGTTGTCGAGCGTGAAGTCGCCGTTGGGACCTGTCACGGCATAGAAGGGATGCTCCGCCACGACGACCCACGCCCGCATCCAGGTGTGGAGATCGCAGTCGACCCTGATGGTCTCGGCCTTCTTGAACACGATCGGGATCGTGCGGCCCTTGGGCTGGGTCCGGTTGAATGTCGGGTTTTCCGTGCTGACGCTGTGAAGGTTGTGCAGGAGCGGGTCGCCGTTGAGGAAATCCACCGTCCCGTTTACCTGAACGATCACGACCCGCGGGGCGTAGACGCATCCCTGCTGGTCCATCTGCACCGGCTTCGACGGCGGCTCCGAGCGGGCCCCCGCCGGCGCCGACTGGAGCGATACGACGGCCCAGCGGATGCCGCGATTGGCGGCCACGACCAGCTCGTCGCTCTCCCGGCTCTTGCCGCAGACGTATTGGTCGATATTGATCGGGATCATCTTCTTATCGAGCGCGGGACCGTTGTAGACCACGGTGCCCTTTATGGACGCCGCCGGCGCCGGCGCGGCTGCCAGCAGAGAGCCGATCACGGCGAGCGCCGCGACGCAGCCAGGGAAGCCAGCGGAACTCCTCATTGCGATCTCCTCGTTGGCGGCCTACCGGGTGCGTTTTGTCCACTTGAGCCCGTAGCGGTGCGGCTCGTACCCCTCGAGGTACCGGATCAGGGCATCGACGTCGGGAGCAGGATACCAGAGGTCCAGAAATTCCGGCTTGATGAAGCCCTCGTCGATCCCGCGCTGAAATTGCGACCACAGAGGGTCGAAGAATCCGTGGAGGTCCAGGACGGCCACGGCCTTTCGATGGTAGCCCAGCTGCTTCAAGGTCAGCGCCTCCAGGACCTCTTCCATCGTGCCGAGCCCGCCGGGTAGCGCCACGAAAGCGTCGCCGCGCTCGTCCATGATGGCCTTCCGGTCCCTGAGCCCGTCGGTGACGACGAGCTCGCTGACCTTGGCCTCGCCGACTCCCAGGTCGAGAAGCGCGCGAGGAATCACGCCCGTCACATGACCGCCCGCGTCGAGCACCGCGCGCGCGAGCGCGCCCATGAGCCCGACGCTCCCGCCCCCGTAGATGAGCCGCCAGCCGCGCCGCGCGATCTTCTCCCCCAGCTCCACCGCGGCCGCAAAATACTTCGGAGCGACCGCGTCGCTCGAGCCGCAGAAGACCGTCACCGACACGATCATCCAACCAGGCTCCAGAGCCAGCCCGCTACGCCCGCTCCGAGAACCAGCCACACGGTGTCTGCCCTGAAGCGCCACAGGATGCCGGCCGCAGCGACCCCGACGAGGGCCGTGAAAGGCGAAACCAGCGCTCCGCGCGCCAGCGGAATCGTCGCCGCGACGATTGCGCCCACGACCGAGGCATTGACGCCCGCAAGGAAGTCCGTGATCCACGTCAGGCGCTTGAGCCGGCTCATGAGGGGCGCGGCGACGAGGATGACGGCAAAGGCCGGCGCGAAGACGCCAAGCGCAGCCACGAGGGAGCCCAGCAGGCCGCCCGCCTGATAGCCGACGAAGACCGAGAGATTGACGATGGGCCCGGGCGTCATCTGGCCCATCGCCAACCCGTCGAGAAAGACGCGGTCCGTCATCCAGCCGAAACGGCCGACCGCTTCGCCGCGCACCACGGGAATGATGACGTAGCCGCCGCCGTAGACGAGCGCGCCCATCTTGATCCAGAGCCACGCCAGGCGCGCGTAGACTTCGGGCGTCGCCGTCGCCAGCGCCGGCGCGGCCCACACCGGGGCCGTGGCGCTCCGGGAAGCCAGGCGCCTCGAGGCCGCGGCGGTCGCGCCGCAGGCGATGAGCGTGAGCGCGGTGTCGAGGCGGAGCAGCGCCGTCAGGACGAAGCCCGCGGCACAGAGCAGCGCCAGGTCGAGGCGCGTCACCGCGGAGCGCCCGAGACGCCACGCGGAAAAGAGGATGACCGCGACGACGGCGGGCGCTATGCCGGCGAACACCGGGCCCAAGGCCGGCAGGGAGCCCCAGCGTTCGTAGAGCAGGGTGAAGAGGAGCATCACGCAGAAGCCGGGCAGGACGAAGGCCGCGCCGCCCAGGAGCGCCCCGGCCAGCCCGCCGCGAGCGCGGCAGATCAGCACGCCAAGCTGGGTCGAGGCCGGCCCGGGCAGCATCTGGCAGAGCGCCAGGCCGTCGAGGAATTCCTGCTTGGTCAGCCAGCGCCGCCGCTCGACGACCTCGGTTTCCATCATCGCGATGTGCACGAGCGGCCCGCCGAACCCCGCGAATCCCAGGCGCAAGAAGAGACGGACCAGCTCGCCCAGCGGTGTGGGGCAGCTCACCCGGACGCGCGGCCGGCCCGCGCGGCGTTGGCGCGGGCGATCGAGGCATTGCGCCGGAGCCCCGCGGGCTTGGGGCGCAGGAGCGCAGTGTCCCCGAAGCGCGCGCGAAGCTCGTCATCGCTCATGGCGCTGACGCGCTCGGCTCCAGGATACGGCGCCGATGGCAGGAAAGCGCCCTCACCCGTCACGGGCGCCTTACGGTTCCACGGGCACGCGTCCTGGCAGACGTCGCAGCCGAACTGCCACGGGCCGAGCTCGGCCTCGAGCGCGGGATCCATCGCTCCGCGGTGCTCGATGGTCAGGTACGAGATGCAGCGCCGCGCGTCCAGGACGTACGGCGCCGTGAACGCGCCCGTCGGGCAGGCGTCGAGGCAGGCGCGGCAGGACCCGCAGCGGTCCGGGAGCGGCTCGTCGAAGTCGAGCGCGGCCGAGGTCAACAGCACGCCGATGAGGAACCACGAGCCCAGGTCCGGGTGGAGCAGCATGGTGTTCTTGCCGATCCATCCCAGCCCCGCCCGCGCGGCGAGATCGCGCTCGAGAACGGGGCCCGTGTCCACATACCCCTTGCTGGCCGCGCCGCAGGCTTCGGCGAGATGCCCGGCGAGAGCGCCCAACCGCGGCGTCATTACGTCGTGGTAGTCGCGCCCCCACGCGTACCGCGCCACCGGCGCCCAGGACGGATCGGGCCCGGCCTCGCCCTGGAAGTAGTTGAGCGCCACACAGACGACGGAGCGCGCTCCGGGCAGCACCCGCTCTGGCT
>WNFP01004393.1_pt1 | contig 11898 bp, 8 predicted proteins | sample 5400201 | NCBI WGS metagenome assembly WNFP01 (sample SAMN13153355, study PRJNA577476) | soil metagenome | isolation source: 115 cm saprolite under Madrone tree | place: USA:California | collected 2016-06-14
GCGCAGTGATTTTGATGGCGATGTACAGTCCATTGCTCACCCTCGCGTTTCTGGCAACAACGCCGATTTATGTTGGGTTGATGATTTTTTCCGTAAAGGTCCTTCGTCCGCTGTATCACGGGGTGGAAGAAAGCCAGGGCAAATATAGTTCGCATCAGATTGACGCCATCAAAGGCATCGAGGCAGTGAAAGCGGCATCAGCCGAGAATGCCTTTCGTGACGCCATGCTGAACGAGTTTCTCTCCGTCTCACAAAAACTTTTCAAGGCGACCTTCATCGTAATGTCGTACGACAGCGTTCTGCAGAGCATCGGTCTGCTCTCTACTGCGATCTTTTTGTGGGTCGGTGCTACGCAAGTCATTCACGGACACTTGAGCGTTGGCGGTTTTGTCGCGTTCAGCTCACTGACGGCGATGGCCTATGCGGGAATTTTGCGCGCTCTCGGGGTTTGGGACAATCTGCAACAGGCCTCTGTCCTGTTGAATCGGCTGAACGATATTTTCGAACAAGAACCCGAGCAAGGTCATGACCGTTCCCGACTTGTCCCGGTGCATAGCCTTGAAGGGCACCTCCAGCTCCGGGGAGTTAGTTTCAAATACGGAGGGCCCGAATCGCCCGATATTTTAAAGAATATCAACCTCGACCTGGCGCCGGGGCGCATGGTGGCGTTTGTAGGCCGTAGCGGTTGCGGGAAAACGACGCTCATCAAATTGATTGCAGGCCTTTTTGAACCGACAGAAGGAACGATCCTCTTCGATAACATCGATCTAAAAACTCTCAACTATCGCGATGTGCGCCGGCACATCGGAACAGTTCTTCAGGAAAATCACATGTTTAACGAAACGATTGCGCGCAATATTTCGTTTGGCGATCTGGAGCCAGATATCGACCGGCTGCTCGCCGCCGCACAAGTCGCTGCGGCGCACGATTTCATTATGCGTCTTCCACTTGGTTACGAGACAAAGATTGGCGAATCGGGTCTTTCTCTTTCGGGTGGCCAGAAGCAGCGCATCGCAATCGCCCGGGCGATTTATAATAATCCGCCAGTGTTGATTTTTGATGAGGCAACCAGCGCGCTCGACACAGAATCGGAGCGCGCGATCCAGGACAATCTCGGTCGGTTAATGGCAGGTCGCACGACGATTGTGATCGCTCATCGCTTGAGCACGATTCGCGAAGCTCATTCCATCGTGGTCCTCGAACAAGGCAGCGTTGCCGAGATTGGCACGCACGATGAATTGATGGCACAACGCGGTCTCTATTATTACCTTTCCAGCCAACAACTGGGGATCTGAGCCAGTTCGTCTATGAGCTCACAACTAACCGAACGCGGTTCACTCGATGTGGAATCCGAGATGCTGCCGCAGGAACCACCGCCTTGGATCATCCGCTCGACCGCCTGGCTATTGCTGGCGGCCTTTCTGTTCGCACTGCTCGTCGCAATCGTAATGCGGTTACCGGAAACCGTCCATTGCCAGTTCGTCCTGATTCCGGCCACCGGCGCCGATCCAATACAATCCCCCCGGCAAGCCATCATTAGTCATGTGGCAGTGGAAGAGGGCCAACCTGTCAAACTGGGCGAGGAGCTGTTCGTTTTGCGCTCCGACGAAATCCGCGGTTGGGACATGCAATTTCGGACCCTCACCGAAGATTTACGCTCAAAAGAAGAAAGCCTCACTCGATCTGAAATTGCTTACGCTGCCCAACTCGAGATTAAGAAGGCGGAAATTGAGCAGGCGAAAAGCGAAGTAAAATTTCGCGAAAATCATGCCAGCACGAGCCGCGAGCTGGTGAAGCGCATGGAGAAATTAGCCAAACTGGGCGGCGAATCGGAAATCGACCTTGTAAAGCTGAAACTCGATTTAGCTGGTTCGGAAAAAGATTTGAGTGTCGTCCAACGCACTGTGCAGCAGGTCAATCTCGACCGTGAGCGAATGGAAACAGAGCACGCGCGTCAACGGGCTGAGCAGCAGTCGGAAATCGAGAAATTAAAAATGCGCATCGGCGCTCTGAAAATAGACCTCGAAAATACCCAGCAGAACTTGCTGACAGTTCGGAGTCCATATGAGGGCGTGATCATTTCAATGGAGCAGCGAACCGTGGGCAGTTTTGTGCAGCAGGGACAAGTCCTTTGCCAGCTCGCAGCGAAGGATTCCAAACCGCGAGCTCGTATGACCTTAAACGAAGCTGGCCTCCCGAAACTCGCCATCGCTCAGCGCGTGCGGTATTTCTTCGAAGCGTTTCCTTACCAGCGTTACGGCGCTGTGACTGGAAAACTCGATTGGATCAGTCCGTCAGCGGTTACTGCCGCCGATGGCTCTCACTTCGTCGCGCTGGGCTCACTCGACCGCTATGAACTATCCCCCCACGCAGGACAAGTTTTACCTCTGCGAGTCGGGATGAGAGGACAAGCGCACATCATCGTCGGCGGGCGGACGCTGATTGAGTACGCCTTCGAACCAATTCGACAGTTGCGTGAGAGCATGAAGCAATAATTCCTCGGGTTGCCATGCAAAAAGCGCGCTCCAGACTCAGGATCGAAGACCTGACCACAAGCAATCAGGCCATGGCCCGCTGCCTGCAGTTGGCAGCGCTTGCCGCGAAATCGAACGTTCCAGTAGTTCTGCTTGGCGAGACCGGCACAGGCAAAACTCTGCTCGCTCACGCCATCCACAACTCTTCGGCGCGCGCGGGCCAGCCGTTCATTGCGTTTAACGCCTCGGCAATTAGCGATACGCTGCTCGAGAGCCAACTATTCGGTCATGAGCGCGGGGCCTTCACTGGAGCGCAGCAAAGCATCAAAGGCAAATTCGAGCTGGCCGATGGCGGCACACTGTTTTTGGATGAAATCTCCGAAATGAGTCTGCTTGCCCAGGTAAAAATCTTGCGCGTGCTCGAATACGGCGAATTTGAGCGGCTAGGCTCCGAACGAATGCTCACTTCCAATGCCCGGATCATTTGCGCATCCAATTGTTCGCTGCGAGAACGAGTGCGTCAGGGAAAATTCAGGGAGGACCTTTATCAGCGTCTCAATGGCCTTACCCTGCTCATTCCTCCGCTTCGTAAACGGTTCGAGGAATTGCCGGCGTTAATTGCCGCCGAATTGAAGACGGCTGGATTAAAGGAAGGCAAAAACATCACCGCCATTCATCCGCACGCGATGGACAAGTTGCTTCACCACAAGTGGCCCGGAAACCTTCGCGAGCTCAGTCACACAGTGCGCACCATGACGCTTTTTTGCGATGGCTCGGTAATTATGCCCGAGCATGTCGTCTTTCCTCCCGACTTGGAGCCAGATCGAGCTGCTTCTGAATTCGCAAAGTCGTTTCCGACGGTAGTCAGTAACAACCAGGAGAACGACGCTGGTACTGATCTGTCGATGGAAAGCGCGATGCAAAGGCACATCCGATTCGTCTATCAGCAAGCAAATCAGAACCAGCGGCGTGCCGCAAAGTTACTCGGTATTTCTCGATCAACCCTCGCACGATATCTCCGAGACATGGCTAAAAATAGAGCACCGTAGGCCTGAAAAACGAGCCGAAGTGGCCTTAGAATGAACTCCCACGTTCGCTTCATCTGCCATGGCAGTTGCTTATTTTCGGTAAGGGAACGCTGCGTAACTGCTTGCTGGTTAAGGAGAAACGCATCGCCCGTTTTTATCTAGACCAGGTTTTGCGCGACTTGGCACGGATACTGATAACAGAGATAGCCAAAGTGAGTGCACCGAAGAACAAGAAGAATGCGCCCGCCGGAGAATCAGGAAATCAAAGGCCCAAGCGCAGGAAAGATAAATTGATTCGCTTGGATGACCTGATTCCAAAACAGGACGTTAAAGGCGGGCAACAATTGCTGTTCGGTGTCACTGACACAAAACAATCAACAAACAACCCAACAAAGGATAAATAGCAAACATGCGAGACAAGAAAAAGACAAAAAACATCAAAGTCCGTGACCTGAAGCCATCAAAAGACGCCAAAGGGGGGATACCACGCGGGGGGCTCAACACCACAGGAAGCGGCCAGCTCAACACCAAATAAGGACGAAGATAAAGAGCTGCACCGTGGTTCGATCCCTCGGTGCAGTTCTTATTTATCTTTTTCGCGACTCTCAACGAAGGAGAGTCTCACAAAACAGAAGGGCGGCGGTTCTCTCCATTCTTCGCGTGCGGTTCTGGCGGCTAAAAAGGCCGCATCAGGGCCCGCTGAGCGCAAAACCGCGCGGCAAGTCGATACGCCGTGCGGTTTTTGATGTACGCAACTCGACTCCTACCGATTTTCATAACGCCGCGGATCGAGTCCCTGAATCATGACGAGCGGTTGCCTGTCTTAATTGTCCTTGGTTTCTTTGTTTATGACGAACTCCGAGGCGCGAGCGGTCGCGCGACGCTAGATCATCTTGACACCCATGATTATTGCCCAGCTGCTGGCCTGCAAACCCGTCAGGTCCCGCTGCGTTTGTTTGTTGAGCTTGAGTTTCTAGGACTTTATTCGCGGCGTGTTCTCCGGTGATTTCTTGCTAATCAAACTCCTGGGTTAATCGCAGGAGGCAAGCTGCGGAGCCATGCTCAAGGACGCGCACAATTTGCCTCCCGGTGAAATCGTTTGAATGCCCTGCTTGTCCTCGAACGCGCGTTGCTCATGATGGTCGGTCAAACCCCAGCACGGCTCGACGCAGAGAAACGGTCCGCCGTCGGACCACAGAGTCATGTACGGCACGCCCGTGAGATCCAGTGTCACCCATCGGCCGCTCGGCGGATCGACATAGGAAAAGTTGCGCCTGCGAACATCAACCAGTTCGAGGATGATCGAACCCGGCAATTCATTCTTTGAAAACGGCATTTCGCCACCGGGGAATTCGATGTCGCGCGTTTCCCCTGACAGGTAATTGCCTGGAGAAAAATATCTTCGATAACAACCACGCGGCATTTGTAAATGAAAGCTTTCGAACGAAGTCGCGCCGAATCCGGGATGCAACCCAAACGCTACGTGCGCGGTCAATTCGGGTTCATGGTTCCGAAACTCGAAAAACACACTCAACTTGTTGTTGTCGATGCTGTAGGTCAGATCTACGCCGACTTTCAGCGGATACTCGCTTGACGAAAAATCCTCCGGAGCAATCCGATATTTCAATGAAGCGCCGCTGCCCTCGCTGGAGAATCCCCCGAAGCGCCATGTCTTGGAGCGAAGGAACCCGTGATTTCCTCCTTTGATTTCGCGACCCCGGTAAAGACTTCGACCATCTTTCAACCGATGAAGATAATAGCCCATGACAGTCGCGTGGTTGGCCCAACCCTGAGAAGGTGTGGAGAGATCGTTGTCCCGATAAAGAAAGCCAGTCCACCGCCCGGCTTCGTTGATACGCGCGAGACTGATCAATTCCGCACCCAACCTTGAAACAATGATGCGGAGACCGTTCTCCTCATCAGTCAAAACGTCGAGATCTCGATCTTCCCACTTTTCCTCGGAATGAGAAAAGTTCATCGGCGCGAATCCGTGAATGTATTCGCCTCTCCCTTCTGAAGGGAGAGGGTTAGGGTGAGGGTTTACGCTTTGTCGGCCATGCGCAGCTTTGATCCCCTCACCTCAGTCCTCTCCCCTTTTGCAAGGGGAGAGGCGGAATGATTCGCCGGTCGACAGATCCTTCTACTCATGGGAACAAGCCGCGCACTTGTTTGGCTTTGATGACGCGTTCGACGCCGATGGCCATGGCCGCTGTGCGATGCGAAATTTTGTGTTCCTTCGCTCGCCTGATCACTTGCGCAAATGAGTGCTCAAGGATGCGGAAGAGTTTGTCGGTCACTTCCGATTCGGTCCACAGAAATGCCTGCAAACCCTGCACCCACTCGAAGTAAGAAACGATCACGCCGCCGGCGTTGCAGAGAATATCAGGGATCACGAAAACTTCGTCCCAGCGCTTTTCGAGAATCCGGTCTGCCTCTGGTGTAGTCGGACCGTTCGCTGCCTCGGCAAGGATACGGCACTTGATTTGACCAGCGTTCTTTCCGTTAATAACTCGATCGACCGCGGCTGGAATAAGGATGTCGCACGGCAGAGTGAGAAATTCCCGTGGATCAACGTGGTCGTCCTGAGCGAAGGCCCGCAGATTTCCCTTCTTAAACACGTGCTGCTCCGCGGCTTTCACGTCAATTCCCTTCGGATTGTAGATTGCTGCGGTATGATCGCTGATCCCGACGACTTTGACGCCGCTTTTGTAGGCGAGCGACAGAGCTGCCACCGAGCCGACGTTGCCGAATCCCTGCACGATGGCTGTGCACTTTTCAGGATTCAGCTTCAACATGCTCATGGCCCGCTCGATGAGGTAAACAGCGCCCCGTCCGGTGGCTTCGCGCCGGCCTTCAGTTCCACCGATGGCGACCGGTTTGCCGGTCACGATTTCATTGACGGCGTAGCCCATGTAAACGGAGTAAGTGTCCATGAACCAGGCCATAATCTGTTCGTTCGTGCCCATGTCGGGTCCCATGATGTCGGTGTGCGGCCCGACGAACGGAATCATTTCCTGCATGTAACGCCGCGAGACCGCTTCCAACTCGGTGCGCGACAATTTGGTGGGATCAACGGCCACGCCGCCTTTGGCGCCTCCATACGGCAACTGCGCCAGCGCGCATTTCCAGCTCATCCACATCGCCAGCGCAGCCGTTTCGCCCATCGATAATGAAAGCGCGAACCGCGTGCCGCCCTTGGTCGGGCCGAGCGCGATGTGATGTTGAACGCGGTAACCCTGGAAGGCTCTGGTGCTCCCGTCGTCCATGTGCACCGGCAACGTCACAGCGACGGCACGCTTCGGGTACGTCGCCCACTCGCGGTCGCTCTGATCGATGTTCAGGTAATCGGCGATGACACTGAACTGGTCGCACGCCATCTTGAAAACTTCGTCGTCGTAAATGGTCACGGATAAATTTGTCGAATCTCGGTCGTCCATGGGAAAGTTGCTATTTGCGCTGAGGCGGGATGGCCGTCAAATCGAAACCTTCGGACTGCGCGGACATGTCCGCGCTTTTATAGCGGCGACATGAATCTGCTTAGCGCCAAAGGCGCCGTCTCACTTCGAGCCTGGGGCGACGCCCCAAGATCCAAATGCCCTACCGTGAGCAAGCGCTGAAGGCGCGCTTCAATCTGGTAGATGCTGTTTGATTCCAAGCTGGTGTCGGACGTGAATCGCGCTTTCCGCGCTTCTGGCTGTTCTTCATTTCGCGATCTGGGGCGTTGCCCCAGCCTCGAAATGAGTTCGCGCTTTTGGCGCGTCAAATTCTAGGGCGATGCCCGGGATTCGGCATGGCGAATCCGTCACTGTGGTGGATTACAGTGAATGCGGACTTCCGGCCCTAATACATACGTGCGGCGACATGTCGCCGCACTCCAAACGCACAAAGCATCGACAATCATGTTTCAATTCCAGTATCGTCACGCCCGAAATGAAAATTGAAACCTTAGCCGTTCACGCCGGGCATGATATCGACCCTGCAACCGGGGCAGTCACGACTCCAATTTATCTTTCCACCACATTCGAGCGCGACATCGAAGGGGGTTACCCACGCGGGTTCATGTACACGCGCAACAACAACCCGAACCGCGAGGCGTTGGAGCGCGGGATCAGCGCGCTGGAAGGCGGCGCGGCCGCGGTTGCGTTCGCTTCCGGAACCGGAGCGACGATGTCACTACTACAAGCGTTGTCACCCGGCGATCACGTCCTGGCCCACATCGACGCCTACTACGGCACATCGCGATTGATCCGAGAGATTTTTCTGCGCTGGGGACTCGAAGCCGATTTCGTTGACATGAGCGATCTCGCTGCAGTCCGAAAAGCTTTGAAGCCGAACACAAAATTGGCCTGGGCCGAAACGCCGTCCAATCCGCTGCTGAAAATTGTCGATCTCGCTGCCGTCGCGGAAATCGTGCATGATGCCGGCGCGCTTATCGTTTGCGACAACACCTGGGCGCCGGTGTTGCAACGGCCTTTTGATCTCGGCGCCGACCTAATTTTGCACTCGACAACGAAATATTTCGGCGGTCACTGCGACGTCCTGGGAGGAATTGTCGTTGCCAAAACAGAGAATGATTTTGTCGAGCGCATCCGCGGTATTCAATACGAGGCCGGTGCAGTCCCCTCGCCTTTCGATTGCTGGCTGATTTTGCGCGGCATGCGCACGTTGCCGTGGCGTATGCGCGCGCACTCGGAGAACGCGATGAAAGTGGCGGAGTTTCTCGCAGGACACTCGAAAGTAGCACGCGTCCATTATCCGGGACTGAAATCACACCCGGGCCATAAGATCGCAGCGAAACAGATGTCGTTGTTCGGCGGGATGCTTTCGTTTGAAGTAAAGGACGGACGCGACGTGGCAATGTCGGTTACGGCAAAAACGAAAATTTTCATTCGCGCCACGAGTCTGGGCGGCGTCGAAAGCTTGATCGAGCATCGCGCATCGATCGAGGGACCCGGAACAACTTCAGCCGAAGGTTTGCTGCGCCTGTCCATCGGCCTCGAAAACGCCGACGATTTGATCGAGGATCTCGATCAAGCGCTCGGATAACGCATGCGTCTTTGCCCGCTGCGGCGGACAACGCCATGGTGTGTGCCTAGCGCCGCACTCATTTCGAAGCCTGGCAGCGTCCCAAAATTCTGTTGCGCCAAAGGCGCGGCATTCATGCCAAAGCCTGGTGCAGCGCCCCAGGATTCCGTAGCGCCAAAGGCGCGGTCTCATCGCTAGCCCGCGGACAACTCCCCAAATTCCGTAGCGCCGAAGGCGCCTTCTCATTATTAGTCCGCCACAGGACGGATTCGCCGTGGCGAACCTGGGGCAACGCCCCAGGATTCATGAAATTAAAAAATCCGCCAGCGCTGAAAGCGCGATTCACTTCTGCCGCCAGTTCGATGCATGATCGAATGCAATGCCCCAATCTCTCAGCAAAGTCATCCTTCACATCGTCTTTAGCACGAAGAATCGCGAGCCCTGGCTCGATTCAGACGTGCGACCACGCATGCATGCATATCTTGCAACAATCTGCCGCGATCTTAGCGCCGACTTCGTGCACGTAGGCGGTGTTTCCGATCATGTTCATATTGTCACGACTCTGCCGCGAACTCTTTCCCAAGCTCAGATAGTCGAGGAATTAAAGACAGCGTCGTCGAAATGGATCAAAGCGCTTGATGCTCGCTATCGCGATTTTTTCTGGCAGAGGGTTTATGCAGCGTTCTCGGTGAGCCCGAGTCAGCTCGAAGCCGTAATGCAATACGTTGACGAGCAACAAGAACACCATCGCAATCGCACGTTTCAGGAAGAATACCGAGCGTTGCTGTGCAAACACGGCGTCGATTTCGATGAGCGTTACGCGTGAGATTGAGACCCTGAATCGCGCTTTCAGCGCTAAAATTGTCTGGGGGCGTTCGGATTCCTGGAGCGTTGCCCCAGGCTGGAAATGACGTAGCGCCCTTGGCGGTAATTATCCGGGGATAATCGAATCCCTGAGGCGATGGCCTCAGGCTAAAGGTGACCTGGCGCCTTTGGCGCTAAACATGTAGGACCCTCGTTCTACTTTATTGCAATTTGCGCCGCGCAGCGCCGAAGGCGCGGTCTCATTACTAGTCCGCCACAGGACGGATTCGCCGTGGCGAACCTGGGGCAACGCCCCAGGACTCGTCAGATGAAGAAATGGCTCCAGCGCTGAAAGCGCGATTCACTCCCGCCACCATTTCGGTATTAACGAATTCGTCTTCGGAAAACATCGATGATATCCTGCACCTCGCTTACCCGCAGCCAAAACGCGACTGCGAAAAACGTGATTGCCGCTGATGCAATCGCGATGAGCAGTGTGCCTAACCTCTGGAAAAAGCGCAGACTCGCCCACGCATCCAGCCACCAGTAATTGGCCAGCCAGCAGACCAGCGCCAAAGCTGCGCCAGCAAGACAAATCTTTCCCAGGCTAATTAACGTCTGGCGTGTCTCCAATCTGCGCGTATGACGGCGCATCAGCGCGTATAGCAACAGAAAATTGATTGTCGCGACCAGGCTCGTCGAAAACGCGAGGCCCCGATGTCCCCAGCCCAGCCGGAAGGTGAAAAGCCAGTTGAGAAAAAGATTCGCGCCGATCGCCAGAAAACTCACAACCATCGGTGTGTTGCGTTTGCCGATCGCGTAGAACGCAGGCGTCAGCACCTTCAACACTGCGTACGAAACGAGACCGATGGCGTAAAATTGCAACGCGCCTGAAGTCTGCCGCGTCATTTCGGCAGTGAACCGTCCGTGCTGATAGATGACGCTGATGATCGGCGCCGACAGCATGGCCAGTCCTATTGCCGAGGGAATGGTAAGCAAAAACGCGAGCCGCATTCCGCGCGCAAGAATCGCGCGGAATTCAGCCGTGTTCCCGACAGCGGCGCTCTTCGATACCAGGGGAAGCGTAACTGTGCCGATCGCGACTCCGAAGATTCCCAGCGGCAGTTGCATCAGGCGAAACGCAATATTGAGCCAGCTCACCGGCCCGTTTCCCAAGCTGGCCGCAAAACCGCTGTTGATCAGCACATTCACCTGCACGGCGCTGGCGGCGATCACCGCAGGTCCCATTAGCGTCAGAACCGTGCGGACACCTTCGTCGCGCCAGTGAAAATCGGGGTGAAATCTGTACCCGACTTTCCACAGCGAAGGAAATTGGCCGATCAACTGCCACGCGCCGCCGATAAGGGTCCCGATCGCTAGGCCCACGAGCGCGCGCGCGCCGAAATGCGGATCGATCCAGTACCCGATCGCCACGCCGGCGATGATCGAGCCGAGATTGAAATAACTCGACGCCATGGCCGGCGGCCCGAAAACATGTTTCGCATTGAGCATTCCCATCACCAGCGCGGCCAGCGACACCAGCAGCATGAATGGCCACATGATTCGGGTGAGCAAAATCGTGAGCGCGGTCTTGCTGACGAGCGTGTCGCCGAAGGAAACGGTGTCCGCCGACCAACTACCCCACGTCAACAGATCCACCAGTTGCGGCGCGAACGCGATACCGAGCACAGTCACTGCGCTCATGAATACCGCCGTCAGCGTCGCGACCTTGTTGGCCAGTCGCCATGCAGATTGGTCGCCTTCAATCGCGATCTTTTTCGAGAACGTGGTGATGAATGCCGTTGAAAGTGCGCCTTCGGCAAACAAATCGCGCAGCAGATTCGGCAACCGAAACGCCATCAAGAACGCGTCGAGATTTTTCCCGGCCCCAAACAAACCGGCAAACACCGTTTCCCGAATCAGACCAAGGACGCGACTGGACAGAATGGCGATGCCAACAACGCCCGTCGCGCGGGTGCTCATTCGCCGGTCGTCAGCCGCAGCCATCGGCGAATGTTAACCACGAAGGAGCAAATCAAAGGGAACACGAAAGCAAAGATATCTCACTTTAGATTTTGGCCCCAATCTGATCCCAGGTACGGCCTTTGTTCTCTTCGTTATCTTCTGTAAGAAATTCGCCATCAGGCGGCGGTGAAGCGGACCACCTTCTTTTTGCTCTTGATGGCCAGTGCGCCCTTTGCCGTCGGCAAAAAAGTTTCCTCGACGTACTTCTTGGCGCAGGCAACAAGATCGCGGCTGCAACTCAGGTCGAGTTTGTGTTTAATATTTTCGCGATGGCTCTCAATCGTTTTTACACTGAGATGAAGTGAACGAGCGATTTGGGTGTTGCCGAGCCCCGAGCCCAATAAATGGAAAACGTGCATCTCGCGATCGGACAGCTTTTCACTGCCGATGGCAGAAGGCGCCGAACGATGTTCTGGTTGCGGCTCCAACGATTTTTTAAATGCGCGCATCGCCACGTCGCGGCTGACGTAAATGTTCCCTCTGAGAATATCGCGAAGGGCAGCCAGCAATTCTTCTTTTGGCGCTGTTTTCATCACGTAACC
>WNFP01003960.1_pt1 | contig 11896 bp, 10 predicted proteins | sample 5400201 | NCBI WGS metagenome assembly WNFP01 (sample SAMN13153355, study PRJNA577476) | soil metagenome | isolation source: 115 cm saprolite under Madrone tree | place: USA:California | collected 2016-06-14
GCCCCACAGCCTCCTGCGGGGGCAGTTCATTTTATAACCTCTCTGACTGTAGAGCGGGAAGGATGTCTTCCAAATAGATCCGGAATTGCTCGTCGAGGTTTTGGCCGATGGGCCGAATGGTGATGTGATCGACTCCTGCGTCGATGAATCCTTGGAGGGAGCGGACACAATGCTCGACGGGCCCGCAGGCAGTCCAGATCTCCACTCCTTCGCGTGAAAAATCCTTGAGGTAATAGTCGTCAAGAAAGGCCTTGGCTTCGCGAAAGGCTTGTTCTCGATCGCGGTTTACACTGATGCCGTAATACAAAACGGTCTTGAACTTGTCGGGGTCTCGCCCTTCTTCCACCAACATTTCTCCCAAGCGCTTTAAATACTCTTGGAGCAACGGCAGCTCAATTTGATTGGTCATCCAGCCGTCGGCGAGACGGGCAATCCGGCGCAAGGCGCGTTCGACTCCAGGCTCACCGATGTTATTTGCCCGCGGGGTCCCCGCGATATAGATAGGGCACGGCTGTTGAACGGGTTTAGGGAGAAGATCGACATCGTCAAAGGAATAATACTTGCCGTGAAAACTAGCGTGTTCATCGGACCAGAGAACTCGCAGGGCCTGAATCATCTCTTCCAGTCTCCCGGGTCGCTCTTTACTCGCGATGCCCATGACCTCGAGCTCTTTGGCAGCCATTGGATGCTGGCTCGCCGGGTAACCCATACAGGCCGCAAGCCACGTTCGTCCGCCGGATAGGACATCGAGGCTGGCCCACTGCAAAGCGAGCAGCACGGGATTGCGCTGGGCGATGGTGGCCATGCAGGCGACGCCGAGACGGAGCTGCGAGGTATGTCCGGCAATGGCGCCCAGGAGCGGGATGCACTCCAACCGTGGTTTACTGAGAATGCTATCGCCTACCCACACAGCATGGAGCCGTCCCGACGCCTCTGCTCTCACCGCCATATCGACTAAATCTTTGGGTTGCGTGCCTTTTGTAATTACAGCCCGATTGGACAACGTAAGGCCAAAAGTTGTTTTTCCCGATGACATGACGGCAAGTATAAGACGAGTCCGGGCTCTAGTGTCAAGAAGAAGACTCACGATGCCGAACGCGAGGAGACTAAGATGATTTCGTTTTCGGCACACGCGTGTTATTCTTATACGAAATCGGAAAATCGACACCGTGGAAAATTTCATTCAACAATACGCCGCCTATCTGCGAAACGAACGTAACGTGGCCGTGCACACACTGAGAAATTATCTCAGCGACTTGGCTCAGTTGCGCCAGTTCTTGATTGAAAAGGGCCTCTGTCTGGACCAAGACGGTACTGTGGACGTACGCAAGGTCGATATCTATGTCGTGCGAGCGTATTTGGCCTCTTTGACGAAGAACCGAAAGAAGAGCTCGATTGGCCGAAAACTTGCCGCGCTGAAAGGGTTCTTTCGTTATCTGGTCGCTACGCGCACCATCGAAAAGGATCCGCTGCTGCTGATTCATAGTCCCAAGCAGGAAAAACCGCTGCCCAATTTTCTTTCGGTAGACGATGTGTTTCGTTTGTTGGACTCGCTCAAAGTGGACAGCTCTTTGGATGTTCGAGACCGCGCGATCTTGGAGGTGTTCTATTCCACGGGCATTCGCGTAAGCGAACTGGTTGGATTTAATTGGAGCGACGTTGATTTCCAGCTAGGTATTATCCGTGTTGTGGGAAAAGGCTCCAAAGAACGGATTGTACCCATCGGCGAGGTAGCGCTCCAGACGCTGCGGGACTACGGTCAAGAAGTGCGCAAAAAATGGCATCTGCCGTGCACCGGAGAAAACCCGGTTTTTCTAAATAATCGGGGTGGTAGGATTACGACCCGGAGTGTGGCGCGCATCGTCGAGAAACACCTACGGGAGGCGGGAATCGCTGTCAAAATGGGTCCCCACGGCTTGCGTCATAGTTTTGCCACGCATCTGCTTAACAGCGGCGCTGATTTGAGGGTCATTCAAGAATTGCTCGGGCATGCGAGCCTATCGACGACGCAGCGTTACACGCACTTGAATTTGGATCAACTGACCGCGGTTTATGACAAGGCGCATCCAAGGGCATGAGATGAGAAAATCGAGGATGGAAGATAGAGAATAGAAGATCGCGATTCTCGATCCTCTATCCTCAGCCGGACTTTGGTTATGATGCACGGCACAACTATATTAGCGATTCGTCACGGTGACAAAGTGGTGGTCGTCGGTGATGGCCAGGTCAGTCTGGGTCAGACCGTGATGAAACGCAGCGCGCGCAAGGTGCGCAAGCTCCATCACGACCGTGTGATCGCCGGCTTCGCGGGAGCGACGGCGGATGCGTTCACCTTGTTCGAGAAATTCGAAGCCAAGCTGGAGCAATTCAATGGTAATCTGAAGCGAGCGGCGGTGGAGCTGGCCAAGGATTGGCGGACCGATCGGGTTTTGCGACAGCTTGAGGCGCTATTAATTATCGCCGATGTCAATGACTTGCTCGTCATTTCCGGCAGCGGAGACGTTATCGAACCGGACGATAACATCATCGCCATTGGGTCGGGCGGAAACTATGCTCTCGCGGCGGCCCGTGTCTTGATCAAACATACACAGTTGGATGCCCGAGTCATCGCTGAAGAAGCCATGCGGGTCGCTGCAGAAATCTGCGTCTATACTAACGATCAGCTTACCTTCGAAGAGTTGCCCTCGCAGGCTGCTGAAAAAGACTCATCGTAACGTTTGAGGATCGAAGATAGAGAATAGAAGATGGCGATTCTCGATCCTCCATTCTCAATCTTGCCAACGCGCGCGCCTTGCCTCTGAGCCTTTTTGAGCAGCCTGCCAAAGGAATATTTGGCATCCTGTTAGGCCGGGTGGCTGGCCAGGTTCCGTCGGGAAGATCGACGTTTCTCCAAAAAAAGAGATTTGCATTTCCTGTTGAACTTGCTAGGAGTTATGCTATTGCCATGAATGAAGTTCAAACTGCATCTTCGCCGGAGCCGAGTTACGCTTCTCCTACACCGGTCATGACACCACGCGAGATCGTCTCGGAGTTGGATCGTTACATCGTCGGCCAGAAAGACGCGAAGCGCGCCGTAGCCATTGCGCTGCGAAATCGGTGGCGGCGCCAACTTGTGCCGGAAGATTTGCGCGAGGAGATTGCGCCCAAAAATATCATCATGATTGGGCCCACGGGTGTCGGAAAGACCGAGATCTCCCGCCGTTTGGCGAAACTCGCGCAGGCGCCCTTCATCAAAGTTGAAGCCTCCAAATTTACCGAGGTCGGTTACGTCGGACGCGACGTGGAGTCGATTATCCGTGACCTAACGGATCTTGCTGTCAACATGGTAAAAGAGGAGGAGAAGCAGAACGTTGAAATCAAAGCCCGTGAGGTTGCCGAAGAGCGCGTTCTGGATCTCTTATTGCCCGCGGGTTCCGCCGCGTCCGTCGACGGAGAGGCCATAGACAGTGCGCGCCTCCAGGGGACCCGCGACAAGCTCAAGAAAATGCTCCGGGACGGCAAGATGGATGAGCGGTTCGTGGAAATCGAGATGACCCAGACGGCGATGCCGATGATCGAAGTGCTTACCCCTCAGGGGATGGAAGGGATGGAGTTCAATTTAAAGGAGATGTTCTCCAATCTTCTGCCGAAGAAAACCAAGAAGAAGACGGTGAAGATTCCCGAAGCGCTGGATATCATCACCCAGGAGGAAGCCGCCAAGCTCATCGACATGGACAAGGTGATCAATGAGGCGGTGCGGCGGGTCGAACAGTCGGGAATCGTCTTCCTTGACGAGATCGACAAGATTGCCGGCCGGGAATCGACCCATGGGCCGGATGTGTCGCGCGAAGGGGTGCAGCGGGATCTGTTGCCCATTGTCGAAGGCTCCACCGTAAACACGAAGTACGGTATGGTCAAGACCGATCATATACTCTTTATCGCATCCGGGGCCTTTCACGCTGCGAAGCCGTCGGACCTGATTCCGGAGTTTCAGGGGCGGTTTCCAATCCGTGTGGAATTGAGCTCGCTGGGCAAGGAAGACTTTGTCCGCATCCTGACGGAGCCTAAGAACGCGCTTCTCAAGCAGTATGCGGCCCTGCTCGAAACGGAGAAAGTCCAACTGAAGTTTGGCGACGACGCGATTTTGGAGATCGCCCGTATCGCTTCTGAAGTTAATGAACGCACGGAGAACATCGGTGCCCGCCGGTTGCATACGATCTTGGAACGCCTACTCGATGACGTCTCATTCTCCGCTCCGGAGATGCCCGGCAGGGATGTGACCATCGATGCCCAGTATGTCCGTGACCGGCTCGCTCCTATCTTGAACAACGAGGACTTGTCGCGCTATATCCTCTGATCTATTGATGAGTTCATTAGTATCTGCACAGCCGACGACATCTCTAGGCTCTAAGACCGACTGCTTCCCAGCGCGGTCACTTATGAACTCTTATTGAGAAGGGCGCCTTTCTTCTATGGAGAATTTCATTAGCAAGGCTGACGTCTTGATGGAAGCGCTTCCGTATTTTCGGCGCTTCTACGGCAAAACTTTTGTCATCAAATATGGCGGCCATGCCATGATCGATGAAGATCTAAAGGAGAGTTTTGCCCAGGACGTCGTGCTGCTCAAGTATGTCGGCATCAACCCGGTCGTGGTTCACGGTGGCGGACCTCAGATCGACGAAGTACTGGACAAGATGGGGATCACGAGCCGCTATGTGCGCGGGATGCGGGTTACGGACCAAGAGACATTGGACATCGTCGAGATGGTTCTCGTGGGCAAGGTCAATAAGGAGATTGTCACTCTAATCAATCAGCACGGCGGCATGGCAGTGGGCTTGAGTGGCAAGGATGGTGGTCTTATTCTCGCGCGCAAAATGAATGTTACTGTTTCCGACAATGGGGAGCCGCCGGAGATCGTCGATATCGGCATGGTAGGTGAGATCGTGGGCATCAATCCGTTGGTGATCGATTCCCTGGACGAAAACAAGTTCATCCCGGTGATTGCCCCGGTGGGCGCCGGCGTTAAAGGCGAGACGTATAATATCAACGCCGACTTGGTAGCCGGAGAGGTCGCTGAGGCGTTGCATGCCGAGAAGCTCATTCTCATGACCGACGTTGAAGCGGTCAAAGACAAGAAGGGCGAACTGCTCAGTACGCTGAGGGTGAATCAAGCGCGCAAGATGATCCAGGATGGCGTCGTTGGCTCCGGAATGATCCCCAAGGTCGAATGCTGTATCAATGCCCTGAAAGGCGGCGTGGAGAAAACCCACATTATCGACGGCAGGGTCAAGCATGCCGTTCTCCTCGAGATCTTCACGAAAGAGGGAGTGGGCACCGAAGTGGTGAGGAAATAGCGCATGAAGAACCGCGATGTCGCCAAAATCACCGACAAATATGTCGCTCAGACCTACGCGCGCTATCCCATCGCCTTGGTTCGCGGCAAAGGCTCTCGGGTGTGGGATGCTGATGGAAAAGAGTATCTCGACCTTTTAGCTGGGATCGCCGTGAACAGCCTGGGCCACTGCCACCCGGCCGTTGTCCGCGCGATCCAGCAACAGTCGCGCAAGCTACTGCACGTCTCCAACCTCTATCATATTCTCCCGCAGTCGGAACTGGCGCAGGAGCTTTGCCGTCATTCGTTCGCTGACCGCGTTTTTTTTTGTAACAGCGGCGCCGAAGGCAATGAAGCAGCGATCAAATTGGCGCGGCGCTACGGCGCGGCGCATCGGGGCGGTAAATACGAGATCCTGTCCGCCCACAATTCCTTTCATGGACGCACACTCGCGACGTTGACAGCCACGGGTCAGGAAAAGGTGCGGGCAGGGTACGATCCCTTGCCGACGGGCTTTCGCCAGATTCCCTTTAATGACCTGCGAGCCGCCGAGGAGGCGATAGACGAGCAAAAGACCGTGGGCATTCTCGTGGAACCGATCCAGGGCGAAGGCGGCATTAATGTTCCCGATGAAAGTTATTTGCGTGGTCTCAGGGAGCTGTGCGACCGCCGCGGCTTGCTTTTGATATTCGACGAAGTACAAACCGGCATGGGACGGACCGGAAAACTTTTCGGCTATGAACACTTTGGCGTGACGCCGGATATCATGACACTAGCAAAGGCCCTGGGCGGCGGGTTGCCGTTAGGTGCGATGCTGGCGCGGGAAGAAGTGGCGCAAAGTTTTATCCCCGGAAGTCATGCTTCCACTTTCGGCGGAAACCCGCTCGCCTGCAGCGCCGGTTTGGCGGTGCTGAAGACGCTGCTCAAGGGCGGTGTCCTAAAGAACTGCGTCAAAATGGGAAAGGTCTTCGTGCAAGGACTTGAGCGCATGAAGAACCGCTTTTCTTTTGTCAAAGGCATTCGCGGCAAGGGACTGATGCTTGGATTGGAGCTGGAAATTGAGGGGACGAAGATCGTCGACGCTTGCATGCAGGAGGGGCTTCTCACTAATTGCACGGCGTATAAGGTTCTTCGTTTTGTTCCGCCGCTGACCATCACGCAAAAAGAAATCGAGCACGGGCTTGCCATCCTAGACAAAGTGCTCGCACGCCAGTAACCAAAAGTTTCATCGGTCTCATGGGCAAGCGCGATCTATTAAATTTCAGGGATCTCAGTCGTGAGGAGATGGTGAGAATCTTTGCGCTCGCTTCCGGACTCAAACGGAAGCAAAAGCAGGAGATTCCCCATCCGCTGTTGGCCCGAAAGTGTCTAGCGATGATCTTTGAGAAGCCGAGCTTGCGCACTCGCGTAACCTTCGAGGCGGGGATGGTTCAACTCGGCGGCCATGCCGTTTTTCTGGGTCCCAATGAAGTCCAACTCGGGGTGCGAGAAACTCCCGCTGACTGCGCCCGCAGCCTGAGCCGGTGGGTGGACCTCATTACGGTACGAACCTTTTCCCAAGCAACACTCGAAGAAATGGCCGCCTATGCATCGGTGCCGGTGATTAACGCGCTCACGGATCTGTCCCATCCCTGCCAGGTGCTCGCCGATTGTCTCACACTCATCGAGCACAAAGGGGAACTGGGAGGACTAAAAATCGCTTTCGTCGGCGATGGCAACAACATGGTCCACTCCTGGATGGAGGCGGCGGAAAAATTCCCCATTTCGTTCGCCGTCGCGTGCCCCGAAGGCTACGAGCCAAACAAGGAAATCGAAGAGCAGGCACGAAAAAAAGGCGCGCGGATCACGGTAACGCAATCCGTCGAAGAGGCCGTCACGGGCGCTGACGCAGTCTACACGGATGTGTGGGCAAGCATGGGGCAAGAGGAAGAAGTCGCGGCGCGAATCAAAGCCTTTCACGGCTATCAGGTGAATGAGAGAGTCGTGGCAATGGCGAAAAAGGATGCAGTTGTTATGCACTGTCTCCCGGCCCATCGCGGTCAGGAGATCATCCACGAAGTGCTGGAAGGACCGCAATGCATTGCCTTCGATCAGGCTGAAAACCGGCTCCATGTGCAGAAGGCGGTCATGGTTTGGCTCTTAAGAGGCTTCAAAGATCTCGACAACGATCCGTGGATCACGACGTAGAGGATCCAAAGAATAACATGAAAGTGAACAAGGTTGTTTTGGCCTATTCAGGCGGTCTAGACACTTCGGTTATTCTCCGTTGGCTCATGGAGGAGTACCGCTGCGAGGTGATCGCGTTCTGCGCCGACCTTGGGCAAGGCGAGGATCTGCAGGGGATTCGCCGTAAAGCGATTAAAACCGGAGCGAGCAAAGCCGTCGTCGGCGATCTGCGGGAAGAGTTTGTCAAGGATTACGTTTTCCCCATGCTGCGCGCGAACGCGGTCTACGAAGGATCCTATTTGTTGGGCACTTCGATCGCGCGGCCTCTGATCGCCAAAGCACAGATCGATGTCGCCGGCAAAGAGCGCGCCGACGCAGTCTCACATGGCGCCACCGGCAAAGGCAACGATCAGGTGCGCTTCGAATTGACCTATTACTCCCTAAAGCCGGGTATCAAAGTCATCGCGCCATGGCGTCTCTGGAATTTGAACTCGCGTACCTCGTTGATTGCCTACGCGCGAAAACATGGGATCCCGGTGCCGGTAACAAAAGCAAGGCCCTATAGCACGGATCGAAATATCTTTCACATCAGCTACGAGGGCGGAATCTTGGAAGATCCTTGGAAAGAGCCGCCGACGGACATGTTCGTCTGGTGCCGGCCTGTGGAAAAGGCGCCGAATCGGCCGGAGTATGTCGAGATCGACTATATGCGTGGTGATCCTATCGCCGTCAACGGAAGGCGGCTATCGCCGGCTAAGCTTTTAGCCAAACTGAACGACCTCGGAACAAAGCATGGTATTGGCCGTGTGGACGTGGTCGAAAACCGATACGTGGGGATGAAGTCGCGGGGTGTCTATGAGACGCCTGGGGGAACGATCCTTCACGCGGCGCACCGCGCGCTGGAGTCTATCACCATGGACCGCGAAGTGCTGCGTCTCCGGGATTCCCTGGTCCAGCGCTATGCCGGGATGATCTACTACGGCTATTGGTTTGCGCCGGAGCGCGAGGTCATGCAAAAAACCATCGATGCCGCGCAGGCTAATGTAAGCGGGCGCGTGCGGCTCAAGCTTTATAAGGGTAACGTCATGGTCGCGGGACGGAAGTCCGATACGTCGCTGTATGATCCCAAGGTTGCGACCTTTGAGGAAGACAATGTCTATCGCCAGGGCGACGCCGACGGCTTTATTCGGCTGAACGCCCTGCGGCTCAGGCTGTGGCGGCTGAGCAAAAGTAAGAGTTAAGGGGTTTGGGGATCAGGCTCGGAAGGGTTCGGGGGTATAACTTAAATCGGCAATTCAAAATCGAAAATCGGGAGGGGAGCACAGGTGGTCAGGGCGGGAAAGCTCTGGGGCGGACGGTTTGCCGCAGGAACCGCGGATTCGGTGGAGGCCTTTACCGCATCCATCGATGTCGATTCGCGGCTTTACCGTCACGATATCGCTGGCAGCATCGCCCATGCCAAGATGCTCGCGCGACAGCGGATCATCCCGGCGCGGGACGCTCAGAAAATTGTCCGTGGCTTGAAAACCATCGAACGAGAGATCGACGCCGGCAAGTTTGCCTTCTCCTCGGCCGACGAAGATATCCATATGAACATCGAGCGCCGATTGAGCGAGAAAATCGGCGCCGCCGGAGGGAGGCTCCACACGGCGCGCAGCCGTAACGATCAAGTCGCCCTTGACATGCGTCTTTTTCTGCGTGAAGAGGTCGCGTTTGTTATCGAAAGTCTGCGTAGGCTCCAGCGGGAAATCACCGGCGCCGCGAAAAAGCATTTGGACGTTATTATGCCCGGCTACACGCACCTGCAGCACGCTCAGCCGGTGCTTTTTGCCCATCACTTGTTGGCTTACTTCGAGATGTTCGAGCGCGACCGGGAGCGATTTTCAGGCTGCCTCGAGCGCATCAACGTGCTGCCGCTCGGCGCCGGCGCCTTGGCGGGTACGACCTTTCCCATCGATCGAAATTACGTCGCGAAGCTGCTCCACTTTCCAAGGGTTTCGAAAAACAGTATCGATACGGTCAGCGATCGCGACTTCGTTCTGGAGTTTGTTTCAGTCGCTGCCATTCTGTTCGTCCATCTGAGTCGCCTTGCGGAGGAGCTGATCTTATGGTCGAGCCAAGAATTTGGATTTATTGAGCTGGCGGATCGCTATTGCACCGGCAGCTCGATGATGCCGCAGAAGAAAAACCCTGACGTGCCGGAGCTGGTCCGCGGCAAGACAGGGCGGGTGTTTGGTCATCTACAAGCGGTGCTTACGATCATGAAAGGGTTGCCGCTAGCCTATAACCGTGATTTGCAAGAGGATAAGGTCCCGCTTTTCGATACGGTGGACACCGTGAAGACGAGTGTGCGTATCATGGCCGAGGTCATAAACGGCATGCAGGTCCGACGGGAGAGAATGCTGGCGGCGGCGCGAGACGGCTTCATGAATGCCACGGACCTGGCTGATTATCTGGTGGAACGCGGAATTCCTTTTCGCGATGCGCATGCCATCTCGGGTAGAATCGTTCGGCACTGTGTTTTCAAAGGTTGCCGGATCGAAGAACTTTCGCTGAAAGAGCTGACGGGCTTTTCGACCAGGATCAAGAAAGACGTCTATAAATTTCTCTCTGCTGAGTCGGCGGTCGATCGCCGTCGTGCTATCGGAGGCACGGCCCGGAGTAATGTCATGCGGCGGTTGAAAGAATTGAGGGCATAGATGAGACCGATAGCAGCTCTTGCGCTGATGCTTGTCTTGTTATCCGTGGGTTGTGGGAAGAAAGGAGATCCGCGGGCGCCAGAGCTGGCGACGCCTCGGGTGATTCAAAATCTTACGGCGACGCAGACGCCCGACGGCGTGGCGCTCACCTGGAGCCGGCCCACAGAGTATGTGGATGGCAGGGCGCTCACAGACCTGGTGAGCTTTGCCATCTTTCGAAAGGAAATTTCCCCGACGTGCGTGGACTGCCCGGTTCCCTATCGGCCGTTGACGACGGTAAACGTTGAAGATCAGGAGAGATTCGTTAGACAAAAGCAGTACCGGTATGTGGACGAAGATGTTCAAGATAAGATGACTTATCGTTATCGTGTTTCCTCCCAGTTGAGGGACGGGTCCTTGAGCGAGCCATCCAATGAAGTCGAAATTACGCGAGGTCCATGATGCATCACTTTGAATACCGCAACGGAGAAATGTTTGCCGAGGACGTGCCCGTAAAGCGTATCGCGAAGGAAGTCGGTACACCGGCTTATGTTTATAGCCTGGCAACGCTGAGACGTCACTTCCGCGTTTTTGATCAGGCTTTCGGGAAGGTTCCGCACATCGTTTGTTTCTCTGTAAAGGCAAACTCCAACATCGCGTTGCTGAGGACTTTCGCCAAAGAAGGGAGCGGGTTCGACATCGTTTCCGGCGGAGAGTTGTTTCGCGCCCTCAAAGCGGGGGCCGATCCGAAAAAAATTGTCTTCTCCGGCGTCGGTAAAAAGAAAGAAGAAATCGAATACGCGCTTGACTCCGGCATCCTGATGTTCAACGTGGAGTCGGAACCTGAGCTGGTCGCTTTGAACGAAATCGCGGGCGGCATGAACAAAAAAGCGCCCATCAGTCTGCGCATTAATCCCGACGTCGATCCACAAACCCATCCTTATATTTCCACCGGCATGAAGAAAGCCAAATTCGGCATCGAGATCAAACGATCCGTGGAGAGCTACAAGAAAGCTGCTTCGCTGCCGAATCTGGAAGTCATCGGTGTGGATTGCCACATTGGCTCGCAGCTCACTTCGGTTGTCCCGTTTGTCGACGCCCTGGCGCGAATTCGTGAATACCTGGAACGTCTTCTGGTAAATTCCTTGAAAAAAGAAGGTGCTGGAATCTGTTATCTCGACTTGGGGGGCGGACTGGGAATTAGTTACAATGACGAGGTGCCTCCGCCGCCGGAAGAGTACGCCAAGGCGATTATACAGGGTGTGGAAGGCCTCAATGTGACTCTTATCCTCGAGCCGGGTCGGGTCATCGTGGGTAACGCGGGTATTCTCCTTACGGAAGTTCAGTACCTCAAGGAAACGGACGAAAAGAAGTTCGTTGTTGTCGACGGCGGGATGAATGACCTCATTCGGCCCGCGCTATACGGTTCGTACCAGGCAATTCAGCCGGTGATTCAAAAGAACACTGGGAAGATCGTGGCGGACATCGTCGGCCCAATCTGCGAGAGCGGAGACTTTTTCGCCAAGGACCGGGAGATTGAACGGCCCGAGCGCAATGATCTGCTGGCGGTGATGAGCGCGGGCGCCTACGGGTTCACTATGGCTTCGAACTATAATTCCCATCCGAAACCGCCGGAGATCTTGGTGGATGGGGGCAAGTACTACGTCATCCGTGCCCGAGAAACTCTCGATGATCTGATTCGGGGTGAAAGCATACCGGCGGGGCTGCAATGAATGAGCTT
>WNFP01003964.1_pt1 | contig 11894 bp, 7 predicted proteins | sample 5400201 | NCBI WGS metagenome assembly WNFP01 (sample SAMN13153355, study PRJNA577476) | soil metagenome | isolation source: 115 cm saprolite under Madrone tree | place: USA:California | collected 2016-06-14
TCACGCGAGGCCGCCTCGGCGGCGCATGAAAATTACATGAAAGTTGCCGACGCGTACGCGCATGGCGTGGTGTCCATAACGGATCTGATCAGCGCTCAGGATGCCTCACTCAATGCGGAACTGTCACAAGCGCAGGCGACCTTCACCTTTCTGATCGATTTTGCTGACACGCTGAGAGTGTCCAATAGCTTTGATGTACTGCTCGATCCCCAGACGCGAGAGCCTTGGTACAACGCCGTCGATACCTGGTTTCGGGCTCACGGGACACCGATCCCGACGCACTGACTACTTTGGAGGACAAGGACCACGGTGAACACGAAACGGTTTAGCTCCAGGGCTGCCTTCCTAGGGGTCGTTGTGTGGCTCGCCGCCTGCCATGGGAAGCACGACGCAAGCGTTGACATTCGCCCCGTGCGAACTGCAGTCGTAGGGACCGGGCAGTATGGTAGCGAAGTCACCTACACGGGTGAAGTTCGCGCACGGCACGAGTCTGATCTCGGCTTCCAGGTTGCGGGCAAGTTGATTGCGCGTCCGGCGGAAGTCGGTGCCTCGGTACTCGCGAGCGCGGTCCTGGCTCAGCTTGATCCGACGGATGAAAAGGTGGCAGTGGATTCGGCGCAGAGCGTCGTGACCGCCGCACAGGCCGAATTGGCTCGTGCCACGTCAGAGGAAGCGAGCTATCGCCACCTGCTCGAGCGCGGTCTGACGACGCGCACAACGTTTATACAGCAGCAGACTGCGACCAAGACGGCGAAGTCACGGTTACAACAAGCCATGGCCGACCTGGATCTGCGGCGCCGCCAGTTGAACTACACCACCTTGCGCGCCGGGAGCGCGGGCGTCATCACGCGGGTTTCGGCAGACGTTGGGGCGGTACTCGCCCAGGGACAGGCGGTGGTAACGCTCGCCCAACCGTCGGAGCTGGACGTGGTGTTCGACGTGGCGGATACCCAAGTGGATACAGTCCGCAACGCCAAGAGCGTCTCCACAGCCCTGCTGTCGGCGCGCGATAAGCCCCTCGCCGCCTACGTGCGCGAGGTCTCCCCGAGTGCCGACCCCGTCACTCGCACCTATCGGGTGAAATGTACCCTGCCTGGCCAACCACCCGGTTGGCGCCTGGGCCTGAACACTATCGTCACGCTCGCATCCGGGAATGCCGCTCATGGGATTCGAATTCCCGCCACCGCCCTGTACGAAAAGGATCGCAAGAGCGCGGTGTGGATCGTGAAGTTGGACCACACCATCGAGCTGCGCCCGATCGAAGTGGCTCGTTACGACACAGACAGTGTAGAGATTGGCAGCGGACTTCGAGCCGGCGAGCGCATTGTCACGGCCGGCGTGCACAAGCTACTTGCGGGGCAGGAGGTCCGGCTACTACCGGATTCCAGCAAATGAACCAGTTCAACGCCTCGGCCTGGGCGCTTGAGCACAAGTCATTCGTCGGATTTCTTATGGTCCTGCTCTCGCTAGCCGGGCTGCTCAGTTACGGGCAGCTCGGCCGGGACGAGGATCCGCCACTTACCATCAAAGTGATGGTCGTACGTGCGATCTGGCCCGGCGCTACCGCGGAGGACACAGCACGCGAGGTCACGGATCGCCTGGAAAAAGCCCTGCAGTCACTGCAGTGGATCGACTACATCTCAAGCTATACCAAGCCGGGCGAAGCAACCCTGATGGTGCAGCTGAAGGATCAAACCCCCCCGTCGGCAGTGCCCGATCAGTGGTATCAGGTACACAAGAAGATCTCCGACATCCGGCACACTCTGCCGCTGGGTACTCAGGGACCATTCTTCAATGATGAGTTTGGGGATGTCTACGCAGTCATCTACGCCTTCACGAGCGATGGATTCAGCTATCGGGAACTGCGCGATACGGTGGAATCTGTCCGCTCGGAGCTTTTGCGCGTTCGAAATGTCGGCAAGGTAGACCTGATCGGAGTGCAAAACGAGGTCGTTTATGTCGACTTTTCGACGCGCGAATTGGCGGGGCGCGGGATCAATACCGATCAACTTGCGGAAGCGCTGCGTGCGCAGAACGCGGTCAATGCCTCAGGCGTCCTCGAAGCGTCCCACGATCGCGTAGCAGTGCGCGTGAGCGGTCAGCTCAATTCCGTCGCGAATATCGAGCAGGTGAGCGTCAGCGTGAATGGCCGATTGGTGCCATTGCGCGATCTGGCAACCGTGAGCCGCAGTTACGAAGACCCGCCCACGCCACTTTTACGCTACAACGGTCAGCCGGCAATCGCGCTAGCCGTGGGCATGGTTAAGGGCGGGAACATTCTGGAAGTCGGAAAGGCCATCGCAGACACCATGCGTCGGGTTGAAAGGGACGTGCCGGTGGGAATCGACCCACATCTGGTTGCCAACCAGCCGCAGGTTGTACAGGAGTCGGTGGGTCATTTCACCCGCGCGCTCGGCGAGGCCGTTCTGATTGTATTGCTCGTCAGCTTCGTCAGCCTCGGACTGCGCGCCGGCGTGGTGGTCGCAGTGTGCATTCCGTTGGTGCTTGCGATCACGTTCGTTGTTATGGATCGCACGGGGATCAGCCTGCAGCGCATCTCACTCGGTGCCCTGGTCATCGCGCTCGGTCTTCTGGTAGATGATGCGATCATCGCGGTAGAGATGATGATACGCAAGCTCGAGGAGGGCTTCGATCGCTTCAAGGCGGCAGCATTCGCGTACACCGCGACGGCATTTCCCAGGCTGACGGGTACGCTGGTTACCGTCATCGGATTTCTTCCGGTCGGATTTGCCAAGAGTGGAGCGGGCGAATACTGCTTCACCCTCTTTGCGGTGGTCGCCATCGCGCTGCTGGTGTCCTGGCTTGTCGCCGTCCTGTTCTTACCCTACCTCGGCAATCTACTTCTTAAGGAGCGACCTCCGCACGAAGCACCTCATCAAGAAAGCCGCATGACAGTTGCGTTTCGTAAGCGACTGACCTGGGCGCTTAGGCATCGTCGGTGGGTGGTCGCTGGGACGGCGGCGCTGTTCTTTCTCTCGCTCGCCGCCTTCACATTGGTGGAACAGCAGTTTTTTCCGGCCGCGGATCGGGCGGAGCTGCTCATAAGTCTTACGCTCCCGCATAATGGATCAATCGCGGGCACGCAGCGTGAGGTTTCGCGACTGGAAAAGATCCTGCTCGAGGATCCCGGCATCGCCCATCACACAATATACGTTGGAGCTGGCGCCGTCAGATTCTATTTGCCGCTCAATGTGCAGCTTGAGAACGCCAATTTCGCGCAGGTGGTCGTGGTAACCAAGAGCTACGAGGTGCGCGACACGGTGCGCGACCGACTACAGCGAGCGCTTGACGAGCAGTTTCCGGCGGTGCTGTCGCGAGTCGAGCCGCTGCAGCTTGGCCCGCCCGTAGATTGGCCCATTCAGTACCGCGTAGGCGGCCCGGACATCGGCAAGGTTCGGGCATTGGCGGATCGGGTCGCTGCGCTGCTGCAGGCAAATCCGACTGCTCGGACCATCAACTTCAATTGGTACGACATGGGTCGATCGGTACTGGTGACCGTTGACCAGGAGAAGGCGCGGCTGCTGGGAGTCACGTCGGAACAAGTGGCGAGATCACTGAACGACGTGCTGTCGGGGCGGACCGTCACGCAATCGCGCGACGATATCTATCTGGTCGACGTGCGTGGGCGTGCGGTGGATCAAGATCGCGGGGACCTTGGGTCGGTCCGCGATCTGGAACTTCGTCTTCCTAATGGCAACACCGCCCCACTTGCGCAGATTGCGAACTTTTCCTACGGGCTCGAGGAACCCGTGGTGTGGCGCCGGGATCGGCTGCCGACCATCACCGTACAGGCGGATATCGTGCCGGGGATTCAGGCCGCGACCGTTAATCAGCAACTGGCGAGCGCCATGGGCAAGATTCGCGCATCCATGCCGCCGGGCTATCGCCTGGAAGAGGGCGGAGCGGTCGAGCAGAGCGCTAAAGGCCAGCGGTCAGTGCTGGCCGTGATCCCCGTGATGCTTGTCCTGATGCTGTTCATTCTCATGGTTCAGTTGCAGAGCGTGCAGAAGCTCGCGATGGTGATGCTCACGGCGCCCCTCGGTCTCATTGGAGTCACCATGGCGCTGCTGCTCTCTCACAAGCCCTTTGGGTTCGTGGCGATGCTGGGGGTTTTTGCCCTGACCGGCATGATCATTCGAAATTCGGTCGTGCTAATTGCCCAAATTCAGGCGAATGAAAGCGCCGGACTGGACCGTTGGCACGCCATCGTCGATGCCGCGGCGCACAGACTTCGACCCATCCTGCTGACGGCAGCGGCTGCGGTTCTCGGACTGATGCCGATCGCGGGGGAAGTGTTCTGGGGACCCATGGCCTATGCAATGATGGGAGGCCTTCTGGTCGCGACGGTCTTGACCCTGTTTTTCCTGCCTGCCTTGTATGCAATGTGGTATCGCGTTCCCGTCGAGCCGACCCACACTTGAGGATGCGCTCGTCAATGCCTACACGAACGCCCGCGGCGTCCTGCACCACAGCACGCGACTTGATCTCGGCGTCCGCTACCCGCCCTATGACCACAACCAGGCGCTACGAAGGACTCTCGCGCGCCCGCGGTCGTAGTCCTAACCCGCTCTGTCATTCGGCTGCACCTGGCAACGTGCACCTGCTGGAACCCCTGCCAAGCCATGTGGACACCTGACGCCTTGCAGCTCGCCCGAATTCAATTCGGGTTCACAGTCTCGTTCCACATCATTTTCCCGGCCATTACGATCGGCCTGGCCAGTTACCTTGCCGTGCTCGAGGGATGCTGGCTACGCACGCGAAACGAGGTCTACCGGACGCTCTATCACTTCTGGTCCAAGATTTTCGCGGTCAACTTTGGCATGGGTGTGGTGTCAGGCCTCGTCATGGCGTACGAGTTTGGCACGAACTGGAGTCACTTCTCCGCCTTCGCCGGTGGCATTACCGGACCACTCTTAGCGTATGAGGTTTTGACCGCATTCTTTCTCGAGGCGGGCTTCCTCGGAGTGATGCTCTTCGGCTGGAAGCGGGTAGGGCCCGAGCTGCACTTTTTCGCCACAATCATGGTCGCGATCGGAACACTGGTTTCGGCGACCTGGATCCTCGCGTCCAACAGCTGGATGCAGACCCCGCAAGGCTACGAAATCGTCGCGGGCCGGATCGTGCCGACCGACTGGCTGAGGGTAATCTTTAACCCTTCGTTTCCATTCCGGCTCGCGCATATGGGAGTGGCGGCGTACCTAGCGACCGCACTCATGGTGGGCGCGTCCGGGGCCTGGCATCTGCTGCGGGGTCGGGATGACCCAGCCATTCGCACGATGACGTCGATGGCGATGTGGATGCTCCTGATCGTGGCGCCCGTACAAGCCGTGATCGGCGACTTTCACGGTCTCAACACCCTTGAGAATCAACCGATCAAGATCGCGGCAATCGAGGGGCACTGGGAAAGCGTACCGAATGCCGGCGTGCCGCTCGCGCTCTTCGGCTGGCCGGACGGCAGGCGCGAAATCAACCGGTTCGCCGTTGAGATACCACACCTTGGCAGCCTCATCCTGACGCACTCCTGGGACGGGCAGTTCCGCGGGTTGAAGGAATTCCCCGTAAAGGATCGGCCGAACGTCGCAGTCGTGTTCTGGTCCTTCCGCGTGATGGTGGGCCTCGGCCTTCTCATGATCGCCTTGGGGGCGTGGGCCGCGTGGGCACGGTGGCACCGCACTCTGTATAGCTCGCGGAGGTTGCTGCGGTGCGCCGTATTCATGGGACCGGCCGGGATCATCGCCATGCTGGCCGGATGGATCACGACCGAAGTCGGACGCCAGCCGTGGGTGGTTTACGGGCTCCTTCGAACGGCCGACGCGGTCACACCGCACAGCACCGCCGAGCTCGGCCTGTCGCTGGTGCTCTTCGTCGTCGTTTACTTCACGGTGTTCGGCGCCGGAATTCGGTACCTGCTGCGCCTCATCGCAGTGGGACCGGGCGTGCAGGACGCGACGCAGGTGGAGGATGGTCCGGGACAGGCCCGGCATGCCTTGCGGCCGCTTTCGTGCGCGCCAGATCCTTCGGCCAAAGGGGACGGCGTCCCAGCGCGCGGCTGACCAATATGGGTATTGATCTACCGCTGCTGTGGGCCGTCATCATCCTCGTGGCGGTCATGCTATACGTCATGATGGACGGGTATGACCTCGGGATCGGGCTGCTGTTCCCGTTCGTCGCTGACAACGCCGATCGCGACATCATGATGAACACTGTTGCGCCGGTCTGGGATGGCAATGAGACATGGCTCGTGCTGGGCGGCGCAGGCCTCCTGGTCGGATTTCCGCTGGCGTATTCGGTGATTTTGAGTGCGCTCTATCTGCCCGTCGTCTTCATGCTGCTCGGCCTTATCTTCCGCGGCGTCGCATTCGAGTTTCGGTTCAAGGCGAGCGAGCAGCGCCGTCACTGGTGGGACAAGGCATTCATTGGCGGGTCCGCCGTCGCCGCCCTTTCTCAAGGCGTGATCCTCGGAGCGTATATCAACGGCATCCGGTTTGCGGAGAGTGGCTATGCGGGTGGCGCTCTCGACTGGCTCACGCCATTTTCGCTATTTACCGGCATTGGCCTGTGCGTGGCCTATGCGCTCCTGGGTGGTGCGTGGTTGATCCTTAAAACGGGCGGCACGCTGCGCGCGCGGATCATCGAGCTGGCACGGCCACTCAGTTGGGCGCTGCTCGGGGTAATAATCGCAGTGAGCATCTGGACGCCGCTCGCGCACCCGGCCATTGCACGACGTTGGTTCAGTCTGCCGACCCTCGTCTGGTTCTCCCCCGTCCCGATTTTGGTAGCGCTGGCATTCTGGAGACTGCAGCAATCTCTGCGCGGCGAGCCGCAGGCGGCGCCGTTCGTGCTCACCTTGAGCCTGGTCTTTCTGGGATACACCGGCTTCGGCATCAGTGTCTGGCCGAACGTCGTGCCACCGGCGATGTCGATCTGGGATGCGGCCGGTCCGCCCCAGAGCCTAGGCTTCACGCTCGTGGGCGCGCTGCTGGTCATCCCCATGATCCTCGGCTACACGGCTTGGGGCTATTACGTGTTCCGAGGCAAAGTCGATGCCTCGCGTGGCTACCACTGATGACACACTCGCCGACACCGGCGCGTACCGCCAGTCTCGTCCGCTGGGGCGGGCGCTTTGGATGGCTGATTCTCATCTGGGCGGTCAGCGTTCTTACGCTCGGGGTGGCGGCGTACGCATTTCGGCTCGTGATGACGTGGGTCGGGTTGACCCGTTGAGGAGATGGCCGGACTGAGCAGGACACTGCCGGGTCGGCGCGAGGAACAGAGATGGATCTGAAATTGAAGGACAAGCTGGCACTGGTCACCGGCAGTACCGCGGGGATCGGCCTCGCGATCGCGACGACACTCGCCCGCGAGGGAGCGCGCGTGATTATCAACGGTCGATCCAGGGCATCAGTTGATGAGGTCGTGGTCTCCCTTAAGTCCGGTACAGGTGGGGATCTCCAGGGGTTCGCCGGTGACCTGAGCATCGCATCGTCCGCCGAACAACTGGTCCGCGAGTATCCCGGCGTACAGATTCTCGTTAACAATTTGGGAATCTTCGAGCCAAGAGCGTTCGAAGACATTCCTGACTCCGAGTGGTTGAGATTCTTCGAGGTGAACGTGCTCAGCGGCATAAGGCTGGCCAGGCTCCTCTTACCGTCTATGAGACGTGCCAACTGGGGCCGAATCATCTTCATCTCGAGCGAAAGCGGCGTTCAGATCCCGAGCGAGATGATCCACTATGGCATGACCAAGACTGCACAGCTGGCGATATCTCGCGGGCTGGCGGAGGCACTCGCTGGCACGGCCATCACCGTCAACAGCATCCTGCCAGGTCCCACCAAATCGCGTGGTGTGGGCGATTTCGTTGACACTCTGGCCAAAGCGAGGGGGATATCGTTTGCCGCCTTTGAAAGGGAGTTCTTCGAGAAGGTGCGACCCACCTCGCTTATCAAGCGCTTCGCTGACCCGGAGGAGATCGCCTCTCTGGTGGCTTATATCGCCAGCCCACTGGCCTCAGCCACCACCGGGGCTGCGCTGCGTGTGGATGGAGGCGTGATCAGGAGCGCATTCTGACGTTGCCTGAGGAGTAAACTGCAGTACAGCATGCCGAAAACTTGCAATGCACTGCCACCGAAGTGCGGCTAGTTCTCTTGGCCCAATCCGCAGTGGACCAAGCCTTCGGCAAAGTAGGCGCCTTTGGCCACTTCGGTAGTCATTCCCGGCGCGGGGGCGAACGGATATGCGCAACCGTGACGACGGCCTCAGTTGCCCCAACCCGCGCGAGCGTTGGCTCATGGCAGCGGGCCCGCCGCGCGTCAACTGCCATAGAGATGAAATAAAGGACCCCAGAACAGTTCCCGATCGGACTCGGATCTGCTCCCCGGGTCTTTGGCCATTTAAGCGATACATATGTGCAATGCTACTAGTTGCTGCGTGCAGCACTGCGCCGCAGCTGCAGCGCGTCGCGTCCGCAAATAGTGATGCCACGACTGCCCCGTCGATTTCCATTCATCATGTTCCAATCGACGGGAACACCCTCCAGATCACAGTTAGCGACGGGCACGACATCCGCTTCTCGCGCCTCAGTGGCAGCCCGGGTCTTTCTGGAACACGAGTCAGTCAAATTGTGCAGGACGATCTGGGATTTATTTGGTTTGGCACGCAATACGGCCTCGATCGCTATGACGGCTATCACTTTAAGGTCTTCAAGCACGAAGATGACAATCCAAACAGCCTGGGCGGCGTATGGGTCACCTCTCTCTTCAAGGACAGCGCGGGAGCCCTTTGGATCGGATGCGAACACTCACTTGACAAATTCGATCCGGCGACGAACACGTTTACGCACTATCGCGTCGACTTGAAACAACCGAACCGTCCTGACGTCAATGTTAAGCATATTAGTCAGGACAAGTCGGGCACTCTGTGGCTCTCAACTTACGACGGCCTGTTTTCGCTCGAGCCGTCCTCTGGGCGAATTACCCCACACTTGCACGATTCCAGCAATCCCTCCAGTTTGCTAAGCGACGAAGTGAAATCCACAGGCCTGGACCGATCGGGCGCATTCTGGGTAGCAGACGGCGAGGGACTCGAACAGTTCGACACCAAAACTGGAATCGTCCGGATACGAATTCCTTTGCGCGAGCCACGCGAGTTTTCCTTCTATGAGGACACGCGCGGTGTCTTTTGGATCGTGTACTCATCTGGTAACGGACTCGCCGTCTATGATCGAGTCCACGACCGGGTCGTTCGTTACTCCTTTAACGCGCAGCACGGTCCTGGCGGTCCGTTGACGGGCGTCGTAAGCATCGTTGAGGATCAAAGCGGCACGTTGTGGTTCGGGACACTCGCGGACGGCGTCCTCAAGCTCGATGGAGACGGCCGGCATTTCACTCGATATAGGAACCGTCCTGCGGAGTTGAGTAGCCTCGCGGAGGACCGAATCACCACGTTATATCTGGACCGAGAAGGTGACGTGTGGACCGGACTGGGGGCGACAGAACCGAATTTTTTCCCAACCCAAGAGCCGCCATTTAAGAGCCTGCCTTTCGATCCGGACTCAGCTAGCACTCTAGGCGAGAACTTGGTCAATTGCCTGTACGAGGACCGCAAGGGAAATCTCTGGATAGGCACGACGGGTGTTTTGAAGCGCCTCGATCGAAAGACGGGTCAGTACACCCACTTCGCAGTTCCGCCACACGGAATTACTTCCGACGTACTGGCCATTGCCGAAGATAGAGCCGGCAACATCTGGGCTGGTACCTCCGGCCAAGGTCTGTACCGGCTCGATCCGGCAACCCGACAAACAAAGGCCTACCGTAACAATCGACTCGACAAAACCAGCTTGAGCAATGACGTCGTCGTCCGTCTTCTAATTGATCATGCCGGCGGGCTTTGGGCCACGACACGGGATGGCCTGAACCGATTTGACCCGATCAACGATTCCTTTCAGATTTATCGGTGGGAGTCGAGAGCACACACTGATATCGCGTCGATCGCGGAGGACAGCGCTGGCGGATTATGGTTCGGCAACGACACATCCGATGTGCTGCGCTTTGATCCGGCGACCGAGCGCTTCCTGGTGTTTAAGTCAGATCACTATCTTTCGACGACAGCGGGTGCCGACCGTGTGAAGTCGCTTCATGTCGCTGGACCCGACGAAGTCTGGTTCGGAACTGTAAACGGCCTCTTCCGATTCAACCCCAAGACCGGATCCACCGCTTCCTATCGCGAAGCCAACGGAATGCCCAGCAATTCAGTCAGCTGTATTCTGGGCGACGATCTGGGACATTTGTGGGTTAGCACAACCCAGGGCATTTCCAAATTCGATAAGGCTACCGGGTCCTTTACAAACTATTCTGTTGCCGATGGTCTGCCTGGAACTGATCTAACTGCTTGGGGGGCGTGCTTCAAGAGTCGAAGCGGCGAAATGTTTTTTGGGGGATTTCCAGGCGCGACGGCGTTTTATCCGACACTGGTTTCCGACAGCAGCTATTCGCCCCGGGTCGTACTCACGCGTTTCGCGCTGTCCCGTAGGGGGAGTGATCTCACAGCACAGGCCTCAATCGGTCGCGCTATTGCAAGCACCAATCACCTGATCCTTCCCTACAGCGACAACAGCTTTTTGATGGAGTTTTCTGCGTTAAGTTTCCAGAGTCCGAGCACCAACCGATACCGATACATGCTTCAAAGTCTCGATGCAACCTGGCACGAGGCGAGAAGCGATCAAAGAATTGCAAGCTATACCACGCTGCCACCCGGCGCCTATCAATTCAGAGCACAGGGAGCCACGATACGCGGACCATGGAGCGAGCCAGGTGTGATTTTGCGAATCACAATCTTGCCGCCATGGTGGAGCACCTCGTGGTTCAAGGCGATCCTGGGAACGCTACTAGTGATTATGGGACTTGCAGCCTACCGCATGCGTATGAGGCAAGTTACGCTCGAATTCTCCCATCGGCTCGAGGAGAGGCTCGGGGAGAGAACGCGGATCGCACGCGAGCTTCACGATACGCTGCTGCAGAGTTTTCAAGGAGTCTTACTCCGTTTTCAAACCGTCTCAAACCTGCTCCCGGGAGGCCTTTCCAAACAAAAGCTCGATAGTGTGATTGAGCAGGCCGCCGAGGCGATCACCGAGGGCCGGGATGCTGTACAGCAGCTGCGCTCCTCCCAGGTCGACGCTGGCGAGCTACCACTGGCCGTGCGCACGCTCGGAGAGGAGCTCGCGGCCGATGCAGCGAATCGCGGTTCCGCCGTCTTTCAGGTCGAGGTAGAAGGCGAGCCGCGCAGCCTCCATCCAATCCTCAGGGACGAGATCTATCGGGTTGCAGGCGAGGCGCTGCGCAACGCGTTTCGGCACGCGCAAGCGCACCGGATAGAAGTGGAAATTCGGTATGACGACCGGCAGCTTCGTTTGCGCGTCCGGGATGACGGCAAGGGCATTGATCCGAAGGCTCCGGATGTGCGGGAGCGCTCAGGACACTGGGGCTTGCATGGCATGCACGAGCGGGCCCGGCTTGTGGGCGGTATCCTGAATGTTTGGAGTGAGGCGAATTCGGGCACCGAAGTTGAGTTGACCGTACCTGCCGCCAAGGCTTACTCGACTTCTCCCTCTCGACGCCGCTCCCGGTGGTCTGAAAAGCTGTCATGGAAAGGGATGGTGAGGAAGGCGTGAGTAGCGACCCCAGCTTGATTCGGGTTCTGGCAGTCGATGACCATCCCGTCTTTCGCCAGGGGATCGCTGGACTCATCGACGGTCAACTGGACATGCGTTTGGTTGGCGAAGCTTCGAACGGGCGTGAAGCGATCCAGCAGTTCCGTGCGCTGCGTCCAGACGTCACTCTGATGGACTTGCAGATGCCAGAAATGAACGGCATCGATGC
>WNFP01005225.1_pt1 | contig 11893 bp, 12 predicted proteins | sample 5400201 | NCBI WGS metagenome assembly WNFP01 (sample SAMN13153355, study PRJNA577476) | soil metagenome | isolation source: 115 cm saprolite under Madrone tree | place: USA:California | collected 2016-06-14
CGAACGTTGTTAGCGCATCAGGACGAAAGGCAAGCTTGAGCCAGCTTAAGGGCCGACTGCTATCAAAGATGGAAAGGTGGGACTCACCCCAGGAGCAATGGGTAACGACAAACGAGATCGCCAGAATCGCGAAGCTGATCTTGTCCGAGAGGTCGATCGCCTGCGCTTCTTGCTAAAGCAAGCCGGGATCGATGCCGAACAAAGTCTCAGAGAAACCAAAGCGAGTGAACGGCAACATGTCCGTGACGTCGCAGACGAACGCGCCAGGACGCATGCAGCTCGCGCCGACATCGATGAAATACGTCATCGGCTCAAGAATACGCTTGCAGTGGTGCAGGCGATCGCGAATGCGACGCTGGGGCTTGATGTGCCGATGGAGGACGCCCGCGCCGCGTTCAGTTCTCGTCTCGAAGCTCTCGCGCATGCGCACGACATATTGTTCCAGTCGAACTGGGCCAGAGTCGATTTGAGGACTATCATCGACAGCATTCTTGCACCCTATGCGGGGCGTGGCCGGAACCGGATTCGAGCGAAAGGTCCGGAAGTCAGTCTTGGTGCGAAGCCGGCGCTTGCCCTCGGACTGGCCTTGCATGAACTCGGGACCAATGCGGCCAAATATGGCGCATTGTCGAACGATGAGGGGTATATCGAAATCGCCTGGACCTTGGCACCCCATCGACAAGGCCGCGAGTTTCGCCTGCGCTGGCGCGAGAGGAACGGCCCTCCCGTTTTGCCTCCCAGGCGTACGGGGTTTGGCACTCAATTGATCCAAAGGAATCTGGCCGCCGAATTCGACGGTGAGGTGGAACTGGAGTACGCACCCAATGGGGAGCAATGCACGATCTGTGCGCCCGCGGAAGGATTGGAATTGAACGAGAGCCGATCCATGGTGAGCTGAAATGGCGCCGGTTCCTACGACGCGACCGACATCGGCAAGGATATCGGCCGCTGCCTTATCATTGGCGTGGGCATTTGATGAGTATCGGCCCATTAATAGCCTGCGGTGTTCCTGGTGGTGATGGCGGTGTCCGCAGCGTCCTCGGCCTCAGCCAGCGAGCTGTAATGCTCCGCCATCCGCAGATAGCGATCTCGAATATCGGTTGAGGAGCTAATCGCGGCGAAGCGGCGGCACCTCCTTTGCCAGGTCGCGGCAACGTTCTGCTCGCTTCAATGCATCCGACATGATGCACCTCCCGCTCTGGCCAAGCAGTTGGGGGAGTGGCGGCCCGAAGGGAGCTCCGCGGGCGGTGTGGCAGCGTCGGCCACCGCACCCCGGCGGAGCGGACAAGCTTCCGCACATATGCCAAAATGCTCGGCGTTCCGCCGAAAGAGGCGAGGACCACATAAGGGAGGCATTCATGAGGACAGCAATCGCTGGGCTCTTTGTTGCATCGACACTGGCGGCCGGTACCGCCAACGCCCAATACGCCCCATTCAACGAGGTGGGCGTCACCATGGGTCATTGGCACCTCGCGTCGAAAGACGCGGAGGCCAACAAGAAAATCTTCGTCGGAATGGGCGGGCAGCCGGTCGCGGGCAATGCGCAGTCGTTGCTGTTCCCTGGCATGCGCATCAACCTGACGCTCGGGAATACGCCCGGGAACGGCAGCAGCCAGGGCTCGGTGGTGAATCACGTCGGCTTCATCGTCAACAACGTGCAGGAGCAAGTCGCGAAGTGGACCAGGCATTCGTGGAGACGCCGGACGGCCTGCGCATCGAAATTCTCGAAGACAAGACTCAGTCGGTGCCGATCAAACACGAGCACATTCACCTCTTCCTGCCTGAAGCCGAAATTTCCAAGGCACAGGCCTGGTATGCAAAGACCTTTGGCGGGAAGGCCGGCACACGTAACAACGCTCCGGTCGTTGATATTCCGGGCGCGCAAATCCGCTTCGCCAAAGCTGATACCAAGCAGGCACCGACCAAGGGTCGCGTGCTCGACCACTTTGGCGTCGACGTGAAGGACCACGCCGCCTTTGTGCGTAAGATCGAATCGGAGGGGATCAAGCTCGACGAGCCGCCGCGGAAGAATGAAGCCACCGGCGTGATCATCACCTATATCACTGACCCGTGGGGCGCGCGCATCGAGATCGTGCAGCGGGCGCCGGAACAGGCGACTCGATAAGCACAGGCCCGGCGCTGTACATTCGGCAGCCCCGGCGCGCGGTGCCCATCATCTTATCGGTGCAGGCAAGCGAGCCTCGCCACTGGTTCTGCGGCCCAAGTCAGGTGATGGTGAGAATCGCGCTCCTCGTCTTCGCACTGGTCAGTCGATTCCGAAGCCGCGACGCGTCTCACCACCACCTCGACCTTCGACATCATGAAGACTGTTCCCAAGGCCGGCCGCACCGACGCGCTGCGCCGATATCGTCCGACTGAGCAATGCTCGCCGGACATATGCTGATGGATCGTTCAACACGACTTGTCCCAAATCATTCACACTGGGGCGCCTTCCTGGCTGAAGTGAAGAACGGCCAGTTTATCGGCGTGCGTCCGTTTCCGCGCGATCCCGATCCCTCGCCGCTTATTGAAACGATGCCGGCTGCCGTCCATTCCACAACGCGGATCGCGCAGCCGATGGTCCGCGAAGGCTTCATCGCCTGTGGCCACGGTAATGGCGAAGGCCGCGGACGCGAGCGTTTCGTTCCGGTATGGGCTCAAGCCCCGGATCAGCGGATCGGCGGAGCGTACAGGATCCCCCCATTGGTCCAAAGCTGATTAAGGCCGCGCGGAATGCCGAGCTTGGACCCGACGCCGACATGGCGCTCGAACATTTCGGCGTAGTTCCCGACACTCCGAACGATGCGGACCACCCAGTCTCTGCTAAGGCCCGCCCGTTCACCAAAGTTCCCCTCGGTCCCCACGAGCCGCATGATCTCGGGCTTTTTCGAGTTCACGGCCTGCTCGATGGATGTGGATGAGACGCCCAGTTCTTCCGAGTTGATGAGCGCAAATATCGTCCATCTGACAATGTTGCCCCACTGATCGTCGCCCTGACGGACCGCTGGACCTAGAGGCTCTTTTGAAATGACGTCGGGCAAAATCACGTGGTCGTCGGGCTTTGCGAGGGAAAGGCGCTCGGCGTACAGCTGTGACACGTCGCTCGTAAAGACATCGCAGCGAGCGGCATCATAGGCTTTGATGGCTTCGGCGCTGCTCGCGAATGTGATTCGCTCCAGTTTCAGATTGTTGGCGCCGAAATAATCCGCGAGATTGAGTTCCGTGGTCGTTCCAGCCTGCACGCATACTTTCATGTCGTCCAATTCCAGGGCTGATGTTGTGTTCCGCGACTTGCGCACCAGGAAGCCTTGACCATCGAAATAGGTGATCGCCGGGAAAACCAGCTTGAGCTCGATTTCTCGGGACATCGTCCAGGTCGAATTGCGGGATAGAATGTCGATCGTGCCGGCCTGCAATGCGCCAAAGCGACTTTCCGCATTCAGCGGAACGTAACGGACCTTGCTGGCATCGTTGAGCACAGCCGCCGCCAAAGCGCGGCAAAGGTCGACATCGAATCCGGCCCAGCCCGTCTCGGTCTGACTCGAAAAGCCCGCTATGCCCTCGCTGACACCGCAGACGAGCGCATCGCGCTTCTTGATGGCCGCCACCGTCTGCGCCACTGCCGCGCTCCCAGTGAGCGTGACTGCGGCAAGTGCGGCGGTGGCAATGAAAATCCGGCATGTAGGAAATGTCTTCATGGCATTGCTCTCTATGTCTCAGGGGTCTGGCGCACAATCACCTTGGTGCCGACCGCGGTGCGGTCGTAAAGATCGATCACGTCGCCGTTGACGAGCCGAAAGCAGCCGGAGGATATCGACTGACCGATGGTCTGCGGCTGATTGGTGCCGTGAACGCGATACACGGTGTTGCCGAGGTAGAGTGCGCGGGCGCCGAGCGGATTGCCGGGGCCTCCTGCCATGAAACGCGGCAGATAGGGCTGGCGCGCGATCATTTCGGGTGGCGGAGTCCAATCTGGCCATTCGGCCTTGCGGGTGATTTTCAAAAGGCCGGACCACTGGAAACCATCGCGGCCAACGCCGATGCCGTAACGGATCGCCCGGTTGTTCGGCTGAACCACATAGAGGAACCGCTCGGATGTGTGCACGATGACCGTACCGGGCGCCTCCGTGGTGCGATAGAACACCATCTGGCGTTGAAAAGGAGCCGGAAGCCGCGTCGAGATTCGGGACATAGCCCGGCTGGTCATCGATCTGCATGGTCTCCGGCACGGATCGCGCTTGCGCCAGTCCGTGCTCGGGCGATCCCAGCACAGCTGCGATTGCCGTCAGGATCGACTGCCATAATCTCATCGGATGCCTGCACGCCTTCACAACCGGTTTCGACCGTAGGTCTTGCATTTGCGATCTCCCTCAAAAGACCTTGAGAGTCAATTGCTGCGCACTCTGCGTATCTAACCTCATCTGGATATTTGACGGATATCTGATTTCAATCCCTCCGGTTGGTGCGGGTCGAGCGGCTCAAACTTCATATCCGCCGTCTGCCATCAACGATAGGTGCAAAGGACCGTCCTTACGCTGTACGAATGCACGAATTTCCAGTCTCTCGTAATGAATCATAACGCGGGTTCGGCGGACACATGGCAAGCGTGAACGTGAGCGGACTGAACACAGCCGATTGGGCGCGGACGATCGCCACGGGCCGCGCCCCCGATTGCAGTCCAGTCCGTACTCGCGCTGCCTTCCGCTTGAAGGCGATCGAATATTTTCGCCTTGTCGTCCGGTAGCAGCGTCATGCCGCCACGGTCAAACGCCGCCGTTTCATCGCAGGGCGATCCCGGCTAGATTTGAAGAACGGACGCCGAAGACCGCGTTGCGGTCCAGTGGATGACATCGCTTCCGCGCATTCGTATGGAGGTCTGACATGAAAGCCATCTTCGCCGCCGTCTTCACCGCAAGCTTCGCGTTGCTTGCCTTGTCTAGCCCCGCATCCGCTCAGGCACCGGGTGGGGCTGAAGCGCGCCTCAAGTCACTGAACATCACATTGCCGGGGGATGCCGCTCCAGCCGCCAACTTCGTGAACTCGGTGCAGAGCGGCAAGCTCCTGTTCCTGTCTGGCAACACCGCCGGCCCTGCGTGGGTGGGCAAGGGCAAACTCGGCAAGGACCTCACTGTGGAGCAGGGCAGAGAGGCGGCGCGGCAAGCTGGCCTCATCATGTTGACAAAGATCCGCACCGCCCTCGGCAGCCTCGATCGGGTTAAGCGCGTGGTCAAGGTGCTCGGCATGGTCAACTCGGCCGAAGGGTTCGGCGACCAGCCGCTTGTGGTCAATGGATTTTCCGATCTCATGGTGGAAGTGTTCGGTGAGGCCGGAAGCCACGCGCGCTCTGCCGTTGGTATGGCTGGGCTTCCAGGCAATTCGCCGATCGAGGTGGAAGATTGTGGAATTCGAGTGAGCAGCCAATCGTCAACCACCCGGATTCAAACGCGACGCAGCGACAGCGTGCGGCCTGACGCGTATCCGCGGCGTCAACCTCTTCCTGTCCAAGGTAACCGTTTTCGATAAGCCCTGAGATAGACTTGGCTTGAGCGGCGAAGGGAGCCGACGAACGACCGCATTTGGTCCGGTCCTCCCGGCGTCAACAGCCAGCAGCCCGACGGCATGCTGGGCATGGGCTGGACCCCTGGGCGGTCTGCCGCAGATCAACCAAGGAGACGCTAGGCGCGCTTACCAGAGGTCAAAGACCAGGCGACGCCCCAAAGATCAAGCCCGGTTCAATAACGCTCCGCCAAGCCTGGGAGCGCTATCGCGATGCGCATATGAAACGCAAGGGTCCCGGCACGATCGAGAATTACCGCGATCACATGGAGCGACTGCTCAAGGATTGGCTTGATAAGCCGCTTGCTCGGCTTGGTCCGCAGCCCACTCTGGTCGTGGAGCGCCACGACAAGATCACCAAGGAAAATGGCCCCTACATCGCGAATGGATCAATGCGTAGCTTGCGAACTGTCTACAACCACGCGCGGAAGAGCAACACCGATCTGCCTCCTTTGACCCTTCCCTTTACGGTCGGGATCCCGAGTTGGCGTTTCCCACCGCCGGGCTTGGGGATTTCCACCCCGCGCACGGTTTTGGGTAGCTGCCGTCCGGCAGCGAGGCGATCAACTTTTCGCGGTTCTCCCTGATCCAGGGGAAGCAGGTCGGCGATGGACATCCCATCCACGCCGGCTGCCCCCTTGTTCGCTTTGACCCGCTTGTAGGCTTGGTTGAGATTCGCAGAACCCGCGACCTCCTCCATCAGGTGCTGCGTCAAGGCTCGTTGCTGTTCCCACACCGCAAGCGCTTGTGGCTCCGCGCATGCACCAGACCCGGTTCCGCTTTCGCCGGTTGCGCCGAGGCGCAACGATGCCTGCAGGGCCTGATCGAACAGGTCCTTCTGGTCGCCGTCGCCTTGCTGCCGCTTCACGCCCATCGAGTTGGCTCAGACTGCTCCTTGGTTGCTGAATTCGGCCCTTCGCCGGACGGTACGCTGTCCGGTTACTACGGCCTCGGCTGACTCCTCTCCGCTCGTCGGGTACCGTTGCCGGCATCCTGCTCCGGATCGCCCGGAGAAGCGCAGAGGTCTCCCAGGGTAAGACGTTGCTGCTTCGCTCGGGCGCCGCCAGATTTACCTCCGCGCGTGTCCGGGTGATTATCGGGCGTCCCCGTCCAATGCCGGGTTACCCCACCGCATCGGCCTCATATCCGGTTTCTGTTCGTCGGCTCCGCGCTTGACCTCCGGCTCCCTCCCCACCCCGCCTCGCGGCGGCGCAGTTGCCTTCGGCTCGTGGTTCCCATCACCAGGGTCCGCAGAGGACTTTCACCTCCCGTAACAACGCCATGCCTGGCACACAAAGTCAGGCCCGCGCGGTGAACGCGCGGGCCTTTCGCTTCAGGCGAGATCACCGCCAGATGTGGGGACTGCCCTTGTCAGGCGGCCTTCTTCAGAAGGCCAAGCTGCATGAGGGCGGTAACACCGTCGTCGAGACCGATCTCTTCGAGGATCTTGCCGTTCTGCACGCGCAGGACCGTCACGCCCGTGAAGTGCATCTTGCGTCCCGTCGCGGCAGGAAGAGCGCCGATCAGGAAGTCGCTGAACGCGGGGCCCGTGTGCGTACCGCCGCCTTCCCAGCGGCCGACGACGTAGTCGTCCTTGGCGATCAGGTCCGCCGTGCCCCAGAAGTTGAGGTCCGGAAACGCCTTGCGGAAATCGGTCATGAACGCCTTGATGTCGTCGCGGCCGCGCCGGGGCGCATGCAGCGAGTATTGCAAGAGCATGTCTGGCGCGGCGAGCTCGTCGACGATCGCGAGATCGCACGTCTTGCCCCAGAAATCCGTGAACCACCGGCCGACGACGGCCTTGTTGTCTTCTTCCTTGCTCATTCGAATTGTCTCCGTTGAATCGTGTTCGTCACAGACGTCCGTCGATGACACGCGAAGAGGTAGCCTCCGAGCGGGGCGCACAAAACTCCGTTTCTTGCCGCGGTATCGAAAACGAGCGCGCATTTACTCTTGGATTCGAAAGCAAGAATCGGAGTTTCCGGGAGCGACGCCAAGCTTAGGTGTTCAGGCACACAAGGAGTGTGCCGCGTGTCACCATGAACACGAGAATCGACATCAAAGGCCTGGCGCGATTTGAGACCGGAGAGGACGGTGCATCGATCAGCCTGATCGCAGAAGACGCTTCCGGAGAGACAAGCCTACGGGCGCGGTGGCACCGTTGGCTGAAGACCGAATCTGGTCGCGCGGTGTGTGCAAAGTGGAAGGAGTGGATCACGGCGCAGGTCGCGAAGTACGAATGGGATATCGACCCTGATGATGCGAAAAGTCCGACCACCCATGGCTTGCGAGGAACTGGCGTCCTAACACGTTGGGCCGAAGGCTACGACGTTGATCAGATATCCGACGACATCGGCATGTCGCGCCAGATGGTCGATCACTACATGAGGTTTAAGATCAATGGGCCTAGCTGCTGACGGTCGGAAGCGCCTCAAGCTAGTTACGCCAGAGGGATAGACGGAACACGGCGACCGCCTTATATAGGTCCCCGCGACCGGCCGATTTGCAAAAATTTCGGCCGGGATTTGTATAACCGCCAAAAAAGCTGTTGTTTTTTAGCTTCTTAGGTGGGGGATAGTTCAACGGTAGAACAGCGGACTCTGACTCCGTTAATCTTGGTTCGAATCCAGGTCCCCCAGCCAAACTGGATGCCCCGGTGAATTTAGGGCTCCGCCGTCTTTTGCGCTCTTGGCTGCCGCAGCCGCTTCCGCAATAATATCAAACGGTTGCCGGAAGGTCGGCGTCAGCGCTCCGTCCTTCCAGGTCGAGTTCGAGAGTACGGTTCTAGCGTTCGTTGTGCCGAAATTCACGCGCGCGGTCCTTGGGACCGCGCCATTCCTGGTACTTGTCGGGCCCTTTGCTGCGCAGTGGTTTTTCCTCTCGCATTATGACTGGCTCGGACATTTTCCCGATTCTTGGCGCGCGCGGATCGAGATCTGGGATTATATCTCCTACCGCATCATGGAAGTGGCTCGGCTGGGGGATCGATACCAGCCACACGCTTGATTTCCGCAATCCGCACGGCGCGCATTACGTCTACACCACCATTCCGGCATCGCATCCGCATAATGTCGTGGCACAGTTGTGGGTGGAGATAGGGGTTCCCGGCCTGGCACTCGGCCTGGCTTTTGCGCTGCTGACGCTGCGAAGGGCCGGGCGGATCGAGCCGCATCTGGCGCCCTTTGGTGCCTGGGCGGCGGCGCTCACCCTCGCGCTCACCGCCTACAGCTTCTGGACCGATTCCCTCTACGCCGCGTTCGCGCTTACCGGCTTTGCGTTTGCGTTAGAGAAGATAAAAATGCAGCGCGGGAGTAACTCTACCATCAGTAGCAAGGTGAATGCTGGAGTAGCTTGGTGGCTCGCAAGGCTCACCTTGAGATAGGCGCGTTTCAAATCCCCGCAACGAAAGGGATGCGGAGGTAACGCTTCCGCGGACGCGCTCCTACACGAAGTCATCAATTGCTTGCTTAGGCATTCGAAATATTCCACGGCACAAAAACGGCGCAAAGCGATGTCACGACCATTGAGACAATTAGCGTATTTGTCCTATCAGTGGAGCCTCATAACCTTGAGGTCAGCGGTTCAAATCCGCTCCCCGCAACCAAATTCAACGAAGCCCGGGAGCCGTCCACACCTGGCCCGACCCGGAAGCCCCCGACCGCCGGCCCGGCGGGTCCGCTACTTAGGTAGATCTGCCGTGCCGATGAAGTGAGAGGCATGGCTCTTTTTGACCCGGAGCCGACATGGCAAGAGCGTCCGCGTCGAAGAAGGGCTCTACCAATTGTATCTCATGCCGATGTCGCCCATGACGCCGTCGCGGCGGATGCCGTTGCTGGGCTCGCCGGCGGCGAACTGATAGCCGCCCTGGGCGTAGAGGCTCCAATTGGCGGTGAGCTTTGCAATCACGCCGCCGCAAACTCCAGCCGGGTCGCCTGCTCGACCCGTCGCCTCGGCGCCCGAGTCTCGCCAGACGTTGACGCGCACATAGGGCTGCCATACCTGCCCGTTGGGACCCGGGATGCTCCATCGCCCGCGCAGGCCGAGCCGGCCGGTAGCGCCGCTAGTGGTGCCGAGCCCGACCGGACCCAGGCCGTCATTGGCTTTGGTCGAAGGAGACCTGCTGCCAGATGATCTGCCCCTGCGGCTCGAGCACGAAGCGCGGCCCGAACCATGGCAGCGGTGGTACCGCCCCAGTAGGCTCGCGCGAGGAATGTCCAGCCGATCTCTATTTCACGGGTGGCGGGTTATAGGCGTAGTAGCGGCTTGATCCGATAATCTTGCCGCACTGCCGGTCAACAAAAGAAAATGCCGAACCCGACGCGATTGCACCATCAAAGAACACGCGGAAAACGGGTTCTGTATGGCGATTGGTCACCGGGTGCAGAGCCCATATTTCAGGGTCTGCTGCGACGGCGAACAGCTCATGCCAGTCCGTCGCCGCAATTGGTCGGACAATCACGTGGGGCCCTACGAGCGTCGGCTGGAAGTCTGCGGGTATTATTTTTCAAGGATAGCCAACCACCGACGTCCCAGCAAACGCTGCAGCCTCTCCTGATGAGGCATCGGGAGCCGGTTAAGTCCCATTCTGGGCGATCCCTCGCCGAAACCTTACACCTTGAGCAAAGGCTGCTTTCGATAGAAGCGCTGACGAACGAAATGGATTGGCCGCCGTCTCATTGAGAAGCGACAGGTTGGATCAATCATAGGCCAGGCCCGCGATCAGCGAGACAACACCGTCCAGACCGCCCATCGCAGCGGAAATGCAAAATCACGCTTAAATGGTACAATCAGCGTGCGGTGAACCACGAAGGTCGCTTCGCGACAAACACGAAGAGGGGTCCGATGAACAGACGCGATTTCATCAGAGCGAGCACAGCGGGACTTGCAGCCGCCACGATTCCTGCCGCTGGCAGCGGGAGGGCAGCGGATAACACCGTGAGTGAGGGACAGCTCGGAAGCCTGCGCTCGGCGAGTCCTTCAGATCTCCAGGGCCTGGTCGGCGACGGCCGACAGCGCCGAATTCTCCTGCGCGGCGGTGTCGTGCTGAGCCTCGACCCGAGGGTGGGCGACTTCGAAAAGGCCGACGTCCTGATCGACGGGAAGAGAATTGCCGAAGTCGCACCAACGGTCTCCGCAGGCGACGCCGAAATCGTCGACTGCACCGGAACAATCGTCATGCCGGGCTTCATCGCCACGCACCATCACCAGTACGAAACGTTGCAACGCAGCATCATCCCCGATGGTTTGCTCCAGGGTGCGTGGCCGCAGGAGAGCTACGGTTCGGTTGTCCAGAACATCTGGACCGCTGGCCGCATCGCAGATCCTGCGAATCCAAACAATGTCATCTGGGACCTGGGTCGTGCGCCGTACGACCCGGAGGACTGTTACATCTCGGAGCTCGTCGCATGCCTCAGCGAAATCAGCGAGGGCGTCACCACGGGAACCGATACCTCTCAGTCCTCGCACACACCCGAACACACCGACGCGATGATCAAAGGTCTGATGGATTCGGGCCGGCGAATGGTCTACGCCTACAGCCCCGGCATCGATCGCAGCGGCAACGGTATCGCGTACGAGTTTCCCGGAGCGATGAACGACACGGCGAAGGGGATCGGTCGCATCGCGAAAACATATTTCAGCTCGAGAGATCAACTGGTGACGCTTGGATTCGGTGGCGGTCCGGGGCCCGCAGCGCCGGGCGCCGACTACACCGGATGGCAGCTCGCCCGCGCGTTCGGTGCCTCGATTCACAATCACAATGTGGGTGGCCGCAACGTCGTGATCGATGCGGCCACGGATGCCCGTAACGGCACCGACTGGTCGGATGTTACTTTTATCCATGGCACCCGATGGCAGGATGAACCGCTCGCGCAGATCAGTTACGGCTCGTACGGGTATCCCAAAGAGAACCGATCCAAGGTGTGGGAGATCTGTCGCGACCGAGGCGCTCACATGTCAATCGCGGTCCTGATCGAGATGCAGATGCGGCACGGGATACCGCCATTTCAATACGCGCTCGATCACGGCATTCTGCCCAGTCTCAGCCCAGACGTTGACACAAACATGACCACGGATCCGTTTTCGCTGATGCGCGGTGCATTCTGTCTGCAGCGCGCGCTGGCAAACGATCTCGCATTTCCGGAGAGCAATCCAGGCGGTCTTCCGGTGCCGCAAGCCGTCACCTCCCGACAGGTCATCGAGATGGCCACTATTGCGGGCGCCGCGTCGAACCGCATTCTCGACAAGGTCGGAACACTCACCCCTGGCAAGGAGGCCGATATTGTCGTTCTCGACGCGCGCAACATCAACACATGGCCGATGAACAACGTGCCAGGTA
>WNFP01003967.1_pt1 | contig 11892 bp, 13 predicted proteins | sample 5400201 | NCBI WGS metagenome assembly WNFP01 (sample SAMN13153355, study PRJNA577476) | soil metagenome | isolation source: 115 cm saprolite under Madrone tree | place: USA:California | collected 2016-06-14
CAATATCGACGCAAGGGTTGTGGGTGATGAGCCGTAGCTTCCTTGCTCGCGTTAGTGCGCTGGAAAGCGTTGCAAGATCCCGGTTAACGGTAGCTTTGCCGACGCCTTCTTCGAGACGCTTCTGCTGGAATTCAAAAACTAACTCGGGAGTGATCTCAGACAGCCGAATATTCTGCCCGAAGTGACGCAAGATGTTGTTGATACTTGACTGGTACCGTGACCTGGTCTTAGCGTGCGGAATCGACGCTAGAAACCTCTTCACCCAATCCCCAAGACGTGGAACGTGTGACTTTGGCAGACCCAACCGACCTTCAAGTGCCTGGGTCTTTTTGAGAGCGAGGACCTTCTCGGCGACTCGCCTGCTGTTTGATCCTGAACTCTCGCGTTTCTGACGGCCACCAACGACGTAATTGATCCACCAAACCCGACTCTTCTTGCCGCGGTAGCGTCTGCGATAAACCCCCATTTACCGGAACTCCAGGTGGACTGGTGGCTTGATTAGGTGAGCGTTTGAACCCCTGGGAGGGTGCTGGGGGTTTTGGTTGGTCACGGAGCTAGAAGTGGGCCGTGGTGCTGTGGCGATGTGAGAGGGGGTGGAATTGAGGGTTGATTTGGACGGGCGGTCCCCCCGCAGCGATGCAGGCGGAGGATTTGTCGGGGTTTTTGGAGTGCGGTAGGGGTATTGGGGGTTTAAGCTCTGGCGAGGGTTTATAACGCATCGGGCGCAATCCGTGATGTAAGTGTAATGAACGCAATAGTTTAGCTTAAGTCTTGCGGAGCTTTTGAGATAAGTGCAAGGCGTGCAATAGTTTACGGGAAATACGATGGTCTCTGCAGTGTAAGTATAAGGCGTGTAATGGTTTACGGTAAATCTTTGAAATGCTTGGGTTTGACTCTCCAAAAGGCTGGGTCTGCGGTCCCAGGCAAGGTCCAGCAGGCTGGGTTTGGGGTCATGGTTTGGCTTGACTTGACAAGCTAAGGGAGAGGTCTGCCCGACCGGCGTCATCGTGCCCGCCTGCAAAGCCTGTGAGCAGTCCACACAGAGACGCCGAACTTCTTGGCAAGGACCCTGAACGGTACCTTGTGCCGTACGCGCTGCCGTCTGAGTTCACGCGTTTCCCCGGCGGTCAATTTCCGAAGAGGTGGCCTCCCCAGTAACTTCCCCTTCGCCCGAGCATTCGCCAACCCTGACTTCACCCGTTCTCCGATCAGCGATCTTTCGAACTGCGCCACCGCTCCGATCATTTGGAAAACGAGCTCGCCGGCTGGCAGCGAGGTATCGACCGCTTCCGTAACTGAAACGAAATCGATTCCGAGTGCTCTGCACATTTCGAGTCCAGACATGAGCTGCTTCAACGAGCGCGCGAATCTGTCAAATTTCCAAACCACGATCACATCCGCATATCCTCGTCGACAGTCCTTTAAGAGCTCATTCAAAGCAGGTCGATTCGAACTTGCTCCCGACTTACCCTGATCTCGGTAAATCTTTTGTAGTTTCCAGCCGCGACGCGAAACGTAATCGCGCAATGCTCTCTCTTGAGCGTCCGTGCGCTGCTCTCCACTACTCACTCTGAGATACAACGCTGCACGTTTGACCTTCATGAGCACCTCCAAGTGGGGTGAGATTAGAAGGCCATTGAATGCCGATTGCAAACTTGAGCAAGAAATTCCACTGAAAATGGGGTCTTCATCTCAGGTCCGTTGTATGCTGCTAAACGATCCCTTCTACAACTTACCGATTATTAATTGTTGAGTTACATCTGATTCAAGGGGGCCCTGCGTCCGCTCGGTCCGCTCGGTCTCATTCCGGCTCTCGTCGCCGAATCTGCGACTAGTCTCGATCACTGCGGCGAGAACGCTTCTTGTTAATCTTTAGCCTCTGCTATCCCATTACCGTCCATTGAGCTTCTCGTGGACCTCGTTACTGTCGAGCCGACAAACTCGACAGTCCGCCCATTTTGAAGCCTGATGCACTTCGCGGTTCTCAGAGGGTGATCTAATTCGTCACCCGTTGCTAGGTCCCATTGCGGGAGTAGCCCTCCCTCACCAAAGGTGATAAGAAATGTCTAGTTTGCCGTCCTCATCCATGCAGTCCACGATGGAGTAGATCGTGTCCTTGGGGTGTTCGCTGAGGTGCTGGAGACTGGAGTCACGGCGCCGCTTTGACCAGCGTTTCTCCCATGTACGAGCTCGACTGCGCAAACCGCCGATCAAGATGTGAAATCGATGAGGTTCACCACCTGCACCGCGCTCGAAGACCCGTACCCATCTGAAACGCTTTCCGCCCTCCTCGCGCTGCAAATCGTCGAGCCAAGCTTCGAACTGACGAATAGCATGTCGACGAGAATGTCGGCCCCGTACGTAGAGAAAACCCCACCAGTTCCACCGGCAGTCTTGGAACATTTCGACGTACTTAAGCTTTCGCAGTTCAAGTTCCTTTCGGTCCACGTTATTCTCCTCCTTGTTTGTTGTTGGTTTGTTTTGGTGCCTATGCTTTTTCTCACCTTGGTTGGTGTTAACTAGCGTTCTTCTGCGTCTTGCGTGTGCTCCTCGATCCATCGTCGTAAGTCAGACAAGCGAAAACGAATACAGCGACGTGAAAGGTGAACGGTGGGAATGCGCTGTTCGGACGAGAGCCGGTAGAGCGAACCCACGGCCAACTGCGTCAGTTCTGAGACCTCCTTGATCGTCAAAAGTCGATCAGTTTCATCGTGTGCTAAGGCCATGACTGCGAATTCTCCTTATCTCCCGACCCGTCTGACAAAACTTGCAAAACTGCAAAGCCTAATTCTTCTTGCGCTTGTAAACGACCCACTTTCCGGTCAGAGGATGTACAAATTTAACTGTTGTCCCGACTTGGGGAAGTTTGTGGAACAGTTCCTCGGGGTCTGGTATGAATCTCGGGCGCGCTGTGGGGCGGTAAAGCTTCGAATTGCCTTTCTCTGGCTTGTTACACCGACAAATCACGCCAGCGGCACTGGCATCGCGGAGAAGTCGATATGCTTTGTCTTTCGATACTTGGAGTTCAGCGGCGATGTCTCGCCACCCTACGGCTTTCCCTTTCTTGCTCGCCACTAAGTGTTCGACAATCTCCCGTGTCCGATCCACTTTCTCGGTGCCCCGGTGCAGGCTTTCCTCAAATACCGGAGCAAAGAGAAGGGCAGTAACGGCAAAGTCTGAGAAATGAACGCTTATTCGTCGCTTGCGTTCGTCATAGTGCCCTGGCAGGAAGGAGCGGATCAGGGCAACGGTCTCACATGCGGTGGCAAACGCAACTAAGTAGCGGCGCATGCGGATATTCTGGTCGTAAGCCGCGTCACTAATGGCGGACACCCAACTCGGGAAGACGATGCTGGAGCTGGACGCTCGGGCCTCCAACAGAGAATGGGTTTTGCGCCAAACCCGTCGTTCGTGTCTCGAAAGTGGTTCGCTTTGTCTGAACGCGGCTTCGAGAATGCGCCGCGTCTGCTGTCTAGATTCATCAGTCCAAATCGAAATATGTCGGGTTTCATCATCGATCTCAAGTCGGTTCCTTGTGGTCGTTGAAATTGCAGCGATGGGCCCTTCCGCGACAAATCGCTTCGTCTTGAATTCTCCGTTGCTTCTAACCGTGGTCGTACGGATCAGACGCCCTTGACTGATCCACTGCCGAACTTGCCGGATGGCGGCTGACTTCTGGTCGATCTCCTGCTGGTAAAGAACGCGGTGACGAAAGTCGTCTTCGGAGTAGTTCCAAGCATGTGCCGAAGTGCTGGTGATCTCACGCACCGAATCTTTTGGGAACAAGGACAGGACCTGGTCGATAACATGATTCTTGCCAGTTGAACTTTGTCCCTTTGCAGTCAGATTCAGCGGCCGTTGCAACAGCCTCGAGACGCCAGTCACATACACAACATTGGCGTAGCGCTCCTCGCCAACGAGCTCGTTTCTTTTTAGCGCGTCGAGGTGCTGTCGAAACAAGTCCGGCGATGCCAACAACCGCCGGGCCTCATCGGCCGTTTTGTCGTTTTTTTTCGGTGTCATAGGGACATGGCTCTAAAACTGTTGAGTCGGCACGGCTATTTCGATTGACGCTTGCTTTTTGCACGGTCGGCGCGTTGCCTTGCTTTTTGGCTCTCGTCTTCAAACCGCGCCGCCCAGTCCTCCAGTGCACGCTCGACGTCCTTGTTTATTTCGAGGGGCAAGTAAAACCTATGGACGTTGGAAACTCCTTTCCGTCGGAGGCATTGCGTTACGCGCCGAATTGATGAGGCCCGCTTCTGAGCTTCCTGCAAGATGGTTTTCCCCTGTTCCTTCCCCTCCTTGTTCCTGAGATATCGCTTCAGTTTTCCCCAGTTCATCTCCACGAAGCGGATGTGTGCCGGATAGAAGGCCCGGGCAACATCAACCAGATCCTGCTCGTTGTCAATTCGGTGTCGCCGCAGAAAACTGGAGTTGAAGTTGCCCTCGACGCGAAACACGTTCAGCTCTTTCTTCTTGTAATAGCGAATCAACTTCGCCGACTTCCGTGACCCGTAGTAGCCGACCCATGTGTTGTTGTTCCTAGCGACGGCGACGGCTTTTCCCGAAGATGCCATGGCGACGCACGAAGTTCCGGTCCATCGCTAACGGGCAGAAATCCAAGGCCAACTCAACCACGAGAAAGCGGTAGAAACGGCAGTGGCTAAGTACCATGTGTACATCCGCCGCTTTCAGTCCTCGCTTGTCGTCGGCAACCAAAGTCACCTTCCACGGCCTCAACCATGCTCTCCGCCGCTGGTACTGCCAAAAGATCTTGGTGTCGTCCGTCGTGCTTTGGTACATGCGACATCTAGCGTATGTTGGAATGTTTGTCTGTGGCCGTACAAACCAATCGAAGACCAGCTTGAATCCGGGGAGCGAAGGCGGTCCTCTCATCTTTGGACCCCAGGAGTTGAGTACGAGCCGGTCCAGGAGAACCGTGATCTCTGCCTTCGGACTCACGCTACGCTCCTTAGATAAATCGCAGGTACTCCGATACGCTCCAAAAATCCGCTCTCTTCCGACGGAACAGCGAGAGTCACCCGACCCGCGCGGCTGATGTGGATAATGCGACCCTTCCGAAAATCCTTCGGGTCAGGAGGCTCAAAAACAACCAAATCGCCAAGTTTGAAATTCTTGGCGGCTTCGACATCACGCCGCTTGCGCGTAAAGTTCATTTCGTCGATGAGCCGGTTCCAAATGGCTGCATCGGTGCCGTGAATAAATTCCAAAGCGTCTTGCAAAGACGTGCCGGCCCGCCCTGGGTCGCCTCCTTGTTGCTTCGCAACTGCCTCCAAGAGTGGTCCTTCGTTCTTTTGAATCAACTGGTTACAGGTTTTCATGTCGCCTCTTCTCCATTCCATTTAGGACCGAACCCGCTTTACCGATCGTGCGAATTGACAACTGCGCGATCGCTTGTCTAAGATTGCAGGAATACTAAGGAAAGGCAATATCCTGCATGCTATCGAGCAAGAAGAGGAAGAATGGCGATCTAGCAAAGCCAGCTTTGGCCGATCAGGCAAAGGAATTGCTGAAAGCCGTGGCAAATCTCCGTGATGACGACGGTGGGTTCCAGTGGTTTCAAACTAATTTTCCGTACGTCCTGGAAGATTTAGCTCCGAGGCCTGTACTTCGAGCTGTCAGGAGTACAGGTCCTGAAGATGAACCCTACAACTACTACGCGTGGTGTCAGGACGCGGAGTCAAAGTACAGAGACTGGCTTTTGCCCCTGCGCAAAACGCTTCGCGAAATCTGGCGAGCTCCGGACAAAAGGACGAAGGAGTGGGGCATGTTTAGAGTATCCCAGGACTTCTTCTTGCAAGGCGATGCAAGTCTGATTTTTCCGCCCTTGGACAATCCGGCAGATATTTTGCTTGTGAATCTGAAGCCCCCGGGTCGGACCGAGCGGTTGCTGCTGGAGTTGATGAGGTGGGCTGAACTGACCCACTACTGTGATAATCAGGATTGCCCAGCGCCGTACTTCATCGCGTCTCGGCGGAGCCAAAAATACTGCTCCGAAGAGTGTTCAAAGACCGCACAGCAGGAAAGCAAACGGCGATGGTGGGCAGAGAAGGGCACTCAGTGGCGGCGAAACAAGGCTGGTCAAAAGCTCGATTCAAATGCCTCGCGCAGTACTCGTCGTAAGACGAGCTAAGTCCCTGCTGGCGTCAAACGTTCTCAAAACGGCATCGGCGGACGCTCAGGGACGTACTGTGCAAGACGACATGACTACTAGCAAGTTCCAAGTTGATCTGTTGACGACCGAGTGGGGGTTGAAGACACATTCCCCCAGGCTGATGATTTGTACGCGGCGAGTATTGAGTGAACTCACCGCGGAAACCCAGTTGGTGCTCCGTAGGAATCCGAAGCTGCAGGTCGTTGTTCTATCCGACGCTCACTTCAGCGTATGGGCCTATTTTCCCGTTTATCAGCGCAGAACTGTTGTAAGGCAGCTCCGTATTCGATTGAATCCCACAACGCGGGTGCTGCTGGTGTTCGGCGAGAGACAGATTGATCAGCAATCTGTGAGAAAAACCAATGCTGAACTCAGAGATCATCTCGGTCACGTGTTGCTGTACCTGCGCAGGCCGAGAGCTCCGAACGAGTGCAAGGATGCATGGAGGGAGTGGCAGAGATCGGTGCGCAAGAACACAACGTAGGGTTGCGAGCTCACCGTCAGAGTCGCCAAACTCCTGTCACGGCCCCAGTCATTCGTCTCGAAGTCAGAGTCTGGGTGGATCGTCGAACTGCTACATCTCGTCAAGATCTACGGGAAACCGGTTGGTTTGCAAAATTCACTAAATGGGGCTCTTTGATTCTCTTGGTTACAAAAGCATCAAGACTGCAAAACTGGAATTCTGACGCTGCCGGCTGTGTTTTCGTGTCAATAGTATCAAGCCGCCCGCCAACTTCACTGCTCTCAACTGGTGGGTGGGGACGGCCACAGTGGTGGTGAGATTGAAAGTGGCAAGCCAAAATAGTGGTTCGTGTGCTGGGTGATAGGTGCTGTAAAACGCATAGTTTAATCGCGTTGGCGAGAGTTTTAGCGCATCCGTGGGCGCCGCATGGAGTTAGGAGGGTTGCGCTGAAGGTATATGCCGCGCGGTTCTGGCGAGGTTAGGCGCATCCGCAAGTTGCGGAGTTTATGGAAAGCGGTAGCGTCGTCAGCACTGCAGCGTCTGTGTGTCTGTATGCTTTCTCTCGTTTGTAACCGCGACGACACTTGCGAGTTGTGGCGAAATCTCGCACGGCCTTGGACAGGAATACGCTATCGAGAAAGTCCCATTTTGGGCTACTGCTAGGCGCGGTTTAATCCTCGGAAATCGTGCTCGGTGACTTTGCGGGTCGCCTGTACAAACCAGGCCCACGATTTGTCATGGTCACGCCCTCTGAACGCGTCTAGCTGTTGTCTCAATGTTGCGTTGAGGACAATGGGACTCTGTGCGTATATCCGTTGGTAGCGGCGGCTGTACTCACTGTGATGGCTACGTGGGGAGCAGTCCGGGTTATTCCTTGTCGAGGATGGCGTTCACGGTCACGGCGCCGCCAGGGGTCAGCGTTACGGTGCGTTGCCAAGTTCTGAATCCCGACTTGGCGACGGAGAACGCGTGGTCCCCGGGCGTGAGCCTGACCGTAGCAGGTGTGCCGCCCACATACTTCCCGTCGACAGTGATCTCGCACTCATCGGGCGCAGACTTTACTGTGACTGTCGCCAGTTCGGGCGTTGCCACTCCGGATGGCTGGGGAGGGTTCTTTCCAGTCCCAGAGTCTTCTTTGGGAGCCACCGCTTCACCTGACTTCTCCTCGTGCGCAGCAGCATCTCTGTCGAATTCATCACGAATAGCCTTCAAAACTTTCACCGCAGGCCCCTCACCCATAGAGCCGATCAGACTTTGTTGCTTGGCTGGGAATGTTCCGACCACGTCTACCAAAGACTTTGTCCCTCCTTCGGTGGGTTCGACCGAAATCGTGCAGTCGAATTGCTTTCGCATATCGAATCCGCCCCCAGGAACAATAATCACCCCGCTGAGCGTGAACCGCTTTTCGTCCACGAGCTTTATCGTTCCGTTGTGCTGCGCATACCGATACACGGAATCGAAAACCTTTGCCGGTGGAGCATCGAACAGGTTGCTGACTTTCTTCTTGTCTTTGGCAGGCGAGGTAGATGCAAACAGCAGAATCGTTAGCGTGGCTAGGGCGTATCCGATCGCGGGTAACCTCATGAGTTTTCCTCCTCTGTCTTAGGGTTCGCGCCCGGGATGTGCGGATGGTATGGTCTTTCTCGATCTTCTGCAATATTCGATTTTGGGATATCGGTTGTCACGACTGTAAAAGCTGCCTCGTAGTCATCGAGGCGGCCACTGAAAACAAAGGTCTACATCAGGGAGTACCGGGTCTTTTTGAAGCGACTGAAGCAGGCGAGACTCGAAGCAGGTCTCACCCAGGCTGAAGTTGCCAAACTGCTGTCACGGCCCCAATCATTCGTTTCAAAATCAGAGTCTGGGGAACGACGCGTGGATTTCGTCGAACTGCTTCATCTCGCCAAAATTTATGGAAAACCAGTCAGATTTTTCGAAATCCACCAGCCGGCCCTTTGATCCCCACGTTGTAGTTGCAAGAGCGTCAAACGAAGCGACCAAAGACTTTGCCGGGCTATGGAAATTCAATATCTCGCCGCCTGTCCCCTGCGCGTGTGCGCGATCGGAATTCTGATTTGGCTCCGTGCCAAATGGCGCCGCTCGGTAACGATCAACTAGCCACTTCGTTCGCCAGATCGCTAGACCTGAGGGAAATCAATCCGTCAGGATCGGCGTCACTGACATCGGGTCGCGGTCCCCGCGAGGATTCTCGGGCGGGGTTATGCCTGTAGCCTCCGCTTGGCCCTGACTTGCCCCGTGGAGCGGTGCGCCCCGGCGCATTGAACTGCATCCCGCCCAATGCAGCGTAGCCCTGTTCCAAAAGCCGAACAAACTAAGAAATCCTGCCGAAACCCTCTCAATTCAAATGATAATCCGTTTTCGCGCGGTCAGTTCACAGGCGGCTCAAAGAATCCCACCGCCGCAGATCTTTTTTAAGGAGGGCGATTGTGACGATGCGAAACGTGAGGCTGCTGTTCTTGTTGGGGGCCATTCTCATTCTTTTTGGATGCAACTCGGGAAGCGTGACGGTCAGCTGCAAGAACCTAGAGAGGTATCAATCGACTTTTGGGATTCTGAATGCACCCCAGTTTGCTCTTGGTGACCTGGTAGTTCTCAATACTTCCACCAAGAACGGATTCCGGCGACTTGGCACCAGCCCGAGCAAAGACGACACGACCGCGACGCCGGCAATAGACGAAACATCAATCATTAGCAATGCGGATTTTGACGTGTCGGCGGATGCAAACCTTCCAACAGGTATCAATGCAAACGTAAAGACCGACGTTCAAAACAATACGCTGTTCGACTTGAAGAATTCGAGCCGAAACAACATCTCCGATCCGATCGCCTTCATCAACACTAAGACAGCTGCCGTGGAAGCGGTTAAGAATTCGAAATCCGATGAAGTCTACTTCTTTGTTGCTAGCACGGTTATTGCGTCTGATGTATCGTTCAAACTCAAAAATGCGACAAGCGTGAACGCTGGAGTCGAGCTTAAGAAGTACGGCAAGTACTCGGTCACCATCAACTATGGATGCCAGGGAGCACTGGAGTCAATTGCAAAGAATGCTGCTCCCGTCATGTTTAAGGGGATCTTCCTGAAATACGACACCCAGAGCAACAAAGTATCTCTTGATTCTTCTCAGAACATCAACCTGGCTGATTACAAACTGGTGTACGGAATACAGTGAGGGCCGCCGCCCGACCATCGAGCCTGAGAGACAGTCTGCACCGCCTCTGGGCGTACACTTGACGCACGCATTCCATGCTGTACTTTCAGGGCGCTTTGTCATGGAGTTCCTTTAACAACAACAACCCTGGCTGCGCTGGCAGCAAGCACCGACATTTTGAGAAGCACGACTGCCGCAGACAATCCAACTACCCAATACAAATCGTTATCTTTGATGTCAGGCGGCGGTTCCTTCTCCACGTTGGGGAATGGATCGATATTTCTTGTCTCCTCGTCGTGCAAGCCCTTGAGGAGGTTCTGTCGCGCCCTCAGGGCTTTTCGGAGGGGAGAGAGATCGACTTTGATCCGCCAGAAAAATATGAACATAACGGCGACGAGGCCGAGGTCGGTGAGCAGCGTTATGTACCGCAGTTGTTGGGCACCCGTGTGACCAATCAGAAATGCGCTAATCACGAATGATGCCACAGTAAGGCTGTAGCTTACGGTGTACACTCTCTCTCGGTAAATCCTGGCTTCGGTTCTGTCTTCCTGTATGAAAGCCTTGAGCACATCGGCAGCTGCACTGGGATTTATCTTCACGTTCTCCTCCTTGGCTTGTCTATGCCAAATTGGACATTAGTACCTTTTCACCTGGATGAATCGTGTTCCGTCCGGCCTCTACATCTGGGTAATCGCTTCGCCGCGCCCGAGGTCCGCACAGGCACCGCCTCTCAAGAATTGGTGCAGGCCGTCTGGACTGAATACGAACCGTCGCTCCACAAAGATGTCCTCCAGCATTTCCTTGTATCGCTGGTCGATAGGATTAACCTTCTTGCTCCGTGACGGACCCGCCCCTGCAATCTGTGGTTGACTTCGAACTCGGTCCACCAGGATGAACTTGTACAGTTGGTGGTTCTCGGCAAGACCGAGCGTCAGGAGAAACTTAAAGAAAGCGTCGGTCTCGGGCATCGAGTAACCTATTACGCATATTCTGGTAGCGCGTTTCAGAGCCTCTACCGCCTGCCTCCACACGGGCTGCAACGGTTCACTATATTCACTCTTGTCCCAAGACGGTGGGACAAGAAGCAGACGCAGCTTTTCGTCCAAGCATGAGTCACAATTTCTGGCCCGGAATGACGCGGGATTTTCCGTCAGCTTGCGACCTAGCACATAAATCTTCTTGCAACGTGGACAAATGGCCCAGTTGGTCGAGCCGTGTAGCTTGAGGACAAGAACACTCGGAGTATTCGTTGTCGCCGTCTCGGGTTCGTCGATCATAGCGTTAGGCAATCCGTATGCCGGTCCCGCGCCGATCTCCTTCAGAGCATCGTCAAGAACCAAATCGTAGTTGAAAGTGATGACAACGCTAGATCGTGACGAAGCTTTGCGCGGATCGTCGTACATACCAGCAAGCAGCAACGCAAAGTACTTGTACATGTCTACTCTATACACATTTGTTCGACCAGCCTCAGGCTCAACGAAAGAGATAAATGGGAGACTAGTACTCAAGAACTCATCGTTGATCCCGACCTGCATCCACCCTCTCCTCTTGCTTCGGGCCACAGCTAGCTGCAGAGTTTTTGCGATCAGATAGACGATTGCATCGCGCGTCTCCGCAGAATCGGAGTTTAGCCGATGTGACATCTCGACCAGCCCGAAGAGCTGCTCAATGTTGTCAAGGTCGATGCGAAATTTCTCTCGCGCTTGAGCTACCCGTGTCTTGAATTCGAAAACCTCGCGAAATTGTGAGCGTTCCTTCTCGTCCATGTCCGAGTCTGGATCGTCAAAGAACTCGCGCGACATGTCCAAGAAGTCGTGAATAAGCGGAGCCCCAGCATCCCTGGAAAAACCTGCGCCCAAGATGAATACGTTGTGATTCGAGGTTTCGTTTGTCACAGAGAGCAATTGTATTATCCAGAGGCGCGCACCTGTCAAAAATGCTGCATAGGTGGAGTCGAGAACAGGCGCAGTGGCTGTAGTCTCCCGGTGGCGCTTGGCTAGGCTTTCGCCACGCCGCCGCAGTCCGGTTGGACATGACTCTGTTTCCTGTTCCCGCTCATCGCACCGGACGTGCGGATTTCCCGC
>WNFP01012934.1_pt1 | contig 11892 bp, 15 predicted proteins | sample 5400201 | NCBI WGS metagenome assembly WNFP01 (sample SAMN13153355, study PRJNA577476) | soil metagenome | isolation source: 115 cm saprolite under Madrone tree | place: USA:California | collected 2016-06-14
TTCTGAAGCACGTCGATACCTCCACGACTCTTGTCATCCTGTCCGATCACGGCATCAAGCCGCTCCGCGAAATCGAGGCACACGACGCGCACAGGGACCACGCTGGCACTACGCCGGTCATTGCCAAGCACGATTTTGAGGACGGAGATGATGTCCCCGGTGTGTTCGTAGCTATGGGGCCAGGAATCAAGAGGGACTCCCGAGTCTTCGGTCTGCAGATGAGCGTCTATGATATTGCCCCGACAATCTTGCATCTTTATGGCGTTCCTGCACCGCCACAAATGAAAGGGCGTGTGCTCACCGAAATCTTTGAAGATGCGAAAGCAATGGCTGCCGCGACTTCCTCATCCCCTCATTAAACTGCTGTTCCACGAACTCCTCCATTGAGCATTTGTGGATTCCAAGCCGGCTTGTAGGAAGTGATCTCCGCACTTGCCATCAATTCTGGTCGGATTGCGGGCAACCCAGAAGTAATGTGGCACGTTCTTCTCTGATTTGTGTACAACTTGTGTACAAGAAGGCGGGTTTGAAGGGCCTGAAAATGGACCTAAGCAACGCAGAATCAACAACAGACTCTTAAGCTACAGGCCCTTCCTTCAGTGCAGACAAATAGTTTAACACGCTCCAGCGCCTGTACAAGACGTCGACTTGAGTCGCTGCTTCGGCCATCTAACCACCAACTCTTAGAGTCTACGTTCTGTTTTATTGCACGAACCCCACATTTGGTGGCTGGCTGCTGCCTTCGGGCGACTCTTTGATCGGGCCGAATTGCGCCTCATGGCGCGCGATATTCTCGCCCAGCGCTCGCCAGATGCGCTTGGCGTGTCCCGGACTGACAATCACGCTGGTCAGCAGTTTGCCCTGCGCGCCGTTCGGGAAAATGTAAATAAAATTGAGCGTGAATTCCTCGACGCTGTGGTGCAGCATCACCAAATTGCTGTACTGCCCTTGCAATTCTTTTTCGTCCGCTTTGATCTGCACTTGCCCTGGCACTGGCCGCTGCTCTTCCATCGTCTTCTCCCCTTAATCGTTTGCCCTTTGCACCACCGGTTCGAAGGTATCACAGCCCTTCCTCCGGCGCTCGCCCGCGCGATGCGCGCGGCTCGGGCAACGTCCTGGCCAGGCAACAATCCGGCTCAGTCCTATTGACAAATTATCCTGTTAAGGCTAGTTTAGTATGGTTATTTACCGTAGTTAACAAACATTCTGTTAGCGAGTACCAGTCAATAGAATCATGTCACCCACGTTCCCTCCCCAACTCGAAACAGAACCCGCCGCCGGCGCCGCAACTGCTCTCGCTTCTTCCTCTGCCTCAGCTGCGTCCCGCGCGCCGAGCATGCCGTCCTTGCCAGAGGCCCATCGCACGATTCCCGTCTCCCATGGCGCTTCCTGGATTAGAAGGGTGCTCGCTTTTGCCGGTCCCGGCTACCTCGTCGCTGTGGGCTACATGGACCCTGGCAATTGGGCCACCGATATCGGCGGCGGCTCGAAATTTGGCTACACGCTGCTCAGCGTCATTCTTATCAGCAACCTCATGGCGATGTTTCTTCAGGCGCTCTCCGCCAAGCTCGGCATCGCCACAGGGCGTGACTTGGCCCAGGCTTGCCGCGAGCATTATTCCCGCCGTACTTCGATTGCGCTTTGGATCGTCTGCGAAATCGCCATCGCGGCATGCGACCTCGCGGAAGTACTCGGCTCCGCTGTTGCTCTTAAGCTCCTTTTCGGACTACCGCTTCTGGCCGGCGTAATTATTACCGGCCTCGACGTCTTGATCGTCCTCGCGCTGCAAGGCCGCGGCTTCCGCATCATCGAAGCGTTTGTCGTGACTCTGATCGCCACCATTGCCGGGTGCTTCGCTTACGAAATCTTTTTTTCTCATCCAATCTGGCGAGAGGCCGTCGTGGGCCTAATCCCACGCGCAGAAATCCTTCACAATCGCGAAATGTTGTACATCGCCATCGGCATTCTCGGCGCCACGGTCATGCCACACAATCTTTATCTTCATTCCAGCATCGTGCAGACCCGCGCTTTTGGCGCTTCCGTCCGCGACCGCCGCGAAGCCATGCGTTACGCCATCTTCGACTCGACGCTGGCTCTTGGCTTCGCGCTCTTCATCAACGCCGCCATCCTGATCCTCGGCGCTGCGGCCTTTCACACTCGCGGCTTCCATGATGTCGCGGAAATCGCCGATGCGTACAAACTTCTTAGTCCCGTTCTTGGAGTGAGCCTCGCCAGCACTTTGTTCGCCTGCGCGCTCCTGGCTTCCGGCCAGAACTCCACCCTTACCGGCACTCTGGCCGGACAGATCGTGATGGAAGGATTTTTGCAAATTCGTCTCAAGCCCTGGCTGCGCCGTCTCATCACTCGATCGATCGCCATTCTTCCCGCTGTATTCGTCATCGGCATAGCGGGCGAGGGCAAAGTTACCTCCTTGCTTATTCTTAGCCAGGTGGTTCTCAGCTTTCAGCTACCCTTTGCAGTAATCCCACTGATTCAGTTCACCGGCGACCGCAGCAAAATGGGCGAATTTACCAACTCGCGCTTCACCGTCGTCATTGCCTGGATCGTCGCCGCCGCCATCCTCTTCTTCAACGCCGAACTCCTCTGGCTAATCTTCCGTGCCAAGTAACGTAGCCAAATAAGCTGGGCTGGGATCTGTATCCACGCTGCAGCGTATAATCGCCACGCGATGAGATTAAAACTCTTACTGCTACTGCCACTGCTTCTGCTCAGCGGTTGCGCAGCCAGACACAATCCACTATCTAGCGCCGGTGGCAGCGGGTTTTGGATGGGATTGTGGCACGGTTTGATACTTCCGATTAGCTTCGTGATTTCTCTGTTCAACAACAGAGTGGGAATTTATCAGGTCTTGAACAGCGGTGTTTGGTACGATTTTGGTTTCTTTATCGGGGTTCTGTTGCTTGGCATGTTGCTTTTCAAGGGCGGCGGACGCATCGTATATGTCCGCACTAAGGGACAATGAACTCGCAGACCATTCAGAAGGGAATAACGAACCCGAAAACGATGCAGATTGATCCGCTACTGGTTGTTTCTTCGCCTTTCGCGCGGGCTTCGAATGTGCGAAACTTTTTTGCTTGCCTATGACCATCCACGCGCAACGCACTCTCCGCCTGCGCAAAATTCTTTTCGCCTTACTGCTGGCCCTGATCTGTATTGCCATCATTATCGGCGTCAATCAAAACAAGCAATGGAATATCCCCGAAAAAGACAAGCGCCGAGTCAATCCCATCCAGCCTTCCCGTGAAGTCATCAACGCCGCCCGGGTCATTTATTTGGATAAATGCTCGCAATGCCACGGGACGTCAGGAAAGGGCGACGGGCCAGACGCCGCGACGTATTACCCGTCGCCGACGAATTTGACCGACGCCAGCCATATAAATAGCGTCACCGACGGCGAAATCTTCTACCAGATCAGCCAGGGCAGAAAACCCATGCCTGCTTTTAAAAAGCGGCTCACCGAAGAGCAGCGCTGGCAACTCGTCCTTCTCGTTCGTTCTTTCGCCGCGCATGAGACATCCAATCACTAAGCTGCATTTCCAAAATCCTTGTTACCGATATATCCTCCTAGCCCGAATCCAACTTGCACGGAGAACTCATGCGCAAAACCTTGTTTAGCTTCATGGTCTGCCTCTTTTTTGTTTCCTTCGCCCACGCCGCCCCAGGCGCCCTCCGCTGCGGCAAACTGCTCGATGTGCGCGCTGGGCACATGCTCTCCGATCAGATTGTGGTTTTCGATGACAGCGGCGCCATCACCGCCGTTGGCCCCGCCGCTTCCACCAAGCTGCCTGCCGGTGTCTCAGCGATCGATCTCTCTGCCGCAACGTGTCTTCCTGGTCTGATCGATGTTCACACGCACGTCACCGCCGATCCTACAGCAAGCGGCTATCAGGCATTGGGCATTTCCGTTCCGCGGGAAGCCATTACCGGGGTCAAGAACGCACGCATTACGCTGCACGCCGGATTCACCACCGTTCGTAACGTCGGCGCCACGGGTTACGCGGACGTTGCTGTCCGCGACGGCATCAACGAAGGCGAAATCGAAGGACCGCGCATGCTTGTCTCTGGCCCGCCTCTTGGCATCACGGGTGGCCATTGCGACAACAATCTTCTGCCCGCCGAATATCACAGCAAAGCGGGGGGCGTCGCCGATGGCCCGTGGGCTGCGCGCGAAAAAGTTCGCGAAGTCATCAAGTACGGCGCCGATGTCATCAAGGTGTGCGCCTCAGGAGGTGTGCTCAGCAAAGGCGATCAGCCCGGCACTCCGCAATATTCCTTGGAAGAACTACAAGCCATCGTGGAAGAAGCGCACAAGCTCGGGCGCAAAGTGGCCGCGCACGCTCACGGGACACAGTCCATCAAGGACGCCATTAACGCGGGAATCGATTCCATCGAGCACAGCAGTCTCATAGACGACGAAGGCATCGCTCTCGCCAAAAAACACGGTACTTATCTCGATTTCGATATTTACAACGACGATTTCATTTTGCAGGAAGGCGCAAAGGCGGGTATGCTCCCCGAATCCATCGAAAAAGAAAAGAAAATCGGCCGTCTCCAGCGTGAAAATTTCCGCCACGCGTGGGAGTCCGGCACAAAAATGGCCTTCGCCACCGACGCAGGCGTTTATCCGCATGGAGATAACGCGAAGCAGTTCGCCAAAATGGTGGAGTGGGGGATGAAGCCGATCGACGCCATACAGGCTGCGACTGTCAATGCCGCCGACCTCCTTGGCTGGGCCGGCAAAGTCGGCGCCGTCGAGCCCGGCCACTACGCGGATATCATCGCGGTTAACGGCGACCCGCTGTCCAACGTACGTATCCTCGAGTCGGTAAAATTCGTAATGAAGGGCGGCGCGGTGGTTCGAAACGATGTCGCCTCAAAGTAAGCCGCAAATTGCGCACATCAAGTAAAGCGGGCCGGCGATCGCCGGCCCGCTTTACTTTTTTCATTGAACTCAGTGTCTCTGCGCTAGGCTCTTCTTCCTGCTACGCTGCAGCCGCCTTCACTTGCGACAAAGCCGCCGCGACTTCCTTCAAATCCGGCACCACAGGAATGTCGTAATCCTTTACCCACGCCACCTTTCCTGCCTTGTTAACGATTATGATCGACCGCCCCGTAATTCCTTTGTCGGCGAGATACACTCCATACTTCTCGCTCATCGCTCCTCGCGGCTGAAAATCCGCCAAGAGAGAATATTTAATCCCCATCTTCTCCGCATACGCCTTATGCGACCACACGCTGTCTACGCTAACGCCCAAAACTTCCGCGTCCAGGGTATCGAACGACCTCATGTCATTCACCATGCAAGCATGTTCTGTCGTGCAAGTCGGGCTCCAGTCCAGGGGATAGAACATCAGCACGACATTCTTCTTCCCGGCGAAATCCGACAGCTTCACTTCCTTTTTCTCCTGATTCATCAAAGTAAAATCCGGCGCCGTTTGTCCCACCGCAATACTCATAGTTTTGTCCTCGCTTTCATTTCAAATCCCGTCAAGCATCTTACCCAATCCTCGCCACGGACGACAATCTCGGCGCAAGGTCTCCTCCGCTTCCTTTAGTGCTTCTCAGGCGCTACACTACTTTTCATCAGCCAGCATCCTCCATGTCTACCGAAGCCAGCCGCCGCGCGCCCATGATGCCCTTACGCGATCTCGTGTCGCTTTACTGCTCTCTCGCCGGCGACTTCGGCAAGCTCATCTCCCTTTCTTCCTTCGGGCTTTCCGCCGTGGAAACCGAGCGCCTTTTTTCTTCCTACGACGAGGACTACCACATTAGCCGCTTCTTCCATTTCTCCGAAGCCGATGGCGTCAGATTCTCCATCAACGGCATCCCTGCCACACACGTCTCCCTTGATCCCGAAATCAATTCAGTTCTTTAGGTAACAATTAAAGTGGGTGCCCGCTGGCGAGAACGTCAAAGCGCCAAGGCAGACAGTCGTTTTTGCAAGAACTGGCGGACGGCGGGATTGCGTTCGAGGCCGATGGCAATTTCATAAGCGCGGCGGGCTTCGTCGTGGGCGCCCGTCTTGGCCAGAAGCTCCGCGCGTGCCGCCCAGTAAGGCTGGTATTCCGCTAGCCGCGCATCGGCGGCTACGTCGGGCATGACCGCAAGAGCCGCGCTGGCGCCATGCACTTCAGCAATCGCTAGGGCACGATTGATGGCGACTACCGGCGAGCCTGCGAGTGCGAACAGCGCGCCGTAGAGCTGCACCACCTCCACCCAGTTGGACTGACCAGTGCGGCAGCGATGAATGTGCGCAGATTGCAAAGCGCCTTCCAACTGGTAGCGGCCGATCACGCCAAGGCCGCTGGCGCGCAGGAGAAGCGCCTCGGCCTCATCAATCATCTGGGAATCCCAAAGCGCCGGATCCTGCCCGGCAAGCGGAACGTATTCGCCGTCCTCGCTGCGGCGCGCGCGACGCCGGGCTTCCGCGTGAAGCATCAGGGCGAGTAGCCCGAGCGCCTCCGGCTCCTCCGGCAGCAACTCGGCCGCGAGCCTGGCCAGAAAGAACGATTCCTCAGTGAGATCGCGACGCACGACATCCGTTCCGCCAGGGTCGGTCCAGCCTTCTGTAAACGCGGCATAGATGGCGGCTAACACGGTGTCAAGCCGGATGGGAAGCTCCTCGCGCTCGGGAATACGAAACGGAATGCCGGCCTGCCGAATTTTGTCCTTGGCACGGACGAGGATCATCGCTGCATCGAGTCCCAGCACCACTTGCAGAATCAACGGCGCGCGAATGTCTGCATCTATCGCAGGGTGCGCGCAAGCGAACATCAGCGCGAGCCGCTGATCCGGGATTTCCGATTCGGCTGCGGCAGCTTCCAAGCCTTCTGCCATAACGCGCAACTGCTCGCCCGCCATCTCATGCCGGCGCCGTCCTCGGGCCATATCGATCGCCTTTCGCCGCGCCACGGTCAGTAGCCACGCTTCCGGGTTCGACGGACAGCCATTCCTCGGCCAATCTGCCAGCGCCGAAGCGAACGCTTCCGAGAGTGCGTCCTCGGCGGCCGCCACATCCCGCGTGCGAGCCGCGAGAAAAGCAACGAGCTTACCGTAACTGCGACGCGCGACCGCATCCGCTGTCTTACGCGCTCGCGCGTCGAATTCCGGGTAACTCATCGGCTTGCCATGCGGCGCAGCTCAGGCCGGCATGCCCCAGATGGGCCGCACTTCAACGACTCCGTGACCCGTGGCCGGGCAGCGCGATGCCCACGAGATCGCCGCGTCGAGATCGGCCACGTCGATGAGGAAGTAGCCGCCCAACTGCTCTTTCGAGTCGACATAAGGGCCATCCAGAACCTGCGACTTGCCATTCGCGGCACGCACGGTTGTCGCAGTCGAACTCGGCTGGAGGCGGTTGCTACCCAACAGGATGCCAGCCTTTGTCATCGCCTCGCCATACGCCATATAGGCAGCCATCCCTTGTTCCTGTTCGGCCTTTGTCATCTTGGGCCAGCCGGCTTCGTTCACATACGCCATCAGAATGTATTTCATTTGGAGCCTTCCTTATCGGATATAGGCGGGAATCTCGTCCCGCTACTACAATGACGCTCGCAATCTGCTGATTTGGACAGCAAGCCCGAAATTTCTTTTCCGCTGCAAGTTTGCCATATCAGCTAGGCCACAACTGCTGATATCAACGCGACGGCTGCCAGTCTCACGAAAGCCTCCGCCGTAAGAAACCAGCAGTGATGCCCAAGCAATACCCTGGCGACCGTCAGCACGATTCCGACAACCAACAATATTTTCTCGATGTCCATGACGAGTCCTTCAAACCTCCATTACGCGCTCCCGAGGCCTCATGTTCTGCTACTACAATGACGTTCAGTCCCTGGCGAATTGGACACCGACCTATTTTCGACAGCCGACGATTTCGGCTGTCGACATGCCCGCCAAGCTTTAGCCATGGTTGGATAACCGACATTTGTATATTTGTATCCGAATCTTGCTCTCTGAATTAGCCCTTCCGCCGCGTCTTGGATATAATTCGTCTGCAATAATTCCGTCTTTGACTTGTTCACTGCCACCCTGGAGGTCCCTTGATGGCTGGCTCGCCAACCCTCGTGCCCGAATCACGGCTCGGAAGCACTCTGCGCCGCGACGCCTGGTGGGTCGAACTTCTGCCCGTAATTATTTTGCTCGGAGGTTTTGGTATTTACGCCACGCTGCGCGCTTTCGAGAACGCGTATTACGAATGGCGGCCGTACCTTTCGCCTTTCTATTCGCCGCTCATCGATCCTCAGCATCATTGGTGGAAGTTTTCTCCCGCGCTGCTCATTCTCGCCGGCCCCCTCGGTTTTCGCGCCACCTGCTACTACTACCGCAAGGCTTATTACCGCGCGTTTTTTCTCGATCCCCCTGCTTGCGCCGTCGGTGAGCCTTCCAAACGCAAATATCAGGGCGAAACGAAGTTTCCGTTCATCCTGCAAAATATTCACCGATACTTTTTCTATCTTGCGCTCGTGTTCCTTGGATTTCTCTGGTACGACACCGTGCTGGCCTACAATTTCGACGGCCATTTCGGTATCGGCCTCGGCACAATCATCATGACCGTGAACATCACCATGCTCACGCTGTACACGTTTTCCTGCCACTCCCTTCGCCACCTCGCTGGTGGAAAACTCGACTGTTTCTCTTGCGCCTCCTTCGGTAAATCCCGTTTCGCCGCCTGGCGCGGCGTCAGCTTTTTGAATGATCGTCACATGCTCCTGGCCTGGACGAGTCTGATCACCGTCGGCCTCACGGATTTTTACATCCGTCTGGTCGCCAGCGGCGCCATCCACGACCCGAGGCTCATGTGACCGCTAGCTACGAGACCCGCGAACACGACGTTCTGATCATCGGCGCTGGCGGCGCCGGATTGCGCGCCGCCATTGAAGCCCTCGCAAAGGGCTGCTCCGTCGGCGTCGTCTGCAAATCCTTGCTCGGAAAAGCGCACACCGTCATGGCCGAAGGCGGCATCGCCGCCGCCATGTGCAACGTCGACACCGCTGACGGCTGGAAACCTCATTTTCGCGACACGATGCGCGGCGGCAAATTCCTGAACAACTGGCGCATGGCCCAGCTTCACGCTCAGGAAGCTCCCGACCGCGTCCGCGAACTCGAACAGTGGGGCGCGCTCTTCGATCGCACGGATAGCGGCGCGATTCTCCAGCGCGCGTTCGGCGGCCACACCTACAAGCGCCTCTGCCACGTCGGCGACCGCACCGGCCTCGAAATGATTCGCACGCTGCAAGACCGCGGCGTGCAACTTGGCTTCGACGTCTACATGGAGTGCACCGTCACGCGTCTTCTCATCGACGGTGGCCGCATCGCCGGAGCCTTTGGCTATTGGCGCGAAAATGGACGCTTCATCGTGTTCAAAGCTAAGTCCATCGTGATGGCTACGGGTGGCATCGGAAAAGCCTGGCCCGTCACTTCCAATTCCTGGGAGTACACCGGCGACGGTATGGCGCTAGCCTACGAAGCCGGCGCCGAACTCATGGACATGGAATTTGTGCAGTTTCATCCCACGGGCATGGTCTGGCCGCCCGGCGTGCAGGGCCTTCTCGTTACCGAAGCTGTCCGCGGTGAAGGCGGTATTCTGCGCAACAAACTCGGCGAGCGCTTCATGGAGAAGTACGACCGCAAGCGTATGGAACTCTCGACGCGCGATGTCGTAGCCCGCTCCATTTACACGGAAGTCAAGGAAGGTCGTGGCACCGAGCACGGCGGCGCGTATCTGGACATCTCCCACAAGCCCGCCGAGTACGTGAAGAAAAAACTTCCCAGCATGTATCACCAGTTCAAAGAACTCGCCGACGTGGATATCACTAAAGGCCCCATGGAAGTGGGTCCAACGTGCCATTACATGATGGGCGGCATTCGCGTGGATGCCGAAACTGCGCAATCCACGGTCCCCGGCCTCTTCGCTGCTGGTGAAGCCGCTGCCGGTCTTCACGGTTCGAATCGTCTGGGTGGCAATTCGCTTTCCGATTTGCTGGTCTTTGGCCGCCGCGCTGGCATGGCCGCGGCGGATTACGCCAAGCGCGTTTCCCATTCTGGAGTTTCTGAGACGCAAATCACGGAAGCCGAAAAAGAACTTCTCGTCCCGTTTTCCAATGCCGGCGTCGAGAGTCCCTACGCTGTCCACCGCGATTTGCAAAAGGTTATGCAGAGCCTCGTCGGAATTTTCCGGACCGAAGAAGACCTAAAGAAGGCGTTCGCCGAGCTTGAACAATTGAGAGCTCGCGCCGCGAAAGCCAGCGTCGAAGGTTCGCGCCTGTTCAATCCCGGCTGGCACCTCGCGCGCGAACTGAAGTCCATGCTCACCGTTTCCGAAGCCGTCGCGCTCAGCGCGCTGGCACGCACGGAGAGTCGCGGCGCACACAGCCGCATCGACTACCCGAATTACGATCCCGTCTGGGAGAAAAAGCACAACATCATCGTCCGCGAAGGCGTGGAGATGAAGCGCCACGAATCTCCCGTCGAAGAAATGCCCGAAGATTTGAAGCAGCTGGTGATGGCTGAGTAGGTTTTTGTCGACGCGCGATGCTTGCAGGAATTTTGTAGGTGCCGGGCTTTAGTCCGGCAGTAATCTGTAGCAAACTCGGACGCAACGCCCCGAGCGCACTTTGGAGAACTCAATAGATGCCTGACGCAACCTTACGAGTCTTCCGCGGCGAAGGCGCGGCCGGCGGCCAAGCCGTCGACTACAAGGTGCCCGTCGCTCCCGGCATGGTCGTTCTCGACGCGCTCCATTACATTCAGGGCCATCAGGCCCCCGATCTCGCCGTCCGCTGGAACTGCAAAGCCGCGAAGTGCGGCTCCTGCTCCGCCGAGGTCAACGGCCGCCCGCGCCTCACCTGTAAAACACGCGTGGACTCTTTGCCCATGGATCAACCCATCACGGTCATGCCCATGAAATCCTTCCCACGCATCAAGGATCTCGTTACGGACGTCTCGTGGAATTACAGCGTCAACAAAAAAATCCCCGCGTTCCGGCCTCAGCAAAACACCGACTGGAAAATTTCCCAAATCGATGTCGACCGCGTCCAGGAATTCCGTAAGTGCATCGAATGCTTTCTCTGCCAGGACGTTTGCCACGTCCTTCGCGAGCATGACGAGAAAGCAAAATTCGGCGGGCCGCGCTTTTTCGTCCGCGTTGCCGGCCTCGAAATGCACCCGCTCGACGCCCTAAATCGCGCCGCGCTTCTCAAGGACAACCTCGGCATCGGCCTCTGCAACATCACCAAATGTTGCACCGAGGTCTGCCCCGAAGAAATTCACATCACAGACAACGCCATCATTCCACTGAAGGAGCGTGTCGTCGACCAGTTCTACGATCCCTTGACTATGCTCTTCCGCAAGATTCTCGGTTCGTAGCATAATCCGGTGCTGCAGACTTCAGTCTGTGTGCTGTTCTCCGCAGCAATAAGGAGGCCCCATGCCGCACCAACACCAACTCAAATCCATCTCCAAACCCGGCATCCCCGAAGCCATCGCCAAAGCCGAGCTCTACCGCTACCTCAACGAACCCGAAGAAGCCGAGTCCATCTGCCGCGATATATTGGTTGTTGACGCCGACCACCAACTCGCCCGCCGCATGCTCGGCCTCGCTATCACCGACCAGTTCACCGGCGGCGCCGCCGACCGCTACGCCGAAGCCCAATCCATCTTCCAATCCCTCCGCGATCCCTACGAACGCAACTACTACACCGGCCTTCTGCAGTAGCGCCGCGCCAAAGCCCAGCTTCACTCCGGCTGCTCCGCCCACATCCTTCTCCCGCTCATCGAAGAAGCCCTGCGTTGTTTCGCCGAAGCCGAAAAAATCCGCCCCGCCGGCAATGACGACAGCATCCTCCGCTGGAACCGCTGCGTCCGCCTCCTCGA
>WNFP01020187.1_pt1 | contig 11891 bp, 12 predicted proteins | sample 5400201 | NCBI WGS metagenome assembly WNFP01 (sample SAMN13153355, study PRJNA577476) | soil metagenome | isolation source: 115 cm saprolite under Madrone tree | place: USA:California | collected 2016-06-14
TGGTTGCTCGCGCGATCATTGATCGATTTTCTCCGTCCGGCGGTCGCGTGCTTGACTACTGCGCCGGCTTCGGTGGGCGCTTGCTAGGAAGTCTAACGCTCGAGCGTCATTATATCGGCATTGATGCCTCCAGGCGCCAGCTGAACGGGCTGAAAAAAATGTGGAACGCCTTGCGGGCCTTGGCGTGTGGGACCGCTGAATTGCACAATGCTCGCGCAGAAGATTTCCTGCGCAACATTTCGACGCACTCGATCGACCTAATGTTCTCGAGCCCGCCTTTTTTTGACACTGAGCTCTATGGTTACGATTCCGGTCAAAGCGCGGTGCGCTACCCGAACTACCAAGATTGGCTGCGGCAATTTCTTAAGGTTATTATTGCGGAAGCGCGACGTGTTCTCCGGCCGACGGGACTTTTTATTATCAACATCGCGGATAATCGCAGGCTTTCGTTGCGCTCAGATATGCTGCGTTTGGCTATGCCGATTCTTGGCCAGCCCGATGTTATCCGCATGATCATGCATTCCCGCCCGGTGCAGCGGGCGGAAGCGACACAGATATTTCGCTGGGAACCGATCTATGTCTTCAGGAATTCAGCTTGATGCTACGCGGATAGCTAGTACGCCGATCGAGCGGTATTCAGTTTCCAAAAGGACGGTTTTAGTTAAACGAGACGACTTGTTCGGAATTGCGCCTGCTCCTCCCCTCGGGAAACTGCGTGGACTCCAAGTTCTCCTAGCGAGTTACCATTCCGAGGGACTTAATATTGTGGGCTGTTGGGATACACGCGTCTCGAAGTTGGGTCAAGGCTTGGCCGCCTTAGTGGGAAACTTTCCAGGCATGAGCGCGATCGTTTCTTATCCTACGCGGCGAGGTTGCGCAGTGCCGAAAGCGGTTGGCATTGCGGCGAGTTTAGGCGCGGAGATCGTGCCCATTCGTGGGAACCACGTCAGTATTTGCTACGCGCAAATCACCAAGGTTGTTAGAGCGCGCGGCGGAAAAATGTTGCCCTTCGGTTTGGAATGCTGGGAGGCGGTTCGGGCGGTTGCAGACGAAGCGGCCACGCTTCCGGCGGATGTTGTTCCTTCAGCGACACTGGTTCTTTCATGTGGTTCAGGCGTGACCCTAGCTGGCTTGCTTCTCGGTCTCCGTGCTACGCCGCGGCGAGTTATTGGGATTTCATCGGGTCGATCACTGACAAAGATTCGCGCGTGTGTTTGCCGATATGTCGGCACGCTGCCACACTTCGTGGATCTTCGGCCGTCCGCTTTAGCTTACGATATCGCCTTAGAATATTCGTGTCCTTTCCCATCGCACCCTAATTACGATCGAAAGGCCTGGAAGTTTTTGGTCGATAATTTAGGAGCATTCCGGGTACGGGATAGTCGAACAAATACATGTGCGCCATCCCCGAAGCGTTCTCAACGGTGGCTGCGATTTTCTTCCACATCCCATCGCGCACAGATTCAACGTCTTGCGTCCGCGCGAGTCTTCCGCGCACGTCATTAATCCATTTCAAGCTTTCCTGATACATCCGCCGGATGTGTTCGTAGACAGCAACTTCTCGTCCTTGTCCAAACTTCAAAGCCTCGCGCTGTTTCCCATTAGGCCGACTCCACATCGCATAGGTTTGGGCGAGATTAGCCGCCGCCAGGTTACGCAAAACCACTTCCGATGTCCCTTCGATGACTGCTAAAAAGTGCTTCTCGGCCCTCGCGAGGTTTTCATGGTTGTATTGGTGATAATACGAAACCGCGAGATTGAAAAGCGCTTCGAGCCGCAAATCCGGCTCTTTGCTTTCATCGAAGATTCTTTGAAAAAAGGAGCTGCATCTGCCGCTTTCCCGAGGAGATCACAGACCATACCAGAATACAGAAGAGCATCGACATAGTCGCTGTCTTCGTTTCGCGCCAAAGCGAGCGCGCTATCAGCGCGTTCGAGATGTTCGAACTTCTTGCTAATATTATATTGATCGATCTCTGCTAGGGCGTGTGTCACTTCTTCAAAGGCAACACGTTTTGGGGTTTGTGTATTCATTTTTGGCTTTCTCCAACAATCCAAGTCAACACTGCATGAGCTAAATCCTTCAATCCGTTTGTCAAATTTCCTTGGGCGAAAGAGCATTCCCATGTTTGCGCGGTCCGCTCACGCTTAAGCAACCGCAGAATGACGTGGTAATTGTTCTGCAAACTGAGCGAGCCTTCCAGGGTATAGTCGACTGGATTTATTTTCCGGAGGAGCACGATGAAAATAGGCCAGGCTTTCTCAGACACAAGCGAGAGCGGAGCTTCCCAGGCACGAAGCGAGGTTTCCAAAACGATTGTAGGAAGAACCGTGGCTTCCTGCGATATCTTGATTTTTTGTTTGAGCAAATATTGCTTACTCATACGTTCGCGCACGAAATTCGCGATCTCGCGAAAGTGAGTGTACGGTTTCTCGGTTGAAGGCCAGTAACTCAACGGCTCTATCTCGAGACGCGGCGGGCTGTTCTTGCGACGAGAAATCCTTACTAGGTAACCGATGCACGACGCTAATCTTTCAGCCAGGAAGAATAGTACGATAGCGATCACAATATTGAATCCCGCAATCCAAATCAGCGCCAATCGGTCCTGGATCCAATCTTGAAGTCGACTTTGCCAAGTGAGCAATTCCTCACTCCCGGCCATCGCGGAAGCCCGAGTTGGCGCGTTGTCCGAGTCAACAGCTTTCGCATACTCTGCTAACGCTTCGTTTGTCTTCCCAGCTTTTGCGAGCAGTCGCCCAAGAGCGAGATGCTGTGCGCCCGCAGGCTGCGCCGGCTGCCACAACGGAGGAGGGGCTTGGGAAAGTTCTACGTGGATTGGCGCGGTGAAAGCATTTTCGTCGATTACGCCCCCAAACATGTCGGACACGCAGAGAACCCAAATCGAAAGGTACGCGAAGAAAATCTTTTTCAGTAGATGCAGCAGCGTCGGTGACAAATATCACATTTCCCGACAACGTGTCGAGAATGTACCTATGTCTCCGGATTGACCGGAAAGTGTTTGTTCTTGAGGTTTTCCGGGACGCGTTTGGTTTGTTCGGCTTCGATCTGTTCGGTCGCTGCATTTAACGCGTCGTACGATTCGCGGCTTTTCTTGGCGCGACACATGTAAGCGACGGCGTGCGCGAGCGGGATGCGCGCTTCGGGCAGACCGACAAATTCAACGGCTTGTTGCGTGGCAATGGCGAGCGGGAGCGCTTCCGAATCAGCCAGACCAACATCTTCGCTCGCGAAAATCACGATCCGCCGCGCGATGAAACGAAAGTCTTCGCCGGCGTGCAGCATTTTCGCCAGCCAATACATCGCGCCTTTTTCATCAGAAGCGCGCATGCTCTTAATAAACGCGCTGATCGTGTCGTAGTGCGCGTCACCCGCGCGATCGTACACGATCGCTTTTTGCTGAATACTTTCCTCGGCAACCGCGATTGTAAAATGAATAATGCCTTTCGAATCTGGCGGCGTGGTCATCACGCCGATCTCGAGCGCGTTCAAACATTTCCGCGCATCACCGTCGCTTAATTTGGCTAGATGCCGGCGAGCATTCTTGTCGACCTTAACGTTATAATTGCCGAGACCGCGTTCGTTGTCCGCCAGCGCGCGATCGATTAGTTCTTCAAGTTCTTCGACACGGAGCGGTTCGAGTTGAAAAACCTGCGAGCGTGAAACAAGCGGACTGTTGATGTAGAAAAATGGATTGTAAGTCGTCGCGCCGATGAGTCGCAGGTTCCCGCTCTCGACGTCCGGCAGCAGAATGTCCTGCTGCGCTTTGTTGAAATGATGGATCTCGTCGATGAACAGAATCGTCTTTTGTCTGGAAGTGCGGGTGCGATTGGTCGCGCCCGCAATCACGCGTCGCATTTCCGCGACGTTGCTTTCAACGCCACTCAACCGCACGAATTTGGCGTGGGTCATGTCAGCGATGATGTGAGCGAGGGTTGTTTTTCCGGTGCCGGGCGGGCCGGATAAAATCACCGAGGGCAAACGATCGGCTTCAATCGCGCGGCGCAATAATTTTCCCGGCGCGAGAATATGTTCCTGGCCGACAAATTCATCGAGCGACCGCGGCCGCATCCGCGTCGCGAGCGGCGCGCCCGCTTGAGGCGGGTTGTTTTTAGCAGAATCGACATCTTCTTCTTCGAACAAGTCCTGCACGAAGCAAAGTTACGCCGGGCCATAGAATCGCGCATCTTTGTGTAGCCACGGTCCTGCGGGCCGTTGATCGCCACAGGCGCGTGGTTACACCGTTGTCGGTTTAAATTCAAAACTTCGCGAGTCAGATGCCGTATTACCTAACCGACGAGTTCTCTCGTCACGATGAATATACCGCGGCAACCGTTTCTCGGGCTGGCCTTGATGGCGGCGCTGGGAATTGGCGTTGCAGGTTTTTTTCCAATCGCGGCATCGCAGTGGTGGCTTAGTGCGATTATCTTCGCGGTTCTTGCCATCCCACTCCTTTGCTGGCCAAACTTCACATCGACATATCTGCTGGTCGGGTTCGTGACATCGGAACCAAAGGTGGCACCGAACGGATTCGCCACATTCCTGTTCAAGCTCGAATCGATCGAGTTCGACGGCAAAAACGATGATGGCGAGGCTTTCCCGGAAATGGGCGACGGCGCTCATCATTCCGCTTTTGCTTTTTTATGCGGCGGTCACCGGACTGCACGTTTCCAGCATTCGCGCCGCGGTTATGAGCTCGATTCTGCTTGGCAGTTTTTTCTTCGAACGAAAAGTTTTCGCGCTCAACAGTCTGGCCGCCGCGACGTTTTTTCTTCTCTGCTGGGACACGAACGAATTTTTCTCGACCGGATTTCAACTTTCGTTCGCGGTCGTCGGCGGAATCATTTTATTGGCCGATCCGCTTTCCGGATGGCTTCGACTGATTGGCGCGCCTGATCCATTCCTGCCGCGGCGTCTGGTGAGTGGTTTGCGGCGCATGATCGGAGTCGGCTACGAGTGGATTTGTCGTGGCGGTTCGGTTTCTCTGGCGGCGTGGCTCGGCTCGCTGCCATTGATCTTCTGGTATTTTCATCTGATCACACCGAGCCCCCTTTTCGCGAATCTGGTCGTGGTGCCGATCGCATTTTTCATCTTGGCGATCGCGCTGCTGTCGCTGGTGGTGGCGCCTATCGCTTCCGGATTGTCGCTCATTTTCAACAATGCGAACTGGACGCTCGCGACGGCGGTGATCGCATTCATTCAATGGTTCGCGCAGGTTCCTGGAAGTCATTACTACGTCGCCGAACCTGGTTGGCCGAAAAAACTACCCGCGAAGATCACAGTGTTGGATATCGGCGCGGGTGCCGCCGTCCACGTTCAGGCTTCGCGAGCTGATTGGCTTTTGGATTGCGGCAGCGGGCGCGATTCAGCGGCCGCGATTACGAACGAGTCCTTCGGCCATATTTGCACGGGGCGGGAATCAATCGAATCACCGGACTGTTGCTGACCCACGGTGATTCGCTCCACCTTGGAGGCACGGAGAATCTTTTGCGCGACTTTGTTCCGCATGTTTTGATCGACAATTCGGCGACTGATCGTTCAACCGTTCACCGGCGGATTCGCGAAATTTTTCCAACTCATCGATTGAATCTCCTGACTCTAAAAGCGGGTGAGAATTTTCCCATTTCTTGCGACGTGAGCGGGCGAATTTTGTTTCCACCAGCGGACTTCACTGCAGCCACCGCCGACGATCAGGCGTTCGTAGTTCAGCTCTCTATCAAAAGGACGAAGATTTTGTTTGTGTCCGATAGCGGTTACGCGACTGAAAAATCATTGCTCGCATCGCGGTCTGATTTGCGCAGCGATGTTTTGGTCAAAGGCCAGCATCATTCGGGAAATTCCGGCTCGGACGTTTTTCTCGACGCAGTCCGGCCGCGATTGATCGTGGCGACGTCGCGGGATTTCCCCCAGCAGGAGCGAATTTCAGATGAATGGGCGGGGCAGGTTCGAGCGCGTAATATAAAATTGTTTCGCCAGGATGAAACCGGCGCGGTGGAGCTGGAGTTCGGCGAGCGCGAGTGGCAGGCACGCGCCTATCTCACGGGCGAGATTTTTCGCAGCGCCAATCGGTAAATCGGCGCGCCCAGCTCACGAAATCGCCGCTCGAATTTCGTTAACGGAAGGTCGGTCCGAGCCGGACTGGCATTTGCATCGACAATCGCGAAGCCGGAATGATTCCGGGCAATACCACAAATCTCTTCAAAATAATCCAATTGATCGGTAGCGATTCGGAAAAAGCCGTCATCCGCAAGCGCGCGATGAATTGCATCGAGAAAATCCGCTCTAACGATTCGCCGGCGACGGTGGCGCCGTTTGGGCCAGGGATCGGGGAACAACAAATAAAATGTTTCGACCGATGCTTCCGGCAGGAGATAGCGAACAGCATACGAGCTTTCGACGTTTACAACCCGGACATTTTCCAGTGCGGCCGCTTTATGGCATGCCTTGGCTACGCGCCCGACCAAACGTTCCATCCCGAGAAAGTTTTGGTCGGGATAACGTTGCGCCAGTTCCCTTAAGAACGAACCGTCGCCGCAGCCCAGATCGACACGCAGCGGTGCGACGCGCCCAAAGATCGCAACCAGGTCGAGAGGCGCGACGTATGTCTCCGGGATCAGTTCGATCACAGAAGAAAAATGGAGCGGTTGCGAAGCGATTCAACCTCGCAACGGCTAAAACTGGATCGCGGACCAGTTAGGCGGCTTGTTTTGGCGTGCCGAAACCAATCGCGAGCATGACTACGGCGAGCGCGACGTGCAGCCAGGTGTCGTTCTGATTGTTCGCGATGAGATTGAAGATCATCCCGTCGCCAACGAGGAAGCCCATAACGGCCACGACCGCGTAAACAAGACCGAAGATCTGGAACCACAAGCGGGCAGCTCCTGCCCCCGACATTGAAGCGACGAGGAAAATTGCGCCTGAAGCGATGTGCACAATGCTATGAGCCTTGTTCACCATGAAAATGCCGAGAAGCATATCATTAGTGGTGATTCCGGGAACGAACCCGAGGATTCCAATCGCCAAGAAGATGGTACCAAAAAGCATTCCAAATGTTTTAGCCATAGTGACCTCCTGCTGGTTTCGCGACGTTACGCTTATGGCAGCGTGACCAAACGCTGGCAAGCCAAAAGGCGGCTGGAATTTATTCGCAACGGCGACGCGCCAGAGCTGTCTAAGATCGACAATATGAGGCTCTTCCGTTTCGCTTATCTCTTACTGTTGTGTCTGGCTGCTGCGGCGGAGGCGCAAAATTCACCGCCGGCAACAACGAAAACCGCGGTTTTTGCCGGTGGTTGTTTCTGGTGCATCCAGCCGGCCTTCGACAAAGCGCCGGGAGTACTTAAGACAACAGTAGGCTACTGCGGCGGAACAGAACCCAATCCGACTTATGCACTTGTCGGCTCGGAGAAGACAAACTATCGAGAGTCGATCCAGATCGCCTACGATCCGGCCAAAATTTCATACGAGCAGTTGCTCGACATCTACTGGAAGCAAATCGATCCGACGCAGTCCGACGGCCAATTCACCGACGTCGGTCCAAGTTATCGCGCCGCGATTTTTTATGGCAGCGACGAGGAAAAAAAGGTCGCGGAAACGTCGAAGGAGAAACTGGCGCACTCCGGCAAGTTCAAAAAACCGATCGTGACCGAGATTTTGCCGAATTTGTAAACTTTTGTCTGCTGCGATTCAACGAACTCGGCGCGGTCGACCGAAAGTGGCTCGTTCAGAACTTTGCCCAATTCCTGCGCCAGAACAATGGCGATGGAGCGAGCGTCTCGAGTGTAAACCGGGATGGGAAACGAGCCGGCATTACGGTCGTAGCCGTAGATGGCGCCGTCGGTTTCCCACACGCAGTAGGCGTGGCCGGCGGGATGATCGGTGTAACGCACGAGAAGAATTTTTGTCCAAAAACTCTTGTCCAGAGCATGCTGGGTCTTAACAAGTGCCAAATAATTGCAGGCTGAGATAACGCAGCCGTTTGAAACGACGAGGTCACTCTCGCCCGGGGAAAGAATGACAGCTTGCTGGGGGCGGCAACTGAGGGTGATACAAGCGAGCAAGATGGCGGAGTGATAAAATACTTTAACGAGGGCGCGATAATTCATGAACGCGGGAGTGGCTGCGGTTATTAGGTTTATAGATTTTATAGTACGTCTTACACTCGGATGTGAAGTTTTATTTTTCACCGCTGCAAGAAAATTGCACACGCACTGAATTTTGGAGTGTTCGGGCAGGCGGAGTGCTCGGTCCGTTGTCTTGGAGCGTGCTGTGGCCGGCAGACACATAAAGCCCGCTACGTGGCAGTTTCCGAACGTTTTTCGAAACTGGCAAGGGGAGTTGAACCCTGTCCTCGCCGCTATTCACCCAAACATCTCCCTGCCGCTGCCTCTCTGGCGTCCTGTGCGCGATTTGCGAGTGCGCAATGCCAATTGTCGGAAATCTCTTGCTCCTAAGCATTGTCTGACTCCAATTATCGCGCTCGTATCATGAGTTTTGTTATCTCTCCATTTGGCAGTCGACGGGTTTGTTTGGCGTTACTTCTAGTTTCCGCAGCGCTGTTCTCGGCCACGCTCGTGCAGAAAAATCCGCCGGTCAGGCCTGCTGATGCGGACTCTCCGGTGTTGATTTGGGACGTTGATCCAAAACTGGAGAAGAGTTTGCCGCGGAACTTCCGCACAACTGACGACCGGCTTAAGACGGACAAGGGCGAAATTCCTGCAGAGACCGGCTTGGCCGATCTTCATGCTTCTGGAAGCGGAGAGTTTACGGCTGATGGTCTCAAGCTTTTGTTGGCGCGCACGCGCGGCCCAGTGACTGTCTTCGATTTGCGGCAGGAGACGCACATATTTGTCAACGGATTGCCTATTAGCTGGTTTGCTACACGCGACTGGGCGAATGTCGGGCGCAGTCAAGGCGCAATCGAGGCAGATGAGAGGGCACGGGTAGAATCGCTCAAGCTTGGGAGTAAAATCGTTGTTAGGCCGGGCGCTGCCGTTAAAAAACCCGGTGCTACTCCGAGTATGCCGCAGAATGTGACCGTCGGGCACGCGAGCATGGAACGTGAGTTTGTTAAGCCCAATCAGGCGGCTTATGTGCGGGTCACCGTAACGGATCATTGCCGGCCCCTTGATACTGAAGTCGATGGATTTATTCTCGCGGTCCGCGCGCTTCCGGAGAATGGTTGGGCGCATTTTCACTGTGAAGCGGGCCGCGGACGGACGACCACCTTCATGGTGCTTTACGACATGCTGCGAAACGCCGCTCGCGTCCCGATGGAGGACATTGTGCGCCGTCAGCAATTGCTTGGTTACGACTACGACGTGCTTCGGCCTGCTAAGCCGAGAGACTGGAGGGCACCCTATACCAACGACCGGATCGCGTTTGTGCGCGCTTTTTATAACTACGCTCACGCTAATCCGAATGGTCGGCCGCAGCTCTGGAGCGAATGGCTAAACTCGACTGCAAACTGATTTCCTAGTTTGCAGATTCTGGATTAGCCAATCGCGGCTTTTACATGGCGAGCCTGAGCCAGAAAAACTGGCCTGCCAAGCCGTAGATAGTCTTTGAGGCAGGCAAAAATCTTGCAAAGCAAAGACCACTCCACACCACCAGCCATCGAAACTGGCCGCGTAGAGCTTCTACATGTTCCACAACACTTCCGTCAGCCTGCCTCAATGCCGGTGTCGCGATGAGCATTTCAAATGCGAACAGTGACAGGAGAATCAAGCACGCGCCGATGTGCACACAGCGCGTTATAATTATCAACATGTTTCGGCGTTTGTTTCGTTAGTGACGCGGTTTATCGGAGAACCTGAAATATGAAATCGCCTTTGGTCACATGTGTATCCACCGACACGACACGCCAGACCACCTTGTAAGTTCCTGGTCCGAGCGGCAGGAGCGAGATATGCAGGAGCGAACGGTTAGAGGGATCTAGATGCGCGTCTTTTTTATCCAGTTGTTTTCCGGCCGCATCGAAGACTTGGATGATGCTAAACGCCGGCTCGATCGCTTCCGTGAACCAAATCCGCACCTCCGACGGCGCGGAATGCACTTTGCCTCCGACGGCGGGATCGGAACGCTCTAAAAAGGCGTGTGCGCGCACTTGTGCAACCGGCAGAAGTCCGAGAAAACAGACGAAAATGATACGGCGGACTGGGCTCATCTGTTTCTTCCAAATAAAGGCCGGCCCAAGCTGTGCGGGAAAAGATCATCGAGGTATAAGTGCAGCTGCGCGATGAAGCCGACGTCGTTTCCGGTGCGCGAATTGATGGGAATCACCGCTTCGGCTCCGACTTGGAAGTATTTGCCAGACCAGATGATGCCGGGATTGACGGTGCCGGTAATTAGTCCGCTCTGCCCGCGGTCGAGTGGATCACTAAGCGAAACCTCCACCAACGGAATGAGGCGGTCGAATGGCGCGCGCAGGCCGATGTTTCGGACCTGCTCTTGCAAGTAAATGATGCTGTATTCGACTGCAAAACCCGATTGCAACACAGCGGGTCAGCCACGGCAATCCTTGCGGCAAATCGCCCAAGCCCTTGCCGAAGAACAGCCCCGGAGTCCATGTGCTGAAAGTATCTGCTCCCACTTGTTTGCTTCCCGTGCCGCCGACATCCACGTCGAGGCCGATCGAGACCACGGCTTCGTGTTCGTCGTTCTCAAAGAACTCGTATTTCGAGCCGATGGAAAGATTGCTGAAGCCATTTACCGCCTTGCCCTCTGAAGGATTGAGCATGATCAACGCCTCGCCAAACTCGATGTCCCATTTCGGCGTAATGCGCAGTGCGATGTCGGAAGAAACCTCCGTGTCGCGCGTGCCGCCATTGTCCGGCGTGACGATGCCGGAAACAGTCGGCAGCGATAACTCGTCGGCCACAAATGGATCGTCGGTCGAAAGCGTAGCTGGGAAAAATCTGCTTCCGGCAAAACCATGCGCCGAAATCGTTTCAGGCGGGCCTAAGATTATGATGAGAGAGACAGTAACAGCGGTCAAAGCCGCCTTGCTGAGTGGTGCAAAAATGGGGTGTGTAAACGTGTGTTTCAGCTGCGAAACTCCTTTCGGTTTGCGAGGAACGGCGCGCAAGAACACGCGCTATAATCCTCAGCTAGATAAGCATGCGCGGACTGCGGTTCGTGCACACGCACGACGCAATTGACTCGGTCGCTGACTAGCTCGATCGCAACCGCGGTGGAGGAACCAGCGGGGAATGACTAATTTGGGATGACGAAAAGTCGCATGTTCCATAATCGAACGACGCAGAGGGCAGCAACAACCGCACGGTGCGCGCGTCACAAATCAGATCGATCTTTGGCGCCAGCGACTGGAGGTCGGATTTTTGCTCGGAATTTTTCCCTTTGGTTACGACGTGGCAAAGCGAACAGGGATGAGCACCATCGAACGTTTGGACGATTGCGGTGCGCAACGATTGCTGCTTCGAGTAAGAAATGATCATTGTTGCCCATGCGGCTGATTGCAACGCAATCCAATGCAATCCGATTGCACAACAAAGAGCGACAATTGTGGCAACGCGGCCAACAAGATGAAGCACGGTGCGAGACTAATGAACGTCTCAATTCACGTCAATCAGTCCAATCTGGACATCGCTGGGCCTGATCATTGATGTCGTGCGTGATGGACTTTTGAGAGACCATTACGCGCGCGCGCGGGGCGAACGATAATCGCGGTCCGTGCGGAGGGGCGAGCAGCCTTTGACGATGGACTTCGGCGGATATGTTCCTATTACAGTTCCTGTGTCAGCAAAAATGAACGTATAAGTATCTCAGAATCAATAATCTGGAGGCGAGGGGAGTTGAACCCCTGTCCTCGTCGCTATCCACGCAAACATCTACATGTTTATCCGGCGCTTAA
>WNFP01003972.1_pt1 | contig 11889 bp, 7 predicted proteins | sample 5400201 | NCBI WGS metagenome assembly WNFP01 (sample SAMN13153355, study PRJNA577476) | soil metagenome | isolation source: 115 cm saprolite under Madrone tree | place: USA:California | collected 2016-06-14
AAGAAAGCGAATGGCGGCCGGAACTCTCCTCAAATCATCGACGCGCGACAAGACGCGTGAATCCTCAACGCTTACCCCCATCCACACGTTGGCTGGCCAGTCGATTTTTTGCGCAAGGTTTGTCAATCGACCGCTTCGTTTAGTTAGAATTTGGAAGGTGTGCTGAGGGCATGCACGCATCGTGGCAAAAACGCGCTGAATGAACTCGAGCGGCACTTGCTCATGGAACAAATCGCTCATTGAGTTCACAAAAATCAGACGCGGTTCACGCCAGCGCTTCGGCAGCTCGATCAGATCCCCGTGAAGCGTAACCCTAAAGCCGTTGCGATATCGGGGGTTGCCCATCGCTTGCAACCGAAACGCCAAGCGCTCTGCGTAACAATTTTTGCATCCCGCGCTGACCTTCGTACAGCCGGTGACCGGATTCCATGTCGCCTCGGTCCATTCGATATGTGATCGATCTGCCATCAGGATTTCAGGCCTTTCAACAAATATCCGGCAATCTTCAATGCCGTTGGTGCACCCTTGGGATTGGCTGATGCAAAACAAAATAAATACAGGGGTACATTTTGGGAGTTAAGCAGGACGCCCGGGTCTGTATCAACAGCATGAAACGCAGTTTTCAGACGTTCGATCATGAACGCTCCAACAGCTTGCCAATCTGCGACACGGCGTGTCGAGACAATTTCGTGATTGAACAGGCCTGTGTGCCGGTCAGTGACGTAAAACCGCGAATACCACTCGTGTGTCCCGAAAATTCGGTCGAGGGCCGCCTGCCATTCCGCTGGAGGATCGCCCTGTTTACGCAATAGCCGCATCACAGCCTGCCCGAGAGGAAATAAGAACCAAAGATCGACGGCTTTTGTTCCACCAAGCTTTTGAATAATCTCCCAGTTTACCTGCATTCCATACGGATCGAGAAAAACAACAGCGCGCCACTTTTTCCAGTCCTTCGAATCGACCAAACTCAGCAGACGCGTATTCGCGTCTCCCTTTTCTATCACAATTCGGTTTTTGTGCGGTGAGGCGGTTCTCAGTTTTTCCAGTTCTGCGATACGTGAACCGGATTTCTCAATAAACATGTATTGCGTGAACGGATGCTGAAGCGCCCTTGTCGCGCTTCCCTGCAAGAATTCGAGCGTTTCTCTCTGTGCAAATTCGGCGAATAATTCTCCTTCTCGAATGGCGCGCTTTGGGCGCTGCTGGATCAAACCACTGCCAGCGAACGCATCGACATAGACGGTGCTGAGGTGCTTCGCGAGTGGGTTTTTCTGAAAGATCTTGCAGTACGCAGTGAGATAGTCGTCGAGGATTTGCAGCTTTTGTTCTGTCCAATCGCCGCCGAATTCATGCACGGGCATTCATTCCCCTTAGTAGCAGTGCCATTTTACCCGGGCGCGCGTGTGCAGCACAGCCCAAATCCACAGCGTTGCGCGCTCTTGTTGTCACGCCGAAGCCTTTTTACCAAAGGCGGATTCCACGATTTTGATTTCTTCCGGCGTCAGCCCGTAGAGCGCATACACCAACGCTTTCTCAAACTGCTCAGACAAACTCATCCTAGTCAATCGCGGGCTGTTTTCACGCCGCCCATTTCAGTCCATGGTTCGCATAATCGAGCATCATGTCGAGAACGTCATCACACTTCTTTCGGAACAGAACACGATCGTATGTATTAGGGAGGTTCTTGTCTAACACGTCTTCAACGGCTGATCGCACGACTTTTCTGGTTTGCTGATCCTTAAACCAATCCTGAACAAGTACCGGCGGAAGTTCCTCACGTAGGCGGTGTAGGAGCGCTTTGGCTGCGAGCTTAACCTTCTGTGTTTCCTCTTTCGTCATTGCCTCCTTTTTGATCAAGTCGAACAGCTCGAGTTCATCTTCGGAGAGTCCTTCTCGAACGTGGCGCTCCGCTTCTGCCTTCAACTCCCTGGTGAATTTCAATAGCTCCTCGAAATAACTTTCGTTCGAAGTTCCGCCCGCGTTGTATTCATCAATGATCTCTTGCAGTCGCTGAGCAAAATCACTTCTAGTTCGATTCTGCTTTAGCATTTGCTCTAGCTTCTTCTCGATGAAGGCGCGGAGATCTGCGATCTCAATGTTCCGGTAAGCCGCTTTCTTGAAATCCTTCCTTAATTCTTCGAAGTCGATCTTGCTCAGGTCCCATTTCCGTCCCCGCTTCAATATCCCGTAGCCGCTTGCAGCATCATTCGATTCTTTAGCGACAACGACGCTTTCATCCAATAATTCGCCGACACGCAGACCGACCGCATCGATGTCAGTTTGTTCGATGATCGCGTCAATTACGCCTCGCAAATATTGAAACACGGCGACTGTGCGAACGACCTGTGGCTGGCGCAGGATCTCCGGCTTGCTCGCCTCGTACAGGGCGCTCACGGTGTTCTCATACACACTGAATCCTTTGCGCCATTCGTCCTGCGTGAGAAGAATGTCGGCGTATTCTTTGAATTGTTCGACGTTTTTAAACGTGTCTTCGGTGTTCAGAAGCTTATCGATGCGAACACCGTGGGATTGGCAAAACGCAGAGGCTTGTTCAATAGAATCATCAAGCAACCGAAACAGCTCGGCCTTCTCCCTCACCGGTGGTTCATCGGCGCCTTCTGCGCCTTGAGCGTAATCCTTCAACGCTTTCTTCATGTTGCGGAAGACGTTGTAGTAATCGACGATCTCGCCTGTTCGCTTTTCGACGCCGTTGATCTTGAACGATGTCACTCTATTGGCACGGGCAATCGATTGCATCAGCGTGTGATCTTTCTGCGGCTTATCTAGATAAAGCGTCGAGACAGTGGGCGCGTCGAAACCGGTCAGCCACATTGCGCAAACGAAGACAAGCTGAAGCGGGTGTTCAGGGTCTTTGAAGTTGTACTCGATATCGTGCCCGTGCTCATCAACTCGGTTCATGCGCTGTCGATGAGGCTTGATGTCTAGCTCCTGCTTCTTGAATTTTTCCTCCTCGCCGGCTTCTTCGCTGACAACAACGGCCATCTCGACACGTCGCATGTAGTCCACCCTCTTCTTCAATCTCTCCTTCTCAATTTCGCTGCCGGATTTGTTGATGCGGCCTAGCAGCTCTTTGATCTGTTCTTTCCAAAGCCGCTGTACCTTGTCGTACATTTTTACGGCCGTGAATTTGTCGAGTGAGATGACAATTCCTTTCCCGAGATATCCGCGTCGCGGAAAATGATAGACGATGTCTTTTGCGATCGTCTCGAGACGATCGTCGCGCTTTATTACCTCGATTTCAGTCGAGAATTTCTTTTCCAACTTTTCCTTTTGGGCGTCATCCAAATTTTCGTCTTCGAGGATTTCGTAAAATTCATCACTCAAGTCCTCGTTCTGAATAAGCACTTGTGGGACACGCTTTTGATAGAAGAGCGGCACCGTCGCGCCGTCATCCATCGATTGTTGGAAGTTGTACTCAGAAACATAATCGCCGAACCAGGCATTGGTTTTGCGTTCGCGCCCGAGCAGTGGAGTTCCGGTGAACGCCATGTACTGCGCATTAGGCAAGCCATGTCGCATGTTTTCGGCAAGCGACTTGTATTGTGTGCGGTGTGCTTCATCTACCATCACCACAATATCGTCGCGGTCAGACACAAGTGGGTATTCCTTGCCCTTTGGCCAGCCGAACTTCTGGATGAGCGTGAACACAAGGCGCTTGTTCTGGCCAAGAAACTTGCGCATTTCCTCGCTATCCTTGGGTTGCGCCGTGTCGCTTTTCTTAACCGTCTCAGTGTGCAGGAAGTTACGGTAGATCTGACCATCCAAGTCTTCGCGATCGGTTACCACCACGAACGTGAAGTTACCGATGAGCGTCCGGAATATTTTGCGCACAAGGAAGATCATCGAAAAGCTCTTGCCTGAACCTTGCGTGTGCCAAAAGACGCCAAGCTTTCCTTCGTTCTTCTTTCGGTTGAGGAAAGCGCCATACGCTTTGTTCACACCGATGAACTGGTGGTTTTGACCAATGATCTTTTGCTTGTCGTCGTAATAGAGAACGAAGTGTTCCACGTAATCTAGCAGTCGAGCTTTCGGGAATAGCCCATCGATTACGCGGACTACGGTCTCTGCTTTTTCCTCAATGCTTTCGCGATTGACCTTCTCTTTCTCGTCGTTAACGCGAAGCCACGTAAAGAAATGCTCCCATTCAGCTGTCATGCTTCCAACGCGCGTTTGCAGACCGTTTGAGAGCACGCAGAACGCGTTGGTCAGATAAAGCTGGGGTATCTCTAGGCGATACGCGGCAACGTTAGATTCGTAAGCGCTCTTCAATTTAACGTTGGAGTTCTTGAGCTCGATAAAGACGAGTGGGATACCATTCACGTAAAGCAGCACATCCGGTCGACGATACCCGCGTTCGCCTTTCACCCACATCTGAGAAACAGCTAGGAATTCGTTATTATCTGGGTTCTGGAAGTCGATAAGCCTTACCCGTTCATCCTCAGTTCGACCTTGCTTGTTCTCGAATTGAACTGAGACGCCATCCCGGATGAGAGTGTCGATCTCGTGATTGGCTGCGACAGCTGACATCGCTTGGCGTTTCTCTAAGAGTTTTGAAAGCGCGTCATCAATTGCAGATTCGGGAATCTTGGGATTCAACTGTGTTGCCGCGTTTCTGAGTCGATCGACAAACACGACATCGCGCTTATCTACTCGATTCGATCCGTCGTTAAGGTCTTCCGGATCATTTGTGTAGCAGTTGAGCACGTCATATCCGAGTTGATGTTGCAGGCGTTGGAGAAGGGCCTGCTCAATCTGATCCTCGGAGATGAAGTTAGGCATAGGCGGTGGCAGTGGCCTCGGCGTTCAATTCTTCCGCCATGCCGGGCGGGAACTGGATGTCGAGGTTTTCGACGGAGAGTTTTCCGGAGATGAGCCGGGGCAAAAGCTGGTCCCTTGTCTCTTTCAGTTTTGCCTTAGCACGGGCCAGTAAACTCGTGTCCAGCGATTCGAAGATGATCAGCTCAATGTCATCGTGAAAAGGAATCAGATGCCTGTCCATCAAGCGTTCAACTTGTAAGTTGGCGATGCCGTTTGTGGCGATGTTCTGGAAATACTCGAACAAGCCTTGCTCAAAGAGCAGCCGCAAATTTAGCGCGAGAAACTTCGAATGCTTGGTTTCCCTGGGACGAATCAGCTTGCAGAAACTCGCGCAGATGACGTCACCATCAAACAAATCGAGAACATGCTGCGTCACCAACATGGACTTCCCCGACGTGCGAGACTGGTGATTGACTGAGTTCTCAACGATCAAGTCTCCCGGATCCAGCTTCCTGTTCTTTAATCCTGAGTCCTTGATAAACCGAACTGGCACAGAGGAAATGTCGCCCTGTTGCACGCTTTCGAAGTCCGAGCCTCTAATCACGTAAACCCGGTTTCCAAATTTTGGACTCTGAATATCTTCGCCCCAGTCTCCGCCGACGTATTCGGAAATGAATGATCGAAGCGGCCGATTCACCAGCTTCACCTTTTTGTGGCCTGGGAAGCGAAGGCGAACGAACCATTCGCGGTAGATTTTCTCGGCCAGTTTTTCCAGCAGCGCAATGCGCCGCGTGTTGTTTTCAATCAACTCATCATACGCCGAGAGAATCGCCGAAATTTTTCGCTGCACTCCAAATTCCGGCACGAGCACTTTGATCGAACAGAAGGCCGACTTGTTGATAATCGGCGTTGCCGCGCCACCCGCGAATGCAACCAGTGAATCTCTCAACGTAGTGGAGATGTAGTAAACGAAATCCGGATCGAACTCGCCTTTTATCGCAATGATCGAGTTGATCTGCTGGTTGGAGATTGAAAGCCGCTCGGTCATGCAAACTTTTCCAACCGTAGCGCCAATGCAGACTACGCAGGTCGATTTCTTCGGCAGTTGAATTCTCCGATGCGCCGCCATTCCGCGTTCGGACAGATGCCGCTCGACTTGGACATGTTTTCGCGTCGCTGGAATGTCAGACGGCGTAATAAAAGGAAATGCGTCGCCGAACTCTTCAGGGCGTTTGCTCGACGGAGTTTTTCCTGTAACAACTCGCCCTAGCTGGTCAATCCGCCTTGTTTTCCAAGCCGTCATGGTCATTCGGAAAGCTGGCGGATGTTGCGTGCAACCACGGATTCAAGCGCACGCGCATCGCTGTTGAGCCGGAGCAGAGCTTCGTTGCTGGCCAAAATTTCTTCGATGAACTCCTCCTGTGTCTTTCCGTCCTCCTCAATCACCACGCCGACGTAGCGGCCGGGATTCAATGAATATTCCTGTTCCTTCACCTCCGCCGGGCTGGCGATTTTGCACAAGCCGGTTACGTCCTCGTATTCTGCCTTGGGGAAATGCTCCTGGAGCCAGTGGGTGTGCTGGTAAAAGATTTCGGCGTTCTTCACTTCCTTGTGCAGGGCTTCCAGCGCGGTCTTGAGCGCCTTGATCTTCCGGTCGATCGAGCCGCGCTTGCCGTCTGCTTGCGCCTGCTCGGCCTGCTGTTTCTCGTGATGGCGCACGGTCTTGTCCAGTTGCTTCAAACCCTCGTGCAACGCAGCAAAAAAGGGATCGAAGGCTTCGCGCAACTGGTGCTGGGCTTTGTTCTTCGGGTCCACCGCCCTTTCACCAGCGTGTTTCTCGCGGTATTGTTCGTAACGGGTCTGGAGTCGGTTGAGGCTGGCCCATTGTTTCACGAGTTCTGCTACCGCCTGTTTCCCGGCGTCGTCATCCAGCACTTCGAGCAGTTGCGCGGAGAGGGGTTCGACGCGGGTCTTGCTTTCGACGAGCCGTTCCATGCCCGCCGCGAAGTAGCGGTCCACAAGTTGCACGAACTTTTCGCGCCGGCCTTTGTGGAGCTGGCTGATGATGGCGATGTTCTGGATCTGTTCTTCGGAGAATTCCCGGTGGGCGCGGTCAATGGGAGTAAATATGCTTTGGGCATTAATGAAGAGGATGCGGTCGTCGGTCTTGGCCCTGTCGAAGAACCAAAGCGTGGCCGGGAGCGTTACCGTGTAGAACATGTTCGAGGGCAGCGTCAGCATCCCGTAGATGAAGTTCTTCTCGATCAACGTGCGGCGGATGTCGGCCTCGGAATGGCGGGCGTCGGAGGCGGAGTTAGCCATGACGAGCGCAGCGCGGCCTTTCGGCTTCAGTGAAGTGGCAAAAAGAGTGATCCAAAGGTAGTTCGCGTTAGGGACGGTTTCCTTGCCCTTATCTTTTTTCGCTTTGCTTTTCTTTCGTGGAATCCCGTAGGTGCTAAAGCGCCTGTCCTTTTCGACTCGGTTTAAGCTGACATCGTCAACGTTGAACGGCGGATTCGCGAGGACGTAGTCGAATGCTCCAAAGCTATTGAAGTGGTCGTCGTAGTAGCTGATGCCCTTCTTGATATCGCCGCGCAGACCGTTCACGGCCAAATTCATCTTCGCGAGATTGACTGTCTCAAGGACCTTCTCTTGTCCGTAGACGTAGACACTGCTGTCCACGCCTTTGGACAATTCCTTACGATGTTCCTCAATAAAATGCGCGGACTGAACGAACATCCCGCCAGATCCGCATGCAGGATCGAACACCTTCCCGCCGTGTGGCTCTATGATCTCGACCATCAAGCGCACCACGGAACGCGGCGTAAAGAATTCACCGCCTTTGTGTCCTTCGCTACGGGCAAATTCACCAAGGAAATACTCGTAAATTTGGCCGAGTAAGTCGCCGCCCGCATCCGCTGGAATGTTGGCGAAGTTTTTCAGCAGGTCGTTAGGGATTGTTCGAGTCTTTGGATCGCGCGTTAGTTTGAAGTATTCGTCCTTCGGTAAAACACCTTCGAGCTCAGGCTTGTACTCTTCGATCGCTTTCATCGCTTCCTTGAGCGCTTTGGCGATGTCTTTTGATTCTGGAAGATTTAGGAGATGATCGTATCGAGCGTGATCAGGCAGATAAAATCCGCACTTCTCGATGGCGATGTCCGAAAGCTTCTTTTCCCGGCGAGTGCCCTTTAGCTTTTGGTACTCGCGGATGACTTCCGCTTCGTGTCGCCGGTAATTATTGTCGGCAAACTTAAGAAAGATCAGCCCCAGAACCGGCGTTGAATACTCGCTCGACTTAAGATCCGAGTTCGCGCGCAGATTATCGGCTGCGTCCCAAAGATCCTTCTCGAGTTGCTTCAGTTGCTCTTTTGTCATCGACACTGCGGATCAATGATGTGCGTCACGTTGAGAGAGACGTTATCTAAAACTCTTTCCGCTGAGAAGGGGAGAAAAGCCAAGGAACGGGACGACCCGGCTTCGCTACGGCAGTTTCTTCGCGATCTTGGCGATTTGCTGGCGAAAGAGTTTTGCGCCGCCGGAGGCCGGATGGCGGACGCAGTGTGCGTTCACGTCAAGTTCTTCGAGCTGTGCGGCGGCGATTTTTCCCAGCGCGACGACTTGATCGCACGGAAACAATTCGAGAAAAGCATTGAGCACCGGCAGGCCGGCAGCTCGCTCGGACTTGTTAGGCATACGATTGCTCAACATGCCGCGGCGCGAATCGAACGAATGCCACGGGAATGCATTCCACAGGACGAATTGCTCTGGTTTTAGGCCAAGCCGCAAGAGCGCGCCCCATACAATCGTTGCCGTCGGTTCGGAAAACCCGTCTGGACATTTCTCAGGTTTGCTGGTGCGACGCGGATTAATGTCGGAGAAGAAATCGTTGGATTTAATCCGGACGTTCTTGTTTCTCCCGAGCAGCAACCGTTCAGAAGTCATGGGGATTCCGCTGAAGTGACCGCCACGATAACCAACCGCCTCGCCGATCAGTGCGAGGTGGGCCTTCCGAAGCCGCTTTTGCAGATAGGCGCGTAGCTGGTTCCGCCGTATGCCCGGTGCGCCCCGGCTGATATCGTTTTCCTGATCGACTTTCCACCATGGATTAAAGACAGCGCCAGACGGCGATTTTTTCAAGAGTCGCAGAAAGTCATCGATCTCGTCGCAGGACATCGCTTGAATTAATGATCAAATGTAAATGCAATGCCAGAGTTGCCTGATGTTGAAACATTCAAGCATTACCTGGACGCCACGTCATTGCATCAGCGGATCACCGGTGTCGAGGTGCACGACGCGTATGTTTTGAAAGGCGTTTCCGCGCGTGAGTTGGCACGTCGAGTGAAAGGGCACCGCTTCGAATCTAGCCGTCGGCACGGCAAACACCTGTTCGTGCGCGCCGATCGAGACCTCTGGCTGCGATTGCATTTCGGCATGACCGGCTCGCTCCGGTATTTCAAGCATGAGGAGCAGGCGCCGAGGCATACGCGAGTGCTCTTTGTTTTCGCCAATGCGCACAGCCTCGCATTCGAGGATCAGCGCAAATTTGGTGAGATCGGGCTGATCGAGGATGTGAATGAATTTTTAGAAAAGCGTGCCCTGGGTCCGGACGCCCTCGACATCACTCTCTCGCAATTCAGAGAGATCCTCGGCAAACATCGTGGTGCGGTGAAAACGATTTTGCTCAACCAGAAGTTGATCGCCGGCATCGGAAATATCTATGCCGACGAGATTCTTTTCCGCGCACGCATTCATCCGGCGACGCAAGTTTCGACTCTCAAAGAGAAAGCGGTTACGAAACTCCTCCGCGCCACGCGCAACATTTTGGAAAAGGCGATCGAAGCCAAAGCTGATATGGATCGTATGCCCAAATCATGGCTGCTGCCGCACCGCGGCAAAGGCGGCAAATGCCCGCGGTGTGGACGCGAATTGAAATCAGCGACGATCGGCGGCCGCACTGCCTGGTTTTGCGCGCATTGCCAGAAGCGAATCTGACCAAAGCGGTAAAGCATCGCCGCACTCCAAAACGTGGCCGTGATCTCCCGCTTATATTCCGCGCTTGCGTTTTGGAGTGCGGCAGAGCACCGCCGCTTTTGATAAGACCCTGGTTACGCCGCCGCAGTGAGCCGCTTCGCTTCGTTGCGCTCGGACTCGTAGAGAAAACCGATGAATTGCCGCCGGCGTGCTTGTTCCTGCGCGGTGATTTCCAGAAGCGTTCTCTTGATTTCCTCTGCCTGCGCGCCGTCGAGATCGTTGCAGGCAATCTCAACGGTCCGTCCCGGATTTGAGCGTTGACGCACGGAATGCCGAACCGCTATAGTCGATTGACTTCTTCCGCGAAATTTTTGAAACCTGAAACCAAAAACAGAAGGAGAACATCATGAGTGATCAAACCGAAACCGCTCGCAAAAAGGCAGCTCCCCATCTCGCGGCGATACCCTGTTGCCCATCACTTACGCCGCTGGACGTTTGTGATAAGCTGGATTTTCTCTACCGGCTTACACACAACGTTACCGTCGCCGTCAGAGATCGCCGGCGCGTCAATGTGCCGGTTGAAGTCAAGCTGCATTTCCGGCTTACGCGCTGCCGCGGGCCATTGGCGATTGGAGATTTGTTGTATACGACGACACTGTTGCCGGGCGAAAAGGTAAAGTTGTTTACCTCGGATCGGCGCACCAAGTTCACATTCGACAGCTCCAGTTCACTCTCTTATCGCAACACGCAATCGTCGGAAGAATCGATGTACATGCAAAGCATGAGCGATTCGCTCTTCGACACCAATTCGCGCGACACAGCCAATTCCAGCAACCAATCGCATTCGCACGTCGACGGAAAGGCCGACGCAGGCGTTGATATTCTCGGACTCGGTGGTTCAGCGAGCATGAGCGGCAATTTCGACGCGAACTCCACCGCCACGTTCGCCGCCGAGCACAGCCAGCATGCGCAATCATCGCATCACGCCACCGAGCAAGGCGTGCGCAAGGCATCGAGCGTTTCAATCGGCGAAGTGCAAAGCCGCTCGCACGCCGAAGGCCAATCCGAAGATCATTTTGAATCCGCATCGCGCGAGTTCACGAACCCGAACCAATGCCACGCCGTCACGTTTTTGTTTTATCAAATCAACAAAACGCAAACCGTGAAGTACACGCTCGAAGCCATCGAGCGCCGCGTAATTCTCGATCCTGCAAACGACTTCACCAAGGTTGCGCTCAATCCGCTCCAGCCGAGCAATGCTCTCGGTGTGACGTCGGTGAACGTGCTGGCGACTGATACGCAATCGCAATCACGGATCGGCGCGCAACGAGGCGCAGTGGGGCGCTTACCGGGCGTCGAGGAAGTGCTGCCTGTGGACGTGCGCGCAGCGGCACTGAAACAAGTTGATCAGGACCTCGTCAAAGAAGGTTTGATCGACAAAGTCGGCGGCACGGTTTCGCCGGCGGCAAAAAAGAAATTTTCATTCGAAACTGAATCGGCGCTACCTACTCCCGGGATACTGGTCAAAGGTTGTCTTGACGAATGCGACGTCTGCGAGCCGGCACTGAAACGATCCATCCAGCTCGATCTCGAACGCAAACACCTTGAAAACGAAAAGTTGAAGCGCGGAATCGAATTGATGGACAAAGACCAGGAGCATCGCTGTTGTCCCAGCGAGGCGAACGAACCGGCGCCCGTGTAGTTTGCCCAGACACCCGGGAACAACTTGTCTCAAATTTGGCAGGCGAATTGATCGCCTGATCAGCGCAACATTTGGAGAAGTGTAAGCGCGTTTCGTGGAGCGGCGCCTTCGGCATCGTTGTCAAACGCACGCTTGTGAGAAAAGGAGCGGTAACTGTAGCGTCCGCTGTCCTCAGCGGAGAAGAGGCGAGAACAGGAAGTGCGCTGAGGACAGCGCACACTACAGCATCTGATATTTCACACCATCGGGCGAAAGCGACCGACGACTTCCTGCAGGCGTCCGGTGATCTGGCCTAACGAACAGACCTCGGCCGCTTCTAACAGAGCGGGGAAAACATTTTCACCGCTGTCAGCGACCGCGGCGAGTTTCTCCAAGGCGCGCTTGGCTTTCTCTGCGTTTTTCTTTTTGAATTTCGCAAGCCGATCAACCTGCAACTG
>WNFP01003973.1_pt1 | contig 11889 bp, 10 predicted proteins | sample 5400201 | NCBI WGS metagenome assembly WNFP01 (sample SAMN13153355, study PRJNA577476) | soil metagenome | isolation source: 115 cm saprolite under Madrone tree | place: USA:California | collected 2016-06-14
GTTCAGCGCGGGGCCTCGCAACGTTAAATTCACATGGATAAGCAGAGTCGAATATTTGCTGCCGGCCATCTTGGGCTGGTGGGTTCGGCAATTCAACGGAAACTCGAGGCGGCTGGACACACCAACCTGATTGTTCGTACTCGCGCGGAACTGGACCTAACGAACCAAGCGGCAGTGGATGGGTTCTTCCGGGCTGAACGGCCTGAATATGTGTTCCTCGCAGCAGCGAAGGTAGGCGGGATTCTGGCCAACTCCACTTGCCCCGCTGATTTTCTTCGCGAAAACCTGCTGATTCAGGCCCACGTGATCGATGCCGCCCACCGGCACGGCGTGAGCAAGCTTCAGTTCCTCGGCTCCTCCTGCATCTATCCTAGACTTGCACCACAGCCGATTCGCGAAGACGCGCTGCTTACGGGTCCGCTGGAACCCACCAATGAAGCCTACGCAGTCGCCAAGATCGCGGGACTGAAGATGGCACAAGCCTACCGCCGCCAATACGGATTCCCGGCAATCTGTTTGATGCCAACAAATCTATACGGGCCGGGTGACAACTTCGATCCGGCCTCCGCGCATGTAGTACCGGCGCTGATCCGCAAGTTCCACGAGGCGGCGCGCACCGGCGCGCCAGAAGTGACCATTTGGGGCACGGGCGCGCCGCGGCGTGAGTTGCTGCATGTCGACGACTTCGCTGGCGCAGCGGTCTTCTTGATGCTCAATTATAATGAAGAGTTAATTATTAATGTAGGTACTGGAGAAGACGTGACCATCCGGGAATTGGCCGAATTGATTCGAGGAGTGAGCGGCTACGGCGGCCGACTGGCCTTCGACCCCTCGAAGCCTGACGGAACCCCCCGCAAGCAGCTGGATGTCTCTCGATTGCAGGCGCTCGGTTGGCGCGCACGAATTCCTCTCCAGCAAGGCCTGCTCGACACTTACAAATGGTTCGTTGCCTCGGGTCAATGACGATTGAACCCCGCAGTTATTGCAGCCAAGAACTCAAGAATGCCTCGCCTGTGGAGGGGACCAAGAGCCTCCGCAAGAGCCCGTTTCCATCGTTTGTGAGAAAACAGGCAAAGTGCGTGCTAGAATCCGCGGCGATGCGCAGGCAATGCTCGTCCCGATTCGAACGCGAAGCGCGCAAATGCGGCTGGCAACGAATTGCCGGTCTGGACGAAGCAGGACGCGGATCTTTGTTCGGGCCCGTTGTGGCTGCCGCGGTGATTCTGGACCCCAAACGCCGCATCGTCGGCCTGGATGATTCAAAGAAACTGCCCGCCGAGAGGCGTGAAGTCCTGGCGCTGCGAATCCGCGAGCACGCCCTCGCATGGGGCGTGGCGGAGGTCGACGCGCGCCGCATCGACGCGTGGAATATCTACCAGGCCAGCCGGCAAGCAATGTCTCAAGCTCTGACGCTACTGAAAATTACTCCCGATTATTTGCTGCTGGATGCGATGAGGCTTGATGAATTGATTGAACAGAAACCGCTGATTCACGGCGACGCGCGTTCCGTCTCTATCGCGGCCGCCTCCATCCTGGCCAAAGTCGAGCGTGACCGCCTGATGCTCGAATGGGATCAGGTGTACCCACAATATGGCTTGCGGCAGCACAAAGGATATGCCACTCCCGATCATCTGGCCGCGCTGCGATTGCACGGCCCCTCGCCGCACCATCGATTTTCCTTCGCTCCGGTGCGGGACGCTTCCTGCTGGGCCGCGGGCGCAACGCAGGCTGCATTGCCGCTTACGTGAAGCGAAATATGGGGGACCCCCTCCGATGTGCCGAAGGGTCCCAGCCTTCCCAATCCCGATGATTACTGCCCCGAACGCCTTTCAAAGCGTTGCGTTGACTTGGGTTTTTACGACGTGCTAGCGTAAATTTGGTGTCTGTCAGGCTGGCCCTTCGGCCAGGCCTTTCAGCAGTGGTCCGCTATTGGAAGTGTGGCGCGCCGGTCCGGATGGACCGGCGTAGGAACAGCTGCGAAACTACCTCTGTCCTACTTCGTCCCTTCCAGCCAGGGCAGTGGAAAGAGCATTCGAAGATGGCCTATAACAAGAGCAAACACCTCGACGCGGCGCAGAAGTATCTTCAACAGGGGAAGTTGCCGCAGGCCATCGCTGAATACCAGCAGATCCTGAAAAATGAGCCGAAAGATCAGGTCACCCTGATGACCCTGGGCGATCTGTTTGTCCGGCAAGGCGAAACCTTCCAGGCACTGGAATATTTCGAACGGCTCGCGAAGATTTTTCTGACGGACGGCTTCACAACCAAAGCCATCGCCATTTACAAGAAAGTTGCCAAGCTGGCGCCCGAGGAAACTCGGCCTTTGGAGCGATTGGCGGAACTCTACGTTCAGCAGGGCGTGCTCAGCGAGGCGCGGCCGCTGTATCTGCAGCTTGCGGAAGTGCATTTGAAGGCCGGACGCCAACCGCAAGCCGCGGGACTCTTGCGGAAGCTGCTGGAGGCGGAACCGGAAAACCTGCGTGTCCATACGAAACTGGGCGAACTGCAAGTCGCCATGGGGCAGCAAAAGGAAGCGATCGAGACCTTTTTCATCGCCATTCAGCGAGTTCACGAGCATGGCGATCACGCCGAAGCAATTCGGCTCGCCGAACGGCTCTTGAAGATCGATGCACAGCATCTGCCGACGCTCACCTTGAAAGCGCGCGCGTTGATGGGCGCAGGGAAGCGCGCCGAAGCCTCCACGCTCCTGGAATCATTTCCTGATCAAGACGCCGGCGGCGAGACTACGGCGATTCTGCTAAAACAGTATTTAGAAAGCGGACAACCTGAAAAAGCCGCGGCGCTGGCGGAGAAAGTGTTTGCGCGGGAACCCAAGAACTATTCGCACGTACATCAAGTCGCAATCGTTCTGGTGGAAGCCAGCGACTTCGACCGTGCGCAGGCGTTGCTCGCGCTCATCCGCAACACAATGATCGATTCGGGCGACCACGAGGCTTTGGCGCAGACAATTTCGCGGCTAGCCGAGCGCCGTCCAGGACAGATTGAGCTGCTCGAATGGCTCGTGGATCTTTACGGAAGGGCCAGTGATTCGTTCCGCCTGCCCGATGCACTGGCTCAACTCGCGCAGGGGCACGAAGCCGCGGGGAACGACAAGAGCGCGCTCGAAACGTACGAGCAGTTGCTTGCTCGAAGCCCGGAAGACGAAACGACCCGCCGCCAGTATATGAAGTTGCGCGCGAAGGCCGGGCTTGAGCCTATGGAGGCCGAGATACCGCCGCCGGTGAAATTGGCGGCCCTGGAAGCGAAGGCCAAACCCACTGCTCCACCGCCCACCGAATCAGACCTGGATGAAGAAACACAGCGCTACGTCACGCAGGCATTGACCGACGTCGATCTGTTTTCCAGCTATGGACTGACGCAGAAAGCCATCGACCTGCTGGAAACCATATTGGAGCGCGCCCCGCAGCATACGCCGATCCTGGAACGTCTCCTGGATTTTTCGGTGGGAGCGGGCAATGACAATCGCACAGCGGAACTGGCCACGACGCTTGAACAAGTTGCGATCCAACGCAAAGATCGTGCCGGCGCCGAGAGATACGCGGAATTCCGGCGCCGATTCCAACGCGCGGCAGATCTTTCCCCCGCGGAAGCAGTTGCTCCGCCGCAGTCTTCCGCAGGTGCTCCGCCGGAGTTTTCCGTGCCGACGATCGAAGCGCAACTGGAGGAGCCGGTCGCGGAGGTTCCAGCCAAGCCGGCGCCAGTGGAACAGGTCAGCCCACGGCCTACAGTGAAATCCGTCGTGCACGAAGTGGATTTGTCGGACGAGTGGGCGGCGTTGTCCCAACAGCTGGGGGAGCGGACGGCAAAGGCCCCGGAAGCCCCGGTCAATGCAGCGTCGGCTACTCATTCGGAAGCGGCCCCGCCTGTGCCTGTTGATGTGCCGGAAGAAATAGCGAAGGAAGCACATGCGGAAGCTCCATCCTTCGATCTCGAGCTGCAGCCCGCGGCGCCCACGATCGGTTCGCAAGCTGAAGCCTTGTCAGTTGACTCACTGTTTGCCGACCTCGCAATGGAATTGGAGTCGGCGACATCATCTCTGGGGATTCCGGAAGAGATCGCTCGACCCGCGGCGCCTTCCCCCGCAAAGGCTCCTGCCGCGGAAACGGCGTCACCGAAGCGCGCAGCACCGGCAAATGGGACCTCCGCGCCGGCTGCCTCTTCCGGTGGCGAGATGAGCGGGCCACTTGGCGACCTGTTTGAAGAATTTCGCTCCGAAATGGGCGAATTGGGAAAAGATGAACACGAGGATCTCGAGACCCATTACAATCTGGGTATTGCCTACAGAGAAATGGGCTTGCTGGAAGAGGCCATCAGCGAGTTCCAGAGAGTCGCCAAATCGGCCGATAAGGGACCGGCGTTTCGCTATGCGATGCAATGTTGCACCCTGCTGGGCCTAGCCTTTATGGAAAAGGGACAACCGGCCATCGCGGCGATCTGGTACGAACGCGCGCTCCAGACCCCGGGACTTGATCAGGAATCCATCCTTGCGTTGCGGTATGATCTGGGAGTGGCACAAGAGCTGGCCGGCGATAAAGCCGGCGCGGTTAAAAGCTTCTCTCAGGTTTATGCGATGAACATCGACTACCGCGACGTCTCCGAGCGGATCAGCTTGCTCGGAAAGGCGCGCTAGGCAGCGCCAGGATGAAATCCTTACTTCGTGTTTTGCTGAGCCTCGATGTGTTCCTATTGGGAGTGGTGCTGATTCTTATCCCCTGGCTGGGATATTGGGAGCACAACTTCTTTCTGGACAAGTATCCTGGACTGATTCCCTACCTGTTGCATCCTTCCGTGCGCGGCGCCGTGACCGGGCTGGGCGCGCTCGATGTTATGCTCGCTGGAAGCATGTTGCGGGAACCTACGAACTCCGTTGCCACGCGAACGTAAGCCCACTCTCTGCTACGTGACCAGCAGGCGCGCACTCGAGCGCGCGTCTGCGCATTCTCCAGGCGATCCGGTTTCCGGGAAGACCACGACAGATCCCACGCACGCACTGCTGGAAACCATTCGGAAGGCGGCAGCAGCCGGAATCAACTGGATTCAGATCCGTGAAAAGGACCTTGGAACCCTCGCGCTCGCCGAACTGGTGCGCCTCGCGGGCGCCGCTACGCGAGAGAGTGGCGCGAGGATTCTGGTCAACGATCGTCTCGATGTCGCGCTCGCCACGGGCGCTGCGGGTGTTCATCTGGGCGAATTGTCGCTGCCGGTGGAAACGGTGGCGGAATGGCGGCGCGCCGCCGTCCGCGTGGAATTTCGGATCGGCGCATCGTGCCATTCGGTGGAAGCGGCGCGCGAGGCCGATGTCGCTGGCGCTGACTACATCTTCTTCGGGCCCGTTTTTGCGACGCCGTCAAAAGCAGAATTCGGCGCGCCGCAAGGAATCGAGCGGCTCGGCGAGGTGTGCCGCGCGGTGCGCATTCCAGTGCTCGCGATCGGCGGCGTCAGTGTTGAAAATGCTCATTCGTGTTTTGCCGCAGGTGCGGCGGGCGTGGCGGCAATCCGGATGTTTCAGGAATCCGAAGATGTATCGGCCGTCGTAAGCCGTCTGCGAGAGCCGGAGAAAGAGCCCCTGGTCTGAAGACTCGGGCTACAATTTCCGGCGGGATCCATGTAGAGCCCACACGCAAATTCGCGCAATGGGTGGCGGGTTGCATGCGTGCGGCGGAAGTTATGCGACAGGGTCTACGCGCTTTCAGCGGCGGCTGAAGGGGCGGCCGGGGGCTGCGCAGGCTGCGGAATATTCCTGCGGCGTAGCAACTCGATGATCTCGTGGTAGAGACTCGATCTTTGCTTATGGCGTTCGTTCGCCCGCGTCACGTAGCGCACCAGGATTTCGAAACCAAGGTTGGCCGGGCGAACACTGATCGCGGGCCCGGCCGAGAATGACGGCTTCCCGCGGAAGTTACCCAGACGCGCCCATTCCTGTTCAGCGAGGCGCGCATTTGCTTCAGTTTCTTTGGTGACAATCTTCTGCAACTCGTCCACGATCGGGTAGGGATCCTGATCAGCGGGGAGCGCAATCTGCAATTCGTCCCAAAGCCACTGGCCGGAAGTCGAAAAATTGAAATAGTGGCCTTCGATGGCATAGCTGTTGACGAACGTCACGCGGCGGCCCGTGGGGTAGCCGGAATCGTTCCAGTTGCCAGTTTCGAATAGTACGGTATGGAATAGTCCGATTTCGACGACTTCGCCGCTGACCCCGTTGATCTCGACCCAATCGCCATGGCGGATTCCGTTTTTCCCCATCAGCACGAACCAGCCGAAAAAACCGACGATGAAATCTTTCAGCGCGACGGTAAGGCTGGCGCCAGCCAGCGCGAGGACGGTGGCCATCTGGTCGGGAAATCCAAAAATCACAAGAAGAATTAAAATGGCGCCGGTCACGCGCGCGGCCAGGTGCGCGACAGCGCGCAGCGTGAGCAATTTCTTCTGGTCTGGCTCGAGGCGATTGAAAATCCGCTCCAGGAGGCGATCCAAGATCACGACAGCCAGCGCAATCAGCAGGATCCAACCGAAGGAAAGGAATAGACTATGCAGCAGGCCGCGCTCGCGCGAAGCGGCCAGCGCGCTCCACCGCCCATAGACCCCCGCGAGGTCTTGCTGGTTTCGGATGCGGCTGTCCAGACCGGACATCCTGTTCTGCAGCGCGGTCAATGAGCGGTAGGAAGATATCGCGGCATCGGTTTGGTCGGATGTGGACGATGGCGCGCCGCCCAGGGCTCCTCCGGGGGCTTTGCCGGAAGCCGAATCAGCGAGCTTTTTCGATTGTTGGGCCTGGGCCTGTTCGAGTTGCCGCCCGAGATCGTCGTGGCGGCTGGAAAATGTGGCGGCTTTTGTGTTGGCTTCCTGCTCCGCCTGGCCGAGACGTCCCACAAATGAGTGGAGCGCATACCAAGCGCGTGCGCGCGGAAAAAACGAGTTGGAGACGGGAAGCGTCGAACCCGCCTGCTTTCCCACTCCGCTGAGGTCCAGGTGACCGTTGCTATCTTGTTCGGCGGCGTTGTGGTCGTCGACCAGGCGCTGGATGCGGCGTTGGGGGTCGCCGCCGGCGCGCTCCAAATCCTGGTTCGCGTCGGCGAGTTCGTCTTCGTTCAGTTCCAGCCGCGCTTTTGCGAGTTCGAGTTGCTGCGCGAGAGCCTGCCTCTGATTTGCTGTCGCAGCCTCCAGGAGTTTCGTGATGCGGGCTACGCCGGCATCAATTTCGGCAACACTTTTTTTCGCCTTCGATATACGTTCCAGGATGGCGCGGATTTCGGGAGTCGAAGGGACAGGCTGCGATGTGGCTTCGCGCAACGCTGCCGCGAATTCCATGTCAACTTCATGATCGGCCAGGCGAAGCGCATCGCGTGCGCGTTCCTGCTCTTCCGCGGAAACAGCAAGTGGAGCAAGCGCCATCGCAGTTTGCATCTGATGCATATCCACGGGAGATTGCGGTCCGCCCGGCTGGGGTCCGCCGGGCGAAACCGCGCGGCTACCCCAGTCGCTGGTTACTACCAGTCCAGCGCCCGTGCCCGCCAAGAGCAAACCAAGAATAATCAGAAGAATGCGCTTGTGTGGCTTCATTTCAAACTGAAATGCCTCCAATTCCACGATTCTCGCGGTCCGGTGAAAAAAATCTCCGAGTCACGGACATTCGTATTTCGTATTTATTACGGCGGGCTCCACGCCCCAGCCGGGCCGCGGCGTGCAGCGCAATAGCAGAGCCCGCACCCGATGAATTACGCGCCGAGCCAGCGGCCCACGGGCTCCCACCCGTCGACGTGATTGCAGATTACTTTAATCGTGGCTGTAATCGGGATCGCCAGAATGAGTCCGATCGCGCCCCAGAGCCATCCCCAGAACAGCAATGCAATTGTCACGGCCAGGGCGCTCAAATGAACGCGGCGTCCAACGATGGCAGGCATCAAGACATTGACCCCAATCATGTGGAAGAAACTCAACATCGCCGCGACTCCCACGTAAGGGCCGATCGTCTTCCAATGTGCCATCCCGATCAAAAATGGAGGCAGCCACGCGAGGACCGCGCCTAGATAAGGCACGAGATTCAGCACGCCCGAGACGCATCCCAAAAGAAATGGGTAGTCCAGGTGAATCGTCAGGAAAAAGACCCAACTGGCGAGCATCACGATCAGCGCGACCAAAGCGTTGCCGGCAACATAGCTGCGCAGCATGGCGCTTACCTGATCGAGCGCTCCCTGGACGCGCGTCCGGTTTTCAGCGGGAAATAGTCCCATGGTGGCTTGCCAGATCCGCCGCTTGGCAGCCAGCATGAAGAAAACCAGGAAGGGCAGAAAGGTCGCCACTAGCAGGATGGGATACAGCGAACCAACGCCGCTAAATAAAAGGTCGCGAACAGGCCGCGATTCGGCAATGCGCACCGGGGGGCGGCCCTTCTCTCCTTCCGGCGAAATCGCTTCTACTTGTTTTTCGAAGATGGCCAGCTTGCGGTCAATCAGCGTTGCGGCACTGCGCATCCCCGCGCTGTAGCGGGGCCAATCGGCGATGAACTGATCCGCGCGATCGACCAGCAGATAGCCCAACCCGCCAAAGATCGCGGTGACCGCCAGTAGAACGAACAACGCTCCGAGCGCCCGCGGAATGTGCACTTTTTCGAGGATCTTCACGACGGGGTCGAGAAAATAGGCCAGCAGGACCGCCAGCAGCAATGTCATGACGACGCTGGAAGCCCAGTACAGAAACGCAAACACAATGCCCAGGGCGATAATGCGTTGCGAGGAATTGGATCGCGGAGGGATCTTGATGTCTTCGGTCTGCATGATGGGCCGGAATTCACCTTAGCATAGCGGCCGACGGGTATAAACCACGGCTTGCTCCAGGCGGCACGGCTGCGATACCGTAGAACTTACGACGATGCCCTCCAACGCATTGCCGATCGCTCCCCTGGCGCACCTGGGCGTGCGATCGGCGCTCGACATCCTGATCATCGCGATCCTGATCTACTACCTGCTGAAATTGCTGCGCGGGACGCGTGCCGTGCAAATGCTGGTAGCCATTGGGCTGCTGATGCTTTTTTACCGCGGCGCCCGGTGGGCGCGGCTGGAAATGGTCGAGTGGCTGCTTACGACCATGCTGCCTTACTTAGCCATCACTTTGATTATTCTCTTTCAGCCGGAAATTCGACGCGCTCTATCGCGGTTTGGGCGCAACCTTTCGTTGATGAAATTCGCTTCTCGCAATCCGAAGGATTCGCATGACGACATCGTGATGGCCGCCGAGTATTTTTCGCAAAACCGCATTGGCTCGCTCATGGTGGTCGAACGACAGGCTGGGTTGCGAACCTATATCGAGAGCGGTATTCCACTTGACGCCAAGCTTTCCTACGACCTGCTGCTTTCAATTTTCCGGCCCGGATCTCCGCTGCACGACGGCGCCGTGATCGTCGAGGGATCGCGGGTGGCGGCCGCGGGCTGTTTCCTTCCACTTTCGCTGAATCCTTTGATATCGAAACAGCTCGGAACGCGGCACCGCGCCGGCATCGGAATTACCGAGGACAGCGACGCAGTCGTGGTGCTCGTTTCCGAGGAGACTGGGTCGATTTCACTTGCGTCTGGCGGAGCGATCGATACGAATCTCACGCCGGAAGAACTCGGCGACCGCCTGAATGAAATGTTCTCGCGCCGAAGAGTGACCTCGGTGTTGCCCGCCGCGCTTATGAACGTTCGAACGCCGGTGAGGAAATAGACGATGCGGTTCCTGCGCAAATACATCCTTGCCAATGCCGGCTCGAAGGTTCTGGCGCTCGGTATTTCTTTTCTGTTGTGGGCTACGTACACCTCGGAGCCGTTCGCAGAGGTGGGTTTTCAAGTGCCGCTCGAGTTCACCACCATGCCTGCCCAGCTGGAAATTTCAGGCGATGTGCCCACTACGGTGCGCGTGCGCGTGCGTGGGCGGTCGGTGCTGCTGCGGCGGTTGGTCACGGCCGATCTGAGCGTTCGCGTGGACCTGAAAGATTGGAAGGAAGGGGCTTCCCAGGTGCGGGTCTCACCGGACATGGTGCGGGCTCCGTTTGGCGCGACCGTTGTCCAGGTTTCACCCTCGGCATTCCCGGTTACTCTTGTGCCGCGCCACGCACCTACTCCTCCTACCGGGTGAAAGAGCGTGTGCTAGACTTTTCGGGGTCCGGCATGGCTCCCCGTCCATTCTGACTTCAATTATGACCAAGGAATTGTTCGGCACCGATGGCATTCGCGGCATTCCCGGCACGTATCCGCTGGACGACGCCACTCTATACGGCGTCGCGCGAGCGCTCGGAAAATATTTATTGGAACGCGACGCGAAACCCAGCGCGCTGATCGGCATGGATACGCGCGAATCGGGACCCCATATTGCCTCGCAGCTCGCCGCAGGACTCGCCGATGACGGCGTCGCTTTCGTTTCCGCGGGTATCATCAGCACGCCGGGCGTTGCCTGCCTGGTGCGGCAGAAAAAATTCTCGGCCGGCATGGTGATTTCCGCCTCGCACAATCCGTTTCATGACAACGGGGTGAAACTGTTCGCCGGAACGGGGATGAAATTTCCGGATGAAGTCGAGGAACACCTCGAAATCGAGATTCACAATCACAAAGGCCGTGAGACGGCCCCGCACGGGATCGCCGTTCCGACGGACCGCTCGCTCGATGAGGAATACCTGGCGCAACTGCGCGGACGGGTGATTCCAGGCGCGAACCTCGTGGGGATGAAAGTCGTGCTCGACTGCGCCAATGGCGCCGCGAGCCAGCTTGGGCCCTCGCTGTTCCGCTCGCTCGGCGCAGAAGTCATTGCGATCCACGACAAGCCCAACGGACGAAATATTAACGACGGCTGCGGCTCGCTCCATCCGGAAAATCTTCGAAAGAAAGTGATCGAAACACACTCCGCGCTGGGCGTGGCATTTGACGGCGACGCCGACCGCGCGATGTTCGTCAGCGCGAGCGGACGCCACGTGGATGGCGACGGCGTGCTGCTGGCCATGGCGAGATTCCTGAAATCCACTGGACACCTGAACGGCGGACGCGTGATCGGCACGACGATGGCAAATCTCGGACTCGAGCGCGCGCTCCAAGCCGAAGGATTGAGCCTCGCTCGCGAACCCGTCGGTGACCGCTACGTGCTCGAAGAAATGCTGCGCAGCGGCGCGAATTTGGGGGGCGAACAATCCGGGCACATTATTTTTCTCGACGACGCCACCACCGGCGACGGCCTGCTCACGGCACTCAAGATGGCTTGCCTGGTGGCGCTGCGCGGACCCCTCGACGACTTGCTACGCGGCCTCAAGATCTTTCCGCAGACCATTGTGAATATAATGGTGAAATCCAAGCCGCCGCTGGAATCGTTGCCTGTGGTTTCCGCCGCGATCAGCAAAGCCACGAAAACCTTAGGAGCCGCCGGGCGCGTCGTGGTGCGCTATTCGGGCACCGAGCCCAAGGCGCGCGTCATGGTCGAGGCCGAGCGCGCTGAAGACGTGACCCACTGGGCAGAAACCCTCGCCTCCGCCATCCGCACCGCCATCGGGACCTGAATTCTCCCGAAGATTGTAGCGGCCGCAACCGAATACTGTGAAAAATTGTAGATATTCAGGGTATTCATGTACCCATATTCAAGGCAGGATTTGCTAAACATTTTTGAATCAATGGCTTGAAGCCTTGCATAAGAATTTCTAATCGGTGGCAACACGCTTGCACTATTGGAGGCAAAGTGGTTTTTGATTTTCCCGGGGTGGTGATGTCCCAGGCTTTCTTGGGACGGGGTGAAATGGGGTTTTGCTGGAAGGGGCTCGGATTCGAGCCCCTTTCGTTTTTTTGGCCCGGGTTGTTGTAGCCCGGGTCTTCAGACCCGGGGATTTTCTGCTCATTGCCGCAAAACCCCCCGCCT
>WNFP01010216.1_pt1 | contig 11889 bp, 11 predicted proteins | sample 5400201 | NCBI WGS metagenome assembly WNFP01 (sample SAMN13153355, study PRJNA577476) | soil metagenome | isolation source: 115 cm saprolite under Madrone tree | place: USA:California | collected 2016-06-14
GGGAGTGAGGTTGTCATCATGTGCAGGTCGGACAGGGCACGATTCACCCAAGCATTGAACTGTCCGTTCGATCCATACATAGTGCATGCATTGGCTTTGCGACTCCTGATCTCGTCCTGGGCTTGCGCGCGCGCCTCATCGAGCTTGAGCCGGCGCGGAGCAGCCGTTCCGACCAGTTCACAACGCGCCGTAATGTACAGTCTGGCAACCTCACGCGGCTCGATAGACAGCTCGAAGATCGCGCCACTGGCGGAGATGTCGGCGGCCGGCGAGAACTCGAAGCGCGTGCGCCGTTCGACCTGATCGAGTCCACGATAACTCAAAACAATAGCCGAAGCTTCCATTGACGGCGGAAGGTCCTCTCCGCGCACTTTGCGGGACATACCGCGGATTTCGAAGATGTCCGCGTAGTCAGCAGCGCAGCGAATCCTGAGCCGTGCCGCGGCTCTCTGCCTGCTGTAATTCTCGACCGTCACTTCCTGGTAGCACGCAGCGTTCCACAGAAAAATGCGTCTTGCTATGTGGAGAGAGCCCAAAGGCAGATGGTCCAGGTTCTGGCAGCGCAGATCCGGGTTAGTGAGCGCGACCGTCAGTTGGTCATTATCGTCGCGGACCGTCGAACTCAGGAAAAACGGACAGGCGCCGTCGATGTCGAGCATCAGACAGGACACGAATCGCGTTCCGTCGTGATAGACGCCCTCCTCGCCAGTTGCGACGGGCTTGATGTTGCCATAATGGTCGAACACAGCAAATGTGTCACCGTGCTTGAGGACGCGATTAAGTCCATCCGTCAGGCATGGATCGGCAACAATGGTGTTGGCGCCATCGCTCGACCCCTTGCAGAGCAATCCGCGCTCCCGTTCAGCCGTTGAGGTGCGGCCATCTGGACATTGGGTCATAGAGATTTTCGTGAGGAGCCGGCAGTCGCCCGCCGACTGCGAAATCAGCAATTAAACGCCTGTACACCGCGATATAATCGAGGGCCATCCGGCGTGAGTCGAAACGCTCTTCAAAGACGCGCCTGCACTCGGAACGCCTGATTTCCGAAATCCGCCCGACGCACGCGCTTGCCTCGTCGATGCTGTCAACCACAAAACCGGTTATGCCATGTTTTATGATCTCGGGCACGGAGCCATTGCGCCACGCGATAACGGGCGTGCCGCATGCCAACGCTTCGATCATCACCAGGCCAAACGGCTCGGCCCAGTCAATCGGAAATAGCAGTGCTGAAGCGCCGCGCAAAAACTCGTTCTTGCGTTCTCCTCCGGTTTCGCCAATGAATTCCACAAACGAACGACTCTCGTTCAGCAAAGGAGCGATCGTATTCTGAAAGTAAGCCCGATCTTCGTCGTAAATCTTTGCTGAAATCTTTAAGGGCACTCCCGTCCTTCTGGCGATCTCGATGGCGCGGTCCAGTCGCTTTTCCGGCGAGATCCTCCCGAGAAACGCCAGATACTTGCCGGCCTGTGGCTGAAACGTGTGCAGATTTCGAGGCAGACCGTGATAGACGGTCGCCTGCCAGTTAGCGCTCGGTAGAGGCCGCCGCTGCGCATCCGAAATCGAGACCAGCGGCAGTTCATTGTATTCCTTGAAAATTGCCTCGACGTCGTGCAGATGAATCTGACCGTGCAAGGTGGTGACGTTTGCGCACGCCAGGCGCCGGAGCAAGGGAAAGTGGATGTAATCACAGTGAAAGTGGATCACATCAAACCGCGACAGATCGCGAAAGACCAGTTCCAACATGCGAACGTGCTGCGGCAGCGTCTCCCGCGCGTCCGGATCACGCCAGAGCGCTTTCGGGCAGACGGGCACGAGATGGCCGCTTGTCCGCGAATCGCCACTGGCAAATAGGGTCACGTCGTGACCGAGCCCGACGAGTTCCTCAGTCAGCCAGGAGACAACCCGCTCCGTTCCTCCGTAGAGCTGCGGAGGCACGCTTTCATACAGCGGAGCGACCTGCGCGATTCGCAACCTCGATGGGTCGCTATCAAACTCTGAATCATACAGCATGGTCCTGCACCTGCTTCCTTTTCAATTCGAAACTCGTGGCGGGGACGAAATTTTGGCGTCGCCATTTTGGCGTGCTTTCCGCGCGGCTCGCCGTTTTTGGTTTTTGACCCGCACCTGGGGCAGACCTTTGCGGTTTTTATGGAAGTAGCAGATCTCTATTAACGAAGGCCATAGTTCGATGGAGCCTTTAATCACGCTGATCGCGTCGTCCACGATCCGCAGCAGATTCTGCTGGAAAAAATCCGGCTCGAAGCCATAAAACGCCCTCTCCAAGTTTGCTGCGAAGAGGCGAAGTGACTGGGCCCGCGCCGCGTTCCTTTGCGTTTCCGCGGCCTGCGTCGCGCGGTGGTGCAATTCAGTGATCTTGGTAAGAATCTCTTCGGCGTCCTGGGCGGTCACCTCAGGTTCGTAAGCGAACGCGATGCTTAGATCGTCCACCCGGGTAAGCGTGGACTTGATCTTGCGTTTTAAGAGGTTCGATACTTCCTCATTGAAGATCTCCGCGGCCGGCGGATTGCGCATGTAGTTGCTCTTGGTGTGGTTCTGTGCAGCATCTACATGAGCGGAGCAAACGCCGTCCTGCTGGATCCACAGCCGGTAGATGTAATCCTCGAAGCGCAGCCAAGTAGGGAAGAATGGCGGCAGGCCGAAGGTGTTGTCATAACCCGCGACACCACAGTCCATACGCCAGTTCTTCTTGGTAAGCACGGGACGGAAGTTGACCAGTACATAGACTTCGCTTAGCTCCTCCAAGCTCGTTTGTTCCTCATCCGCGAGGAACATATCCACATAATCCAGAGCGTCGATATCATTGGTTCCCGAGCGGAAGGTCTGGGCCATCTTCACGATGGCGTTGTCGGGTACCGGACCGTGCTGGAGCATTAGGGAATTGTCCCGCGCCAGCCCCTTGGTCGCGTTGGTCTCGAGATCCGTGGCCGTGTCTATGAGAAGCTCCCCCCGCTCATAGTTACCAGGGACTTGGCTGGCCGGCTTGCCCAACACGTCGAGGAACGACGCGACGATGTCGAATGACTTAGGGGTGTAGCCGTTCTGGCCGGTCTTATACAGCCGTCCGTGGCAGACCTCGTCTTCGCCCAGTGATTCCGGGCTGTCTTCCACCAAAGCGTAGGGTCGCATGTCGTCATCGGAACTGAGCATGATTCCGCCGAGGGCGTACATGAGCGTGCAGTTGCGGTTACCCCCGTAGCTGGGCCGAAACAGGTTCTTGATCAGAGGTTCCAGCTTCCTGTCCCGCAGCCGCTCATTGAGGAACGCAAGGAAATGCGCTTTTTCTTTGGGGCCGACATAGAAAAGGTCATTATGGGTGCGAGTCTGCTCTAGTAGTGGGTAGTACTTCTCCTGATTGGCGGGGCTGGAATCGTCCAGTACCAGAAGCCGGACGGAGTGGCCGTTGCGCCAAAAATGTTCATCGTATTGCTTGATGGTTTCGCCGACCTCTCGGAGACGGTAGGTGGGGACAACGAAAAATAAATCTGGATCACTCATAAGTAAATGTTCTCGTTTTTTGCAAACTTGACGATCGTTTAGAGATTCGCTCGCCGCGAATCACAGATAAACTGTACGACGCAAAATTTGCTTTCGGGCTTTGTTGAAACCCGGCTAATGGAGGCCGAGCAGCCCTACTTGACTAGGCCACGAATGTCCCCTTTAAAACGAGCTTAGTTCTCCCGTCTTGTTCTTTTTTTTTCTCGTAACCGGGACCGTGCGCGTGCCCCCATGTAAGGCTGAACGATTTGACCAGGTCGGAAAATATTTTGCTTTGGTGTTTTTGGGTAATTTCAAACTTTGCCCGCGCCGGCGTATCCAAATGTGGCAGCGACAAATCTATTAACGCGATGCCATCTTCCGGATTGGGACTGTTTTCGGTTGGCGGGTTGATGATGATCATGGATTCGTGAATTTCATGATCCACCCATTTAACTTCTGCACCTTGGTCCTGGGCCAGTTTGCTGTGCCGGATCACATTGGCCTGCGCTTCATTCTCCAAATGATTGTGCATCGGACAGGGGAACATGATTCGTCTCTTATTGTGCACCGGAGAGGGGAAGACGATGCTTGTCGCTGGCGTATTGGCAAAGAGTCCGTCGATCTCAAATCTTGAGTCAGCTAAAAGAACGACCCATATGGCTTGAGCATCCTTGACGTAGTCGGCCATTGACGGCGGTACGTTATCGCCGTAATAGATCGGAACAATTCTTCCCGAAGCCATCTTCCTGGTAAGTTTACTTATCCAATTGATCATCCCGGCGCTGGTTTCGTCTTTCATCGTCATTCTCCTTTCCCGCGTTTGGGTCATCTGTTGTTCTTCGAAAAAGACATTTCCAAGTATAGAACTGTCAAATCCTAACCTGCCCATTTCCCTAACGCCCATCAGCGTATACATACTGTTCGGGAGGTGTGACCACGAAATACGTTTTTACTGCCGTTACACCAGGGACTGTCTTGACCGTATCAATGATTATTTTCTCTAGACCTGCCGCCACGAACATGCCGGAAACATAGACCTCACCGCAGTTAGTCTGGACTTCCAGATTCGAAATGCGAATGTCGGGCGACGTGACGAGGAGCGCTTGCACCCTGGCAGTGATGGTTAGATCCTTCATGGTTTGCAGAGACTCCGCAGTTCTTTCAGGCGTCGAGAGCGAATCCGGTCTAACTCATCGAGGTATTCGTTGGCAGCTTCTTCGCTCAGTCCTTTGCGCGTTTTGACCTGCTGCGCCCTGGACGCCCGGGGGGTGTCTACAAAAACGTTCAACACATGACGAATCCCGGGGAGAAACTCCTGACCGGCGCGCCCGTGGTACACTAGCCTTCCCTCTTGCGCCAGCTCGCATAAGGCTGCTTGGAGAACGGTGCGATAAATTCCGCGGCCTTCCAACAATGTCGCCCACCAGTGGTGGGGTTTTTCTTCTAATACCTCGAAGAACTTGGCTTCAGCGATGCCATACTGCTGGCTAGCTTTCATAAGCACTTCTCGGCTGATGCACCGGTAACCTAAGATAGTGGCAACCCGCTCCGCTACCACCCGACCATCGCCGAATGCCTCGTGAGATACTGTGATAATCGACATGGTTGTACCTTATCCCTTTATACGGTCGGCCTGGCGTCTAGATGTCCCAGCTTCTTGAGAGCTTCCCGCGCCGGCTCGAAAGTTTGGCTGGCATCGAGCGCCAGAGAGTAGTATTGCATCGCCCTCCGCTTGTCTCCCTCGACTTCAGAAACATAGCCGAGCCAGTAATAAGGTTCGGGCCGGGTGATTTCGCGCAGCATCGCAATCTTGAGATATACACGGGCTTCTACATAGGCTTTCCTCTCTCGAGCTAGCTCGGCGAGATGGAGTAAATCATCCACCGACCCTCTAGTCATCGTCTTTTGTCGTTGGATGATTTCTTCACAAAGCAAGAGGAGAACTTTTGGATCGAACGGCTTTTCCAGGAAATCCACTGCTCCAAGTTTCATTGCTTCAACCGCGCTGCCCACAGTCCCGTAGGCGGTTAGAATGACCACCGCCAGGTTTGGCCTCAGCGTCCGCAGATAGCCGAGCAGTTCGAGGCCGCCCATCTTGGGCATCTGTATATCGACGAGAGCAATGTCATAATGCCGCTCCTTACATTTGGCGAGGGCATCTTCTCCATCCCCGGTTGCATCGACCTTATAACCCGCTGCCTCAAGCACCATAGTTAGATTCTTCCGAATATTGCGCTCATCATCGACGACGAGAATATGAACTTGCAGTTGAGTCATTAGCCCACTCCTTGTGCAAATACTTCTAATAGAACCTGAGAGCATCAAGTGTGCCAACTTAAAAAGCTCCTGAAGACAAGACTTTCGGCTGGTGTGGAACGCAAGCCATCTTTCGAATTGCAAGAAATTCTATCGCATCATTGCAATTTAAAAACCCCGCGTAGGCCGAAGGAACGCGACAGTTCAAAGCACGCAGTCATCTACCTGCCCCATGAATAGCTCACGAAGATTAGGGGACCTCTCCCAGCCTGCGCAGCAGTGGAGCCATGGTTAGGCCTTGGGCGAAAATAGAAAAGGCAACGATCACGAAGGCTGTCGTGATGATTTCTTCCCGGTGGGGTAATTCGTGAGGTAGACCGAGCGCCAGTGCCAGCGCAAGAGCCCCGCGGAGACCGCCCCAAAACAAAATGTGTTGCTGCCGTGGTTCGACTCGGAGGGTCGAGCCACCGAACAAAGCACAGCACGGATAGATCGCAAGGGCGCGCGCCAACATCGTAATTGCCACAGCGACGGGTATGAGAGCCGCGATGCTCGCGAAATGCTGTTCCCCGGTTCGAATACCGATCAAAACAAAAATCAATGCGTTAGCCACGAAAGCCGCATACTCCCAAAAGGACTCAACGGCTTCACGGCTGTAAATCGACCATAAAAAACCAGCGTTGCCGACAATTAACCCCGCGGTAAGCGAAGCGAAGACGCCGGAGAGGTGCAAGCGATCGGCCAATAGAAATGAGCCATAAGCGGCTACTGTGGTCAACGTGATTTCAGTCAAATGGTCTGTTGTTCGCCCCGCCAGGAATAGGACACCCCATGTAATTATTGCGCCGCAGAGTATTCCACCGACGACACTCGCAATTAGTGTCCAGCCGATACCACCGGCAGTCAACTTCTGACCCGTCAAAAATACCAGCACAGCGCTGAAGCCCACGGCTGCTGTGCCGTCGTTAAATAGGCTTTCCGCTTCAAGTAATAGCCGCAACCGGCCGTGCATTCCAGCCTCCTTCAAAGTCGCAATCACGGAAACAGGATCCGTTGCGGACATCAATATTCCAAACAGGGCAGCGCCTTCCCAACTCCACCGGGCAAAATAATGCATCCCGAGCGTTGTCACACCCGCTGTGAGCAAAACCCCTAATATGGCCAACGTCAGGATTACCGCTAAATCCTTCCGCAACTCACGCCAATTGATGTACAAGGAAGCTTCAAAAATAAGCGGGGGTAAGAAGGCATCAAAGATAAGATCCCTTGTCAGGGTAATACTGATAACCCCAGGCACGAGTGCAAGGCCTATCCCGGCAAGCACTAATCCTGCAGTAGTCGGGACATGGAGCCGGCGGGCCAGCATGCCTACGATCGCGGTAACAAGAAGCACAATCTCTAACTGCGCTATGATTGACGCCATGGATGATAAAAATAGTCGCGACTTCTACTTGTAGCTCCAGAACATTTACACGGGTCTTAACATGACACTGGGACGATGGACAATGTGGAATGACTTTTAAAAAAGACAAGAATATTCGCAACCCCAGCGGGTCTGCACTACTGAGTAGATGCACGCTTGCATTTTGCAATCGCTCCGACGGCGTATCCTGCAATTTACAACCTGACTGCCAGTTAAAAGTCCGAAAAGCACTCATTTCGTTACGAAAAGGCTGGCATTGCGCTTGCGATAGCATTTTGCCACATAAATCTACTTTTAGGAGCGATCGGATGGCTGACATTATATTCATTCTCGTCACGGTGGTCTTTTTTGCGATTTCATTAGCCTATGTTAGAGCATGTGATCGGCTGTAAGGAGGCATCATGGCTTTGGAATATCTTATTGGATTGATCGTGTCGTTCCTTATTATGGGCTATTTGATTTATGCGCTGCTCTGGCCAGAGAAGTTTTAGGATTGCCAACGTCTCAGAAAAAAATTCTTTCGACTTGCGGGAACCCATAGGGGAGTAATTTCGCGACCGTGCGAAGTAAGGAGAAGTCATGACGGCGAATGGGTGGGCTCAGATTTTACTTTTTGCGCTAATAATCTTCGCATTAGTCAAGCCGCTCGGCATCTACATGTTCCGCGTCTTCGAAGGCGAGAAACAGCCCTTGCCGCGTTTCTTCGGGCTGATTGAACGATGGATTTACAGGCTCTGTGGGGTGGATCCGAAAGAGCAACAAGATTGGAAAGTCTATACTGTTGCGCTCCTAATATTCAGTGCCGTCACGTTGTTGGTGACCTACGCCATCGAGCGTTTGCAGCACATCTTGCCGTTAAACCCGCAAAATTTTCCTCCGGTTCCCGCAGACCTTGCCTTTAACACCGCGGCAAGCTTCACCACCAATACCAATTGGCAAAACTACGGTGGCGAGTCCGTCATGAGCTATTTGACCCAGATGGCGGGGCTGGCGTGGCATAACTTTCTCTCCGCTGCTGTCGGTCTTTGTGTGGCGCTGGCCCTGGCGCGTGGAATAACGTATCGCCGCCAGCCGGGAGATCCAAAGACACTCGGCAATTTCTGGGTCGATCTCATCCGCTCTATTGTTTATGTGTTTCTCCCGATCTGTATTCCGGTCACATTGGTGTTGGTTTCTCAGGGTGTGATCCAAAACTTTTCGTCCTATGTGGATGTCACGACACTGGAAGGCGCCAAGCAGACCCTGGCGATGGGTCCTGTCGCCTCGCAAGAGGTTATCAAAGAACTTGGCACTAACGGGGGAGGTTTCTTCAACGCCAACAGTGCCCATCCTTTTGAGAATGCGACGCCGCTCAGCGATCTTGTCGAGATGCTACTCATCTTCGCTATCCCTGCCGCGGTGACCTACACATATGGCCGCATGGCACGTAATCAGAAGCAGGGCTGGACCATTTTCGCCGCAATGGCGCTGATGTTTTTCATGGGAATATCGGTTGCGTACTATTACGAGACCACTGGCAACGCTGCGCTGCGCGGCCTTTCGGTGGATCAAAGCACCGGAAATTGGGAGGGCAAAGAATGCCGCTTCGGCATCGCCAACTCGGCGCTCTGGGCGACGGTCACCACGAATACCTCGTGTGGAGCGGTCAATTCTATGCATGACAGCTTCACTGCATTGGGTGGTCTCGTGCCACTGGCAAATATTCAACTTGGGGAGCTGGTTTTTGGTGGGGTCGGAGCGGGATTGTACGCTATGTTGATTTTCGTTCTATTGTCGGTTTTTATCGCCGGCCTAATGGTCGGCCGCACTCCCGAGTATCTCGGCAAGAAGATCGAATCGCGCGAAGTCAAGCTGTCGATGCTCTATGTGCTCATCTTTCCGCTGATCATTCTCTATTTCTCCGGTTGGTCGGCGGTCGCGCCGTACGCCCTCTCTTCTTTAAATAACGCTGGTCCTCATGGCCTCAGCGAGATTTTATATCTCTACAGCAGTCAGGCGGGAAATAATGGCTCGGCCTTTGCCGGCATCAACGGCAACACGCTCTGGTTTAATGTGACCGGGGCGCTGACCATGCTGATCGGCCGGTTCATGATGATCATCCCTCCGATGGCGATCGCCGGTTCTCTCGTGGGCAAAAAAGCTGTGCCGGAAAGCTTGGGCACATTCCCGACCGACGGGACTCTATTTGTCGTGCTGCTAGTCGGTGTGGTGATCATCGTCGGAGCGTTGACCTTCTTCCCCGCACTTGCGCTTGGACCTATCGTCGAACATTTTGTGGCCCTGGCAGGAAAGGTTTACTAAAATGGCAGACACTCGATTAAAAGAACGTTCGCTTTTCGATCCCGAAATCGTCCGGCCCGCAGTTTGGGAGAGCTTTCGAAAGCTCGTGCCGCAGCACGTGATCAAGAACCCGGTCATGTTCGTGGTTGAGATCGGCAGCGTGCTTACTACTTTAATCTTTGTGCGTGATCTTTTCGCGCCGACGCAGGGATCTCAGCCGCTCTGGTTCACTTTCAACGTCAGTTTCTGGCTGTGGTTCACGGTGGTGTTCGCCAATTTCGCTGAGGCGGTCGCGGAGGGGCGCGGCAAGGCCCAGGCGGCCTTCTTGCGCCGGATGCGCCAAGAAACCACCGCCCGGCGGTTGACTAATGGGAAACGCGAGGAAAAGATTCCGGCCTCGTCGTTGCGCAAGGGCGATCTCGTCGTGGTTGAGGCCGGAGAGATTATTCCCGGTGACGGTGATGTAATCGAAGGCATTGCTTCGGTCGATGAATCGGCGATCACGGGTGAGTCCGCCCCGGTTATCCGCGAGAGCGGCGGCGATCGTTCGGCGGTGACCGGCGGCACGAAAGTGTTATCCGACCGCATCGTCGTGCGCATCACGGCGAGCCCGGGTGAATCCTTTCTCGATCGCATGATCGCTCTCGTCGAAGGCGCGACGCGCCAAAAAACGCCCAATGAAATCGCGCTCAATATCTTACTCGCTGGCCTGACGCTGGTTTTTCTTTTCGCCTGCGTGACCTTGGTGCCAATGGCGCTTTACTCCGGTATAGCCTCAGTATCTGTCACTGTGATCGTCGCTCTACTCGTTTGCTTGATTCCGACGACGATCGGCGGCCTGCTTTCCGCGATCGGCATCGCTGGTATCGATCGTTTACTTAGAAAAAACGTTCTCGCGATGAGCGGTCGTGCCGTGGAGGCAGCAGGCGACGTCGACACTTTGCTGCTAGATAAGACCGGGACGATTACCTTGGGTAACCGCATGGCGACCGAATTCATTCCGGTCGACGGTGCCAGCGCCGAGACGTTGGCGGATGCGGCGCAGCTTTCGAGCTTGGCAGACGAGACGCCGGAAGGACGATCGATTGTCGTGCTCGCTAAGGATAGGTACGGGCTACGCGGGAGAGACGTGACGGAGATCGGCGCCCGCTTTATTCCCTTCAGCGCTGAGACGCGGATGAGCGGTTGCGATCTTGATGGACGGAAGATCCGCAAAGGCGCCGTTGATGCGATTGCCGCCTACGTCCAGGAAATGGGTGGGACGGTGGGCTCTCAAGTCGAGGGCATTACGCATGGAATCTCCGACACCGGCGGCACGCCGCTGGTGGTCGCCGAAGGCAACAAGATCCTCGGTGTTATTCATCTTAAGGATGTCGTCAAAGGCGGCATCAGTGAACGCTTTGAGCGTTTCCGCGCGATGGGCATCCGCACGGTAATGATTACGGGCGACAATCCGCGCACTGCAGCGGCGATCGCGCGGGAAGCCGGGGTTGACGATTTCCTCGCGCAAGCAACGCCGGAAGCAAAAATGCGTCTCATCAAAGAGGAGCAGGCCAAGGGAAAACTGGTCGCGATGACCGGAGACGGGACCAACGACGCGCCGGCGCTGGCGCAAGCCGATGTCGGCGTGGCAATGAACACGGGGACCCAGGCGGCCAAGGAAGCCGGCAACATGGTCGATCTCGATTCCAACCCAACCAAGCTCTTGGAAGTGGTCGAGATCGGCAAGCAGATGCTCATGACACGTGGCGTCCTGACGACTTTTTCCATCGCCAACGACGTGGCGAAGTATTTCGCGATTATCCCGGCCATGTTTATGGGCGTTTATCCAGAGATCGCTCCGCTCAATATCATGCATCTGGCGTCGCCGCAAAGCGCGATTCTTTCGGCTGTAATCTTCAATGCGATCATCATCATCTTGCTTATCCCGCTAGCGCTGCGGGGCGTTCAATATCGTCCGATCGGCGCTGGACCGTTGCTGGCGCGTTCTCTGCTCATTTACGGCGTGGGCGGAGTCATCGCACCTTTTGTGGGTATCAAACTGATCGACCTGCTGCTGGAGGCGGTGGGACTTATCTAGGGGACAACCATGAAAACAATGACCATCGCTATACGAACGACAATTGTCACGATTGTGTTGACCGGACTTGTTTATCCCTACGTAATGACCGGACTGGCTCAAGTGCTTTTCCCGTGGAGAGCAAACGGTAGCTTGGTTACTGACGAGAAAGGTCAAGTCGTCGGCTCCGAGTTGATCGCACAGGGATTTGCCAATCCGGCCTATTTTCAGCCCAGGCCATCGGCTGCGGGAGAGAAGGGTTACGATCCGACTTCTTCGGGCGGGTCCAACCTCGGTACGACATCAAAAAAATTGCGGGATCGGGTAGCCGGAGATCTAAAGACGCTTAAAGAGCAGAACCCGGATGCATCAG
>WNFP01009382.1_pt1 | contig 11888 bp, 12 predicted proteins | sample 5400201 | NCBI WGS metagenome assembly WNFP01 (sample SAMN13153355, study PRJNA577476) | soil metagenome | isolation source: 115 cm saprolite under Madrone tree | place: USA:California | collected 2016-06-14
GCCATCACCACCGAGTCCAGGAGAAAGTCTTTTTCTGAGAGCGCGGAATGCAGCGGGCCCCGCTCGGCGAGTTGTCTGGGCGCCAGGAATGGTAGGTTGTATTCGTGGGCGATTTTGGCAAAGACCGCGAAAAGCTCCGGAGTGGCAATCAGCGTTCCCATGTGCGTGTCGAGGTGCGTCGGATGAATGCCCGCTGCGATCGCGTGTTCGATCTGTGAGCGGATTTCACGCTCCGCCTCTTCGGGCTTGATATTGCGGGTGGCCAGTGCTACCTCGGACCAAAGATAACCGGCAGGATCCTGCAGACTGGGTACTTTGTCTTTCGATTCCACCGGGCCCCAACGATAGATTTTCCACTCGCTCGTAAGAGTGAGGTGCAAACCCAGGTCGGCATCCGGATGATTCCTTGCGTATGTCCCGACCTCCGTCAGCCACGGGCACGGCACCATGATGCTCGCGGAGGTGACGGCGCCTTTGTCCAGCGCGTCGAAGCTTGCTGCGTTCACGGAGTGTGCCACGGCAAGATCGTCGGCGTGAACGATAAGAAGTTTCGCATCCCCGGGATAACCCAAGCGCTCCGCGACGGTCTTTGTTTGCGCTTCCAAGCCTATGGCCACCACGAACAAGAGTGCAATTGCGCCCATAAGTTTACGTCGGTGCATCACTGGCTCCGGTCAGTTAATGAATGTGAACAACGCAGCTTCATAGCGGGATGTTGCCGTGCTTTTTCTTCGGATTCGTATCACGCTTGTTTTCGAGGGCGCGGAGGGCGGTGATGATCCTGGCACGGGTGTCCGCGGGTTCGATGACGGCGTCAATGTAGCCGCGCTCGGCGGCCACGAATGGATTGGCGAAGCGATCCCGGAACTCGGCGATTTTTTCCTGGCGCAGGATTTCGCGCTGGGATTCGGGCGCCTTATCCAGTTCGCGTTTGTAGACACGGTGGCTTCGGCAAACGCAAAGAGCAGTTTTGCGCCGTGCTTGATGATGCCGCCAAACTCCTGCTGGGTCCCGGGGAGAAAGCCGGGGACATCTTCAAACGTGATCAGCGGAATGTTGAAGGCGTCGCAGAAACGCACGAAACGCGCGCCCTTCACGGACGCATTGATATCCAGAACGCCGGCAAGAAAGGCCGGCTGGTTGCCGACGATGCCGACAGGACGGCCATCGAGACGGGCAAAGCCCACTACAATATTTTTCGCGTAGTGTTCGTGCACTTCGAAGAAGTAGCCGTCGTCGACGATGGCATGAACGGCATCCTTCATGTCGTACGGCTTCTGCGGATCGGCGGGCACGAGGGTGTTGAGAGCTTCGTCGCGACGAGCCGGTAAGTCCGAGGTTGCGCGGCGCGGCGCGTCTTCGACATTGTTCGAGGGAAGAAAACCCATCAGCTCGCGGATCATCGCGAGGCAATCGGCATCGTCCCGCGAAACAAAATGAGCGACGCCGCTCTTCTCATTGTGCGTCATGGCGCCGCCAAGTTCCTGCTTGGAGACTTCCTCGTGGGTCACGGTCTTGATGACGTCCGGGCCGGTGACGAACATGTACGAGGTCTCGCGTGTCATGAAGATGAAATCGGTGATGGCCGGCGAATAGACCGCGCCGCCCGCGCACGGGCCCATGATGGCGCTGATTTGCGGAATGACTCCGCTGGCCAGCGTGTTGCGTAGAAAAATATCGGCGTAGCCGGCCAGCGATGCGACGCCCTCCTGGATGCGAGCCCCGCCGGAATCGTTCAGGCCGATGACAGGTGCGCCGGCGCGCATCGCGAGGTCCATGATCTTGCAGATTTTCTCCGCGTTGGTCTCAGAGAGCGAACCGCCGAAGACGGTGAAGTCCTGCGCGAATACGTAAACTAAGCGGCCATCGATGCGGCCGAAGCCGGTAACGAAACCGTCGCCGGCAGGACGTTGCTCCTGCATTCCGAAATCCACGCAGCGATGACGCACAAATTTGTCCAGTTCCTCGAAAGTTCCCTCATCCAGCAGCAGATGAATGCGCTCCCGCGCGGTCAGCTTGCCGGCTTTGTGTTCGCGCTCCCGGCGCTCCGGGCCGCCGCCCGCCTCGGCTTCCGCGGAAATGCGGTGCAGCTCTTCCATGCGGTCGCGATGCTTTGCCGCTGAAGACAGGATGGGTTTTGGCTCAGACAACGGAGTCTCCCGCGGGTGGCGGTTCTTTCATTGAGAAGATCCGCACAGCGAGATGAGTGGCCAGCCAGACGGTGCCTAGCAGCAGGACGACCCCGAGAAGCAACTCCGCACCCATCGCCGAGGCGCGCTGCAGGGTGGATTCGAGCGAAGTCACGTAATCCGTCGCTTCTACGAGAATGAACATGGCGCCAAGAGTCATCGCCACGATGAGAACGGTCGTCAAGATGGAAGCAACGGAGGCGATGATCATTTTCATGGGAACTGGTTAGGGCCGCGCTTGCGCGGCCAGAAGAAGGATAGCGCAATAGGCAGAAAAGCAGAACGTGCGAGGCGTGAAAGTACCGGCTGGCGCATAAGCCATCGCGAAAGGCCTGGCACAACCGCCTCGCAACTCAGCGCAAGCCGGACCAGTCATCGGCCACGATAATGGAATCGCTGGGATTGGCGGTGTCGTATTTGACGCTGGCGGGCTGGCCGGCAACGAGGCGTTCGAACCGGATTTGCCCTTCAAGACCGGTGATGTCCTGCGCCGTCTGATAGGTCACGCCGGAAATCGAATAACTGTACGAGACGAGGTGGCGTGGCCCACCAGCGTCGAGCGGGCGTGCGCTTCCGCCGAAGAAACGCCTGCGTGCTCCCTTCGCTTCCGGCGGGCGCTCGACAAGCTCGACCACCTGACCTTCGGCAATTCGGCCGATTTGATTCAAATGCAGGCGGCGTTTGCGTTCCGCGTCTTCCGGATTCACGGCGGGGCGGAAAAATGCGTAAGCAATCATGGCCAGGCCGGCGATCGCGGCGCCACCCATGGTCAGCACAAGTTTCCAGTCAGCGAGCAAAGCTTTCAAGGAACAGACTCCGTAGTGCCAAATGTGTGGGCTCTGAGTTCGTGCACGGAAAGCTACGCGCCCGCGCCGGAGCAAGAGAACCTCTTCGCCCCACGCGAGCCCCCACTGCTGCATATCTTACCTAAACCGCGCGGCATCCGTGTATCTACGCTTGCGGAGCGCGCACCGGATTGCGCAACACGCCAACACCACCGACGCTGACCTCGACTACGTCGCCAGCCACGAGCGGACCGACCCCAGCGGGTGTGCCCGTGGCAATAACGTCCCCGGGATTCAGCGTCATCATCCGGGAGATCCAGCGGACGAGAAATGCAGGAGTATAGATCATCAGGGATGTGCTACTGGACTGCCGGAGTGATCCATTGACGCGCGTCTCGACCAGGACGCTGGAGGGATCAAGATCGGTTTCGATGTGCGGGCCCACCGGACAAAACGTATCGAAACCCTTGCCTCGAGTGAACTGAACGTCGCTCTTCTGCAGGTCGCGCGCCGTGACGTCGTTGAGACACGTATACCCCATCACAAAAGAGAGGGCATCGTCGGCCTCGAGCAGATTCGAACATCTGCGGCCGATGACGATTGCCAGTTCGCCCTCGTGCTCCACACGATTCGAATACTTCGTCAGAACGATCGCCTCTTGAGGGCCAATGATGGCAGAAGGCGGCTTGAGAAAGATCAGCGGCTCCTTCGGCAATTCGTTGCCGAGCTCGGCGGCATGGGCCGCGTAATTCCGGCCGACGCAAACAATTTTTGACGGCGCCACCGGAGCAAGCAGCCGGGCCTCGGCGAGATGCACGGAACGTGAGCCGCGCGTCCATCGTCCCCAGGGGAGGCCGGAGATTTCCAGAATGCTGTCGCCTTCGATGAGACCATGGCGCGTTGTTTCCGTCGCCGAAGCAGAACCATCACGCATCGCAAAGCGGCAGATTTTCATCGTTAATCAACTCGTATGATGGTTGGAATGAGAAGCATCTGCTTCGCGAACTCGCCAAATGGCCGCGCCAATCCACGACAGCGTCGCGACAATTAGGTAGACGACAGCCCCATACATGAAAACCTGAATCGCCCCATTCCAATCGCCGAGTTTCCGGAAAATCATGCAGAGTACACGGTAATACGCACTGAAAATCAGCCACGCGACCAGGCCGGAAGCCAGCAAATGCCCGGGCATACGCAAGAATCGAAGGATGGGGATCAGCGCGAACAGGCACAGAACGACGGCAGCCGCTATATTGCGTTCCAACGCGAGCCGGTCGAGGAACGGAACGCGATTCGCCAGAAACAGCCAGCCGGTGAATACCAGGCTCAATCCGACCGCGGTGTAGATGCCCATTCGAATCGCCGCGTTGCGGAAAACGTGGAACCAGCGATAACCCGGTAAATGTGCGCGAACTTGCATTCGAGGCTGGGCTCCCAAGACGCAAAAGTTGTTTAACCCGGAGCTACGGCGATAGTTGCGTGACGTCAATCGCGACTGGGGTGCTGGGCGCGCTTTCATTTCCTGCCCGGTCGACCGCAGTCACCGTGTACCAGTAACGATGGCCCCGCTCTACAGACGTATCACGATCCGCGGGCGCGAGCAACAAATCACCGGTAAGAAGCTGACCCCTTAGGTTCTCCTGCTCACTCTTATAGACGCGATACCCGGCCAAATCCGTTTCAAGATTGATGGACCAGGAGAGCTCGGCCACAAAAGTCTCCGGAGTCGCGCCGGGCAGCAAGGCGGCAACCAGCCCTTGCGGAGCCGCTGGCGGGAAAGTGTCGCGGGTAGCGACCGTCACCCCCTGCGAATCAGAGGACTCCAGTTCCTTGCCTTCAACTTCGATGACGCTGCGGACCGTGTAAATATACGTCCTGTCGAAATTAAACGAAGTATCGAAGTAACTGTTGGTTTCCGATGTGTCGAGCGGTGTAGATGGCGTTTCCCTTTTACCTTGCGAAGGAACTTGCGCGGACGAGGAGACGGCGGATGGATTAACCTCCGCACGGTAGATCCGGTATCCCGTGAGCGCGGAAAGCGGGTCACCCGCGGAGGTGCGCGCCGGGGCTGGCCAGCTGAGTTCGATGGCGGACTCGGTAAGGCGAGCCTCGACGCAAGCAATTCGCTCCGGCACGGAAAAGAGGCGCACGGAAACGACGTTCGAATCCGCCGAGGTACGTTTCTGCGACGCACGCGTTCGCACCAGGTAGGACACCGCAGCTCCGGGATGCGCTTTGGTCTCTTCGGGTGCGATCGGATCGGTAAACTGTACGTGATCCCCGAAACGATAGTTATCTATCAGCGCGCCGGGGATCGTATCCACAACTCGGAACGATCTCGAATCCGGCGAGCCATCCGGCTTCAGAGTTCCACGAAGAATTTCGACCGCGGGGGACGAAGCGAGCCTTTCTCCTGAAATGGATTTCGATGGCAACGTAAAAGACAGTTGCACACCGTCGCCGCCCTGGCGCGCGCTCAAATCCACAATGGCCGCCGGAACCGGCGGAGAAGGTGGCCTGGGGTCTCCTGGAGCGCCGCAGCCCGTGAAAAAATAGAAAATGGAAAATAGAAAATGCAAAATGGTCGGGCCTTGAGCAGGATGTCTGGCCTTCTCCGCTGGCGCCCCTTTTCTATTTTCCATTTTCCAGTTTCAAGACCTACAGAATGTAGCGGCTCAGGTCCTGGTTCTTGACGATGTCCGCGAGCTGCTTGGTGACGTACGCGGCGTCCACTTTTACATTCTTTTTCTTGAGGTCCGGCGCCTCGAACGAAATTTCGTCGAGAACTTTTTCGAGAATGGTGTGCAGGCGCCGCGCGCCGATATTTTCCGTCTGCTCGTTTACGCTCGTTGCGAATCGCGCCACCGCCGCGACGGCATCTTCGGTAATGTTCAGCTTTACGCCTTCGGTTTCCAGGAGCGCGACGTATTGCTTGATCAACGCGTTCTTCGGCTCGGTAAGAATTCGAATGAAATCTTCTTCCTTTAGCGATTGCAGCTCGACGCGAATGGGCAAGCGCCCTTGCAGTTCTGGAATCAAGTCGGAGGGCTTCGTCACGTGGAACGCGCCCGCCGCGATGAACAGAATATGGTCGGTTCGAATCATCCCGTAGCGCGTGTTCACGGTCGTGCCTTCGATAATCGGCAGAATGTCTCGCTGCACGCCTTCCCGCGATACATCGGGCCCGTGGCCGGATTCGCGGCCGGCAACCTTGTCGATTTCATCGATAAAAATAATTCCCATCTGCTCGGCCCGCTCCACGGCCACCCGCGTGACCTGATCCATGTCGAGCAGTTTGTTTTCCTCCTCCTGAATCAAATATTCAAACGCGTCAGCCACGCTCATCTTCCGCTTCTTCTTCTGCTGGCCGAACATGCCGGAGAGCATGTCCTTGATATTGACGTCCATCTCCTCGACGCCCTGGTTGGAAATGATTTCGAACGAGGGCATCGCGCGTTCGCGGACTTCGATATCCACCATGCGCTGATCCAGCTTGCCTTCGCGCAGCTGCGCGCGAAGTTTCTCCCGCGTGCGCTGGTTCTGCTCGCGCTGCGCCGCGGCTTCGGCTTCCGGAGTTCCGGGCACGGGGGGCGGCGGCGGGGGAAGCAGGAGATCGAGCACGCGTTCTTCCGCAGCTTCTTCGGCGCGATCCGCCACTTCATCAAGCTTTTCCTCGCGGATCATGTCAATGGACGTCTCGACGAGATCGCGGACCATCGATTCCACATCGCGCCCCACATACCCGACTTCCGTATATTTTGAAGCTTCCACTTTGACAAACGGGCAGCCCGCAAGCCGCGCCAGACGCCGCGCAATCTCCGTCTTTCCAACGCCGGTAGGGCCGATCATGAGAATGTTTTTCGGCAAAACATCTTCGGCGATTTCCGGCGGAAGCTTCTGGCGGCGCACGCGATTTCGCAGTGCCACGGCCACGGCGCGTTTCGCGGCGCCCTGGCCAACGATATACTTATCGAGTTCCAGAACGATCTCGCGCGGCGTCATGTCGTCAAGAGCGGGAAGGAGCTCCTCACCCTCGACGGGCGGCGCACCATTGCCTCCGGGCGCGAAGGTCAATTCTTTTTCAGACTTGATGGGCATGAGTTGCTCAATTCCTTTACTGCGCGAAAACAGTTTGCCATGTTTTTACGTCTGACCCTTAGAGCTCTTCCACTGTAAAGTTTTCGTTCGTAAATATGCAAATCTCGCTGGCAATGCGCATGGCTTCCATCGCCAGTTCCTTGGCGCTCAGCTTGGAGTGCTTCAGAAGCGCGCGCGCCGCCGCCAGCGCGTAAGTACCGCCGGAACCAATGGCCACTAGTCCATCATCCGGCTCGATGACATCGCCGTTGCCGGAAAGAATAAACGTTCCTTTGCTGTCGGCAACGATGAGCAGGGCCTCCAGATGACGCAACGCTCGATCCTTGCGCCATTCCTTCGCCAATTCAACGGCTGCTTTCTGCAGATTGCCGGAAAACTCCTGGAGTTTTCCTTCGAAGCGTTCAAACAGCGTAATTGCGTCAGCGGTCGAACCGGCGAAGCCGGCGACAACTTTGTCATTGAACAGGCGCCGCGTCTTGCGCGCGGTGTGCTTCATCACATGATCGCCCATGGTCACCTGGCCATCGGCGATGAGTACAACCTTATTTTCCCGGCGCACGCACAGCACCGTAGTCCCGTGCATCTGCGCGCTTCCCTGGCTATTCCGCATCCGGTCATTATACCGCCTGCCGTCTACGAGCGCCAAAATTGCGGGGGCTTCCCGCGCTCCGGTCGCTGAAAGCAGGACTCACTTGAGGCCGCGGTGAACTGCTCCTCTGGAAAATTCTTCTGTCGCGACATCTCTTACTGGGAGATTTCGTGGAAGGCGAGAATCTTGTAGGTGGCGGCCGGCATGGCTGCCTGGACCCAGCAACTGTTGTACCAGAAACCGTGATTGTAATCATCGGAGTCTGAAATATCAAAAGTTACATTGTGTAACGTGCTTTGTAAGCTGTAATTGGCGTGACGCGTTCTCGCAATCAGAACGGCGCCATCGATCTCAGCGAATCCGGTGGAAGAAAGGAACATGTTCCCTTGTCCGATTACAAGGATCACGCCATGCCACGCCACATTTCCACCTATCGTGAGATTGCCCGTCACGACGAGGAGGCCGTAACCGTCCAAATTGCCTGAGAGAGTCAGATCGCCATCACCGGGATTAGGGCCTGTCACGACTGTGGTCACCATCTGGGTTGGGCTGCCATACTCGGGCAACGAGGTGAGGGGTCCATTGAGGACGTGATCGGCTACACCGGACGCACTCAGGGCTTGAACGAGTCCCGGGGGTGAAACGTTGTCAAGCGAACTCACTGTTTGAAACACGGAGCTAAGAGCGCTACTGATGTCGTCAACGCCGGGGTTGGTGGGATGAGGAGAGCTGCTGACGTAATGGTCAAAGTGATAGAGGTTGGGAGAAGTCGAATACGGCGGAATTCCGTTGGTAGGGGCCCTCCGCCGACGCGGGCGGGCAGTTCCCGCCGTGCTGCTGGTCTATACCACTCATCCAAAAATTCGAACTCTTGGAAGAGCCGAAGGTCCCAATCGGACCGTCCAGGGTGAGTGCCGCCGGAAAATTCAGGTTCAGGTTGCTGCGGGTAACCAGGTATTGAAGGAGTTTTTGGCTGCCATTGGGTAATACCGCGTACGAGGTAATCTCAAATACTTGGGGACCAACCGTGGAGTTATTGCTGAAGTGCGCTCCGTCGTAGTAGAGCGGAGTGGTTGAGTTCGCGCCGCCGACAGAGTCAACATCGACATTGAGAGATTTCTCCGAAACGGCATTGATGCGCACCCACTTGTAGGGGGGACCCGGGACGCTCAAAGAGTCCAGCGGGCTGATGTTCCAAACCGAATTCGTGGTTGTGACGGTTGCGCCTGCAAGCGCCCCTGGACCGAACTCCGTGTCGTACTGCGTGTCCGGATAGGTCGAACTGGGATCCGACGGCGCAATGGTCTCGCTCCCCACAGGATTGATGACGTAGGCGACCGAACCAATGGGCAGAGGTGCTCCGGGTGCAGGCAGAAAGCTTCCCGCGGTGTTCTTAAAAGAACTTGGACTCTTTGGCAGAAGCCGTCCGCGCGCTTCCTCGAGGCCGGAAAGCGCTGCGTAATAAACTCCGGTCGAGGAACGATAGTTGCCCGCAAGTGCTGATTCCGTGCCGGAGGAAACGATCAAGGCAATCGCCACCACGCTGAGCAAGAGCAATATGAAAATCGAAATGAGCAGGGCGATCCCTGCTTCCGGCCGTTGGGTTTTAATGGTGTTTCGCACTTTCATTTCAATCCATTGGGCCTCTACTGATTGGGATTAATTCGGCGGCCGCGCCCAACAAGTTGCACAAGTCGAGGCTGGCCGGTGGTGGCGTCCGGCAAAGGGGCGGAAACGATGAGGGTCACCGTGACATCCCTGATGTTCGCCGGTATGTTATCGGGACCCGCCGCGGGACAGGAGGGTGGCTGCGCCTGAGGAGCAGTCGGTGTGTCGCATGTGTAGGAAAAGACCGGCACGGGAATGCCTCCCGGGAACATGTTCGGATAAATTGCCTGATATTGTGCGATCTGGGCGGAAGAAGAGTTATTCACAACATTCTGGACCAGGGGCGCCAGGTTGAGTGCTGTATCCGCGGCAGGATCATGGCCAGGCAGCCTGGGCGCCATTCCCCGCATGAGCGTCGGAACCGCCACGAGAGGTGGGACTTGTAACTGGTACCGAATCCATTGAACTTGCGTCGGGCTATCCTGCGGATTGGGATTGGTCTCGATGATGATGTCAAAATCAGCGGGCGTTATGCAAGTGACGCCGATGGCGCACGTACTTGGGATCGTATAGTTGGGGCTCCAGGCAAAAGGAGTGCTCGCAAAGTGTGCGACGGAACCATCGCTGAAACTTGGCGGCGGATATCCGGCGTCGTTCACGTCGCGCACGATCTGGTCCAGCGCGAGCCTGGCTTCTTGGAAAGAGGTCAGTACATCGGTTTCCGTCCTTGCCCGTTGTTGCGAAGAACCTAACAGGGAGAACGCCGCGCCACACACGATCAGAAAAATTCCGAGAGCAGTCAGTAACTCGATGAGCGTAAAGCCCGCCTGCTGCCGCTTACCCCGGCGCCGCTTCATTTCTGCACCATGGTATCCAGGGTGATGGGCTGAAAATAGCCGTTCCCACCCGATTGCCGCACTCCGAGGATAAAACGCTTGCTGTAGACGGTAGTGCCATTGCCAGTGAGTATTACCGCCCAACGAACATCGTAAGCGACGCCGCTGGGATCGGCGGGGTCCTGATAGGTAAAACTGTAGTTGGCGACCGGCGCTGCCCCGAAATTGATAATGGCTTGATTGTTGATAACAACGACGGAAGAACTATTCGGCTGGATTATATTGGGAGTGGCTGGATCGCCGAGCGAGCACGTATTTCCAAGCGCATCAGTAAAGGGAGCCGGCAAGGAGATCGGTTGGTCCAAGAACTGATCCAGTTCGCGCTGCGCAAAAACCAGTGCCGCGGAATCGTTACGATTTCGGTAGTTCATGAGAATAGAAGCCGGCACAAGCTGCGCAACTGCCACAAGGCCTACGAGCAAAATGATGGTGGCGAGCATCATCTCAAGGATGCTGAAGCCCCTTTCCCTGCCGCGGCGTTTTGTGTGTGCCGATCGCATTGCTGTTTCTCTGCTACCGTTCTCTCAACTAGCCAATCCGTAGCCAGGTGCCTCCGGAAGGGGGGGCGGTCCAAAGCTGCACGGCACCCGAGGGCAACAAGAGCACTGCTCTGTACCCATACTCGGGACTGGCCACGCCTCCGAGATAGAAGACTAGGACGCTGGAGGCAATCGCTCCCCCCACTCGGACCGCTCCGCGGGCGTCATATGTAACAGTACCGTTGCTACCCGACATGATTGTGAAAGTGGAGGGGCCTAGCACGGCCGCGAATGCGCCTGTCCCCGGCAACCCGCTGGCCGGCAGCAGAGTCGCAAACCCAGTGATGAGTATCTGCTTTTCGGTGGCATCCTCAACAGTATCGCCATCGGAATCGGTCCACACATTCCAATCGGCACCCGCCTGTTGGAGTCGGAGCGTCACCGGCGTATTTCGCCGGACGGCCTCAAAACGTGTGAATTTCAGCAGGTCGGACAGGCGGGTGGTCGCATCATTAAGCTGATAGGTGCGAAACGAGCGCATGAGCGAAGGGATAGCGATGCCGGTCAAAATCAGCATCACGGTCAGCGAGACCGCTAATTCCACCATGCTGAAACCACGGCTACTGTTCCGCTTAGTTTCAGAAAATGTTGCACTCCGTCCCAAGGTTGCTTCCTCGTTCGGATGCATGACCGGCATCCCGGTCTATGCGGGAGGTCCGAACCCCTATTCGGTGCAATTGCAGGGCCGGGGACGGCTCCTTGCAAGCGCCGCTAAACATAGCACTTTCATAGAGTAAAACGCGCAAAGTGCTATATCCCATTATAAAGGGTACCGACGGGAAAGAATTGTAACAAATCGAAACAATTCCTGGCTCTATCAAATAGACCAATTTAGTAACACTCTGGTAATTCGGGGCGAGTGGATAGGTTTTCCCTTCCAATGCGAGGTGCTCGCCTTGCAGCAACGGCACTCGATCCTCAAGAAACTTTCTTGCGCGCTCGTAGTAAATACACTTTCCCGCTGCGGAGAGATCGCCAGCCAGCTCGAAGCTGCGCGCATCCTGAAAAATATGGAGACCTGCCACATCTCTGTCCCTAGAGTTAAGGGCCAACGCCTTTTCGGTATATGAAACAGCCTTTCCCACCCACTGTTCTCGCAGCTCAGAATCCTTCTGCGCACGGACTAGGTATATGGTTGCTATCCCCTCATAAATGACCTCATCACTAGGCTGAGTTTGGAGCGA
>WNFP01003974.1_pt1 | contig 11887 bp, 12 predicted proteins | sample 5400201 | NCBI WGS metagenome assembly WNFP01 (sample SAMN13153355, study PRJNA577476) | soil metagenome | isolation source: 115 cm saprolite under Madrone tree | place: USA:California | collected 2016-06-14
TGACAGAAATGACGAAGCACGAATGACGAATGACGAATTAATGACGAAGGTCAAATGACGGCAAGATAACAAGAATCGAGATGTGATTTAGATCTTTGTCATTGGTGCATTCCTTCGTCATTCGACATTCGGATTTCGTCATTTTTCTTTACTTTGGTTCCAGCGCGACGAAACCGCTGCGGCCCTGGCTCCAGACGCGGATCAGAATCTTTTCATTAGGCTTCAGTTTCTTGCTGATGGCAACCAGGTCTTTCGCGTTTTTGACAGGTTGCTTGTTCACTTCCTGGATCACGTCGCCTTCGCGCAGGCCAGCTTTTGCGGCGGGCGATTCGGGATCAATTTCTGCAATCACGGCTCCTTTGACGTCCTTTGAAAGATTAAGCGCATTACGAATCTCATCAGTGATATCCGCAACAGCGACGCCGCCGAACACGGTGGCCTTTTCAGGTTGAGCGCTTTCTTCAGGCGACGCTTCGGCGCCCTCCTCGGCTACACCCGGAGGCATTTCACCAAGCTCGACATGGAACGTCTTTGTCTCGCCTTCGCGATTGGCCTCGATCTGCACTTTTGTCCCGGGCGCCATTGAGCCAATCATCAAACGCAGTTCGCGTGCCTCGCTGATTTTCTTTCCGTTAGCGGCTGTAATCACATCACCGGTTTTTATGCCGGCCTTTTCCGCTGGGCTTTTAGGCGTGACCTCGCCCACGAGCGCCCCGGTAAGTTGCCCTTTGAGCTTCATCGCTTCCGCTAGTTCGGGCGTGAGCGTTTGCACCAACGCGCCGATGTAGCCGCGCACCACGCGGCCTTTTTCGCGCAGGCTCTGCATCACGTCGCGCGCGAGATTCGCGGGAATCGCAAAGCCAACGCCCTGGTTTCCACCGCTTCGGCTGAAAATCGCTGTGTTGATGCCTAGCAATCGGCCGTCGGTATCGACCAGCGCACCGCCGGAGTTACCCATGTTAATAGCTGCGTCCGTCTGGATGAAATTTTCATAATCAACGATGCCCACGCCTCCGCGACCCACGGCGCTGATGATACCCATCGTAACCGTTTGCCGCAGACCAAACGGGTTTCCGACCGCGAGCACAATGTCGCCGGCGCGCGCTTTCTCGCTATCTGCAAACATGATCGCCGGTAGATTTTTCTCATCGATTTTCAACAATGCCACGTCTGTGCCCGGATCGGTTCCTATTTTCTTAGCCTTATATTTTCGGAGCTCTATGCCCAGGCCTACCATGATTTCTTCCGCGCCAGAAACGACATGGTTGGCAGTGAGAATGTACCCATCCGGACTGACAATCACGCCCGAGCCGAGGCCTTGCAGAGTTTGTTTGCCCTGGCGTTGGGGAAGTTGCCCTCCGAAGAACTGGCGCAATGTGTCGTCGCCAAATGGAAACGCTGTCTGTCCGCGCGACACCGTCTGCGTAGTAAACACTGTTACAACGCTCGGCGCGACCTTCTCGACAATCGGCGCAAACGTCGTGACAAGTCCCTGCTGCAAGGGGGTGGGTCCTTGCGCTGCGGCTGAAAATGCGCCTGCGTGTCCGCACACAATCGCCCCAACCAATAACGGCACGCACGACCGGAGAATTTCTCTTTGCATAAAGCCTCTCTCTTTCAAAAGAGAATCGCGTGCACAACCGCACCCGGCCCTTTTCACTAATCAAATGCGCGCTCCAGGTGGAACCCATTGCCGCCTGGCTCGCCAAGCGGTCGTACGGAGAATCAGTCCCTGCTCGCCAACGGCAACTCCTTCGTTAGGATCAAAAAGATAAACACCGTGCAAGGTTGTGGTCGTTCCAGATGCGAGTGAGGCCCATGTCGCTCCGAGATCGGTGGTCTTCAAAATCGTGCCTGCTTCTCCCACGATGAAACCCGTTCCTGAACCAAGAAGATACGAGCCGTTCAAGTTGTTCGTTGTCCCTGAGCTAACTGGAAACCACTGCCCGAATGCGCTTAAGCTTGCGTAGAAGACAAGTAACAACGTGAGATGAAGCCTTTTATGCCACAACATAGTTACCCCCCGTTTGTCGCAAACCTTCTCATAATGTCATTCTGAGCGAAGCGAAGAATCTCGGATCAAATTTAGACCGATCCACCAACGGAAACACAGAGATGTTTCGCCTTCGCTCAACATGACAGCGCCATTGGTCTTTTAGTGATTGAGTTCCTCATTCGAAGGAACAAAGCGGTTATTTTTTGTGGTGGCTGATTTCTTCCAGTAATTCAATCTGGATCTGCTGAATCTCGAACAGCCGGTTGTATTGACGGCGCAACAGGTGATCGATTTTTTCGTGCAAGTGCCGAATCTCGAGCTCGGCTTTGAGGTTGATTTTGTAGTCGTTCTCCGAGCGCAAACGATCGCGCAGCTCGGCGCGATTTTGACTCATCATGATGATTGGCGCCTGCATCGCGGCGAGACATGAGAGGATCAGATTCAGTAGAATGAACGGATAGGGGTCGAACCCGCGATTGAGGAGCAGAGCGGCGTTCAAAACGATCCAAAGCACAAGGACGACGCCGAAGAGGATGATAAATCTCCAGCTGCCGCCAAACGAGGCTATCTGATCGGACAACCTTTCGCCGAAAGTGAGCTTCCTCTCGAATTGCTCCTCAATGTTGCTCGCGAGGATTTCATGTTGGTGCAAACTCTCGATCACTTCATTGTCGAGCACGGAAAGCTCACCAATCTCGTCTTGCAAAACTTCCTTGATGTAATCCTTGCGGAATTCCCCCAGGTCATCGAGGCAGATGAACCCTTTGCTGTCCAAATCGGGCAATTTCTTCTTAATGAATTCGAAAAGCGACGGCCGAATCAATTCCGCGATCATTCCGCTGTTCGGCGGCTTCGTTTTTTTGCAAACCTCACAGATTACTGGTGTGGTTACGGTTTTGCTCATTGAGATTTCGTCGCTGAATTAAACTGCTTCCGAGGGCCTTGTCGATTCGATCTTGAATCGACGATTGCAAGTAGCGAACTAAAAGCTCGCCTCTCCCTTTGCCAAAGGGAGAGGACTAAGGTGAGGGTTTGGACGAGCACCGCTCCTGCAGCGCAAGCCAGATCGCTCGCAAGACGCTGTCGAGCTCTCGGCGAAGCTGATGATTCCAAAACCGCAGCACAATGATCCCCTCACGAGCCAGAAATTCCGACCGCGTTCGATCGCGAATTTGTCCGACACGATAGTTATGCCCGCCACCGTCCAACTCGATTGCGAGCTTTGCGGTCGGACAATAGAAATCCAGAATGTAACAGTCTAATGGATGCTGACAGCGAAATTTGTAGCCTGCAAAATTTCGGTTCCGTAGATGACGCCAGAGAATTCGCTCAGTGTCGGTTGCCTTCTTTCGCAACAGACGAGCGCGATTCACAAGAAATTATCTTACTTACCAGCACAGTTTGCGAAAGGGAGTCAACCGACCCCTCACCTCAGTTCTCTCCCCGCAAGCGGGGCGAGGCGGGAGAAACGTGCCGAGCTTGTCGATTCCATCTTGAATCAACGATGGCAGCACCGGAACCAACAGCTCGCTTCTCCCCTTGGCAAAGGAGAGGATGAAGGTGAGAGATTGGACGAGCACGATTCTCAATCCTAAGCTCCTGCGATGGAAGAATCGGAAGTACCTCTCGAGCATTTGCATGAGCAGGTCCATCTCAGCGCGGAACACAGCGGCGAAACGTGGATTTCGTGGGTGGCGTTGAGCACCGCGATTCTCGCCGTCCTCGCCGCGATCGCAGGACTGCTCTCCGGGCGACATGTGAACGAGGCAATGATGAGCCAAATCGAAGCGTCCGATCAATGGAATTATTACCAGGCGAAAGGCATCAAGGCTGCCGTGCTCGATGCAAAAATGTCGCTCTCCGGCGCGCCTAACGAATCGGACCAATCAAAGCGCGATCGCTACGAGAAAGAGCAGGAAGAAATAAAATCGGAAGCCGAACGCAAGGAAGCCGCGGCGAAATCAAACTTCCATAAACACGAAGTGTTCGCAGGCGGCGTGACCATGTTCCAAATCGCGATTGCCATTGCTGCAATCTCCGCGCTTACAAGGAGGCGGCCATTCTGGATCGTAAGCCTGCTCTTCGGCGCAGCCGGCGGCGCCTTTCTCGTCCTCGCCGCGATTGCTCGCTAATCTGCGGGCCACTGTTGATTGATGGGCTCCATCTGACAGCGCGGGTTGCTTATCTGGGACAAGTCGAAAGCGGCTTTGCCAATCTTGCCTCGCCTGTTACTCTTCCTACCCTAAAACGTGTCGAGCAAGACAGAGGATCTGGCCAAGGGCCGCTTCAACACGACGCATTGGTCGATTGTTCTCGCCTGCGGCGGTGAAGACGATGCCCAAGCGCGCGAGGCGTTGGCCAAGCTTTTCCAAACATATTGGTATCCTCTTTATGCATACACGCGCCGCCGCGGTTACGGAGAACAGGACGCGGAAGATCTGGTCCAGGCGTTCTGCCTCCATTTGCAGGAGAAACATGCGCTGGCCAAGGCCGATCCGCAGCGCGGAAAGTTCCGCACTTTTCTGCTCAGCTCGCTGCAAAATTTTCTGGCGAACGAAAAAGCCCGTGCCCAGGCGCAAAAGCGTGGCGGCGGTTGCGAGATGATCTTTCTCGACGCCGAAGACGCGCGCTCGCGCTACCGCCTTGAACCGGCCCACAAGCTCACGCCCGAGGCGATCTTCGAGACGCGCTGGGCGCATGCAGTTCTCGAAGAAACTCTCTCCGGCTTGCGCGCCGATTTCGTGGCGAGGGGCAAAGAGCGCCTGTTCGATGGGCTTGTGTCATTTCTGACTGCCGATGATCCTGGGGATTCATATCAACAGGCCGCGACGCGACTCCGACTGCCCTTGAGCGCAATAAAAACTACCGTGCACCGGCTTTGACAGGATCATAGGACGAAACTGCGGGAAGAAATCGGCCGAACTGTTTCGAGGCCTGACGAGATCGACGAAGAACTGCACTATCTCCGCAAGGTACTCGCCGGTACTGGCGCCTAACGTTTGAGTATGCGCTGTGCTCATTGTGACGCCGAATTGACAGTTGGAACAGTCGCCGACCTTTGTCCGGTTTGTTTAATTGACACTGCGCTACCGGAGCAGGCGACGACGCCGGGAATGCTGGAAAGATTTCGCGCCGAAGCGGAGGCCATCGCCAGCCTCGATCATCCGCATATTCTTCCCATCTACGAAACCGGCGAGATAGACGCGACGCCTTTTTACAGTATGCGCCTCGCGAGCGGCGGCACTTTGCGGGAATGCGTTGCCGATTTTCGCGCGCAGCCACGCCGGGCTGCGAAGTTGATAGCAACCGTGGCCCGCGCGGTTCATCACGCCCACCAGCGTGGCATCGTCCATCGCGATCTGAAACCCGGAAATATTCTGCTCGATGGCGCCGAACGGACACCCTTCGTCTCTGACTTTGGCCTGGCAAAATGGCTGGGCCGCAACAACCGTCTGACACTTGCGACGAGTGCGCTGGGCACTCCGCATTACATCGCTCCGGAACAAGCTGCCGGAGAGTCGAAAAAGCTCACGCCGGCCGCGGACGTTTATAGTCTCGGCGCGATTCTTTATGAACTACTCGCGGGACGTCCGCCGTTCGTTGCAAATACGCCTTTGGAAACCTTGCGCCTCGCCGCGGACACACCGCCTCCCGCTCCCCGAAATTTCGAAGCAACGATCCCGCGCGATCTCGAACTAATCTGTTTGAAATGCCTCGCCAAAGAAGCTTCCGCACGTTACCGCTCGGCCGCGGCGCTGGCCGAAGATCTCGAGCGCTGGCTGGACGACCGCACCATTTTGGCACGGCCGGCCACGGCGGTGGAACACGCGTGGCGCTGGACAAAACGAAATCCAATTGTCGCTGCACTTTCCGGCACCCTGCTCATTGTGCTGCTCTCTTTTCTAATCGCCGTGTTCACCTACCAGCGCCGAGAGCTCGCTTCAGCAGCAAATATCGGCCCACCAGCAAAAAGTATTGCGGTTCTTCCGTTCGAGAATCTCAGTTACGACCCGGATAGCGCGTACTTTGCGCAAGGCGTGCAAGACGAGATTCTGACGCGCTTATCGAAAATCGCCGATCTGAAGGTCATCTCGCGCACATCCACGGAGCGCTACAAAAGCGTGCCGGAAAACCTGCCCGACATCGCCAGACAACTTGGCGTCGCCCACATCCTGGAAGGAAGCGTGCAGAAGAGCGGCGACTCCGTGCGCGTGAACGTGCAGCTAATCAAAGCGGCCAATGATTCTCATCTTTGGGCCGATACCTTTGACCGAAAACTAACCGATATCTTTTCGGTCGAGAGCGAAGTGGCCAAAGCCATTGCCGATCAGTTGCGGGTGAAACTCACCGGTCAGGAAGAGCAAGTCATCGCCGCCAAACCGACAGAGAATCCCGAGGCCGACGATGCTTACCTGCGTGGCCTGGCTTATACAGTGAAAACTGGCGACACACAGGCCAACTCTCTTGGCGCACAGAGATATCTAAGAGAAGCGGTGAGGTTGGACCCGAAGTTCGCGCTTGGTTGGGCGTTGTTGTCAGACATTGATGCCAGGGGCTACGTCACGCAGGCTCTTCAACCAACGCTCGCCCTCCGTGAAGAGGCACGGCAGGCCGCCGAAATCGCGCTCACTCTTCAGCCCAATCTCGGCGAGGCCTTATTGGCCAAGGGAATGTATCACTACGGCTGCTTAAAGGATTATGACACGGCGGTGCGCTATTTTCTACGCTGTATACGCAAAGAATTAAATACGCAACAAATGCTAAAGACCAAACAACATGAGCAGTTGTTCTGACAATGCTGACCAAGTGCTAAAAGATGTGGATCTTTTGTCTGTCGAGTGAAGTTCAGGAACAACAGAAAGCAATCGATGCCCTTAGAGTGGAACTAAAAGAGCAAAGGCTCCTCATCCAAAAGGTGAACGATAAGGTGGACCTGAACAGACCTGCGGCGCAAACAGTCGCAGATAATCCGTAAAGTTGGGGAACGAACCACGGATAACACGGATTGCTCAGTGCAGGTCTAGGAGCGACAGGCGCCCGATTATCCTGCGCGCGCGAGTGTCCGGACACTTAACACTTCATCTTCCCGCAGAGCCTCGAGTGCGCTGACAGGCACGGTGGTGACGGCGATCGTCTCGCCAACAGCATTAAACACTTCGATCGAGTAACCCTCTTCGCCGTCGGGCGCAACATGATGGTCGACGACTTTGACCAGATCGCCACGGCGCAACGCCAATTCCGGCATGTCCCGTGTCAACGCGACGTCGGTATAGAGTTCGAATCGCATGTCACCTCTTTCTATCCGGCACCAAAGTAATAAATTTGGTTACATCAGACAAGTGCTCCTTCATCCAGATCGAACGAATTCGAAGTGCAGTTCCGTTCGGGCCGGTAAGCAATGCTCGAATTTCATAGAGCTCACCGAACTTCGTTCGTTCAATCAGGATCGTTTCTTTTGAGAGCACTTGCTTTCGCAGGTCGTGCAGAAGCTGGTCTGGATTCGCCGTGGTGTAACCAACCTCGGCGAGAAATGCGGACTTGTCGCGGCGCGCTTGCCTGACGAGCAAATACTTGGTCAGCTTCTCAGGCGCGATCGCTGCGTTTGCCGGCAATTTCACACCGAGGATTCTCGCGAAGCTCGAGCGGGATGTCCATCGCCTCGCTCGGGCAATCCCTGCGGCTGGGACAGCCGCCTCTACAATTCGGACAGGCCACGCTCACCGAGCCAGGGCAAATGACGTCGCTGGCGTGCGACGCGCTTGAGACCGAATGGTTCGATTGCCTTGCTTCGAAGATACGCGATGGCTTCATCTACCGAATCGGTCGCATAAATTAGGCTTAGGTCGGCGGCGGCGATCATTCCGCGTTGGGCCATTTTGTTCATGAAGTCGATCAGTTCCTTCCAATAGTCGGTTCCCATGATCACGATCGGGAAATTTTTGATCTTCGCGGTTTGAATGAGGGTGAGCGCTTCGAACAACTCGTCGAGCGTACCTGCGCCTCCAGGCATTACAACAAACGCGTAGGAATACTTAACCAGGAGCGTTTTGCGGACGAAAAAATAATGTAGTCGCACGCAGCGATCGAGATAGGCGTTTGCCGGCTGCTCAGACGGCAGCTCGATAGTACAACCAACAGAGCGGCCGCCAGCTTCTTTGGCGCCGCGGTTGGCCGCTTCCATGATGCCAGGGCCGCCGCCGGTCAAGACAGTGAACCCGAGGCGCGCGATTGCTGCACCCATTTTCATGGCCAGCTGGTAATGCGGATCGTCGCGCTGGATCCGTGCTGAGCCGAACACGGTCACGCACGGACCAACGAAATGGAGTGTGCGAAATCCGCGCAGGAAATCGCGCATCACTCGCAGCAGCGTGAAAAACTCAGCAAAACGCGATCGCGGCCCTTCCAGGAAAATTTCATCCGCACATTCTGGAGGTGCGGTTAAGGTCGAACTCGCTGTGGCGAGCGCTTCGCCGACGGAATCGTCCTTGTTCTGCACAACCCCTCACCTTACTCCTCTCCCCTCGGCAGGGGAGAGGCGAACCACGCCGTGATACATATGAACGGTCATTGGAAGATCGACGAATTCGCGCAACCGGTTGAACGAGGTTTACGGGGCGCAACCTCCACAAGCAAGTTTTGATTAACGCGCCGCACCGGGCGCAAAGCTAGACACGAGATTCTCGCGCTGCTGCTGGTGAGTCGCGACTAGAAACAACGTTAGTCGCAATTCGACGAGTTCTTTTGAGCCAGCGTCGCGCCCACGCGTATTCCGTTGCAAGGATGGCGAGGCCCACCGGAATAACAACGAACGCTGGTCCTGGTAAAACGAGCAGGGCAACTCCGATCAATAGAACGGTTGCTCCGACCACCGAGATGACTACTCGTTTAACGATCTTGATGTTCTCAAGATTCCAAACGCTGAAGATGCGTTGCGTCCATGATGGGGAGCCGATTGACTGTTCATTGCGAGCGCGAGGCCTCATCGTCATAACATCGTCGCCTAGGATCAGAGTGGATCGGTGGTCGCTAGGGAAGCGAAAAATACTTGGGGCTTGTAGCCACGGCGCTGTGTCGCCGTGCGGGCGGACATGCACTCAGCGCCTCGACACAGCGAGGCGGCTACAACAGCGTGATCGCCAGTATCGTTGCTCATCGACCTTTGATCGCCCTCCGTAACCGATCGAGAAATGGAATCTGTGTCGGCTTAATTTTTTGGCGCGCAATCTCTTCGGTGAAAAATTCAGCGCGGTCGACTTCGGGGAACTGTTTCAATTTCCCGGAGTGCGGTGGCCATTCCATCTCGAACAAATTTGATTTGCATTCGAATGATTTTGGCAAATCGCCTTCGAACGCCCAGCCGTGCACAGTTTTGCCGCCTTTTTGTATAATGGAGCCGAGCTCAATGTAATCCCGAACGTTTTTGGGGCGGAATCCGACCTCTTCTTCAAATTCAATCTGGGCCCGGGTGAGCAAATCTTCTCCGGGAGCGGCCTCGCCCTTTGGGATTGTCCATGCGCCGGCGTCTTTGTGGACGTGGAAGGGCCCGCCTGGATGCGCCAGCAGAACTTCCAGTCTGTTTTTCCTGCGCCGGAACATCAACAGGCCGGCGCTGATTCGACTGCGCGGAGATTTAGCGTTTTCAGGCATTATTTTGCGCCGGCGGCCCTTGTCACAGACTCTCTCTAGTAGGGGCGATTGATCTCAACGGCCGATGCGGTCCGGTGGGGGGCTCCTACTCCAGACATGAAAAGTGTATGTGAAAACGATATAACCGAACAGATCGTGGTTCGGACCATTATTGACATAGAGCGCGGGGTTGAACTGAAAGTCTGGTGTGACGTTGCAAGTGAAACCGATTGTCGATGAGTTTTCAGAGCCGCTCTGGAAATCGACCTGCAAGCGCCATCTCTCATTGAAATCGTAGGCATAGCCGAGGATTGCTTCGTTTTTGTAGCCGGCATGAATGGCTCCGGCGATCACTTTGTTATGCTCGGTGTAATAGCCAGCTTCGATGTATGGTTGAGGATCGACATCCAGGTGTGGCGACCAATTGACGAACCCAGCGGAAAGAAGAAAAGGCTCTTTCGTTAGCAATCCGATTTCCGTCCCGAAAATCCATTCGTCCGGTTGAAATCCGCGAAACACCGCAACCTCAGCCCATTTCGTCAAGCCCAGCTCGGCTTGCAATTGATACGGGTTCGCAATCCGCTCGTCCTGGATTTGCAGACTCAAGGAGAGCTCTCCCACCGGCTGCAAATCCGGCGTCACGATTTGACTCAAACCTTTCGTTGTAGCGAAAGACGAAGAGCCGTTGAAAAGAAGAACGATCATCACAACGATGAACGTCATGAAGCTGATCGGCTCTTTGCTCACCGCCGGTTTATGCAAAGCGTTCAACATATCGCCGCGAGTAAAACGGTTACTTACGAATTTGTCGATTCACTGTTGAACGCAAACCCGCAGTTTCGCCCATCTCTCGCCTCTCCCTCGGCAAGGGAGAGGGCAGGGTGAGGGTTCTGCTTCACAATCATCCCACGTCAGAAGCCCCTCACCTCAATCCTCTCCCCTTTACGAAAGGGGAGAGGCAGAACAACGCTAAACACGTACGAGTTAGCTTTCGGGGTTGAACGCGCGCCGGTCGATTTTAAGGTTGCGATAATGCGCGTGCTCGCCATCGACGCCTCTCTTCGCAACACCGGTGTTGCGATTGTGGATGCAAACAATGGCAAACCGCGTTCCCTCTATTTCGGGACGATTCACAACGCCAGCTCGCTGCGTTCCTCTTCCTGCCTGGTCGCGATCCGTGATCGGCTCGTTGAACTCATTCGGGAACACGAACCGGATTGTTGCGCGCTGGAGTCGGTCATTTACGTGCAAAGTTATAAGACCGCGATTGTTCTGGGAGCAGCGCGGGGCGCGGCCATCCTGGCCGCGGCCGAAAACGGATTGCCGGTATTTGAATATTCACCGAGACGAATTAAGCAATCCACGGTTGGGCGCGGTGCAGCCGAAAAAAATCAGGTCGCGTTCATGGTGCGCGCGCTTCTCGGTTTAATGGAAACGCCGGATGCCGACGCAGCGGATGCACTGGCGATCGGGCTGACGCACCTGCGCTCGCAAGAGGTAGCGAGCCTGGGCCTCCCCGGAGCAACGCAGATATGAATGGAGGGGCGAACTCCTGCGAGCCCATCGCGCAGACGCTATCGCGCAAAGCGAAGCCGGCGTCGCGGGAACTCCGCCCTCCAGATCTCCGCGTCCGCTGCCTAGGGAGAATGAACTTCGCCGATGCGCTCAGGTTGCAGGAAGAAATTGTTGCTAAAAAACGAGAAGATCCTTCCCATCTGGACGAATTGCTCTTGCTCGAGCATGAGCCGGTGTACACTATCGGGCGGACGCCTGATCAATCCAGTTTGTCCGCCACAGGACGGATTCGCCGTGGCGAACTGGGCGGCGCGCACTTGCCCCATCAACTTTTCGCGATCAATCGTGGCGGTCAGGCGACATATCACGGACCTGGGCAACTGATGGGTTATCCCATTATCGACTTGCACAGATGCGGTCAGGATTTGCACAGATATTTGCGGTGGCTCGAGCAGTTGCTCATTGAAATGCTGGCCGAATACAAGATTGCTGCGACACAACGCGCATCCCTCACGGGAGTTTGGGTCGACGACCGCAAGATCGCTTCGATTGGGGTTGGAGTGCGTCACTGGATCACAATGCACGGTTTTGCGTTGAATGTGTGTGGCGACCTTTCACCTTTTAATCACATTGTTCCTTGCGGCATTAACAACGTCGCGATGACGTCGATGGAAAAGGAAACTGGCTGCGCATTTTCAGTTGAGACCGTTGCTGCCTCGCTTGAGAAATTAATGCTGAATCGGATTGGCG
>WNFP01004468.1_pt1 | contig 11887 bp, 13 predicted proteins | sample 5400201 | NCBI WGS metagenome assembly WNFP01 (sample SAMN13153355, study PRJNA577476) | soil metagenome | isolation source: 115 cm saprolite under Madrone tree | place: USA:California | collected 2016-06-14
GGGGCTTCCATCGCCCACGCAATAGAGATGCATCTTGTAACCGTGTACCTCGACAAGACGGCCCGGTGGAAAATACGTCCGCAGATCATTCGAGCTCTCGACCGACTGATGGAGGGCTCCAATGATAGCCAGCAATACAACGAGGCCTGCCAGTCCAGCAAGAAGATATCCGATCCACCGAAGGATGCGGCCCTTTCGCGGTCGACGCCCAGCACCACCCAGCGCTGCGGTCTCGTGAGGCATGTTTTCCTTTCGACCGATACGGGTGAGAAAGAGATCTTAGGTGGGAATTGCTGATCTGATACTACGAATTTGTCCAGGCGGCTGGTAGCCCCTTAGTTACTGAGCAAGACGCGAGTGCCGCATCCCTTTGCGCTTTTGGCAAAGGGTGCGGGTTTTGGCTTTTCCTCCATCTTTTTTTTGCATCCTCGTTTCTCAAGATTTTCCGCTTTCCCGGCGCGTGGGGCGCTCTTAAATCTGCGCTCGCGGGACTAAGATCCAAAGCCTTCGATATCTCATCTGACAGAGTGGCGAACATGCTGACAGTTCCACGGGACTGCTGACCTAGCTATAGGGTGCGTGAATTGACGCATCCCCTGTTCTGCCAATCGCTTCCAAGTCGTTTTCATCAGCGACACCAAGTGGCACAGCTATTGCTTTGTTCCGTACTGGCTACCGTTTGACAAAAGGGGTCCAGGTGGCGACGCGAGCAGACGGAACTCTTAACCGAAGCGATCAATCGTTTGGGTCCGAAGATTCGAAGAACGATCTTCAGCGTCATCGAAGAACGGTCTCTCGAAGCGACGGCTCAGATTCTGGGTAGCTCGATTAGCGCCGTCAAGTCACGTCTTTTTCAAGGGCGCCAGAAGTTACGGTGGAACGAATCATTTTGCAAGGTTGTGGTCCGGGTGTCGAGGAAGTTCAACGCAGTTGATTTTTCGAAGTCCGTCTCGCAGTAAAAACAAAACGAAGTCTAACGAAGGAGAAAGTAAAAACATGAAGTCCAGACTGTTAACAGGAGTAGTTTTCGGGATGTTGTTGTTTACTTCAGTGGCGCGGGCAGACGAGGACAGCAAACAGGAAGTCCACGCGCAAGGGATCGGGTTTTACACCAAAACCTCAACCAGCACTGGCCGCAGACAGGGCGCGACCGATGCAGGCGGGTTCCTGGTGGGCTACCGCTACCACTTCAATCGTTGGTTGGCTGCCGACGCGAGCTATGGCCGCGTCCGCGACACCCAGCGGACTATTACAACGACCCCAAGCTTGCTGCCTCCGATATTCGGGCCGGGCCCGAGGGTCATAACCACAACCTTGCCTGTTCAGGCGGATGTTAATGAGACTACGGCCGCTGCTGTGGTAACGATTCCAAGCTTCGGGCGACTAAAGCCCTATGCCCTTGGGGGGACAGGCGCATTGACTTTTGTTCCCACCCGGGCGCTAGGTGCATTCACCCCGGGAGCGAGTACGCAGTCGAAAGCAGTGTTCGAGTATGGTGGCGGCGTTGACTACGACTTCACCAGACACTTCGCGGGTCGAATCGAATACCGAGGCTTCGTTTACAAAAGTCCCGACTTCGGCCTGGTCGCATTGAATACGGGCACAACAACACATACGGCTCAGCCGTCGGCCGGTATCGTTTTCAAATTCTAGTTTGACGAAAACATATCCCCCAATAGCCGGCGCCACGCGTAGTCTAGCGTGGCGCTGGCCTGTTTTGGCACGGGCGGCGGGGATCGAACTGTTGAACAAACTAATTAAGTCCCACTTTTCACGGTGCTACCCACGGCCAGCCAAGCGAATTGGAGCTAAGTACCGCCAGTTCGCCCGAAGTCAAAAGCGAATTAGCCCTCACCCTTGAAAATGACGCGTTTAAGCCGTTGCCTTATCCCTCAGGCCCACGAATAGATAGCCGGCACCTTTGCAGTTCGGGCATTCTTTATTGCGGTAATATCCGGCTGCCTGGCAGTGCGTCCTAACGCCGTTACCGGAGAAGTGGAATCGAGTACAAAATCAATTAGATAGATGTCCGGCAACGCTCCCGCACTTCACTTCACCGATCAAGTCGGTCTCCCTGATACGCTTGCGTCCCTCTTTGGACACCAGGTCGTCCCGGGGTCACTCGCAGACTGAGCCAATTTGGGGCGTGTGTTCTCCTTTTGCCCATCTCTCCTTAAATTTCAGTATCTTGCAGTCATCACAACTTTGGCATCCGGGTTGCTTTTCTCCAGAGTGAGGAGGAACTTATGCGCTATTTGAAATTTCTTGTTATTCCTATCCTGATGACGGCTTTGCTGAGCATTCCGAGCTCTGCAGCGCCTAACGTCTCTGTCAATGTCGGAGTAGAACCGGTTTGCCCGTATGGCTACTACGATTTCGCCCCATACGGCTGCGCGCCATACGGGTACTACGGGCCCGAGTGGTTTAACGGCGGCGTGTTCATCGGAGTCGGCCCTTGGTTTCACGGCCCCCACGACTTCCACGGCCACGTTGATAACCGTTTCGATCCACATCACGGCTACGCTGGTCCACATCCGGACCGTGGAGACAAGCCCTTTAATCACTTCCACGGAAACGAGATGCGTGATGGGCGCGGCCACGCAGACGGAGGTCGTGCAGGCGGAGGTCATGCAGGCGGAGGCCATGGAGGCGGAGGCCATGGAGGCGGAGGCCATCGCTAGAAACAGCGACAAACTCAAAGCAAACGGGTGCTACGTAGCGGATACCGGACATCTGAAACGATGTCCGGTAATCCGCGTTATCACAAGTGGAATCATTTCCATCTCGCGCGCTCTCCGCTCTTCGCGGAGACGGGAGTCCCTTCCAAGCTAGTTTTTTCCGCTCACGATCTCATCGTATGCGGCGCGCCGCGTCAGACCGCGTTCCTTGGCGGCCAGCTTCAGGGCTTCCTTGCGGTCGAGCTTGGCCTGCCGGATGAGCTCTTCGACGCGGTCGGCAAGACTTTGCGTGGAATTTGCTTGGGTGCGCGCGTCGGCGGGCGCTTCGGGGCCGATCAAGAGCGTAATTTCGCCGCGTGCGGGGCGTTCGTCGAGGGAAGTGGAGAGTTCGGAAAGTTTGCCGCGGCGGAATTCTTCGTGCAGCTTTGTCACTTCGCGCGCGATGCACGCGCTGCGATTGCCGAGAACCTCCCGGGCGTCGGCAACACACTCCGCGACTCGTTGCGGAGCTTCGTAAAGGATGATGGTGCGGTCCTCGATGCGCAGGCGTTCGAGGGCGCGGCGGCGTTCGCCGCTGCGCGCCGGCAAGAAGCCGACGAACAGGAATTCTTCGTTGGGCAGGCCCGAGGCGGAAAGGGAAGCGAGCAGCGCGGACGGGCCGGGAATCGGCACCACGGGAATCTGGTGCCGCAGGCAGAGCGTAACGAGGCGGTGGCCAGGGTCGGACACGAGCGGCGTCCCGGCGTCGCTCACCAGCGCGATCTTTGCGCCTTGCTCCAGCGCCACGACCAGTTCCGGCGCGCGGGTCAACTCATTGTGTTCGTGGTAGCTGACGAGCGGTTTGTGAATGTCGTAGTGAGTGAGGAGCTTCAGCGTGTGGCGCGTATCCTCGCAGGCAATTGTATCGACTTCCTTGAGGATGCGCAGCGCGCGCAGCGTGATGTCTTCGAGATTGCCGATCGGCGTACCGACAAGATAAAGGCAGCCGCCGTTCGCAGGATTAACCGCGTCTGCCGGATTGGCGGCGTCTGCCAGCTGGGGGGCAGGAGTCTTCTTCGCGCTCATGCTCATGAGTCTAGCACGCGTTCCGGGCGCGCCACTCGCGCTCGCACGCTTGAGCAATGCTATACTTTGAGTTTTGAGTACCACATCGGAGGAGCGTCAGTGCCCCTGTACGAGTACAAATGCTTAAAGTGCGGCCGCAACACGGAAAAAATTGAAAACGTCTCCGGCCCGCACCTGAAAAAATGCCCCCACTGCGGCGGCAAAGTTGAATCGGTGATTACCGCCCCGTCGTTTCAATTCAAAGGCGCGGGTTGGTACGTGACGGACTATGGCGGAAAAAAACCGGGTGGCGGCGACGGCGACAAAGCAGACAAGCCCGCTGCGGAAACAAAAGAAACCGGGAACAAAGAAAAAGATTCGGCGGGCAAGGACGCGGCTTCCAAAGACGCGAAAGAGAGCAAAGAAAAGAAGCCCGCGAAGAAAAAGTAGTACTGGAAGTGCTGCGCTTAGAGTTTAAGAGTTTTCAAGTAGCTGCGAAACGCGGCGCCGAGTTCAGGATTGAGCAGCGCGATTTCAACGGTTGCTTTTAAGAAGCCGAGCTTGTCTCCCGCGTCGTAAGAAATGCCGTCGTAAATGTAAGCCCACAGTCCCTGCTCCTTGGCGAGAATGCGCAGCGCGTCGGTAAGCTGAATTTCATTTCCCGCGCCGGGTTTCGTGCGAGCCAGGCAATCGAAGATTGCAGGCGGCAGAACGTACCGTCCGGTAATGCCCAGATTCGACGGCGCGTTTTCCGGTTGCGGTTTCTCGACTAGGTCGCGGATGCGCAGCAACCGCCCGCCGAAAGGCGGTTGCGGAGCGGGTTCGCCTTCCACGATGCCGTAGAGATTGGTTTTGTCTTTGGGGACTTCTTCGACGGCAATGGCGCCGACGCCGGTAGCTTCGTAGACCTCGATCAATTGTTTGGTGGCCGGATTTGGTCCGGGGATTAGAACGTCGCCGAGCAAAACGGCAAACGGTTCGTCGCCAACCAAATCGCGCGCGACGAGCACGGCGTGGCCGAGGCCGAGCGGTTCCTTCTGGCGCGTGTAGCTGACCTGCACCATGTTGGTTATCTTTCGAACCATCTCCGCCTGATCTTTTTTGCCCCGCTCTTCCAGAAAACGTTCCAGCGCCGGAGCCGAGTCGAAGTGGTCTTCGATGGAATTCTTGCCCTTGCCGGTGACGATGATGATGTGCTCGATGCCGGAAGCGACGCACTCTTCGACGACGTATTGAATCTGCGGCTTGTCGACGACGGTGAGCATTTCTTTCGGCTGCGCCTTGGTAGCGGGTAGAAAACGCGTGCCGAGTCCCGCGGCCGGAAGAACCGCCTTGCGGACTTTTTGGGACTTGACCGCCGAGTGGTCAGGGGAGGCAGCGTAGGACGTGGTAGTCAAGGCTTTAGTCATAGTCTCAATCGTTCTCACACCTGAAGAAGATCCACACCATTCTTCGATGCAGTTCGGAAAGAGTCAATAGCTTTTGAACGGTCGTGGTGTCTCTTGGATTAGTCAGAGCTACTTACGAAAGAATACTGACGAAAGGATACTAGCAAAAGAATACGCCGAAGAGCCGCGCGAACTTCCGGCAAGTGATTGGGGCATGCCTGCCGAGCAGGGGATAATGAATCAGGTGCTGCCGGGAACCGGGGGTGGGCTTGTGCTAGCATGATTCAGTTGCAGGGTAATGTTCGATAGGGATGGAAGAGACCTTGAGAATCTTGGGGATTGAATCTTCGTGCGATGAGACCGCGGCGGCGGTGGTCGCTGACGGGCGGGAAATTCTGTCGAGCGTCGTCGCTTCGCAGATTGACATTCACCGAAAATATGGCGGCGTGGTGCCGGAGCTGGCGTCGCGCGAACACTTGCGGCAGATCGTGCCGCTAGTGCGCGAGGCCATTTCGCAAGCAGGGATGGAGCTTTCGAATGTGGATGCGATTGGTGTGACGCAAGGGCCGGGGCTGGTGGGGGCGCTGCTAGTGGGAATTACGTACGGAAAAACGCTGGCGCAGGCGCTGGGGAGGCCGCTCGTGCCGGTAAATCATCTTGAGGGGCACGTTCACGCAGTTTTTCTGGAAGCGCACAAAGCGGGGCGAGCGGCGAAATTGCCGGCGGTGTGCTTGATTGTTTCGGGCGGGCACACGGTTTTGTATGAAGTGAAGGCGGAGGATTCGAACGCGCTGGATTCGAATGCGCTCTTGCGTTACCGCAAGATCGGCCAGACACGGGACGACGCCGCGGGAGAAGCGTACGACAAAGTGGCGAAGATGCTGGGCCTCGGTTATCCCGGGGGACCGATTCTGGATCGACTGGCTGCGGTTTCGAATGGCGCTGCCGCGCCGGTGAAATTTGGCGCGACGAAAATGAAAGGGAACGCGCTGGATTTCAGCTTCAGCGGCTTGAAGACGGCGGTGTTGTATCACGTGCGCGAGCATCCCGAATACGCGCCGGAGATTCGCGCTCGCGAAGAAGCGCTACAGCGCGGCGAAAGAAAATTCGAACAATTGCTGCCGCTGTGCGGCGCGCAAACGCTGGCGCTGGTGCGCGAGTTTCAGAATGCGGTGGTACGCGACCTGGTCGAACGCACCATGACGGCCGCGGAAGAGCTGGCGGTGGAAAGCGTGCTGGTTTCAGGTGGCGTGGCCGCGAATAGCCAGTTGCGTACCACGTTTGAGGGGCGTGCGAAGGCTGCTGGCATTGATGTGTTTTTTCCAAGCCGAGCGCTTTCGACTGATAACGCAGCGATGATTGCGGCGGCGGCATATTCCCGCTTTCGCGCCGGCATTATCGCGGACACAACCCTCAACGCCGATCCCAGCCTCGCCCTCGCCTAGAAAAGCGGACTCCCAAAGACAACGTTGCGTTCTGGAGTCGTCGAGACCCCGGCGGTCAAGCTGGTCAGATTTGGGTCATGCCGCCGTCGACGAAGAGCTCGATGCCAGTGACGTAGCTACTTTCGTCGGAAGCGAGGAAGGAGACCACTTTGGCGACTTCATCCAAGGTTCCCGTTCGTCCGAGGGGTATTTTGCCCGCGACGCTGTCTGCGTATTGTTTGATTTGTTCTTCCGACATGCCCAAGGAATTGCGGTAGCCCGGAGAAGGAATCACGCCAGGACTAATGGCGTTGACGCGGATTTTGCGGTCCTTGAGATCCGTGGTGAAGGTGCGCGCGAAGGACCGCACGGCGGCTTTGGATGCGCTGTACACGCTAAACGCGGGCGGTCCTGTTACCGAGACGATCGACGCATTCAGAATGATCGAGCTTCCATCCTCAAGGAGCGGAAGCGCTTTTTGCACGGTGAATAGAAGACCCTTGACGTTGGCATTGAAAATCTTGTCGAAGTGCTCTTCCGTGATTGTGCCGAGCGGGGCGAATTCTCCCGTGCCGGCATTGGCGAAGAGAATGTCGATGTGGCCGTTCTGCTTCTTTACGGTGGCATACAAGCGATCAAGATCGGCGAGATTTGAGACGTCGCCCTGCACAGCGGTAACATTTTTGCGGATCTGCTTGACTGCTGTGTCGAGTTCGCCCTGACGGCGGCCGGTGATGAAGACGTAGGCGCCCTCCGCAACGAAGCGTTGCGCGGTGGCGAGACCGATTCCGCTGTTGCCTCCCGTGATGACAGCTATTTTTCCTTCCAGCTTACTCATGAGGATTTCCTATTTCCTTTCATGCTGCATTCTGCGACTGAGAGGTAGGCGCCCGAGGCGTCAAGACGTCGGCGAGCCCAATGCGACGGAGTAGTTCGGCGCGGACCCGGTCTAACACCATGTTCGCCACTTCCGCGCCGTCCTGCGCCGGATCCACGTGCACTCGGAACGGCCTCTTTCCGAAGGGAGTATCCACCACCTTAACGATCGCCTCGGCGACAGCCGACACATCGGCCTTAGGAGGCACAATCGACGCGAAACCTTTCATGACGTCGTTGGCAAAGCCCTTATAGGGACCTGCTTCGTATTCGGCAACGCACTCCTTATCTGCGGGAGAGCCTGCATGCGCGAAGTGATTCGTGCCGCCAGTGAATGCGCCCGGAACAATGATGGAGGTCTCGATGCCCCAGCGTGTTAACTCCCGTGCGTAGATCACGGCCAGGGCATCCATGCCCGCCTTCGCGGCGGAGTATGGCGCCAGATACGGCGGAGTTCCTCCCGCAGAACTGCTGCTTGACACCCAAACCAACAGACCACTCCTCTGCTTACGCAACTGAGGCAGGGCGGCACGGTTTACACGTTGCGTGCTGAGTACATTGATGTCGTACAGCTCCGCCAATTGCTCCGGCGTGAAGGCCTCTGCCGGGCCAAAGACCATATGGCCGGCATTGTGGATCACGACATCCAGTCTTTTGCTTTCACCGACAATCTTGTGAATCGCGGCGTCGACGGAAGCTTGCGATGCAACGTCGAGCTCCATCGTGCGTAGATCGACCTTGTTATCTTTGGCGAATTTTTTCGCCTCTTCCACTTGCCGCGCATTCCGTCCGGTAGTGTCACGCATGCCGGCGTAGACGGTATGTCCTGCTTTGGCTAGAGCCCGTGCCGTGAGAGCTCCAAAGCCGCTCGATGCTCCGGTGATGACGATAATTTTCATAACGATATTCTCCGTTCAGACGTCTTTTTCCAATCCTTGGGGCCAATCCGACACGCCCTACGCGAGGCCCCTATTGGCGCGCAGAACCTGGGGGTTGTATCGCAAACCTCGTGTTACTCCTTGCTGGTCCCGATAGTTGGTGGATCAATTCAAGCCGCCCGTATGAGCCGGGACTGAATGGCGTTCGCGATCCAGGCGGCGAAGGAACCAAGCGCAAAAGTGGCACCTAGTTCGACAAAGCTCGACAGCGCCGCTTCCTGGCGAGACGCGAAGTAGCCGATGAGGCCAAGAAAATAGCTCAGGATATTGTTCGCTATCGGAACGACGCGCAGCGACATGACGATCGTCGCCACGATGAACACAGCGATGGGAATTGACGCGACGCCGAACTTAGGCATCAGCGCGGCAATTGCCAAGGAAGCGCCAATGCCCAATGCCAAGCCGAGCACAAGGCAGGTCAAGCTCGCGAGACCGTCTCGCGCCGAGGGTCTCCGCGTGAAATATGCGACCCAGCCAATGAACATGGCCCACAGCGGCAGCGATAAGGTAGCGCTGGCGAAGGCTGCAGTCGCAGCCGTCACCGCGGCTACTACCGTGAAACCAATGAACTGGCCGCGCGTCTGAGTTGCGCGCGGCCGAAATGTGTTCTTGTGTAATCATCTTTGATCTCCTTTCAGCTACAAATCTTCGTGCTACTAAACCAGGAGGCGTCACGCGAAGCCGCCATTGGCACGAACGACCTGGCTGTTTATCCATCCGCCGTCAGGGCCGGCGAGGAATGACACAACCCCGGCGACGTCCTCGGGTCGGCCGAGCCGCTCCAGAGGAGGAATCTTTTTGAACTCGTTGATCTGGGCCTCGGTCTTGCCCTTTAGGAACAGCTCTGTCGCCACTGGACCGGGCGCCATGGCATTGACAGTTACGTTGCGCCCGCGCAGCTCATTGGCAAGCACGTGTACCAAGCCTTCTACGCCCGCTTTCGATGCAATGTACGCGCCGTACGTGGGGAAAGACTTCGCCAAGGCGCTGCTTGAAAAAGCGATAATTCTACCGCCGGAGGCCACGTGCTGTGCTGCCTGCGACAGTACCAGGAAGGTTCCGCGCAAGTTGATCGCGATTACTTTGTCAAAAGTGGCGATGTCGCCCGCAGCGATGGGAAAAAGAGGCATGATTCCTGCAGAATGGACGACTACGTCGATGCCGCCGAACGCTGCGAGAGTCTGCTTGAAGAGATTCTCCACCTCCGCAGGGTTCGTGACGTCCGCTTGGATGGCGATAGCTTTTGCTCCCGCGGACTTGATCTCCGCCACTAGCTTTTCAGCCGGGCCAGAGTGGCCGGAATAGTTCACGGTGATCGCGAACCCATCCTTCGCCAACCTCTTTGCTACCGCACTGCCCAGTCCGCCGGATGCCCCTGTGATGATTGCTGTTTTACTCATGATGTCCTCCGTTTTTAGAAATACTTAATCAGTCGAAATCAAATGCTTTCCCTTAAATGACGGGTCCGGTCATGCCGACCGCCGCATCGGAATGTCATATCGAGTGCCGCCTTTCTCCGGTCTCCAATTGATTCGCGATTGCTTCCATAATTCAAAATTCACTCGCACTCCTTTAGATACCTGGTAGTGCCATTTGCTGCATGCATTGTTAGAATGTCCAACATGCGTGCCGTGCATTTACGAAGCCTTGACCTTAATCTCCTAGACCCGTTGTATGCGCTGTTGGAGGAGCGGCACGTAACCCGCGCCGCGAAACGATGCTTTTTGAGTCAGCCGGCTATGAGCCGGGCGCTCGAACGGTTGCGCGAGATGTTCGGAGATTTCCTTCTGGTTCGTAGGGGGCGCGCCTATGAGCGCACGGTTCGCGGCGAACGTGTGCTCCGGGAGTTGGAATCGCTCATGCCGCGGCTTGCGGCGATGGTGCAAGGAGAAGAATTTGATCCGGCTCGAAGCCAGGAACGATTTCGCGTTGCCATGACCGACCATGCATCGATGATTTTGCTGCCATCGCTCGCAGACCGCATAAAGAGGGCAGCGGTTCAGGTAAAGCTGGAAGTGTCCGCATGGCGAGCGCAGGCCTTGGAGGATGTTGCGGCGGGAAGGATCGATACGGCGCTCAGTGCAGAAGTCGCGCCCCCTACCTTGGAGACCGAAGTCCTTTTCAACTTGGATTTTGTTTGTCTCGTAGGTTTCGCTCTGCGGGTTCGCACCCGTCGCTTTACGCTAAAACAGTATTTGCAGTTTCCTCACGCGATGGTCGAAACATTGGATGGCCAACAAACGCTGGTGGATCGCCCACTAGCGCAGCTTGGGGCGAAGCGGCGCGTCGCGCTTAGTCTTCCGTTCTTTGTACCAGCGATATTTGCCATCGCTCAAACCGATTTGATCCTCACTGTGCCCCGCAGATTGGCACGGATACCCGCTGCGATAGCTGGTGTACGCATCGTCGAACCGCCTCGCGAGATCAAGGCTTTTCCCTATTTCATGGCACGGCATCGACGTCTCACCAATGAACCTGCTCACGCATGGTTCCGTGAACAATTGCGGATGGCTGCTCGGATAACTTGAGCAATCGTCGGGCAACGGGGTGAGCCGGCTTGCCGCTTTCTCAACGCAGAACCTGTCCTCACTGATCCTTCGCGTTCAGCTTCGCCAGTTTGGTGCGGCAAAGAGCGCTCCACTGACGCCACCATCAACGACAATCTCCGATATGTTGACGTACGAAGAGTCGTCGCATGCCAAAAACAGCGCGACCTTTGCAATTTCGTCGTCTTCACCCTATCGGTTTAGAGGTATGCCAGTCTGAAGCTTGTCGATCATCGCCTGCGCGCTGTCGGTCCAGGTTGGGGTCTTGGTGAATCGGGGCGCTACAACATTCACACGAACCCCCCGGGGCGAGAGCTCTGCCGCCATACTGCGGCTCAACGCAGAAATCGGGTGTGGATTATTGTTATAATCCGTCCATCAAATTCGATTCCTGTAACCGCGCTTTGGTTGCAGTTTTTTTGGAGGACCAATGCGCCTTCCAAGGCGGAAAAGGCGAAGACTCATGAGCGTATCGCCTCGAAGAAGTTCCGCGAAGGGGCTTGCCGGGATCGGAATCGCAGACCTGATGAAGGAAGCCGGTCTTACTGTGGGCGGATTCTACAAGCACTTCAAATCGCATGATGACTTCGTGGCGGAAGCGGTCGGCTCTGCGCTGGGGCTCTGGAAAAGTCCCGCCGCAAGGTCGCATGCAGTCTTGACCTATTGCGCGCTCGTCGGTGCCATCGGCGTGGCTCGCGCCGTATCGGACGAGCAGCTTTCGCGCGAGATCCTGAGAACCGTGGCGGAGCTTCTGAAGAATCCCGCTTCGTAAAGTCACTCGACGACATCACAGCGCTACCACGCGCTTCCGCAATGGTCCTCAGCCTCGCGGCTTCTGGCGAGCTGCATTGCAGCGGATGTTCACCTCTAGTTTTTAGAGTAAGCCCCAATCGGCCATACAGTTAACGGTGTTTTGCCTTCTCTTGTGTAGACATGCATTTCTTGATTATTATAGATGTTGTATCTTGCTGCAGTGCATTGTGTTGTGTATTG
>WNFP01009054.1_pt1 | contig 11887 bp, 7 predicted proteins | sample 5400201 | NCBI WGS metagenome assembly WNFP01 (sample SAMN13153355, study PRJNA577476) | soil metagenome | isolation source: 115 cm saprolite under Madrone tree | place: USA:California | collected 2016-06-14
ACCTGGCGCGACAATTAAACGCGGATTGGAGACAGTCACAACCTCCATCATGGAAGTCGCAGCGGTAAGGCCTGCCGCTGGCCCGGCAGCAGGTTCCGGCGGCGCGGCGGCGGCCCGGGCAGCCTTCATTTCTTTCTTCTTGTTGTCCGTCTGGCCGAGCGGAGCGGGACCCGGCACCTTTTGCGAGTTGGCGTTGGTTTGATTCTGAAATTGACCGTTCGTGGCTTGCGCCTGCAGTTGTACTTCGACTTTTTCTTGTTTTGCGGCGCCCGCGGTTTTGGCGTCGCGATCCAACTGCTCGTCGGCACGAAGCAAAGCAATCGAGGATTCGCGCTCCGCGTCTTTTCGCAAGCGGCCCTCTTTGTCAGCCAGCGGTTGCGAAGGCGAAACCCGTGCCAGAGAATCCAACTTCTGGTTCGATTTCATAGCGTCCGCTGCGCCCCCGGTATTCGCGCTGGCAAAATCATCGACAGCGGATGAAGGCTTCGAAAGGGCGGCCTTCGGCGGCGGCGAGGCTTCGTGCACCGTCGTTGAAACCGACGGTGGGGGCGGAGGGGGCGCTTGCTTCGTCGCAATCTGGACGTGGTTCAAACTTGGAGGAGACAGCGGCTGGTTTTCGTGCAGCGCGATCCACACAAGTAAGCCGGCGGCGAGGGCACCCGCGGGGGCAAGCCACTGCCAGCGCGCGCCCCTCAAAAGAAGAGCCCGGCGCGACCTCTTGGGCGTTGCCACTTCGGCTGCGCGCTGGCTCTGGCTCGGAGCCGCCGCCGGGAACACTTCGACGTTGCGCGCAGCCAGCACCGACACGGCTCCCTTCGCAACGACTTCCTCTTGTTCAAAGGCTTGCAGTGAAATCTCATCCGTGGCTTCAAGTTGCACGAGGATCGCTTGGCAACGCCCACAGCCCACGATATGTTCTTTCAAGGAATTCAACTGTTCGGGAAGCAGAGACCGCTCGTGATAAGCCGCCAGCGCTTCCGAGTCAGGACAAGCGCCAGTATGCGAAGCGGGGGCTTCGGGCAGTCGCGCACCTTCGCCGGCAGGCGCGGCCGAGCGCAGATGGCGTGCCAGCGCTTTGTCAAAACTCCGATCGCGTTCGTCAGGCGCCATAGGCTTCTCCATCCTTAGAACGAAATTCCACCGCTTTCTTGCACCGCGCGGTCACGGCGTCCGCTTTCCGGCTGCCGGGGCCGGCGATTTTGGGCGCGGCAGCAATTTTTCCAAATCGATGGGGTTGTCTCCCGCGCTGTATTCGAAACAGAGGGCGATTTCCGCATCGCTCAGTCCGGGCTGAACCGCGGAACCGTTCGCCGCGCAAATGCCTTGTCGAAGAATGTCCTCGACCGCCTGCCGCAGATCGCGCCGCACGCGCTCCAGATGACGCGAAACGCTGGATTCGTGCTCCCCGAGCAGTCGTCCGATCTCCGCAAGCGTTTTTTCCTCGGCGTAATAGAGGCGGAGCCGCTCCTTTTCCTTAGGTTCGACTCGTTCGAGCGCGGTCTGCAATGCCCGTGTGAAAGATGCAACGTAGCGCTCGCGATGCGGATCGGCGGGCTGCATCTGCGGTCCGGAGAGCGTCTTCGATGGTCCGTCGCCAGTTTCGTCCTCGGCAAGCTCCTGGAAGCGCCGGCCCGTGCGGATCGCATCAATGTGCCGTTGGGCGAGGACGGCGCGGAGCCAGGTCTTCAGCGAACTGCGCCCTTGGAAATACCGGAAGAGCGAACGCGCGGAACCCGCTTTGCAACGCAGAATGGCGGCCGCCGCCGCGCGCAGATACCCGCGGAAAGTGGTGACAAAATGCTCCCAGGCAGCTTCACATCCTTCGGCGCAGGCGCTCGCCAGGGCCAGATCTTCGAGATGCAGCGCGCCGAGGTATTCTTCGAGCTGGGGCGCAGTAAACGCTCCGCTTGCCAGGCGCTTCTTCGCGCTGCGTTCCAGTGCGGCCGCGAAATGCCCGCGTGAGAGCCCCCAGCGTGCCGCGTTTGCCTGCGCGTACAGCCACTCGACCACTGCCGGGCGGTCTTTGAGCGCCTGCACCACGTCGACCGTATTCGCGTCTACGGATCGGCTTTCTGGGTCTTTGTCCATGTCTATTTCAGTATTTACTCTATCCCAAGAAACTCGATCCGCGCCTATATTGGTACACCTAAGGATAAGCCCGGGGAAGGGAACGAATGTGTAAAATGAAACGCAACCCCGCGCGAAGTTAGGGTATCCTAATTGAGTGTTGCGCGCCCTGCCCGCAACAAATGCTGCCTTGCCGGGTTGGAAACGGGTGCGAATCTGTGCGCTCGCGGGAGCATTAGCGACTTCGCGACGCTAGTACGAAAGTCCTATTCGGACTCCCTCAGACTCGTCAGTACGCTGGTACTGCTAGAGCGCATTTCCTTCTCTGCGAGCGGAATTGGGACGTTTGAAATCCCAAAGAAAACTCTTGTTTGCAGGCCGGAAAGAGCACAAGGCGGCACGCGGATGACAACCATGATCGCAGATCCACCACGTAAGTCGACGATGGGCGTCGGTTTTGAGGCCAACCGCGGCCGTTCCGGCGATCCACAAGCGTGGAAGAAAGCCATCGGGACCAAACCCATTCCGGCACGCCTTGCCTTGCTCCCCGAATCCAAGCCCCGCTGGGACCGCATTGGGCTGAGCGCCGCCGGACAACTTGCGATCTTCGGTTTCTTGCTGATGGTTCCTCTGCTCTTCCCGCAACAGATGCAAACGGCATTACATTTACGTGTTACGGAATTGATGCAGCCGGTTACGGAAATCCCGGTTGCGCCGCCTCCTCCCCCGCCGCCGAAGGTGAAGGCCAAAGTCGTGCCGCCGGAACCAAAGCCGGTGGTGCCAGAACCGGTGAAGCTGAACCCAAAACAGACGCACGTTTTTCTCGCGGCGAAAGTTGAGCCACCCAAGATAAAGACATTGGAAGCGAAGCCCGTGGAACTTAATCCGACTTTCGAGCAGGTGAAAATCGAAACGCCGACGAATCAGCCGAAGCGTCCGAAAGAAGATGTGAAAGTCGGCAATCTCGGATCGGGCAGCGCCGCTCCTGCGACCGTGGTGGCCCCGGTGAACAAAGTGCAAACCGGCGGCTTCGGCGACCCCAACGGAATCCCCGGTAAGGGTGATCCCAACAAAGCCACGAACGTCAATCGTCTTGGCTCACCCGCATTGCCGGGCGGACCGGGATACGGCAATGGCACCGGCGGGGATAAAGGAATTCGCGGCACAGTGGCGAGCACCGGCTTCGGTAACGGCACGGCGATTCCTCCGCCAAACACCAAGCGCGGCGCACTGCAAAACACCGGCTTCGCGGATCAGACGGTCGCGACCGAGGCGCCTAAGAAGAAAGCGGCGACCAGCGACAGTGCCACGACGCCTGTTGACATATTGGAAAAACCGCGTCCGGAGTACACCGCGGAAGGGCGTACTCTGAGAATTGAAGGTGACGTTGTTCTGGAGATGGTATTCCTGGCGAACGGCAGCGTGCAAGTGAACCGGGTTGTAAGCGGTCTGGGCCATGGGCTCGACGAAGCAGCAACTCGCGCAGCGCAGCACATCAAGTTCAAGCCGGCAAGACGCGAGGGTCAGCCGGTGGACTTTCCGGCGCGCGTGCGCATTGAATTCCGTTTGGCTTACTGAGGGGAGAGAGAAAATGCGTAAGGTAGCGACAGCTATTTTCGTTCTAATCTTGAGCGGGCTGGGCGCCATTGCCGCGACGGCAGCCCCCAAGGCGGCCGATCAAGCGCGGACCATGGACGACGTCATCGACCGCGTGATCACCAACGAAAACCGCGCCAACCAGCAGATCCGGCAGTATTCGCCGCTGGTGGAGACGTACATCCAGAACCTGAAGCCCGATAAGGATCTTGGCTATACCCCCGCCGGCGACAAGTATTTCCTTGGCCGGGCCGACTTCTCGAAAGGCCTCTCGCTGGTCTCCTTGACGGACACCAACAGCAAGGGGAAGAAGATCTTCGGCTCCATCGGCAACTTCTTTTCGTTCGCGATGCAATTCCTGCCGGATGGCTTCCTGCAGATGATCTTCATCGACACCAATGGCTTCGACAAGCAGCACTACAAGTTCGATTACGTGCGCCGTGAATTCCTCGGCGAAGTGCGCTGCCTGGTGTTCGACGTCACGCCCCAGGAAAAGTCCGGCAAGGGCCGGTTCCTTGGCCGCATCTGGGTGGAAGATCAGGATTACAACATTGTCCGCTTTAACGGCGCCTACGGCGGCAGCGGGCACTCCAGCTGGTATTTTCACTTCGACAGCTGGCGCACCAATGTGCAGCCGGGTCAGTGGATGCCTTCCTTCGTATACAGCGAGGAACGAGATCTGCACTATGCCCTGGCGAAGAAATTGGACTTCAAAGCGCAGACGCGGCTGTGGGGTTACAACCTCGGCCACGCCAGTCAGGAACAGGAACTCAGCAAGATTCTGGTCGAGACTCCAGTGCAGGACGATACGAAGACGGCAAACGACCTGACACCCATTCAGGCGCAGCGCTCCTGGGACCGCCAGGCGGAAGATAACGTGATCGATCGCCTGGAGCGCATCGGGCTGATCGCGCCGCGCGGCGAAGTCGACAAGGTCCTCGAAACGGTGGTCAACAACCTGGAGGTCACCAACAACATCGACGTTGAACCCGATGTCCGCTGCCGCGTGATGACCACCACGACGCTGGAATCCTACACCGTGGGCCACACCATTGTGCTGAGCCGCGGGTTGATCGACGTGCTGCCGGATGAGGCCAGCCTGGCGACGATGATCGCGCACGAACTCAGCCACGTCGTTCTCGGCCATCGCCTCGATTCCACGTATGCCTTTTTCGATCAATTGCTGATTGAGGACAAGGAAACCTTCCGCCATTTCGGATTTGCGCGGACTCCCGACGAGGAGAAGGCCGCCAACACCAAGGCCATGCAAATCCTGAATAATTCGCCCTACAAAAATCAACTCGGCAATGCGGGACTTTTCCTGACGGCGCTTACGACACGCGAGAAAGAGATTCCGAACCTGATTAGCGGGCACCTCGGCAATCGCGTGCCGGTGATCGGCGACCTCAAGTCGGCGGCGCCGGTCGATCAGAAGCAAAACCCGCAGATGATCGCGGCGCTTCCCATCGGTGGACGCGTGAAACTGGATCCGTGGAACGACAAGCTGGAACTCATCAAGAGCAAGCCGGTTGGCACGGTGGCGGAACGTGAGAAGATGCCGTTCGAAGTCACTCCGTTCATGCCTTACTTGATGCGCTATGGCACCGAGGCCTCGAAACCCATCGCGGCCAGTGCGGCCACGCCGGCCGACCCGAAAACTGCGGCAGCCGCGCCGGGCAAGCCGTAGTCAGCCATTCGAATCGTCCCAAAAGTTACGGCCCGGAGAAGACCTCTTCTCCGGGCCGTTTTCGTTTGCCCGCGGCCATTTATTTTTGGGCGTGTTCTTCACCGCGGCGACGAGAGCTCTTTCATCAGCTTGTAATTGAAATCCACGCCGTCGTAAAAGTCCTGCACGCCGACGCGCTCGTCTTTTCCATGCTCGCGATTGTCGTTCTTATCAAAGAACATGCAAGAAATGCCGTAGGTCGGGATGCCGGCGATGCGCATGTACTTCCCGTCGGTGGCCCCGGTGGACATGGTCGCGACGAGAGGAACGCCGGGCCACACGTTTTTCAAGACTTTCTCCATGGCCTGCGTTACTTCCGGGAGTAGCGGCGACGGCGGCACCGGCACGACCGGCACCACCTTTCCATCCGGAGTGAGCTGCGGAACAGTGCTGATCTTGACTTTCGGATCGTTCGCCACGCGCTCGAGTGTCTTGTGAACTTCCTCCGGGTCTTCGCCCGGGAAAATCCGGCAATTGACGTTGGCGCGAGCGGTTTGCGGAAGCGCGTTTGGCGCATGACCGCCGGAAAGCATGGTGGCGACGCACGTGGTGTGCAAAAGCGAATTGTAATAGGGCACGGCGGAGAGCCGCTGCACCGCCGCAGAATCCGGCGGTTGCTTGGCGACGGCTTTCATGTCTGCCGCAACTTGTCCCGTCGTCATCACCGCGTTCTGCTCGAAATAACTCCGCGTGATTTCGTTGATTTTTGTTGCGAATGAAAACGATTGCAGCCGGGACAGCGCGCCGGCCAAGTGATAGATCGCGTTGTCCGGACTGGGGACCGAGCTATGCCCGCCGGGATTCAGCGATTCGAATTGAAAATCCACATAAACTTTTTCACTGGCCTGAATTCCCGCGAGCAGCCGCTTGTCTTTGTCTTTTTCGAATTCGCCGCCATCCAGGTTGATGCAATATTCCGCATCCACCCAGTCGCGATGTTCCCGGAGCAGCCAGTCCACACCGTTGGAAGAGCCGCCCTCTTCATCGGCGGTCAGCGCGAGAATCAGATCGCGGTCCGGCAGATAGCCTTCCTTTTTCAAGCGGATGAAATTGGTAACCAGGATGGCGTCGCCTTCCTTCATGTCTTCCGTGCCGCGGCCGTAGAAATAGCCGTCTTTTTCGACGAATTCGAATGGATCGGTGGTCCAATCCGTTCGGAGCGCTTCGACGACGTCCAGATGCCCGATGAATAGGATGGGCTTGCGCTTTCCGGTCCCGCGAAAACGCGCGACGAGATTTTTCTTGCGTTCGTTCGGCCCGGCTACCTTGAGGTCACCCTCGGCGAAGCCTCCGTCGCGCAAACGCTTGGCCATCGCTTCGGCAGCCGTTGTCACGTTGCCAACAGAATCGGTGGTGTTGATCTCGATGAGCTGCTTGAAAACGTCGTGCGCCAATTGCTTCGTTTGCTCCTGCCCTTGAGTTCGTCCCACGGGCGCACAAATGGCGAGCAAGCAAATTGACAAAATCCAGCGTATTCCTCTTGGCATTTACTCTCCTCAGAGCAAGTGATCACGAAAACGGCAGTGGACCCTCGGGCGAGGCCGGCCGCGCCGTCAGCGCATAGCGCAGGCAGCGCGACAGATACGATGCCGCCCAAAACAGCAAAATCATGCCAACTCCGCGGTCCAGCACAAGAAACACGGCGAACGCGAAAAATACCGCCGCCCCCGCTCGATCGGGCCTCATCAGCGGCGCATTCAGACGGCTGTTCACAAACCACGCGAGTTGCCTGGGCCACTTGAAGACCCAGTACAAACCGTAGACAGGAATCAGATGGAACCATGCCGCACGCATGGGCTTAATTGGATACGCGCTGGCCGTCGCCTGCGCGAGGACGACATGATACTCATAAACGCAAACAAGCCAATAAATCAGGCTGATGAAATTCGCCAGAAAGAGATACAAAGGAGGTATGAGCAGCGGTTCTTTGGCGAGTTCCGGATGCAAAGAGACCGCAATCATTTCCGCGATCAGCGTCGCGATGCCCAACAAATAGCCAACCCAGATGCGCGGAAACGGGGGCAATGTCCCGGGTGCCGCCTGTTGCTCTTGTGATTCTCCGCCGGACCAATCCATTCCGTCCTCGATGAGTCTATCTTGTGAGCGTAACGGCCCGGCCGCTCCTCCGTCAAACCATTTGGGGAAGCGGCCGCGTCCCGTTGTTGCCGCGAGTTGCTTCGTCCGGCGTGCCTTACATAAACTGGCATGGTGCTTATTGCGGAGGAAGAGATGACGTCAGCCATGAAACGTGCGTCGCAGATTGTCCTGGGCGCAGTGATATTCGTTGCGGGAATCGCCGCCGGCTCGCTGCATGCGCGCAGCGCGCCGGTGCAAAACCGCTTCGGCCAGCCGAAAACGGTGCTGCACGTGGTGGTTTACAAATTCAGGGACAATGTTTCGAATTACGACCGCGAACGCGCCATCAACGGCATCAAGGAAATGGCTGGAAAGATTCCGGGCATCAAGAACGTGTGGCTGAAAACCTCGCGCAACCAGATCAAGGATTTCAGCGGCGTCTACGCCATCGAATTCACCAGCGCCGAAGCCGCCGCCGACTACGCGGAAAGCCCGGTGCATGAGGCGTGGTCCAAGACGTGGCAGGAGCAGCGCGAGAACAGCCTTTCCTTCCAGATTTCGAATCCATAAGCCCTCAGCGCGCTAATTTTCACGCGTGATTCCGTACCTTCGCCGGATCATGCGATCTGCCGCGCTATCGGTCAGCAGCCACTTGGCCCATTTCGCAAATGTCGCGAGCGAGGTTACGCCGTAACGCGCCTTCGGCTGTGGCGCCTCAATAGCCTTCAGCATGATGCGCGCGCAATCTTCGGGCGTGGTTTTCGACTGTGCCCGTGTGCTACTCGCGCTTCCCAAATAGGACGCATAGATTTTGGCGTAGGGTCCGCTCTTGAACTTTTCCTCGTAGGTTTGCGCGAGGTCCATGGCCGTACTTTGAATGTTGGTCACGATGTAGCCGGGCTGGATGAGAATGGTGTAGATGCCGAAGGGATAAAGTTCATGACGCAAGGCGTTGCTTAGCGCTTCAATGGCGTGTTTCGAGGCGCTGTAAGCGCCTTGCGTGGGCGGCGTCACAAAGCCGGAGACCGAGCTCATCATCAAGATGCGTCCTTTCCGCCGTTCACGCATCTGGGGAAGGACGGCTTGCGTCACGCGGATCACGCCGAAAAAGTTCGTTTCGAATTGCCGCCGCCAGTCTTCCATGCGCAGTTCCTCGACGGCGCCAACGTAGACAAGCCCCGCATTGTTGATCAGCACGTCAATCGTGCCGGCCTTCTGGTAGACGGCCGCCACGGCCCTTTGCACCGAGCTGTCGTCGCACACGTCCATTTCCAGCGATTCGAGCGGGAGTTTTTTCTCCTTTGCTGCGGCATCGAGCTGCGCGCGCTTCGCCGCTGAGCGCCCGGCCGCGAATACACGGTAGCCCCGTTCGGCGAGCAACAGCGCCGCGGCCTTTCCCAATCCATCCGTGGCACCAGTAATCAAAACCGACTGAGTTCCGCGCTCCGCACTCATTCCGCCCCCTTTGGTGCACGCTATCGTATCGCGAATTGGAACGGCTCGCGCTGGGCGTGTCGGCGTCCCGTTTTCGGCACAGGGGCGGAGGCGCTGCTCTTTGTATTGATTAGGATTGCTAGACTAATTGCATTCCTTACGTTCTAATCGCAACGCTTGGGTGAGCATGCATGCCGATTGAGGAAAACCTTGCCGTACCTGCGCCCAGAAAAAAGTGGCGGCTCGGTTTTTGGAGCCTGATCGCCACTCAATTCCAAGGCGCCTTCAACGAGAATGCCCTCAAATTTCTCGTTATCTACCTCATTCTTGCGGTCGAAAAAAATAAGGCACATCGTGACCAGCTCGAATTGCTTGTCGGCGTGCTCTTCGCGGCCCCTTTCATTCTCTTTTCGCTGACGGGCGGATATCTGGCGGACCGGTTCAGCAAACGCTCCGTCACCATCTGGACGAAAGTATTTGAAGTGGGGGTCATGGTGTTCGCCGCCGCGGCCCTCGTGGGACCCAATCTGAAACTGGCGCTGGCGGCTCGGGCCGTCCAAATACGGATTGCTGCCGGAAGTGCTTCCGCCGGAAAAGCTTTCGTGGGGCAACGGCGTCCTCGAACTCGGGACTTTCCTGGCCATCATCGTCGGGAGCGTGAGCGGTTCTTTTCTCGCCGAGGCTTTCGACGGGCGCGAGTTTTATTCGGGAGCGCTGCTCCTCGGTTTTACGATTGTCGGTTTGGCTTGGAGCTTTGGCATCAGCCGCGTGCCCGCCGCGGACCCCGCGAAGAGATTCCATCTCACCTCGCTGATCGACGTCTGGTCGCCAATGAAAATGATTCGCGGCGACCGCGTGCTGTGGCTCGCGGTGCTGGGCAACACCTACTTCTTTTTTGTCGGCGGGCTGCTGCAATTCAACATTTTTATTTATGGGCAAGACGTGTTGCATATCCGTTCGACGCAGGGCGGATTTTTGCAAGCGGCAATTGCCATCGGGATCGGCCTTGGCAGCTTTGCCGCCGGATATCTCTCGGGCGGAAAAATCGAGTACGGATTAATTCCTCTCGGCTCACTGGGCATGACCGCCCTTGGACTCTGCCTGGCGATTCCGGACTTATCATTCCGCGCCGTGCTGTTGCTGCTGGCGGCACTGGGTTTCTTCGGGGGATTTTTTATAGTGCCCATCAGCGCGCTGATCCAGCACCAGCCTGAGGAAGACAAGAAGGGCGTGGTCATCGGCGCGGCCAACTGGCTTTCTTTTGTGGGCATCGGCGCCGCTTCCGCGGCGTATTACGCCGCCACTCATTTTGCCCATCTCAGCCCCGGCGGAATTTTCTTCTGGTCGGCGCTGGCGACGCTCGGAGCAACAGCCTATGTGCTGTGGCTGCTGCCGGACTCGCTGCTGCGCTTGATGCTATGGTTTGCCACGCACACTTTGTACCGTCTGGACGTCGTAGGCCGGGAAAACGTGCCGGCGCGCGGTGGAGCATTGCTCACGCCGAATCACGTTTCCATGGCGGACGCCGTGCTCCTCATCGCTTCGATCGATCGTCCCATTCGCTTCATCATGTTCAAGGGCTCCTACGAGCACCCGCTCGTAAAGCCGTTCGCAAAGATCATGGGCGTGATTCCCATCGCCTCGGATCAAGGTCCGCGTGAATTGATCCATTCCTTGCGGATGGCCACGGATGCACTGAAGAACGGCGAAATCGTTTGCATCTTCCCGGAAGGCCAGATGACGCGCATCGGCCAGATGCTGCCGTTCCGCCGCGGCATGGAGCGCATCATCAAGGGCGTCGATGTTCCCATTGTTCCCGTGAATCTGGACGGCGTGTGGGGCTCGATCTTCAGTTTTGCCGGCGGGCGATTTCTTTGGAAATTCCCGCGGCAAATTCCTTACCCCGTGCGAGTCACCTTTGGAAAACCGCTGCCTCCGACGGCCTCTGCGCAGGAAGTCCGCCGCGCGGTGCAGGATCTCGGCGCGGAAGCTTTCGCGCGGCGCAAGAAGCGCATGCACACCTTGCCTGAATCATTTATCTACTCGGCACGGCGGCATCCCTTCCGCTTCGCCATGGCCGACGGGCAAAGGCCGAAGCTGAGCTGGTTTTCGGCGCTGGCGGGGGCTCTCGTGCTCGCGCGGCGCCTGCGAAAGCAATGGCAGGGCCAGGAAATGGTCGGCATCCTCTTGCCGCCATCGGTTCCCGGCGCGCTCGTGAATTACGCCGCAATGTTAATGGGCAAGGTGCCCGTAAACCTGAACTACACCGTTTCGAATGAAACGCTGGCTTCCTGCGCGCAACAGTGCAACTTGAAAACCATCGTCAGCGCGCGGGTTTTTCTCGAGAAGGTAAAAATCCAGCCGCCCGGCGAAACGATTTTCATCGAGGACGTCGCGAAGGCCGCGGGCTTCGGTGAGCGTGTCGCCGCCGCATTGGCCGCCAGCCTCTTGCCGGCAAAGTGCGTCGCGAAATTTGCAGGTTCTGATCGCCGCGTGTCTCTGGATGACATCGCCACGATTATTTTTTCCAGCGGCTCGACCGGTGACCCCAAGGGCGTCATCCTCACGCACTACAATATTGCTTCGAACGTCGAGCAGCTCAACCAGGTTTTCATGCTCCACGCCAACGACCGCATCATGGGCATTCTTCCGTTCTTTCACTCGTTCGGCTTCACGGGTACACTTTGCCTGCCCGCGGCTACCGGCATCGGCGTGGTCTTTCATCCCAATCCGCTGGATTCACGCGTCATCGGCGCTCTGGTCAACAAGTACGCAGTTACCTTGCTGCTTGCCACACCAACTTTTCTGAATGCCTACACGCGCCGCTGCACACCCGAAGATTTTGGAAGTTTGCGCTTCGTCATGGCCGGCGCGGAAAAATTGCCCGACCGCATTTCGCAAGCTTTCGAGGATCATTTTGGCATCCGCCCTCACGAAGGTTACGGTTGCACCGAATGTTCACCGGCAGTCACGGTGAACACCATCGAT
>WNFP01003975.1_pt1 | contig 11886 bp, 8 predicted proteins | sample 5400201 | NCBI WGS metagenome assembly WNFP01 (sample SAMN13153355, study PRJNA577476) | soil metagenome | isolation source: 115 cm saprolite under Madrone tree | place: USA:California | collected 2016-06-14
AGCTTTGCGAACGGCCGTTCATCGATCACCCCGGGTTCGGAAAAGCCAACTGTAAAGCTGCTCAGCTTTTTGTCGGTTTTACCAACCGCCAGACTTAGCATGGCCGTAGAATCCAACCCGCCGCTCAGTAGGAAACCGACCGGGACATCGCTTATCATGTGAAGGCGAGCAGATTCTTCTAGCATTTCAATCAACTGCAATTCCGCTTGCGCCTCTGAGAGACCACTATCTTTAAATTGAAGGTCCCAATATTGCCTCGTCCGGATTTGGCCGTTCTGCGCCACTAGGCAAGTGCCGGGGCTCAATTTTCGGATTCCGCGAAAAAGCGTTTCCTCCCCCGGCATATAATCGAACGTCAAAAAGCGATCTATGAGCGTCGGCTCCACCTCTGCTCGAAACGACGGATCGGCCAGAATCGCTTTTATTTCCGAGGCAAACAGGAGTCCAGACGGGGTCTGGCAATAATAAAGCGGCTTGATTCCTAAGCGGTCCCTTGCCAGAAACAGCAAATTGTTTCTGCCATCCCAAATCGCAAAACCAAACATTCCTCGAAGCTTTTCAACACATTTTTCTCCAAGTTCCTCGTATAGATGGACAATGACCTCCGTATCCGACTGAGTACGGAAGGTATGTCCCTTTGTCAGAAGGAATGCGCGGAGTTCCTGATAGTTATATATCTCGCCGTTGAATACGATCCAGACTGTATTGTCTTCATTGCACAGCGGTTGATGGCCACCCGCAAGGTCAATAATCGAGAGCCGGCGAAATCCCAGGCCCACCGGTCCGGATGTAAAGAACCCTTCGTCATCGGGTCCACGATGAATGATTGCGTTCGCCATCTCCTTGAGAAGCGCGAGCGGCACAATGGCTTCCCGATCAGACATCAGTTTTCCGCAGATCCCGCACATGTTCTTTTCGTTTTACCTTGATGTTGTCGTCGTTTGAAGTTTGTCGAGACCTGCTGCCCAGCGGAGAATCGCACACCACTTGGCCCAGGCGTTCCCGGCCGAGAGTCCATTCCTGCTCATGTGCTCCAACGGTTGCAGCAGTCCGATCATAAGCAGCCGGGCGATCGCTGCCATTCCAATACTGATGCGATACAAAGAAGCATACAGCCGGCCTTTCGTCTTTGAGCAAAACTTCTCCACAGAGTTCATCTTCATCGTGGTGGACCACTGACTTATGGACTTCTGGCTGCTGCTCTTGCCTCCATGGTGCACCACATTCACATGGCCGATGTAGTAATTCTTCAAGCCCAGGCCGCGGACCTTATGGCAGAGGTCCAAATCCTCCGCATACATGAAATAGTCTTCGCTGAAGAGCCCAGCTTTCTCAAAGACATCCCGACTCACGATCATGCAAGCACCGGAAATCACTTCGACGGAGGCTGGTGAGGTGGATTCGCTGAAGAGCGGGGCAATATTCCAGAGAGGGCACGCGGGCCAGCGCATCCGTAGGGCCTCGATGTCCAGCACCTGGTTCAGGATCGTTGGAAACGTCTGAATACACGAGGTCTGAATGCTCCCGTCCGTGTTCAAGAGTTTGCATCCTACGATCCCGGCATCCGGAATCGTTTTGACCGTTTCCATTAGAGTTTCTATCGAACCATCCAGAACTTCCGTGTCGGGGTTCAGAAAAAGGAGGAATTCTCCCGAGCTGTTCCGATAGCCGAGATTATTGGCGCCTGCAAATCCGAGGTTGACCTTGCTCTCGATGATACGAGTATCGGGGAATTCTCGTTTAATCGCATGGATGCCGTTGTCCGGTGAAGCGTTATCCACGACGACGATTTCCATCGAGAGTACAGGTGGCCGGGCATAAATGCTCTTCAGGCATTCACGCAGAAACGCCACTGAATTCCAATTCACAAAAATGATCGAGAGGTCCATGAGAGATTGAACAGCCGACGACGTGCCCAAGTCATTTCCAGATGGTGGTTTGGCCAAGAAGCCGGTTGATCTGTTGCCGCCGGAGATACTCAATCGTTCTGCGGTCGTCAACCTGAGGAATCCCCTTGAAGTAGCCCGATGCATACCCGTAAAGCAGGGCAAACGACCCGACAATGAATGGGTTTTGCGGCAGACGCACCAGGCATTTAGACAACATGAAAAGCGGATGGTATCCGCAAATATAGTCGGACCTGCCGTTCTTCACCAAATTGGCCCAGGTTCCATCGGCGGCGCCCGTTACACGGTGATGCACGAGTTCGAGCTCCGGAAAACTGCGTGTTTTCCAGCCCAGCATGCTTGCTTTCACTTCGTCCATGGTGTCCCAGCCGGGCACCGGCCAAAATCCGCCTATGGCTTCCCAACATACCTGGCGATAGATCTTTGTTGCTCCGCGCACATGGAACGCCGGATTCGTTTCCACCTGCCGCTGGCCTTTGAAAATGTGGACGATAACACCGCCGCCCACTCCCAGTTGCGGATCTTCCTCGAAGCGGGAGAAACACTTCTCAAAATAATCGGGCTCAAACGAAAGATCGCCATCGAGCTTGACGATGAAATCCCGCTTCTGCGCCGTGGCCAGCTTGTATCCATCGTTGAATGCGTCAACCACTCCGCCTCCCGATTTTCGAAAGCCGCGGTTTACACGGTGAAGAGGACGAATCCAGGGATATTTCCTCGCGGCCTCGTCGAGAATCTGTCCGGTCTTGTCCGTGGAACCATCATCCACAATGATCCATTCCGTGGGACGAATGGTTTGAGCGGCCATGCTTTGAATCGTGTTCGGAAGATGCTTTTCCTCATCTCGAACAGGCGAAATTACCAGAAATCTTATGTTTTGTAGATTCATGAATTCTTGAGATTTGCCCTCAGAACTGTTCCAGAGCGGCAACGAGTGCGACCGAATGGCCACGCTGTTTGGCTCTAATCTTATTTTGACCATACTCGAACCGTAGTCGAGCTTAGGGTCTTGGTCACCGTTGTCCAAAGCGATACGCGCTCTTGAGGCGAGGGATATTCATTCTTCTATCCCAGGTTGATTTCATTTCAACGTCTACCGGAATAGCGGTTTCACACTTGAGGCATGATCTTGGAGGCCGCTCCCGCAGTGGCCAGTCCCTTCACCAGCTGCGAGGCGGTTTACTAAATCCTTCCAGCGCCGAGCCTATATGGGTAGAATCCAAACTGGCTTAGATTGTTTTCGTGGTGTTATATGCTGGGATAACTACACTAACCTTCATAAACTGTTTCTCCAGGTCAGATCAGGAAGTAGAAATTAATTTACTCGACAAGCGGGCGCGGACATTTTGAGAAACAGGGTCGAGTCGTCGAGGAAATGATGCTGAGTTTGGCCCCGACGCGAAATTCTTGCTCAACGATGATTGGTCAGGGGCAGGTTCATTGGTAGTTTCGCGAACCAGGATCGGTGTTGTCGCCGCAATCGCGATAGCCAAAAAAGCGCACCAGGAAATTTTGGTTTGGTCGAAATAGCTGATTCCGAAGTAACCGACAATGTGCGAGAACATGGTTACGCCCAGAAACCACATGAACCATTCCTGCGTTCTGTCGCCTTCGACCAGTTTTCTTGCCCTACCGATTCTGCTGAAACTCCGGGAAATCACCGTCACAAAGCAAATCAACGTCGCCAGTCCAGCTGTATCCGCTTCGGCAACAAACTGGTTGCTGAGGTCCCACATGTCCCAACCCCAATTCGAAGTGTTTGTTCCAATCAACCACCAATCCCGGAAGTGGCGCACACATTGGTCGATCAACATCGCGCGGTGATATCCAGAGTTCCCTGCGACTAAATCCACGTGGGCAATCAAGAACCAGACTGGTGCTTTCATTATCAGGTGACAAACGACAGTGGCAATGACGAGGCTCCAGCGAAAAGCTCGCATGCTCTTCCGGAGTGGCCAGAAGCAAAGCGCAACAATTGCACCCAAATAGGAGAGGAGTGGAGTGCTTGATGCACAGGTCAGCACCATCACCGTTGAGCCCACCCACCCCAGGATTCCGGCCATTTTGGCATGTCCACTCTTCCACAACCACCAGAACATTGGCATCAGCGTTACGCCAAAGACTCCCGCGAGGATCGCGTGGGCTGAGGCTCCTTGAGCCCGGATCGACCCTTCCCGATTATCTGGCACCATTGGAATGGTTCCCAGATACCCAAAGACATTCTGGCCCCGGAGCTTCTCATTGATCATGGTTATCGCCAGAATGACCACGACTGCGGCGAAAACTTTCATGACCAAAGTAATATCCTCTTCGTCTTGGATCAGGAAACGTAAGAGAACGTATCCGCCAAGCGTCTCCCAGAGATAGCCCGTCTCGTAAATAATGGCTCCCGTTGTGCCTCCGCTCTGAAGGACCGTAGCCAGAACACGGAGAGCCACCCACAGGACATATACTTTGTCCACGGAGGTCCATCCGCCCTTAAAGCGACTGCCCGCAGGATCTTTTGAAGCGAATGCCATGCGGAACAAACCGGCGAGAATGATGATGCGAAGAACGAAAAGATGAACTCCGGCGATGTAAACCTGCTGTCCGTAGGACCCCAGGAAAACAAGCAGAAGGAAGGGGACTGCCACCTTCTTCCGTGGCAGGACAAATATCAAAATGACCGCGACGATTGTCGCGACCAGAATGATCGGATGTAGTACCGTGGCGGCAGGTCCACCCCCAAAAGCCGGTTTGTCTGGTCCGTATTGCATTTCGTCGTTATTCTAGGAACTTTTCCCTTTGCGGGAATCACGGTATTTCACCAAATCGCCCACGATGGCTCTCTTCTTATGAAGTTCTCTGAAAGACGGCATGGATACCTTCGCCAGGGCCAGCCAGGGGTGTTGCGTGGAAGATCGCCGAGAAAACTGTCCAACGCAGGATTTTTCGAATGACCTTTAAAGGGATGGGCAAGTCACGCGTTTCGGCCATGGGTGGCCGCGACCATCCGAGTCGCCCAAGAATCTTATTGTTGATATAGCCGAGGCTGTGTTCCAAGCCAGAATTTCGTTGCGCACTCACGGATGCCGCTTGCAAACCTACCAGGTCTGCGAGGAGCTGCAACGATCTAGGGGAAAAGTGGGAAATATGCCGTGGTAGTTCGAGTCCGTACCAGTAAGACTTGAAGATCCGAGCTTCGCCTGAATCTATATTTGGAACAAGCACATAAAAAATTCCACCAGGTTTCAACCATTGAGCAACTCTCGCCATAACCTCGCGGGGTTGATAAACATGCTCGAGAACGTCAAAGCAAGTGACTACATCGAAGGTTTCCGCTGGGAATGGGGCATCGAGTATGTCGCCGACGAAAATTGTCGCGCCACTTCTCTCTTTCGCTTTTCGGGCTTGCGCTTCAGACATCTCGATCCCATAGAGCTCCCAATCTTGCCCCTTGAGCGATTCGAGAAATGCCCCGGAGCTGCATCCCAGGTCCATGAGCGTACCCCCCTGCTTGTACCCCGCAATGGCTTTCTTCCGGCCTTCCCAGCGGCCAGGGGAAGTTTCCCCAGCCATCCCGATGAATCGGTCATAGTTGGGACCATAATGCTGGCCCATTTCCGAGGGCGGAGGCGGTTCATGCAGCCACACGAGAGAACAGGAGAGACAGCGCACGAGTTGGTAGAGTATCTTTTTCCCGTGAAACCTGTCGGGTGCCTGTAGCCAGGTCTTTGATTCATTGCTTCCGCAGACCGGGCATGAATCGGAATTTATCTTCTGCATGCTTTCTCGTATCGCGTGTTTTTGCGATTGAAACGTTTCGGAAATTTTCAAATTGAATCACCTCCCGACTTATCCATTTCTGCTACACAGAAGACGTGGAACTCGGTGTGGGTTTCTTCCTAAACAAATCCAGAACTATGCGAAGCTCGCTGCCGGAAACTGCCCCGGTCAGGTGCAAGCTTGGGTACAGGGCAAGGAGGGCGGCAGTCCCAACGATGCCCACTTTTATCGTGGCCAGCAGACGAGCGCTTGAAGGATGAACGAAAGGGATTTTCAAGGCTAGAGCAGTGACCAGTACAATGGCCACCGTTGAGCCGCCAATCTTTATGAAATCACGAAACAAGACCTTCGGATCAAAGGCGTGATATGTCTTCGCGAGGGCTGCCAGCATGAATATCATCCCGACGGCCTCTGCTGCCGCCATGCCCCCGAGGACGCCGATGAATCCCAATTCTCTTGCGAAGAACACTACGGGACACAGGGTAACAATCCGAAGGACCTCCCGGAAGTTATCCATCACTGCCTTACCAGATGCCCTGTACAGAACAAGCCCGAGAAGTGAAAAGGATTGGAGCAGGAGGGCAAGGGACACAAGGCAGAGGGTGATTCGAAAAGACGGGTCTGTCTGTCCAATCCAAGCAGCAACCGCATAATGGCCAAACGCACAAACCAGCGCCAGCGGAATCACTGTCATGCCAAGGGTTACCTTGAATGACTTGGAGAGCAAGCTTTTCATTCTTGGTATCGATCCGGAAGCGAATACCATGGCGCTGCTTGAGAGTATTGGGATCAAGAAGGCATACAGCGACATGGAGACGGGGGAGACGATTCGTGAGGCGATCGCGAACACACCTGCCTGATTTGCACCATATGCCCGGAGCACGGCTATTGGCGCGATTGTTCCGTAGATCAGTTGAAGGATGCTAACTAGCTGGTAGCTTCCAGCAAAGCGCACTAATTCTCGGACCACGCTCAGTTTAATATTTTTGGAGCTGACAGATATCTGTGGCAGAACCCGGCGGGACGCCACATAGCAACAAAGAACAAAAATAATCTCAGACACCGCCATGATGATTGACATGGCGAAGAGACCGTAGCCCAAACGGAGCACAGCAATAACGCCTATTGCCTCGAGGACTACAAGCACTGTACCGAATTTCCTGGTCAGATCAATGCGATGCCCGCCCATAACTATGGCTTCGTAGGCAGCCCCGGCGTTTGTAAATGCCATGATAATCGCTAGCATCATAATGGACCATGCGGCTGACTGCAGAAATTCAGACGGCACACCTGATGCTTTTGCAATCTGCCTTGAAAACATAGCTGCAGGGATTAAGGCCGCGATGGACAAGACCGACATGCCGGCTGTGCCCGTACTCAGCAAATTACTTGCAACTTCATAGTTTTCGTTCCCAGTCGCTTCGGCGACATATTTTTGAAAAGCTGACTTTATCCCTATGCTTCCAAAGCGCATGTACGTGGCAGTTACCAAAACGATGGACCAAATGCCGTATCCACCGAGCCCTATATGCGTAATTATGAAAGGGACTGTTACAAGTCGTGTGGCAACTTGAACGGTGCTGGCGAGAATTCCAAAGAGTGTATTCTTGCCAACAGAGGCAGTCAGGGCACCCCCTGTTCTCTGTTTGCCGTTATGTTCTGCAGGAGTGTTCATTTTCTGGAACCAACCCCATTTTTCGACCAGTTGAGAGAATATGGCGGAAAGAGAATTGGTAATAAGCCTTTGGCTTATGTCAATCCCAATAAACAGAATGCGATCACCTAGAGATTTATGTGTATATTTCCTTTGGATCAACGCCGTATGGGTAATACACAAACAAGAAAACAACCCCAAACGGATGTTCGAAGATGCTGCAAGCCAGCATCCAGACAGGGGTTAGAGAGACCGCATCTTCTTTTCGGCTATTGCACTATGGCAACCAATCCTGTGGGTGGAACAATTACTGTGGAACTGATACCGGACAAATAAGGTCCAAGATCCCAGGCGCCAGACGTGGGTCGCAGATTTCCAAGTCTATCTCTGTCAAGCGCATTGATTCCGAGGCTACTAAGATTTGTTCCTGCACCCGCTGCGGCGCTGCCAGATTGCAATAGATACGGGGGACTACTCCCCGCGTTCAGTTTGGGGTCACCCGTGACACTGTGTGAATCGAAACCTGTGCCTTTCGTCCAAGTTGCTACGCTTGAATAGTTTGTCCCAGCGTAGAACAGCGAGGAGCTGCCACCAGTCAGGTTGTAGAAATTGTTGTAGTCGCTTGCGATCAGGGTGGTGCCAGAGTTGGTGTAGATGCCCGTCGCGACGCTGGAAACAATGTTGTTCTCAAAAGTGCAGGGGTGGTCAGATTTGTACCCGATGCTAAGACCGTTCCCGAAAATTAAGTTATTGTACGCCGCACAGTCTGTGTTCCCTAGCCCCGTGATGTAGCCATTGCCTGGGCCGTGCACGGTGCTCTCGTTTATAAGGAGATTGTTGAAAATCCTGGTGTGGTTAATGGTACCGCCGTTGTTTGGGTCGAAGAAAATATACCCGGTTTGGTCGAGGCCCCAATCTCCGTGAATATAATTGTCGCTTAGCTGGACATTGTTTATCGTGCCGCCATTACCTTGAAATACGAAGATGCCATTGTGGTGGAAGGCATCCACCGAATCATCCCAATTCACGCCGTCGTGGATGTTGTTCCCGGTCACCGTAACGCCGTTGAGCGTTTGGCCTGAGTTCGTAAAAACTGCTATCCCCCAGTTGCAATTGTAAATCGTATTACCGCTGAACGTGATGTTTGAGTTTGTGCCGCCTGTGCCGTAAATCGCCCCCGCATAGGCGTCATGGATAATGTTGCTATGGATGGTGATGTTATCACCTCCAACAGCGTAAATGGCATAGCCGCCAGTGCCGCTCGTTGTGCATCCGCCCGTATCGCTGAATAGGTTGTGCACACAGATGTTGCTTATCGTCAGATTTTGGACGGTCACATTTGAACCAGAGATGTAGACTGCTGTGCTGGCCACGTTATAGGTCCGGGATGACCCGTTTGCTGTGTTTTGGACGATGCCGTTCGTCCCGCCATCAATCACAATGTAATTCTGCCCGACTCCAATCGCCGCACTGCTGCTATAGCCCCAGTATGGCGCAGTGATGTTCGCGTTTGCGTCAAACTTTAATGTGATTGGATTGGCGCTTGTCCCGCTGCTCTGGAAGTGCAGCAAGCCAGATTGCCCCGCCGTGCCCGTGAGAGTCCCGCATAGTAAGACAGTCGTTCCCGGCCCAATCTGGCTCGCGCCCGTTCCCCAGTTGCTAGAATTGTTGAACCCAGACGGTGTGAGATTCGGTGCCGTACTTGTGCCCGTTGGACAGTTCCCAGTTGCCGTTCCGCCGGGGGTCACATAGACATTGGTCGCCTGAGCCGACGCGCTGAACGATACGGTGAGCGCCACAGACAAGCAGACCACGAATCGAACTCCAAAGCCCCCGACCATTGCATTGCAGTGTGCAACGAAACGACCTACCATCCGCTCCACAATAATGCTCCTTCTCCCAATTCCGCGAGTAGCTTCATCCGGTAGAAGAGTATCAAGGCGTCTCACCCAGGACTACTGGACGTTTGTCTAATAAGCGAACAGGGCACGCACACTGTACCTGCAAAGACATTTGAGGGCGTAGAGCAGGTTGGAGTCAAGCCCAACTACGGAGCCTCGTTGTTGTAGCATCGAATGTTATACCCAACCACAGGCCCTCCAATAACTCAATGCAATTCTATGAGTTACGCGGAAAGTGGCTCTTGCTCGTCCCCTCGGAATTGACCCAACTCGCTTTTTGCATCAGGCTTGCATTGTGATGGATGAACTTATTCAACCATTGCAGCCAATGGAGCCAGTCGTAGCCGCCCTCGACCTTGGCGCGGAGCAAGTCCGGGTCATCCCAGGAATTAACCGGCAAACGAGGCAGGAAAAGATGGTTGTCGCCCAACCTGGCTCGGCCGATGATGGTCGAGACGCCATTCTGGAACCCATGATTCTCAAGTATATCGACGAGAAAGCGCGTGAACCCTTTGTCCTCTTCAGGGAATGCGAACGGATAGGAAAAGGACTCGACTGCCGCCCCCAGCTTTTGCTCAATGACTTCTTTCGAGTAGCCCAGTTCATAATCAAGCTGTTCCAGGTTGAGCGAACGAAGGTCTGGATGGGTCACGGTGTGGGAGCCGAATCGAATTCCTTGGGCATGAAGTTCGCGTACTTCACTCCACGTCAAGTAATCGACACCTTCAATGCGCACGGATTTGTCCTGGATTCGGCTAGTGGCCAAGAAAATGGTGGCGGAGAACCCACATTGCTTCATTACCGCCATTCCGTCGGTATAGAAGTCGCGATAGCCATCGTCGAAGGTAATAACCACTGTCTTTGAAACGTCCTCCCCAGACTCCAGCGCGGCATGGGCTTCTGTCAGGTCCAAAGTGCGGAAACCGCTATTACGGAGCCATTTCATCTGTCGAGCAAATACTTCGGGTGAGGTATTGATCTGATAGTAAGGATGTGACATTCCGAAAAGACTATCTGAAATGCTGTGGTACATCAAAATGGGCACGGAATTCGACCCATTGTCATCGAAAATGCGCTTAAGTGGATGCGCGCAGTAAAGTGTGGCTAGTCGATCGATTCGAGGCATGAAAAGTCCATTGGAAACATGTTAGTGCAAGGAGACTGAAGCAAAAATGTCTCCCGGCCGACCTACGGAGGGTCGCATCTAAGTGCGAGTCCCAGCTGAAAGTAAGATTCGCAGTCTGGCGCCCTTTGTCCCAGAAGTGCCTACAAATTCCTAGTGGACCGAGACAACTTTGGAAGCCAGGAACTCCAGAACTTTGTTCGTGACACTGATTTGTTGCCCATGAGTCAATTGCGGGAACATCGGCAGGGAAACGATTTCAGCGGCGACTCGCTCAGCGACGGGAAACGCGCCCTTCTTGTATCCGAGGTGTTGGTAGGCTCTCTGCAAGTGCAATGGAATCGGGTAGTGGATTCCGGTGCCAATTCCCGCCTCAGCGAGGTGAGCTTGCAACGCCTCGCGATCTTGCACACGTACCACATACAGGTGATATACGCTTTTTGTCCACGCTGCTTCCTGCGGCACAACGACGGAATCCTTCACATCTGCAAACAGTTCATGATAGTGATGAGCGAGGGCGCGGCGGGATTCATTCCATTTTGCGAGGTGACGCAGCTTCACGGACAGCCATCCCGCTTGGATGGAATCGAGCCGGCCATTGTAGCCTTCGATGTCGTGATAATACTTCTTCGCCTGGCCGTGATCACGAATCATCTTCATGCGCTGAGCCATGGCTTCGTCATTAGTGGTGATGGCACCGCCTTCGCCGCAGGCGCCGAGATTCTTTCCGGGGTAAAAGCTGAAGGCGGCAGCTTTGCCGATGGAGCCCGCCTTTTTCCAGGCATTGGCCTTCTTTGAGAAATACTCAGCGCCGTGCGCCTGGCAGGCATCTTCAATCACGACCAAATTGTATTTCGCCGCAAGCTCCATGATTGGGTCCATGTCTGCCATCTGCCCATAGAGATGAACTGGAACGATGGCGGCAACCTTGCGCTTGGAGGTACGTTCGATCAGCTTTCCGGACTTGGCATCGAAGTCGCAATTCTTCTCGAGGTATTCCCGCAATTTCTCGGGATCGAGGACGTAGGTCTGTTCATTGATGTCGACGAACGCGATGTGCCCTCCCGCTTGGGAGATCGCTTCGGTTGTGGCAATGAACGTATGAGGCGCGGTGATTACGATATCGCCAGGTTCGACGCCGCCGGCCATGAAAGCGAACCGCAAGGCGTCCGTGCCACTATTCACACCAACGCAGAGTTTCGCATCACAGAATCGCGCAAATTCGCGCTCGAACTCCTCCACCATGGGTCCTCCGATGAAGCCGGCGTTGCTAAAAGCCTTCTTCACCACTGCCAGCAGCTCATCTTCCAATTCCTTGTGAGGTGTTACCAGATCGAGAAACGGAACTTTCGTTGGATTAGCCATGGCCTTACTTTTTCTCCTCTGTTATAAACCGTAGAAATTTAGCGGGATTTCCGGCCACAATAGCGTTCGCTGGCACGTCCCTGGTTACGACACTGCCTGCTCCGACAATGGCGTTTTCACCGATGGTCAGATTGCTCAGAATCGTGGAGCCAGACCCGATGGATGCTCCCT
>WNFP01006464.1_pt1 | contig 11884 bp, 11 predicted proteins | sample 5400201 | NCBI WGS metagenome assembly WNFP01 (sample SAMN13153355, study PRJNA577476) | soil metagenome | isolation source: 115 cm saprolite under Madrone tree | place: USA:California | collected 2016-06-14
GGTCGATGATCTCCTGCAACTTCTGGTTGATCGACTCGCGCTGCGAAAGCAGGTCATCCAAGGGGGCCTGGCCGAGCACGCTGCGCAGCGTCGTCTGCGACATCAGCGAGGTGGCTTTGAGAAAGTTCTCCACTTTCACGACGGCGGCTTGCGGATCGACGACGCGGAAATAAACAACCGCATCGACCGTCACCGGGACGTTGTCACGCGTCATGACCTCCTGCTTCTCGACACTGATGGTGACGACTCGCAAATCCATTCGCACCATCCGATCGACAATCGGGATGAGAAAAATCAATCCCGGCCCTTTCGCGCCGAGTAATTTTCCAAGACGAAAAATCACGCCGCGTTCATACTCCCGCAGGATACGAATCGCCTGCGGCAGGATGATTACGGCGAGGATGATGATGGGGATGGTCCAACCGATTAATCTTGGTAGCGCTTCGAGTAATGGCATGAGTTTATTTTTCCTTAGGTTTCAGTTTTACAGTCAACCCTTGCACGGCTGCAATCTCAGCCGGTGCGTCTTTCTCAATAGGAGCGTCACTAATGGCGTTCCAATATTCGCCCTCGACGAAGATCCGCCCGGTGCGCGAGTCGATTGGAGTCAATGCAGTCACTGTTTTTCCAATGAGGGTCTCCGCTCCCACCTTCACCGGCAAACGCTGGGCGCGAAGGCCTTTGCCGATGACGAAAACAAAGAACGCCGCGGTAACGAGTGTCGCAGGAATGATGTAGTTGAGCGATAAGCGAAACAGCGGATCGGCCCGATTGAAGAGCATGAGCGAACCGATCAGAAACGCAATGATTCCGCCGACCGTCAACACGCCGTGCGTGGTGGCGTAAACATCAAAGACAAAGAGGAGCAACGCGAGGGCGATCAAAGCGAGGCCGGTGACGTTGACCGGCAAAATGGCCGCCAGATAAAGCACGAGCACCAACGCGATGGCCCCCACAACTCCGGGAAGAATCGCTCCCGGCGTGGTCAGTTCACCAATGATCCCATAGATCGCGATGAGCATGAGAATGAACATTACTTCTGGCCGCCAGAGTTTTTGAAACACGTGTTCGGAGGGCGACATCTTGATCTCTGAAACTTCGGCGCCTGCGGTCTTGAGCGTTTTCCCATCCACCAAGCGGCCGTTCAATTTTTGTAACAGATCGGTGATATCGCTGGCGATGAGATCGATGACTTTTAATTGCAACGCCTTCTCAGCGGTGATCGATGCGCTCTCCTTTACTGCTGACTTGGCCCATTCGACGTTACGCTGGCGCTTGCCCGCGATTGTCTCGATGTAGCTCACCGAAAAATTCTCCAATTTCTGCTTCATCGTTTCGTCGGGCTTTTCCTCTCCGCCGCTGGGAAAACCGCCTATCGAGACGGGATGCGCTGCGCCAATAGTGGTGGCGGGCGCCATTGCCGCAACGCTCGCCGCGATCGTAATGAAACAGCCCGCGCTGGTCGCGGTCGCGCCGGTTGGGGCGACATAGACTACTATCGGCACGGGAGATCCCAGAAAACTTTGGACAATCTTCTGTGTCGAATCGAGCAGACCGCCCGGTGTGTTGAGCTGGATCACCAGACACTGTGCATTTTGCGACCGGGCTTCTTCGATGCTGCGCGAAATGTAGCTGGCCGTCGCCGGCCCAATCGCTCCGTCGATGTTGATGAGAGAAACTTTTTCAGCCGCAAAACCCGCCGGCGCTATGGCTAACGCGAGCCACAGAACAAGACTTATTAACGCACTCTTCATGCGTCTATCCGCGCGCCTTGCGCCATGTTGCCAAGGGTCACGCTCCTTTCATCGGCTGAAGCTTGATCGCCAAATCTTTCACTTCTGGCTTCACGATTTTCTCATAATCACGATAGCTCATTTTGATCGCGTCCGTGTGCGTGCCTGCTTCAAAGACGATGTAGTCTTGCTCTGCCAAGTGCTCATCCACATACGTTGGCAAACCATAGAGATTGCCAAAGGGCGGCATGGCTCCAATCGCGCAGTCGGGGAACAGCGACTTGAATTCCTGTTCGTTATCCAGCGAGACGGCTTTGCCGATTGCTTTCTCGATCTTCTCCAGATCGATCTGGTGATCCGCTGGCAGCACCATCATGAAATGCTGCTCCCCAGATTTTATCATCACAACCTTGGCGTGATGCCGGCCTTTCACGTGCTCCGCCTGCGCGATTCGTTGGGCAGTTACGGCCTCAGGATGATGCAGAATTTCGTAGTGCATCTTGTTCTCATTCAAACAATCGATCAGTCGTTTTGGTATTTCCATAACCGCCTCTGAGGCAAACTATCACTTTCCTGATGCATCTCTACTTTCCGAATAGGCTGTACTTGTAGGGGGAAGCTGCCAGCTTCCTCTACACCTCGTAAATTAGGAAGACACCGCCGAGACGCCCACGGCGCGCGAAAGATTTGTGTATGGCTACATGCGAAGTTTGCGAGAATGAATATGACAAGGCGTTTGAAGTAGTCGTTGGAGGGAAACATCACACCTTCGACAGCTTCGAGTGCGCAATCCACGCGCTGGCGCCGGTTTGCCCGCATTGCAACTGCCGAATCGTCGGACACGGCGTTGAAGCAAACGGACAAATCTTCTGCTGCGTCCACTGCGCGCGCACGGCCGGCAAGACGCAACTGAAAGACCGCGTCTAGGTTGCACGCGTCAGGGAGTGTCAGTTGCTATCGGTCCTCTCGTGCAACACAGGCAATGGTGACCTGTTAGGTTTGCCTGCCCACTGGCCGTGCGGTGGTCGGAACTACTCGAAGATTGAGCTGATGCGGCTGGACTTCTCGAGGATTGCGAAATAGAGATTAGTATGAATCCGTTTCGAGGTTTGCTAATTGTACTGATATTTTTATCCTTCTTGGGTTCCGTCGCACAGGCGCAGCCGGAGGAGAAACCATCCGCTCCTTTAAAGGCGATTGCGGTGCTTCATCCCACCGCGGGCAACAAGGTAAGCGGCACCGTAACCTTTACTGAAGTTGCCGATGGCGTGCAGGTCCATGCAGACCTAACGGGGCTAACTCCCGGCAACCATGGCTTTCACGTGCATGAATTCGGCGATTGCAGCGCGGCAGATGCGAGTTCGGCCGGCGCGCATTTTAATCCAACCAACAAACCGCACGCTGGGCCAGACGCGACCGAGCGGCATGTGGGCGACATGGGAAATGTGGAGGCAGACGCTTCTGGCAAGGCGACCCTGGAGTACGTGGATCATCAAATCTCGCTCACAAATGACCAACAGTCAGGAATCGGGCGCTCCGTGGTGGTGCATGCGAAGGCCGACGATTTGAAGTCTCAGCCGGCAGGTGACTCGGGCGCGCGAATTGCTTGTGGCGTGATCGGGCGGGCAAAAAGCCAGTAATTGCAAGTCTGTCACCGAGCTCAATCATCCGGACGGCTAGATGAATTCCGCCCTGGCAATCGCTCATCAAAATCTCTTGCTCGACAGGCCGCTTTTCATCTGTTCAAATGGGGAAGAACCCGCCGCTTATGAGACAAATACCGAAAACTGAATTGTCGCCGGACAACGGCTGTATCATTGATATGAAGTGGAAACTCGGTCCGCTGAGCTATCACGCTTCCGCGGCTGGGAAAGAGCCGGTGCCGCTGGTCACAGAAATAATCCGCCTCCCGGAGCTGGTGCTTTACGATCATACCGGTTTCAAGGGGGCATTCGCGCGCACTAACCTGAGTTTCAATTACGTGGGAGATTACTGGAACGACCGGATCAGTTGTCTCATCGTCGTGAACGGCGTCTGGCGATTTTACCGCGACGATTACTACAAGGGACCTTATTGGGATCTCGGTCCCGGTTATTACGAAAGCTTCTTTGCTGAAAAAGGCCCGGACGACGTCGTAAGTTCATTCCAGTGCATTGCGCTGACGTAGTCGTCGTGCGCTCGCTTCCCAAATCTGCCGGCGCTTGACACAAGCGCCGCTACAACGTCGCGAGATCGACTACTTCACGCGCGCATCCCCATGAGAGCGTGAACCCGGCGCCGCCGTGGCCGTAGTTGTGAATGACGGTGCGGCCATCGCGCAATTGATCGCGTTGGAGCCGGACCCCTGATTTCCGAAATGGGCGTAGTCCGACGCGCTCGGCGAGAACATTCGGTTTCTCGATGTTCAGTACACGGCTGCATTCAGCTACAATTCGATCTGTTGTCCCGGGATCGGCGGCGAAATCGCTGCTCAGATCGTTTGTTCCGCCGAAAACGCAATCGTTCCGGCGCGGGATCGCGTACATGAGCGGCGCGTCATCACAAACAATCGCGTAGGAAAAACCTTCGATTCTCGGCACGATCGCGACCTGACCGCGATGCGGCTCGAGATCTAGATCCTGCACAAGTTTGCCCGCCCCAATTCCCGCGCAGTTGATCACGAGATCGAATTTCCGATCGACGTCTTCGAGTTTTTCAAAGCAAACATTCGCATTAATTTCGCCGTCCGTTTTCAGAAAACGCGCAGCCAGATAATCGAGGTAAATCGTTGTATCCATCAGCGGCACGCGCAGCGAGAAACCGCTTTTGAAGAACGAAGAATTGACAGCGAGAGATGTCTCGATTTCGCTCGACATGACAGAAGGGAAGCTCGGGGCGAGAGCTTGCGCGCCGAGCGGTACCGCCCAATCCGGAATTTGAATTTCGCCAACGCGCGAAAATTGGCGCAGCTCGATAATTGAAACGCCGGAGCGCGAGTCGCGGCTCAGATCGACAAGTGTCTTGTAGCTATCGACCGCCCACGGAATCACTCGTTCGGCTGGTTCGGCATCATAGGGAAACCAAAGCGCCGCGGCCGCGCCGGACGTTGTTTGCTGTCCGGTTTCTTTCGCAAAGATCGCGGTGCGGTACCCGTGCTCGGCCAGCACGATCCCGCATGTCAATCCAGAAACGCCTGCGCCGATGATTGCGACCATTCGACTCATTTCTAAATGGTAGGGACCGATCGCCGAGCCGTCCGCAAAATTCTTCGGCGCTCCCTACCACAAACGAACGTACGTGCGAACTCCGCTAGCAGCGTCTAAGATTGGGTCGACATGGTTTCAGTAAATCGAGAGGCGCTGACGGAAAGAATTCTCGCGGGCGAACGGATTTCGACAGACGACGCGCTCGAATTGTACCGGTGGCCGCTGGAAGAGCTGGGCGCGCTTGCTAATGCGAGACGGGATTTGGCAAAGGCGAAAAGTTATGGCGGACGTGGACGCGAGATCGTGACTTACATCGTCGATCGAAACATCAACTACACAAACGTCTGCAACGTTTACTGCAAATTTTGCGCATTTTATCGGACGGAACGCGACGAAGATCATTACGTGCTGTCGTTCGAGCAGATCGATGAGAAACTCGACGAACTCTCGGCAGCGGGCGGAGTGCAGATTCTGATGCAGGGTGGGCATCATCCAAAATTGCCGTTCCAATGGTACATCGATCTTTTGCAGCACATCCGGCAAAAATATCCGCACATTAATATCCACGGATTCAGCCCGCCGGAGTTTCAACATTTCGCGGAGACCTTCGGGATGCCTCTGCGAGACGTGATCTCGGAATTTAAAAAGGCCGGGCTCGGCTCAATCCCTGGCGGCGGCGGTGAAATTTTGGTGGATCGAGTGCGGACGAAGATTTCGCCGTTAAAAATTAACAGCGATCAATGGTTAGACGTGATGCAGGTTGCACACGAGCTTGGATTAAAATCGAGCGCGACGATGATGTTCGGCCACGTGGAGACAATCGCAGATCGCGTTGAGCATTTGCGGCGCATTCGTGATCAACAGGACCGGAGCGGCGGATTTACTGCGTTCATTTGCTGGACTTTTCAACCGCAGCATACCGTGCTGAAGGTAAAGCAGCCTACGGGGGTGTCTGAATATTTGCGGACACAAGCACTGGCCCGGACTTTCCTGGACAACATCGACAACGTGCAAAGCTCCTGGGTCACGCAAGGCCCGGGGATTGGCCAGATCGCGCTCAGATATGGCGCAAACGATTTCGGCTCCGTGATGATGGAAGAGAACGTTGTAAGCAGCGCCGGGACAACCTTTCGGTTAAATGCCGCGGAAATTGAATCGCTCATTTGCGACGCCGGCTACGAACCGCGACGGCGAAACAATTGGTACAAACTTTTGAACTAAAAAGTTCAAGCCAGCGCTTGGACAAACAGCCTGATTCTGTGAAAATCTCGTCTTGACGATCCCCATCTTCTTCCCGATATAGCTCGCCTGTCCTGCGTGGGTTCGTTGCGCGGGGCTGCGCTTCTTAACCTATGAGACATTTTTCTGGATGGATGCGCCCCCCGCCGTCTGCAATTTGGGTCGCCTCCATCTGTGCGTTGTTGGCTGGCCCCATAATCGTTCGGGCACAAGCTCCGCAAGCGGCGCCGGGCCCTCCCATCATCCGTTCCATCGAAGTGAATTACACCGGGCCCCAAACGGTCAGCAAGCAACGGATTCTGGCGCAAATGCGCATAAAGGTGGGCCAGCCCTATTCCAACCAGGTGGTCGAGCAGGATATCGAGGCGCTTTACAAGACTGGTGCCATTCAGAACGTTCGTATTTTTGCTCAGCCGGAAGGCGATGGCGTCAAGGTGATCGTGGCGGTGCAAACGCGTGCCATCATGCGCGAGATCGAAATCACCGGAGCCGAACGAATCAAAGCAAAAAGGTTGCGCAAAGAAATCAAATTGAGACTCAACCAGTCGGTTAACGAACAGCAACTGGAAGAAGCGCGCCAAAAAATCATCGAAGTCTATCAGGGCCGGGGATTCAATGATGTCAGCGTTCAATTTCGCGTCGATCCAATTGACGAGAAGCGCGGCACGGCGCGCGTTGTTTTCACAGTTAACGAAGGCGTGAAAGGAGCGGTGAGCAAAATTCATTTCGAGGGAAATGCCCACTTCAGCGAAAGGGTATTGCGCAAACAAATGAAAACGCGCGGCAGGACGCCCATTTACTTCATGGATAAATCGGGGCGCCTGGACGAGGTGCAGCTGGAACAGGACCTGGACAAACTGCGCGAGTTTTACCAAGACCACGGCTACATTGATGTGGAAATCAAAGAAGCCCGCAGGGAACGCACCGAGAAGGGTCCGATGATCATTACGATCGTGATTGCCGAAGGCCCACAATATCACGTGCGCAAGCTGACCGTTTCCGGGTACCAGGTGGCCAAAGAAGACAGAATTCGTGCGCTGCTAAAAATGAAGGAAGGCAGTGTCTATTCGCCAAAACAACTGCGCGATGATGCCAAGGCAGTGGCCGACGCCTACGGCAGCGGCGGTTATGTTGACCTCGTGATCTTGCCGGAAGGGACGCCTGCGGGTCCTGCACAGATCGATGTGCGCTATAACATCGAGGAGGGCACCCGCTCTTTCGTCAACCGCATCAACATTCAGGGCAATACGCGCACCAAAGACAAGGTGATCCGTCGAGAAGTGCTCGTTGCGCCGGGAGATGTCTTTAACACGGTTCGCGTGGACATAACCAAGAAACGGCTGGAGAACCTGGGCTACTTCGCAAAAGTCGAGACTTATCCGGAAGAGACGGACATACCTGGCCGCAAAGATCTGGACATTCTGGTGCAGGAAAAACGGACCGGGTCGCTCAGCTTCGGCGGCGGGTTCAGCACCGTCGATCAGCTGGTGGGATTCGCGGAACTCACCCAGGGCAATTTCGATCTTTTCAACTGGCCGTCATTTACCGGGGGAGGCCAAAAATTCCGGCTGCGCATCCAGTACGGCACGCAGCGGAGAGATTTTATTCTGACCTTGACCGAACCGTACTTCCTCGACCGACGCCTCGCACTCACTGGGCAGCTTTTCTATACTGAGGCGAATTATTTGAGCGCCCTGTATGACCAGCGCAATTACGGGTTCATGACCGAGCTGCGGAAGCCGATCAATGCTTATGTCTACGCGACGTTGGGATATATGCTGCAGGACATCGATATTTTTAATGTGGCGGGTAGCGCACCCGATTTTATCCAGTCACAAAAAGGATCGTTTGTCGAGAGCAAGATCTTTAGCAGCGTTGTGTTTGATTCACGCGACAATCCCTTGCTCTCGCACAAAGGACAACGCATCACCTTATCACCCTTTATTAGCGGGGGTTTTCTCGGGGGCGATACCCAGGTTTATGCATTGGACCTGGAGGGATCGCAATATTTTCATCTGCCCAAGGACCTCATCCTGCTCATTAACGGCGAAATCGCGACCGTGAACCAATGGGGGAACGGAACTGAAGTGCCAATTTTCGAGCGGCTCTTTCTCGGGGGCTCCAATAATCTCCGCGGCTTCCCGTTTCGCGAGGTCGGTCCGCAGCAGAACGGCGAGCCGATCGGCGGCCAATCAATGGCGCGCGCCACTGTGGAACTTACTTTTCCGATCATCGAAAAAGCGCGCGGAGCAGTCTTTTATGACACTGGCTTTGTGAACAGCAGCGCCTGGTCCTTTGGGTTTAATCATATCGCTTCCGATATCGGTGTGGGGATTCGGCTTGATTTGCCAATTGGTCCGCTGCGCCTCGATTATGGGTACCCCTTGCAGCGCGACGGATATAACGGCGGAGGTCATTTCAACTTCAACGTGGGCTATCAATTTTGAACGAATATATGTGGTTGCAGTCTAACGCGATTCCGCTCACCGTATCGTCTGTTTTATGAAAAAATCTCTGTCTATACTGGTTGCGCTGATGCTGGGCTTTCCGTTCGCGGCGTTCGCACAGGGCACACTAAAAGTCGGAACTGTCGATATGCAGCGCGCATTTAAGGAATACAACAAGACCAAGGATGCCGAAGCAAAAATCAACGACGCCAAAAATGCCGCCAGGAAAGAATATGACGACCGGGCGGAAGATTACAAAAAATCGCTCGACGAAATCAATAATCTGAACAAGCAGCTCGAGTCCCCGGCCCTAAGCGCGGATAAGAAGACGCAAACGGCAAAGGACCGTGATGACAAGATTGCAAAAATCAAGAACATGGAGCGGGAGATCAGCGATTTCCGTCAAACGCGCGAACGGCAACTGCAAGACCAGTTGATGCGCATGCGCGAGGGAATCGTAAAGGAAATCACGGATGTCGTAATGGAGAAGGTGAAAGCCAATAATCTCGACCTGGTATTCGATAAATCAGGCATGAGCATCAATGGCGTGCCCGTTTTGATGTACTCGCACGAAAACGTCGATTTTACCAACGACGTGATCGCCGTGCTCAACAAGCCTGGCCGTGCCACAGCTTCGACTGTAAAGACCTCGACCACTGCCTCTGCCACGCCGGCAAGAGCTTCGAAACCTTAACTGACATTCGAGATTCCAAACGATACACGCGAGCTAAACTCGCGTGTATTTTTGCGTACAGGTACAAGCAAGTGCCTGCATCATGATTTGTGAGCGACGGCAAACTGTCTGGATTTACCGCGGCCACCGGGGACGTTCACTTTACCAAGCCGTTCGGCGATAAATTTCAGTTCGATGGGATGGGCCGAACCATTGGTTTGGTTCGGGCGCTATGGAGATTGGATGTGAACCATCGCGCGGTTGCCAACGCGGAAACGCTCCACCCGATCGAAACTCAGCAAACAGAGAATTATCGATCAAAAAAAATCGTTACCAATCTCACTTTTACCAACAGCGGAGTAACTCGGGCGAGAACAGAAGGCGAAGGGAGTGCTGCGGGAACAAAGACTCACCAGTTTAGTTTTCCTAATCTGTTCGATCTCCACTCGGCGGCGCTTTATTTGCGCAGTCAGCCGCTGAGAGATCGCAGTGTTTATCGCATTGTGGTTTACCCGACGACCAATGCTTATCTTGCTACCGTGACAGTCGTCGGGCGGGAGAAAATCTCCATACGCGCCGGCACTTACAAGGCGATCAAACTTGATTTGAAATTAAAGCGCATCAACAAGCGCCTCGAATTGGAGCCGCACCGGAAATTTCGTGGCGCGACAATCTGGGTGTCGGATGATACCGAGCGACTTTTGCTTCGGATTGAAGCGCAAATTTATGTCGGCACTGTCTTCGCCGAACTACAATCTGTGCATTTCGATGCTCCGCGGTCGTGATGGATCTGACGACTGAATTTTCCGAGCAAGATCAGCTAGTATTCAGGAACCCATTCACCGCGAACTGGTGGCCGAGGACGTCCGCGGTGCGACGGAGGAAAAAGCGGCCCACGTGCACCGGGCAACAACTGGAGCGCCGCAAGTGTTTCCAAATCCAGCCGGCCGGTTACCGGAAGTCTGGTTCGCGCTTGATAGGCGCGCAGGGAAAATTCCATTGCCGGCGCATAGACTCCATTAATCTCTTCGTGATAAAGGCCGCGACGAGCCAGTGCTATCTGGGCCGAGAGCACGACATTGCGTTGCACGGTGGGAGGGGCGGCCTCGAATGGTGTGCCAGCGAGCACGCCTCCTGGTGAAGTGCCCGGCGTCACGGGCTTGGACGGGTAGATTTGTTGGTCTTGCGGCGGGTTGCCGAACGGTTGAACCGGTGGCGGAGGATTCACGTTTGCGGTCTCGTTGGGAGACGTTTCGCCGGACTTTGCAGGCGCAGCAGGGGCGGGCGATACCGGTTTCGTTGCCGGTCGCGCTGAAGCTGAAGAGTCAATTCCAAGCGACTGAAGCGTCTCGCTATTGAGCTCGCCGCTAACCTGCAGTCCATTGCGAATTTGGTAGCGGCGAATGGCGGCGGTCACATTCGCATTCATTTCACCGGTGACTTCGCCATAGTAGAAACCCTGATCCTTCAAGGCCTGCTGCACACGTTGAACCAACTGATCAGCGTGCAGCAGCATGATGGATCCAATAAAGATCAGTGCAGCGATCCTGATTTTCATTCCCCGATGCTAATTTGACGCCTTGCTTTCCCGCCTATTCAGGGCTTTCCCGCACCTGTCGCCGCCAAGGTTGACTTCCGTTGGCTCGCCGCGTCACGATAACGCAAAATGCCGTCCGCGACGGCTGCGGCGATCTGATCGCGATAATCTTCGCTCGCTAGTTTGGAAATGTCCTCCTTGTTTGTGAGAAACCCTCCCTCAATCAACACCGCAGGGGCAGTCACGTTTGCGATCACGAAAAATTGTCTGGCTTGTGTGCCGCGATCAATAGATCGGGTACGTGCGACCAATGCTTCCTGAATAAATCCTGCGAGATTTTGGCTTTCGGGATTCGGCGAATCCGAAAGCGGTCGCCATAGAAAAGGGAGCCATGAAGCCAGAAATGAACCCGCAGTGATTTGACGTCCAGCGTAGTACGTCTCGACGCCGCTGGCCACGGGCTTGTTATCTTCGTTGAAGTGGATACTGACAAAAATGCATTTTCTAACTCGATTGGCGAATGCTGCGCGATCCGCCAGCGAAACATACGTGTCTCCCACGCGGGTCATCAATGTCGCGATCCCTTCGGAGTTCAGGAGGCGGTCGATTCGTCGCGCCACGTCCAAAGTCAGATCTTTTTCCAACACTCCGCCGCACATCGCGCCGGAGTCTTGACCGCCGTGGCCGGGATCAAGAAGAACTACTGCGAATGGCTTGGACGCAACTGAGCTTTCGGCCGTTCTGGATTCGGTCTTAGCGACGGGTCGCTCCGAGTGACGGAGCTGCATCCAGACAAAGGATGCGACCATTAACAGCAAGCCGCACACGGCCAGCACATTTTGAAGCGTTCGTTTCATCCGTCACCTCTGACAGAAGATTTCTCTTCACAACTTAATCGTGAATCAGAGGACGCAATTCCGTATCTAATAACGCCCGATAACGAATCGCCTTGTTCGCATCGCGCTCGAGCAGTGCTGCTTCGATCCCGCCACTGGCGAGTTGTTCCTGTCGATGTTTCAAAACAGCAGACCGCTCCGGCAGCTCGTTTGCATCGCTAGCCAGCAAAGACA
>WNFP01005426.1_pt1 | contig 11876 bp, 7 predicted proteins | sample 5400201 | NCBI WGS metagenome assembly WNFP01 (sample SAMN13153355, study PRJNA577476) | soil metagenome | isolation source: 115 cm saprolite under Madrone tree | place: USA:California | collected 2016-06-14
TGCTCATGTCGCCGTAATTTGACGAATACATGGGATCGGTGATGAGGAGCACGTAGGTCACAACATCGGCCTTTTGCGCGGCCTCAATGGCGTCTTTCAGGCGCAGCTTGCTCCCTACATCATCGCCATCCGTCAGGATTACCATGGCCTTCCGTCCTGACTGCCGGCTCAGGACCTCATCCGATGCCAGATAAGCGGCGTCAAACAGCAGCGTGCCCTTGTTCTGCCCTCCCGCGGTAGGCACAGGACCGGGGCCACCCATGGGCGACATGCCGGCTGTATTCGTATTGATGCGGGCTTTTTCCAGGCCGGCACGCAACAAACGCGTGCTGTTCGTCAGGTCCTGAAGCAGGTCTACGCTGATATCGAAGCTGATGATGAATGCCAGGTCCTTTTCCGTGAGTACTTTTTGCAGGAAACTGCCGGCCACGACCTTTTCTTCCGGCAAAGTCCGCTCCATGCTCTTGCTGCTATCAATCAGCAGACCAATGGTCAGCGGCTGGTCCGTTTCAGCCGCAAAATATTTGATGGTCTGCGGCTTCCCTTCCTCCAGCAGATCAAAGCGGTCCTTCTCCAGATGTGGGACCATGACGCCATGCTTGTCCTTCACCGTAAAGAGTACGTTGACGACGGTCACATTTTTGCGGAAAACGGGGATTTTGCCCTGGTCTTTGTCAGGAACATTCTCCTGGTCTTGGTCCGCGTTTTTCTGCTTAGCCGGAGCCGCCGTCTGCTGTTGGGCGAATACCGGTAGAGGAATTGCCAGCGCAAGCATGAGTATCAAAGTCCGCATAACGGCTCTTGGGAACTGCCTTTCTTGGGTGATAAGCTTGATCTATTGTATTAGATGCAGCAGAGTTGCCTACACCCAGGTTGGCGCACATTACAATGATTAAGGCCCTTGGCTGGTGGAGACGCGCAAGTAGGAGCTTTTAGGCCGTTCTAAGTGATAGGAGGAACTTAATGCTTAGGTTGATTCCCGGCGTTCGATGCCTGATTTTTGTCCTCAGTGGAGTGGTTTTCGCCGCCCAAGGTCAGCAACCCTTGCCTGACGCCCCCAAGCCCCAGGAGCAATCGCAGCAAAGCCTGCCCGAGGCGCCGCAACCGAAGGCGCAACCGGCCAACCAATTTCCTGATAACGCTCCTCCTTCGCCCAAAAACGTCCATTCGGAAGACCCGCCGGCCACGCCGACTCCCACGCCGCAACGCCCAGCCGCCCAAAGCGGAGTCGTGATGGATCGAGGGCAGCTCCCGGTCTTCAGCATCAGCGTCAACTTTGTTCAGGTCCCGGTCACCGTGAGGGACGGCTCAGGAAGAATTATCCCCGGGCTTGGTCCGGCTGACTTCAAAATTTTTGAGGACGGCGTGCCACAGCAATTGAAGTTCTTTACCGCCGATCCCTTTCCGCTCTCCGCTGCCATCGTGGTAGCCACCGACCTTCCCGCTACCAGCATGAAAAAGGTGAATGATACGCTGCCGGCGCTCATTGCCGCCTTCAGTGAGTTTGACGAAGTGTCGTTATACCGCTACGGGCACACGGTGCAGCAGATCTCCGGTTTTACCGCGGCCACCAGCGTCCCCACCGCCAGCCTGAATCGCATCAAAAAGCCCGGGCGTGAAGGCGGTCCGCCTATGGTGGGGGGACCCTTTGGCGGCGGTCCCAGCGTGAATGGCCATCCGGTGACGTTCTGAATGATGCTATTCTGCGCGCGGCGCAAGACCTGAGCCGGCGGGAAAAGTCGCGCCGCAGAATCATCTTCGTCATCAGCGATGGCCGCGAACTCGGCAGCAATGCAAACTTTGACGAAGTGAAAAAGGTCCTGCTCTCACAAAACATCAGCGTATACGGAGTAGGCGTGGATACGGCATCCATCCCCATCTATGACAAACTCAACCGCATCCGCGTGCCCGGCTTTGGCACCGGAAATATTCTGGCCCGCTATGTAACGGAGACAGCTGGAGACATGAAGGCGGAGTTTGACCGCCAGGGTATTGAGAGCGCCTATGCCAAAATTGCCGATACGGCGCGCAATCAGTACACGCTGGGTTACACCACGCAGGCCACCAAAGCCAGCACCTATCGCACCATTGACGTGCGCGTGCTGCGCCCAAACCTGAATGTAATCGCGAAACCCGGCTACTATCCGCTGCCTCCGCAACAGCAAAAGCAACAACCCTAGCAGGTTGCCTTCGCGGATGCAGCGGGAGTAACAAATTAGGGTCGTTATTCCAGAGCGTACAATGGAAAGCGCCCCCTTCAGTCCGGTTATGATATAAAAAAGTCTTTCAGCAGCATGGTGGTTCGGAGCCTAAAGCTTGCCAGAGGCAGCCTCTGGCCGGAGTACGAGGAGAGTCTTGAGTTTTATCAATTTTGCGGCCCGCGAAATTAATTGCAAGATCGTCTATTACGGCGCCGGCTTAGGCGGCAAAACCACGAACTTGCAGCATATTTTCGATAAAACAGCCGACAAACAGAAGAGCAAGATGATCTCCCTGGCTACGGAGACCGACCGTACCCTGTTTTTTGACTTCCTGCCCCTTGATCTCGGGACCGTTCGCGGCTTTCGTACCCGCTTCCACCTTTACACCGTCCCCGGCCAGGTATTTTACGACGCCAGCCGAAAACTGATCCTGCGTGGTGTGGATGGAGTGGTTTTTGTTGCCGACTCCCAGGAAGAACGCCTGGACGCCAATCTTGAAGCCCTGGAAAATCTGAACGAAAATCTCAAAGAGCACGGCTACGACTTCAACAAAATCCCTTATGTTCTTCAACTGAACAAGCGCGACCTGCCCAGCGCGTTGCCACTTGAAGACCTGAAGCGCGAACTGATGAAGAAAAGCGAGCCCACCTTTGAAGCTGTTGCCTTTCAAGGCAAAGGGGTCTTTGAAACCCTCAAGGAAGTTGCACGCCTGGTCCTGATTGAGCTGAAGAAGGGCTGAGCAGATAGCACGCGGCACTCAGCATACAGCCGGGGCAAAGCTGAATGCTGACTGCTTACTTATGGTCCAGCAAGGGCGCGATCCCGCCGAAGTCACGTCCGGCCTTGGCGCTCCGCCCGGCTTTTGCGGCCAGCGGCGAACCAGTATTCAATTCACCGTATCTCTCCAGCAAAACCGGCACTAAGGCGCCTTCAGCCTCTTTGGTAAAGGTCATCAGTGTATCTTTACGATCAATGCGGATAAAGTCGCCCAGTTTGATCTGTCCCGTGGCCACCAGATTGGCCAGTGGAAACACAACGTTCTTCTCGATGGCGCGCTTCAGATGCCGCGCGCCATATTTGGGATCTGTGCCTTCCTGCAACAGGAAGGCCTTCACTGGAGCGGTGCAGGAAAAGACAAACTGGCTGTTGCCGGTGGCCTGAAGAATGCGCTGCTGCACCATGCCCAGCTCAATCTCCAGAATCTGCTCCAGATGCTCCGATTTGAGCGTTTTAAAAACCACGATTTTATCAATACGGTTCATGAACTCCGGCGAGAACTTGCGCCGCGCCGCATCTTGCGCGGTACGGTTGATCTTGTCGTCAAGAGCGGCATCCATGTGTCCGGCGCGTTTGGTATTGCCAAAACCCAGGCCGCCGGTCATCAAGTCATCCATCTCGCTGGCGCCCAGGTTGGAAGTCATCACAATCAGGCAATGGGAAAGGTCCACGCGGCGATTGTCGCCCAGAGTGAGGGTGGCTTTATCCAGAATACCCAGAAGCAGCTGCCACAGGGCATCACTGGCTTTTTCAATCTCATCAAAGAGCAGAAGCGTGAGCTTGAGCTTCTCCGTATGCCACTGGTTGAGCGCCTCTTGCGTCAGCAACGGATGGGTTTCACGATGGCCCAGATAGCCCGGAGGCGAACCAATCAGCTTGGCGATCTCATGGCTGTGCTGAAACTCGGCGCAATCAATCTTGATCACAGCCCGTGGATCGCCGAAAAGGGATTCGGCCATCGATTCAACGACGCGCGTTTTACCGGACCCCGTAGGACCGAGAAACAGAAGGTTCCCTACGGGACGTCCAGGGGCGTTGAGTCCGGCCAGGAACATCTGGTAGATTTCAACAACTTTTTCGACTGCCGGGTCCTGGCCAACAATTTTCCTTCGCAGAGCGGTCTCAAAATCCTGCGCATCTGAACTGCGCAGTGTTGGATCAAGTGCAGTATTAAAGCCAGTCCTCATAACATTTCCGCCTTTTCCGCCGCGGACCTCCTGGGATAAAGTGGAGGCGTCATTCTTTGAGATGGGAGCGCAAGCTGGAAAGTTGTAATAACTGATTTGCCAACAGTCGGATGCCTCGCATCTAAACTTTAGATGCAGAGTGTGTGACAAAGGGCCAAGCACTCCAGCCACTTTGATCCCAGAGCCAGCGCTGCTAAGATGCCTGCAAGGCCCAAAGAATCCGCATGTTACCCAAAAAGTTTCGTTTAATCTCCTCTACAGTCCTGGTTGTGCTGGGGCTGGTCCTTGCAGTCGCCATATTTGCGCGGCACTCGCAGATTCAAGCTGCCGCCGCGGAGAAGTCCGCTGCCTCATCCACGCAGAGTGCGGCATCACCGCCGGCGCCGAACGCGGTGCAGGGGCAGGAACTGCCTCCAGGCACCATTGCGCACACGGCCAAAGCCGTCACGACTGCTCAGTTTCTGGCCCGCGCCCATCTTTCTGAATCGTCGTACATGACGGTGGCGGAATATGTGGAAGCCATTGCCAAAGCAAACAACGGCAAAACTACCTTCAAGAAGGGCGAGACGGTCCTGGTTCCCGGCATTGAATCGCAACCGGTCGTGGAAAAGACACGCCTCTTCGCCAAAGACAGCGAAGTGCGCGCCATTTATCTCACAGGCGGAACGGCGGGCAGCGCGCACGGCATCGAACTGGTGCGCCACTGGCGCCAGGCGGGCGGAAATGCCGTGGTCTTTGATATCAAGGACAGTGACGGAACCATCAATGTTCCTTTCGAGCATCCGCTGGCGCGAAAAGTGAAGAACCATCCCATTTCCAATCTGCCGAAGTATGTACGCTTCCTGCACTCTCTGGAGATGCACGTAATTGCGCGGCAGGCGCTGTTCCGCGACGATAACATTGCCCAGAACCACGGCACGCTGGCCGTACAGTCACGCAGCCTGCATCAGCCATGGCGTGAAAACGGCAAGCTGGTGTGGAGTGACAGCTCCAATAAGGAAGTCCAGGATTACAACATTGCCCTGGCAAAATACGTGGCCGCTTCCGGCGTGGACGAGATCCAGTTCGATTATGTTCGTTTCCCGGCTGAGGGCAACCAGGCAGATGCGCAGTTCGTTTTCCAAAACGATCCCAAGCTGCACCGCGATGATGTAATTGCGAATTTTCTGGATCGCGCGTACGGCGAACTGCACCCCATGGGCGTGCTGGTCTCGCTTGACGTCTTTGGCATCATGGCATGGCAGCGGCAGGTAGACCTTAGCCACACCGGTCAGGACATTGTGAAGATGGCCCGGCACGCGGATGTGATCTCGCCCATGATTTATCCTTCACACTTCTTTGGCATGGACGGCTATCAGGCCCCGGGGGACGCGCCGGAGCACTTCATCAGCATCTCCATGGACCGCTTTGAGAAGATTACAGCCGGTTCCGGCGTGGTGCTGCGCCCCTGGCTGCAGGCTTTTCGCTGGCGCACCAAAACGTATTCGCCGGAATATATCCTGAAACAGGTAAGCGCATCCAAAGCCCACTATGGCAATGGCTTCCTTTTCTGGAATGCTGCCAATGATTATTCCAAACCATTTGCCGCCATGCCCACCATGATGGCCAATCCCAAGACCTACCTGTACACGCCGGTGACAGCAGTGGCGGTTGCGAAGAACAATACGGCCCCACCAGGCCAGGAAAAAACCGCCCAACCGGCGGCAGTGCCATCCGCAACCCGCCCTTAGCCATTATCAATTCGCCAGCCAACATTTATAATGTTGGCTGGCCAAAATTCCGTCAGATATAATGTGCCATTCAGCCTGGTTTCTTATCTAAAATAGCGAAGATGCCGGTTTGACCTCTTAATAGTTCGATTAGGGTCTAAAACGGTTCGGGCGAACGTCATTATTCACTCTGAAGGAGTCTCCCCAATGGCAATTCAAGCAACGGAAAAAATCTGGCATAACGGGAAGCTAATTCCCTGGCAGGATGCCCAGATTCACGTGATGTCTCACGTCGTCAACTACGGTTCGTCAGTGTTTGAAGGCATCCGTTGTTATGCGCCGGCCGGCACCCCGGCGGTTTTCCGTTTGCGCGAGCACATGCAGAGGCTGGTCGACTCGGCAAAAATCTACCGGATAGAGATTGACTATAACCTTGATCAACTGTGCGAGGCAGCTCTGGAACTGGTGGCTGTGAACGGCGTGTGGCCGTGCTACCTGCGCCCCATCGTGATGCGCGGATACGGCGAAGCCGGCGTGAACCCCTTCAACTCACCCACTGAGGTCTATATGACCAATTATCCGTGGGGCAAATATCTGGGACACGGCAGCGCCAGCGAGGGCGTGGAGGCCTGTATCTCTTCATGGTCGCGCATTGCGCCCAACACCATGCCGGCCATGGCCAAAGCCGGCGCGAATTATATGAACTCCCAGCTGATCAAGATGGAAGCCATTGTGAATGGCTACGTGGAAGGAATCGCGCTGGATGTAAATGGCTATGTCAGCGAGGCCTCGGGCGCAAACATCTTTGTCGTGCGCAAGGGCAAGCTGCTGACGCCTCCTCTGGGCAATTCTGTGCTACCCGGCATTACCCGGGAGAGCGTGATTACCCTGGCTGAAGACATTGGGTTGGCCGTGGTGGAACAGATGATCCCCCGCGAGATGCTCTATCTGGCCGATGAAGTCTTCTTCTGTGGAACAGCTTCTGAAATCACTCCCATTCGCGCTATCGACAAAATCAACATCAATAATGGCGTCACTGGTCCCGTGACACTGGCCTTGCAGCGCGAGTTTTTTGGGATTGTGAATGGCGCCGCGGCAGACCGGCATAACTGGCTCACCAAAGTGTCCGTCACAAACCACACAAAGCAGCCTGTAGGCGTTTAGCAAATTTATCGTGGAAAAGGGCCGCGCCAAACGGTGCGGCCTTTTTCTTTTCCGTAAGCATTATCTGCGGCGGTTTCTGAGTTGGCGTACCTTCTTCGCCGCAGATTTGCGCAGATGTACGCAGATCAGGAAGATATCAGCCGCGAATCACGCGAAAAGCGCGAATCGATACACAGTCCAAGCCAGGAGCTTCTCAAAAGCATATTTTCTCCGTACCTCTGTGCCTCAGTGATGGAGGTTTGGTTTTTATTAGGTCAACACCGCCGGGTCCAGTAAAAAGGGCGAGAGGATTGTTTCCTCTCGCCCTTCATTTTTGCTCTGATGGGCCAGCATGGCCTTAGAAAGCCATACGCAATCCGAACTGCACCTGGCGCGGCACGTCGGCTGAGGAGTAAAACAGCGGCTGCGTCAGCTGGCTCGGGTTGGTGGGCACCCTGCCGTGCAACCCGGTGAACGGGCCGGTAATCAGGTTCACGGGGCCGTTCGCAGTCTGCACGATGCCATTGGCGGGGATACCGTTGAGGTCAAACACGTCATTGACGTGATTGAAGTTGATGCGATTGAGAAGGTTGGTGGCCTGCACCGTCAGATTGAGGTGTACACCATGTTCCCGATTGATATAGAGGGCCTTTTGCAAGTTCATGTCCCAGCTGGCATAGCCTGCGCCCCGATTATTGTCACGCGATGCGAGAAAGGGAATGGCGTAGTTGCTGTCGAGGACCTGGCCGTTGATCTTGTTGCTCGTGTTCGGTATTCGCACCGAGAACGGCAGGCCGCTGCGCACCGTAATAATGGGAGAAATCGTAATGTCCGCCAAAATGCTGGAAAGCGGCTTGCCCTGGCCGGCCTTGAACGGCAAGCTGTACACCGCGTTGGCGGTAAAGATGTGGGGAATGTCGAAGACAGAAATGGCCCGGTATGAACCGAGCAAGTCCGGACGGAACCAATTCTGGAAACTGGCAAAATCAATGGTGTCATCAATGGTTTTGCTCCAGGTGTAGTTCGCCTGGAACTGCAAACCGTGCGTGTAACGCTTGGTCAGCGAAGCCGTCAGTCCGTGGTAGATAGAGCTGCCGTTGGAAGCATATGCGGTGTGCTGAAACTGTCCGGTGGTCGGGGCATACAACGGTCCGCCGGTAGGGTCAGTGCAGGCTGGATCACCCGTAGGACACAACGGGGAGCCAACCGGGATGCGCGAGTAAGCGGTCTCCACCGGCATCTGCAAATGGACGGCGTGGTACATGTTGTATCCCAGTTCCAGAGACATGTCTTTGGCCAGTTGCTGGACAATGCTCATGCTCGACTGGTAGCTATAGGGGTTCTTGTAATTTCCCGCCACGCTGTAACCCACGCTCGCACCAGGGCTTGTTGTGTTAATGCCCACAGCGGCAAAGTCGGCGGGAGTCAGGTGTCCGAAAGGCAGCTCGCCCTTGGCGATCCCCAGGCCCCATAATTGCGCCACCCTTGGGTCGGTGGGGCTCAGGACGGTAAGTACTTCATTGATATAACGGCCGCTGCCATCCAGCAGCGAGCCATACGAAGGAATCAGTATGTCAACCGGCGCCACGTAAATACCGGCTCCGGCTCGAACCACAGTCTTGTGACTTCCAAATGGGTCCCAGGCAAAGCCCAGTCGCGGAGAGGCGTAGAAGCTGCCACCCAGCGGTGAAGGTTCACCATCGAAATCCAGGCGCACACCCCCATTGACCGTGAAGCGGGACGAAAGCTTCCAGCTATCCTGCAAGTAGCTGCCGAAATAGTGTCCCCAGCCCTGCCACTTGGGATTGTTGAAACCGGCAATCACATCCACCGGCAATCCAAAGCTGAAGGATTGTGCGGCGCTGAGGTTCGTGGTTTGTGGACCAGTGGCGGGAAATCCATGGGCCAGATTGAAGCCGACCAAGTGGCCCTGCACAGCGGCTGGCGCCAGGCTGATGAGCGGGAGAAGTCCATCTTTGAAGTCAAACTCGTTGTTGAACCAGAGATCGTCTTCCACGTGATAGTTGGCCGGGCGGTAGGATGCGCCAAACTTGAATGTGTGGGCTCCATGGCTCCACGTAACATCGTCTTCAAACTGATAGCGCTGCTGATGGGCCTTATAGGGAATCAGTGAAGGCTCGCCAAAAGTGGAAGTGCCGCCCAGCCCCGGCGCTCCCAGATTGCCAAGACTGAAGTTGATGCCATTGTCGTGATTGGGCAGCGCCTCAGAGCGGTTGCGCGGCACGAATTGCACCAGCATCTGATTGACCACGTTCTGATTGATGTTGCGGGTCCATGTGCCGAGTATGCTGAAGTCGCGAACAAAAAGGCCGCTGCCGTCAGGCGTGGCATTGGTGATGCCGGCAATTCCTGAATGGAAATTGTTGTGGGCATATCCCAGACGCAGGGTGAATGAGTCCTGGTCACTCTTCTGGTAGTCAAAACGCGTGATGACGTTGTTCAACCGGTCTGGAGCGTTGAATATCCCATTATCCCGGTTAAGGATTGTGTTCAGCGCCGGATTATTCAGCGGGGCCAGGCCCGGCGTTATGCCGTTGGCAAAACCAACCAGAAAAGGGTCGCCGGAAGTCTTGAGTGCATTGAGGTAGCAGACCTGGTCTGGGGTTTTCATTGCAAGCTGTCCAGTGGGTCCGGAGCAGTTCGCGCCCAATCCGGGTGCATTGATTCCCTGGACCTGAGGTGACGTGATGATCGGGTTGAAGAAGGGCGTATCGAGCCTTTGAAACTCATAAGCAGTAAAAACGAAGACTTTTTCCTTGACGATGGGACCGCCCAGGGAACCGCCCATATACACATTTTGACTGAACGCCTTGGAAGAACCTGAGTTAAAGAAATTGGTAGCTTCAGTGTTTTGGTCGCGAAAATATCCAAAGGCGTCGCCGTGCCACTTCTTGCCGCCGCTCTTGGTCACAATGTTGATCGCGCTGCCATCGGTAAAGCCGAATTCCGCGGCAAAAGCGTTGCGATTGACCTGATACTCCTGAATGGCATCCACGGGAAGGTTCGTGACGCGGTATTGGCCGGTGCCGTACTCGTTTTCTCCGCCGTCAATCGTGGAGAGATTGTTGCGCCCATTGCTGCCGCCAATCGAAAAGCCCGTCGTCAGGTACCCGGTAAAGCCCGGGTTTTGCGCGCGCGTGGAGTCCGAGTTGCTCACGCCGGGCAAAGTGTAAACGTCATTGGTAAAATTGCGGTTCAGGTTGGGCAGTTCGGTTACCTGCAAAGAATTGATGGTATTGGCCTGTTGGCTCTGGTCCGGTTGAATCAAGGCCATGTCGTCTGCCGTGACCTCAACCACTTCACTGGCGACGCCCACCTTCAGATGAACATCGTAGGTCGCGCTCTGGCCTACCGTAAGCTCCAGCCCTTTAAACATTTCCTTGGAAAAGCCTGGGGCCAGGGTAGTGACCTGATAGTGTCCCGGCTGCAGGGCGGTAAAACGATATGCGCCGTCGGCCGTTGTCTTTACCACTTTGGAGATGCCTGTGCCTGTATTGGTGGCCGTCACAATGGCCGAAGCAATTACCGCACCATTGGGGTCTGTGACTGTGCCGCGGAGAGTCGCGGTTGAGTAGTCGACCTGGCTAAACAGGGCTGAGGACACGAGAACAGAAAAGGCCAGGGCCGAAAGAATGCTCTTCAACTTCATCAGGAGATCTCCTTCCAAAATGCAGACATGAATCAAATGAATCGTCTGCCATGACTGCGCAGAAACATACAGAGCCTACGGAAGCGAGTGAATATCACGTATGCGTGACCAGTGTCAAATATTTAATGGCGCGGCTTGTATCGCCTGCCTCCGGTCTCAGCCACGGCCAGAGGCCTGTTTCGCTATGGAAATTACCCGGCGATAATAGCAGCTAACACGCGGTTGCGTGCGAGAAAGACATGTCATTTCTGCTGGCGATACCGCTTGCGCTCTCGCCACTCTTCTGCCGTAATCTCCCATACTTCTGCCGGAAAACGGCCGGAAACGTAGTCGCGATCTTCCACCGCAACCATGCGCATGCCTTGTTTTTGTGAGATTCGGCGTGACGCCGCGTTGGCCGCGGCTTTGGGAACACGTAATATGGAAAACTGAAGGACTTCAAACCAATAATCAGTCACTACGTCACAAGCCTCGCTCATCAGACCTTGTCCCTGCCAGGCAGTCCCCAGCCAGAACCCGCGATGGTCGGTTTCACCCCGCAGAAGGCTAATGGCTCCGATCATTTGCAGTGGTGCGTTTTTCAGGCGTAGTGTCCAATGCCATTGCTCGCCGCGTTCAACGGCTGGAAGGGCAACGTCGCGATAAAACTTATAAGCTCCATCGGGTGGATATGGCCAAGGCACAACATTGGCCAAATACCGCACAATCTCCCAATGGGGGAAGAGTATCTGGGCCTGTTCCGCGTCAAACAACTCCAATGGCCGCAAAATCAAGCGTGTACTTTCTAGGGTTGGGATCATTGAAATTTCAGATTTTAAACTTCAAATTCAGAATTTAGAATCTATCCTGCCTTGGCTGTCGGTTTCTCTACCGGCTTTTTATAAATGGGATCAGTGATCAGGCGCGCGCCGTGGTTGTAGGTAATGTAGGCCCACGCCCATTCCGTCATCACGAAGAAACGGTTGCGGAAGCCAATCAGAAACAGCAGGTGAACCAACAGCCAGGCCAACCAGGCAAAATAGCCGGAAATCTGCCACCGGCCGAAGTCCGCCACTGCACGGGAGCGGCCGATGGTGGCGAGGCTGCCTTTATCCAAATATTCAAATTCTTCACGCGGCTTCCCTGCTACTGACCGCTTGATCTGGCGCGCGGCAAACTTGCCCATCTGAATGGCCGCCGGCGCAACGCC
>WNFP01003982.1_pt1 | contig 11875 bp, 13 predicted proteins | sample 5400201 | NCBI WGS metagenome assembly WNFP01 (sample SAMN13153355, study PRJNA577476) | soil metagenome | isolation source: 115 cm saprolite under Madrone tree | place: USA:California | collected 2016-06-14
CTTGGTATAACCTTCGAGGACCAGGATGATAATCTCAGCTTGTAGCTCGTGCTCGAGGTGACAAAATGCATCGCGGTCGTATACTGGTCGGTGATTCGGTTGACGCGTCGGGAGCAGCTCTTCATATTAGCGCTCTTTTTTGCGATTTTTATTGGAGCGTTGGTCAAACATTTTCGGGACGGTGTTCCGCGCGTTCCTGCGCCATTGGAATCGAAAGAATAATTGCTATGCAGAAATCTTTTCAAGAGATGGTAGAACGCATTGTGGAGAAGGATCCACGTTATGACAAAGAGGCATACGATTTTGTGAAAGAGGCGCTCGAATTTACCATCAAACAGCAGAAGAGAGGTCAGGCGGATCCCAGTGTACATGTGACGGCGGCTGAACTAATGGACGGTTTTCGGCAATACGCGCTGAAGGAATTTGGCCCGATGGTAATGACCGTATTCGAGCATTGGCGGGTAACATCCTCAGAGGACGTTGGGAGTATTGTTTTCAATCTGATCGAAGCCGGCGTTTTTGGGAAGACTGAATCCGATCGACCGCAAGACTTCGAGTCGGCGATCGATTTTCATGCTGCTTTTATTGCCCCGTATGAGACGTCGCAAACCGGTCCGGCTAAGCGTGCCTAGAGGCGCCTGCTGACGAGAGACAACAGGATGCGGCATACAGAATTTCCCGAAACTCGGGTCGAAAAATTCGAGCTGACCAACGGTCTGACTCTGCTGGTCTCGGAGCAGCATTACGCGGGGGTCGCGAGCGTCCAAGCTTGGTGTCAAACCGGAAGCATTCACGAGCAGGAATGGCTAGGTGCTGGTCTGACGCATCTGCTTGAGCACATGCTGTTCAAAGGAACGGCTCGGCGAACCGCGACCGACATCAGCGAAGAGATCCATCGAGGCGGCGGTTACGTCAACGCGTACACGTCCTTTGATCGAACCGTATTCTGGATTGATTGCCCGAAAGCGGTAGTGGACACGGCCCTTGATGTTTTGGCCGATATGCTTTTCGAGTCGTCAATTGAACCGGGAGAACTTGAGCGCGAAATGGACGTAATTCGGCGCGAGTTCGAGATGGGCTACGATGATCCCGATCGAGTGCTCAGCCATCTCACGTTTGGCACTGCCTACCAAGTGCACCCGTGCCGTACCCCGGTCATCGGACTACGGCGTATATTCGATCGGATCACGCGCGATGATGTGCTGCGGTACTATCGGCGGCGCTATGTGCCGGACAACGTCTTTATCGTAGTTGCGGGTGATGTTGATGCTGACACTGTGCGTCAGCAGGTTGAGGCCTGCTTTGGACGGGTTGGATCGGCCCCGGTCGCTCCGATTGTTGTTCCAGAGGAGCCGCCGCAGCTCGGGAGTCGCCGAGAGTCGCGGATCTTTGACTCGCAAGTGGGGTATTTCAGTTTGGCCTGGCATGTGCCTGGGGTCGCTCATGAAGATATGCCGGCGTTGGATATCCTCTCAGTCTTGCTGGGCGGAGGAGCCAGTTCTCTTCTTTATGACGAACTCCGCGAAAAGAGGGGGTTAGTCCATGGGATTGGAGCATACGCATTTACCCCGAGTTTTCCGGGACTCATGACTATATCAGGTACTTGTCCGGTCGAGAACGTCGCTGCCATCGAGAGCGAGACACGACAAAAACTGACGGAATGGCGCAAGCGACCGGTTACGAGCGAGCAGTTGGCCAAGGCAAAGCGAATCATTCAGGTTGGGGCCTGGGAGCAACTGCAGACGGTAAAAGGAGTTGCCTCGGACATCGGATTGAATTGGCTCTACACTCGTAATCTCCATTTCAATCAACGATACCTTCAGCGAGTGCAATCGGTGCCCTCGGATGAAATCCATCGGGTCTTTGATCGGTATCTGTACGACGATAATTTAACGGCTGCGACATTGCGGCCGCAGAGTTCGATCGTGTCTCGCCGGTCGCGGATCGTTGCGGAGCGGCCACCGGAAATGCGGGTTCTGCCCAATGGCATACCGGTGGTATTCATTCCCGATCACCGGTTGCCAATGCTTCATGCCTCACTGGTATTTCGCGGGGGAGTCTTGGCAGAGAATCCACAGAACAACGGCATCCACCGGTTGTATAGTCATAGCGTTCTTAAGGGCACAAAAAATCTTTCCAGCGCGGATATAGCCGAACAGGTCGAATCGCTTGGAGGCACGCTTTTTGGAGATTCCGGTTACAATTCTTCGCGTATCGCATTTAGCTCGCTCGCGGACGACTTCGGAAGACTTTTGGTTTTAGTCGAAGATATTCTGTCCTCGGCATCTTTTCCGGATGATGGCATCGAGCGCGAGCGCACCAGCCAGCTTGCCGCCATCGAGGCGGAAGATGCCCAACCGGGGATCTTAGGACGAAATGTCTTACGGGCAGCAGCCTATGGTGATCATCCATATGCGATGAATGTAATTGGTACCAGGAGATCGGTCGCGGATATCGGTCGGGAAGATCTGGTTCGACTTCATTTGCAGACTATTGATTCGGCACCCTGTGCTTTGGCGGTTTGCGGTTGGATTGATGGAGAGGCGCTCTGGCCGGCAATCGCCAAGTTTCTCAGCGTACTTCCCAAGCGGTCACCGGTAGCGCGATTTAAGGTGCCGAAGATCGCTCCGCTGACTTCCCAAACGCTCGTCCAACACCATCAAAAGCACCAGGCATTCATCAGCATCGGTTACCTGGCTTGCTCATTGTTCGATCGGGAGCGGATCCCTTTTGAGCTCCTGGACGAAGCAACCGGGGACGCCAGCTCACGTTTTTTCATCAAACTCAGGGAAGAGCTTGGATTAGCGTACGCCGTTGGCAGCGCTCTTTCTCTAGGGCTTGCACCCGGACTGTTTAGCATCTACGCAGCCACCTCTCCGGAGTTCGCCGAAGAGGTGGTCCAGCTTTGCCGAAAAGAAATGGAGGATCTGGGAGAAGGAGCACTTTCCAAAGATGAACTCGAGCGTTCGAAAACCAAACTGCTGGGCCAACTCGCCTTTCAGAAACAGAACCTGGAGGCGTACGCGCACGGTTTAGCTCTCAATGAGATTTACGGCTTTGGCCTGGAGTATTTGGAACGACGGCAACGAGAAATCGAGACAACTACACTCGAAAACGTCCAGGCAGTTTGCCGTAAATATTTGATGGATAAACCGGCCATCACGGTCATTGTTAGACCTTAGACTCGTTTCACGTGTATGGCAGAATTTCAGAACACCTCAGCAGCGTCAGGTGAAATGGCGCAGCGATTCATCGAATTTATCCTCATGCAGGCCCAAAACGCCGCATTTGTGCTTGGTCAAATTCCTCATCCGCAAACTGGCAAGGCGGAAGTGAACCTCGATCTAGCAAGGCTGCTGATCGACCAGTTGGCCATGATCCAAGAAAAAACGAAGGGTAATCTGAACAAAGACGAAGCGCAGATCCTGGCAAATACGTTATCCAATCTACAAATCGCATTCGTTGAAGCGGTACGCGAACAACGATCCGAGCAAAGAACCGATACCGCTCATCCGTCTGCGGAGCCTCAGCCGGAATCAAAAATTGAAACTTCAACCACTGAAGCTCCACCGGTCGGCGAAAGCGAAGGAAAGAAAAAGTTCGTCAAAAGCTACGGCTCGTAAGATCTCCCCCTCCGGCTCAAAGAGAGATTCCTGCAACGGAATCGGCCGCAACACCGTCTCTCTCTTAAGCCTTGTCCATTATTGTACTCATGCCCGGCAGTAACTCTTTCCAGGTTGGTCAAATCAGATCAGGCGGTAATTCTCCCTTCTTTATCATCGGGCCGTGCGTGATTGAGTCGGAAGATTTTGTTCGGAAGATAGCTCAAGACCTGAAAGAGATCTGCCAAACCATAAACGTTCCGTGGATTTTCAAAGCCTCCTACGATAAGGCCAATCGTACTTCGGCCAAATCTTACCGTGGCATTGGATTAAAAAGTGGTTGTCGAATTTTGAGTGCTATCGGAGAAGAATTGAATGTGCCGGTCACGACCGATGTGCACTCGGTTGAAGAGGCACAAATCGCGAGCGACTTTGTCGACGTTCTCCAAATTCCTGCTTTTCTCTGCCGGCAAACCGACCTCATTCAAGCCGCTGCTGCGACCGGAAGAGCGATCAATGTCAAGAAGGGTCAATTTTTGGCGCCCTGGGACGTCGCGAATATCGCCGAAAAGCTAGAGTCCGCGGGCTGTGGGAACTACGTTTTTACAGAACGAGGGGTGACCTTCGGCTATAATAACCTAGTGGCCGACATGCGATCCCTATACTGGATTCGAAAACAGGGCTACCCCGTAGTGTTCGATGCGACGCACTCGGTGCAGCGCCCCGGAAGTACCGGCACGAGCACCGGAGGAGACGGTGAATTGGCCCCAGTGTTGGCTCGATCGGCGATGGCTGCCGGCTGCGACGGGATATTTATCGAGACTCATCCCAATCCCGCCGAAGCTCTCTCGGATGGCCCAAATCAGATTCCTTTGAGTGATTTGCCACAATTATTGTCTCAACTTAAGAAAATTCATGAAGTGGTTCGCTAGACTTCTGGCGGTTTTTGCGCTTTGCATCGCTTGGGGCGAGCTCTTGGCCGGATCGCCGAGTGGTGAGCGCAAAATCGTGCTGCCGATTCCGATCGGGCATGATGTGAAAGGCTTGCGAGTCCCCTTTCGGGACGATGAAGGAAAAATGCAGTTCCGGATGGACATCCAATGGGCTAGACGGCTAGACGAACAGAATGTCGAGATGCGCTCTTCGGTGATACAGACCTATGATCAGGAAACTAATAAACCGAGCGCCAAGGTCGAGCTGAAAACCTCGGTCATGAACATGGACACCAACGTGATAGTCAGCCACGAACCGGTTGTCGTCAGCCGAGAAGACTTCCGGCTCACCGGCGACGCAATGGAATTCAATACCAAGACCCGGGAGGGAAAGGTGATTGGAAACGTGCGGCTGATCATCTATAACCGCGATGAGTTGGCCAACAAGAAACCGGACGACAATCAGCTAACCCGTGAAAAACCGTAGCATTCTGGCGATAGCCTGCTGCATCGCGATCACCGGAGCCTTCGCGGCCCAACCGTCACCCAAGCCAAAGCAAACCAAGAGCTCCACTACGCGAAGCACACCGGCGAAAACCCCGGGCGGCAGCGCATCGCCAGCGGTAAAGAAGCAGAATGACTTGCTGCAGGGTTCAACGCAAAATAAGGGACCAACCGAAATTACATCGCAAGAAACTCAGTTTGACGGACAGTCTCGAACTGGCGTCTTTATCGGGAGCGTCAAAGTGATTGATCCGGACTTTACAATGACAACCGACAAGTTGACGGTGCACATGGCCAAACAGGAAGAGGGCGGGGGACTCAGCTCCGCCGAGGCTGACGGCAACGTCATCATCGTACATGCCAATGAGGCAAAAAATGCAAAGGGCGGCGCTGATGCTGGTGGATCTCCCGTCGCTACTCCCACTCCGACACCAGCGACCAGCTCGGTTTTCGCAGATCCTCCAGGTCCGAGTCCCTCACCGACACCTCCGCCGGTTCTCTCGACTGGAAGAGCACAGAAGGCTATCTATGACGCCAAAGATGAGTCGGTTACGTTGATCGGTTGGCCTCAAATTACGCAAGGTATCAATACTCATATTTCGACAGAGGAAGGCACCAGGATGATCTTGTACCGAGATGGAAGGCTGAAAACCTTTGGTGGAAGTCGAACCATTATCCAGGATAAATCCGAGGCAAACAAAGGCGTCCCTCCAAAGTAATAATATAAAGATGTCGACAGGAGACTTAGAAATTGCGCCGACACCTAATGTCGCAGCGCAGAAACGAACAGAACAGCCAATCCTGCGGACAGATAAGTTAGTAAAGATCTACGGCGGGCGGGCGGTAGTGAACGGGATTGATATCCATGTCGAACGGGGTGAAATCGTCGGGTTACTAGGGCCAAATGGTGCTGGCAAAACGACAACTTTTTATCTTATCGTGGGGCTTGTGCGACCAAACGGGGGTCGAGTTTACTTTGGCGAGCGCGATGTGACGCGCTTCGCAATGCATCGGCGGGCTCGCATGGGTATGGGGTATCTTCCTCAGGAGGAATCGATTTTCCGTAAACTGACGGTCGAGGAAAATATCATGGCGATCCTGGAGATGTTGCCAGGTAATCGTCGCGCCAAGAAACAAAGGTGTGATGCGCTCCTGCGGCAATTTGGAATTGAGAATCTCGCCAGTCATCAAGCCCTGACCCTCAGTGGGGGCGAGAAACGTCGTCTAACAATCGCACGCTCTCTGGTTACCCATCCGCAGCTCATTATGTTGGATGAGCCGTTCAGCGGGGTCGACCCGATCGCCGTATCAGAGATTCAGCAGCACATATCCAATTTGCGTAAATCGGGTCTGGCCATCTTGATCACCGACCACAATGTGCGGGAGACACTGGAGATTGTGGACCGGGCGTACCTCATCTACGACGGACGCGTCGAAAGCCAAGGTACGCGAGAATTTCTGATTAATGATCCGATCAGCCGTCAACTTTACTTAGGAGAACGTTTTCGTATGTAGCCGAGCAAGGAAGCCCTCCTAGCTTCGCTTTATCCAGAGAAAACCAAATATTGTCGGTTCAGACGAGGCCGCTAGGCTGCCACTCCATCTACCGCGTACCTTCTCAGCCTTTGTTCGGTCGAATTCGGGACCGCAATTAACCACAAGAAAGGGGCAATATGCAGATAAGAAATGCAAATCCACCCATCCGGGTGACCGGAAGACACGTCAGCGTGACCGAAGCTATGAAGGAATACTGCCGCAGGAAGGTAGCGACGCTTCACCTCGATTATCCCAAGATTATTGAGGTACAAGTTATTCTCGACGTACAGAAATACCGGCACCAGGCAGAGGTGATTTTGCACTGCAGCAATCACATCACGATCGAGGCCACAGCGGAGTGCAACGATATGTATGCCTCAATCGATCAAGTGGTGGATCGCGTTGCCCGACAAATGCGTAAATGCAAAACGCGGCTCATGAAGACCCACCGTCCGAGGAAACAGGGGTTGCGCCAAATGGAGAATCGCATTGTGCGTTGGGATTGGATTGATGCTGCCACCGAATTTGCAGAGAACGGGGACATGCCGGTCGAGGAGGAGGCCGTACGCGAGATCGTTCATCGTGAAAAACGTCCGGTAAAGCCGATGTCACCGGATGAAGCCGTTTTGCAAATGGAACTATCGCCGAAGCAGTTCCTGGTATTTCTCAATTCTCAAACGGACAAGGTGAATGTCCTTTATCGCCGCAAGAAAGGTGATTTTGGTCTGATTGAACCGGCGTTTAGCTGAAGCCGAGAGTTCCTATCATTGATCAATCGGTCTATTATCGATCCTGTGCTCGGGTTGCAAGCCGTTAGCGGATTGCAACCCGGCGCGGTTGGCCGAATACTCTAATGCCGCCCGAACCTGGGGGAACGAGACTGTTCCGATGAAGAGAGGAAAGTTACCGTTTACCCGGGTGGGCGAATTTTACACCAGGCATGGAGAATCGCTCCACCTGAAGCTGGTTGGTGCAGCCCACGGATTCGACCGAAAGATTCGGGAACCAACCATCAATCGCCCGGGACTTGCTCTTTCCGGATTTTTTAATTATTTCGCGGAGAAACGTGTTCAAGTCCTTGGAAATGCAGAGGATAGCTACCTAAAAAGCTTAAGCCTGGACGAACAACGAACGCGCTGCTCCCAGCTTTGTCAACAACACATCCCCTGCATCGCCGTCTCCCGCAGTCTCCCCGTCCCCCGAGCGCTCACTGAAGCCGCCGCAGAAAATCAAATCGCCATTTTCCGCACTCCAATGGTTACGATGCGCTTCATTAACGCCGCCACCATTGCTCTCGAGATGGATTTCGCTCCGACCAAAACGGAGCACGGAAGTATGGTCGACATAATGGGGATTGGCACGTTGATCCGAGGCGATAGCGGCGTCGGCAAGAGCGAATGCGTTTTGGGCCTGATCGAGCGCGGCTACAGTCTCGTAAGTGACGACGTTTCGCGATTTCGAGCGATTGAAGGACGCGAGCTCGTCGGAACAGCACCCGATCTGACCCGATACCACATGGAGGTACGTGGTCTCGGGATCATCAATGTCGCTTCTATTTTTGGCGTCGGCAGCATTCGTCTCGAGAAACGCTTGGATTTGATTGTAACCCTCCGCGACTGGCATGACTTGGAAGAGGTTGACAGAATTGGGCTCGAGCAAGAATACTACGAGATTCTTGGGATCCAGATTCCGCACATCACGGTTCCGGTACGCGTGGGACGTGATCTGGCGCGATTAGTTGAGGTTGCGGCCTTGGACCAGAAATTGAAGAGTCTTGGCCAAAATAGTGCCGTGGAGTTTAATCAGCGCCTCTTGAGTTTGATGCAAAATAATAAGGAGATTTAATGGGGCTTTTGAGCAAGCGTTCGGGATCTGGCAAAATTGAGAGGGAAGTGACTATCGTGAACAAGCTTGGTCTCCACGCACGCCCCGCTGCCATGTTTGTCCGCATTGCCAATAAACATCGGGCCGAAATTTGGGTGGAGAAAGACGGCGAACAGGTCAACGGAAAGAGCATAATGGGTTTGATGATGCTGGCCGCCGGACAGGGGTCTAAGTTGATGATTTCAGCCGAAGGATCGGATGCGGACCAAGCGGTTAAAGAACTAGAGTCGTTAATCGAGCGCCGTTTTGACGAGGAATAGCCCGAATCGGTCGCAGAACCTTTTGCCGATTTGCCATCGATTCTTGAGATCCGCTTTTTTATTCGAAACTTGATCAGGTTTGATTAGGCTCTGGTCCGTCAATGAGCGATCAGGAAGTCACACTGCGGGGAGTAGGGGTAGCGTCCGGAATTGCCCACGGAGTCGTCTTTCTGCATCATCCCGATGACGAGGAACCACCCAAACGCAAACTGGATGAATCGGAGATCCCGGCCGAAATAGCGCGGTTCGAAGCAGCGCTTATCGCCACGCGTGCCCAAATTCTGGAAATGCAGCAACGCATCGCCGAGGCGATCGGGGCGAAGGATGCCAGTATTTTTGACGCCCACCTGATGGTCGTCGAAGACCACACGCTGATCGATGAAGTATTGCGGGCGTTGCAACGCGAGCGCTGGAACGTCGAGTTTATCTTCAGTGAAGTGGCGAACCGGTACGCCAAGACGCTTAGCGAAATCGATGACCCCTATTTGCGAGAGCGTGCCTTCGATATTTACGATGTGACACGACGGGTGATCAGCAATCTCCTCGGCCGTTCTACCAAAACGCTAGCTCACCTCGACGCCCCTCACGTTATCGTTGCCCACAATCTGACCCCCTCCGATACGGCCATGCTAAACCGGCCAATGGTCTTGGGAATTGCGACCGATGTCGGTAGTCGGACTTCGCATACTGCGATCATGGCACGGTCCTTGAATATCCCGGCAGTCGTCGGGCTGAAGGACGCGAGCACCACACTGAAGAATGGCGACCACGTCTTGCTCGATGGCAACAAGGGCTTGGTAATTCTCAATCCTGCTGATGGATCACTTTGGGAATATGGTGAGCTGGAGGTGAAGCTGGAGGAGGTCGAGGAGCAACTCACCGTGTTGCGGGATACCGCCAGCGTTACCGCCGATGGCAAGCAAATAATCCTCTCCGCCAATATCGAATTGCCCGAAGATGTGCCGCTGGTGATTGCGGCCGGCGCTCAAGGCATCGGTCTTTACCGAACGGAATTTTTCTTTCTCAACAAGACCGAATTACCGGACGAAGAAAAACAGTACCAGGCCTACCGAGCGGTCGCGGAAGCTTTGCTTCCACAACCCGTTATCATTCGAACGTTGGATTTGGGCGGAGACAAGTTTCTTAGCCATTCGCATCTGCCGACCGAAATCAATCCGTTTTTAGGGTGCCGAGCAATTCGGTTTTGCTTGGAACGTCCTGATGTGTTCAAGGCGCAACTCCGGGCGATTCTGCGGGCCAGCTCCATTGGCAACGTTCGCATGATGTACCCCCTGATCTCCGGACTTTCGGAGCTTCGGCAGGCAAACGAAGTGCTAGAAAGTTGCCGCTCAGAACTGAGAGCCGAAGGAGCGCCGTTTAACGAAAATCTCGAAGTCGGCATTATGGTCGAAGTGCCCAGTGCAGCATTGGTTGCCGACGCCTTGGCGAAGGAGGTCGATTTCTTTAGCATCGGCACGAATGATTTGATCCAGTACACCATCGCAGTCGACCGAGTGAATGAGCGCATCGCGCACCTTTACGAGCCAACGCATCCGGCCATTTTGCGCCTAATGGAAATGACCGTAACAGCTGCCCATGCCAACGATATTTGGGTTGGAGTCTGCGGTGAAATGGCCGGAGAAATCACCCTGACGCCGCTCCTGATCGGGTTAGGAGTCGATGAGTTAAGCGCGAGTCCAGGCTTGGTACCGCGCGTAAAGAAGGCAGTTCAAACTCTCGATGCTAAAGAATGCGCAGCTTTCTTGGCCGAGGTTCGTGACCTCAGCTCGGCAGCGGAAATCTTCAGCCGCTGTGAATCCATTGCTCGTAAGCATTATCCGGAGCTGTTGACTTAAATGAAGTCGTCGCACTCTTTGTTATTTGCGACTGGATTACTGGTGGGAGCTTGCGCACAGACCGAACTATCGCAGCGAACCGATCTGTCGATTGCTACCTATAGGCCTACGCCTAATGCGCTCGCGATTGCAGAAAGACGGGCGAAGCAATATTGGGCGAAACACCGGGATGAGATCAATCGAGGTACGAGATACCTAGCGATCGAAAGCGATACGATTCCTTCAGCCAATATCCCCGACCTCTATTACCGATTGACCCATTCACCTGGAGTCAACGGGAGCGACATCGAGGAGTACCGAGTCAACAACGATATCGACATTTTCTGTATCAACATTTTTGACACTCGAATCGGGAGATTTGTCAGTCCCCAAGGTTACGCGGTAGTCGATGAGGCCGCGCGCGGGAGTGTGGCTCGCTTTGGGAAGTACATCGCTCGGTTTATCGGGACGGGGGAGTAGTATCAATGATGGTAGGGAGAAAACCTCGGCGCTGTGGGTAGCAGCGTCCGTCGTTTTGCATCCCCATGCGCCGGGTTTTGAGCCGGGCGCCGAATCTGACGGTGCTGTATTCCCTTCCTTGGTCTTCGTCCGAAATACACAAACGTTGTGGCAAAACGCCGATGGCTCAAGCGAGCTCTCGCTGAGACGAGATCAGGCTTTTGCCCTACCCTCCTCAGGCCGGATAGCTGCCGGTGATGTATCTTTCCAGATGATCGATTGCTGCATCCTGCTCGGAGATCAGCCATTTCAATAGATCACCGATTGAGACGACACCTGTCAGCTTTGATCCTTCCAGTACCGGAAGGTGACGGACGCGGCGTTCGGTCATGAGGCGCATACATGCGCCGATATTGTCGTTCGGCTCTGCGGTGATGAGCTCTTGTGTCATGATGTCTCTAACCGGAGTTTCTTTCGAAGACTTCCCCTGCAGAATGACTTTTCGAGTGTAGTCGCGCTCGGAGATAATACCAACGAGCCGATTATTCTCCAGCACTACTAAGGCCCCTACGTTCTTCTGTGCCATCAGTTTGATTGCATCGTACACCATAGCCTCTGGCGCGATCCACCAGACGGAGGAAGAACCCTTCCGTTCCAGGATTCGGCTGACTGTGCCGGTGACTTCCATAGATAGGCTGGGGGGAGTGGGAAACCTCAACAAACTGCCGCAATTTGGTTCAACATTCAAAGAGAAATAATTTCCAGAGTCAAACGCTGTCATCGCCGAGAACGCCAAACCCGGCGATGACGGTGCTCCGAGCTATTGACTAATTCCTTCAGCTCCCATCTTTCCAGTCATCGGA
>WNFP01015210.1_pt1 | contig 11875 bp, 11 predicted proteins | sample 5400201 | NCBI WGS metagenome assembly WNFP01 (sample SAMN13153355, study PRJNA577476) | soil metagenome | isolation source: 115 cm saprolite under Madrone tree | place: USA:California | collected 2016-06-14
GATCAACTCGCCGAACAGCTGCCAGCGCTCGCCGTTGAAGCGGCCCATCTGGACCTGCTTGACCGGCGCGAAATCGGTCGGGCTGGTGTTGATCTTGATACCCGGCAGCAGCATCGGCACCGTGAAATCGTGCAGACTGGCGGCCTGCTTCATGACGTTCTCGCGGGTCAGCTGGTCGCCGCACATCTTCAGCACCTGCACGGTGGTTGCCGCAACCGAAGGGCCATAGACGTTGAATACGTCGGTCTTGTCGCCCTCCGGATAGTATTTCTCCATCAGGCCCAGCCACCACTTGTAGCCCTCGTCGTCCTTCCATTGCGGGTCTGTCGGGTCCTTCAGGTAGAAATCGGAGATCAGGTCTTTCGAGTTCTCCAGTCCGGCCGGCTTCAGCACGGTGGCGACCGAATTGCCGACGCTGCTGACGATATGCAGCGGCTTCCAGTCGAGTTCGGCGGCCTTGCGGATCGCCTGCGCAGCGAATTTCGGGATCGCGGTGTTGACAAACACGTCGCAGCCGGCGGCCTTCATGCTGACGATCAGCGAATCGACCGTCGGGTCGGTTGTCTCGTAGCTGGCTTCGACGGCGAACATCGCCTTCACCTTGTCGCCGAGCCCGTCCTTGACCCCCTTCAGATAATCCTTGCCGAAATCGTCGTTCTGATACAGCACGCCGACCTTGCCGTTCGGCCTTTCCTTCAGGATGTAGCTGGCGTAGATGCGCCCTTCGCCTTGGTAGTTCGGCTGCCAGCCGATCGTCCACGGGAAGTGCTTCGGATCGTCCCATTTGGTGGCGCCGGTCGCGACGAACAGCTGCGGCACCTTCTTCTGGTTGAGATAATGCTGGGTGGCGCTGTTGGTCGGCGTGCCGAGCGGGCTGGCCATCAGGAAGACGCCGTCCTGCTCGACGAGGCGGCGGGTCTGCTCGACGGTCTTCGGCGGCGAGTAGGCGTCGTCGTAGGACAGGAAGGTGATTTTGCGGCCGTTCACCCCGCCCTGATCGTTGACCATCCGGTAATAGGCGGCCATCGCCTTGCCGATCGTGCCGTACGACGAGGCCGGCCCGGTATAGAAGGCGGTGTGGCCGAGCTTGATCTCGCTGTCGGTGACGCCGGCGTCGTACTTCTTCTGGGCGAACGCCGGCAGCCCGGACGCCAGGGCGAGCGCGCTCGGCGCGGCGGCGAGAATGGTGCGGCGGGTGAGACGGTTCACGGTAACCTCCCTTCTGTGGTGTGTGGTTGTTTTGCGCCGGCGAGGCGGGCGGCGGCCAAGCGGGCGAACCCGGCGGCGCCGTCCGGCATCACAAAGATGATGATCAGCAGAATGACGCCGTAGACGACGCCCGCCAAGCCGGTGGAGACGCTTTCGGCGATGTTCGGCACGTAAAGAACGAACAGCCCGCCGACGAGACAGCCCGGGATCGAGCCGACGCCGCCGATCACCAGACCGACGAGGAACGATACCGACAGGAAGAAGCTGAAGCTGTCGGGCGCGACGAACTGGACGACAATCGCGCCGAGCGCGCCAGCGACGCCGGTATAGAGCGCGCTGACGCCGAAGGTCAGCGTCTTGTAAAGCGCGGTGTTGATGCCCATCGCCGCGGCAGCGATCGGGTTGTCGCGGATTGCCTTGATTGCGCGGCCCGAGCGGCTGTTCACTAGACTCGTAGCACCGGCGAACATCAACACCAGCACCGCCAGCGTGAAGTAATAGAGCCACTGGTCGGCGTCGATCGGCAGGCCGAACGGCGGGTCGGGCTTGTCGATGACCAAGCCCTGCACGCCGCCGGTCCAATGTTCGAGCGGGCCGAATTTCAGTATCTGCGGCATCGCCACGGCGAGCGCGAAGGTAGCCAGCGCCAGGTAGAGACCCTGCAGCCGCAATGCCGGCAGGCCGAACAGAAAGCCGACCGCGAAGCACACGAGCCCGGCCGACGGCAAGGTCCAGAAATACGTGATGTCCCAGCGGTGCATCATGATAGCCGCGGTATAGGCGCCGATGCCGTAGAACGCGCTGTGCCCCAATGAGAACTGGCCGTTGTAGCCGGTCAGCAGGTTGAGACCGAGGATCGCCAGCGCGTAAATCATCACCTGGGTCAGCTGAAAGGCGATAAAGCTCCTGACCACGAGCGGGATCACCAGCGCGATCACCAACGACGCGGCGATCACGACGGGCCGGGCGAGCGCGACATCGAGCGCGGCGCCGCGCCTGGCGGCGCCAACCGGCGGCGCCACCGCGACCGGCTGCTTGGCGGCGATCTCTTCGGTTGGCACCGTCATACCCGGACCACCAGGCGTCGGCCGAAGATGCCGCTCGGCCGCACCATCAGCACCGCGACGATCAGCACCAGCGCGATCGTCAATTTCAGCTCGCGGCCGACATACGGGATGAAGGTGCCGGCGAGGTTTTCGATGACGCCCATTGCGAACCCACCGAAAACGGCGCCGCCGGGGCTGGTCAAACCGCCGAGCACGGCGCCGGCAAAGCCGTAGAGCAGCACGCCGAGCATCATGTTCGGCTCGAGAAACACCACCGGCGCGATCAACACACCAGCAACCGCGCCGATCGCCGCCGCCATCCCCCAGCCGAGCGCAGTCATCCAGCCGACCCGGATGCCGACAAGCCGGGCCGATTCCGGATTGGCCGCCGCCGCCCGCATCGCTAAGCCGAGCCGGGTGCCGCGGAAGAACAGGTAGAGCAGCGCGAGCATCCCCAAGGTCACGCCGATCATGCCGGCCTGGTGGGTGCTGATCAGGGTGATGCCAAGGAACGGCTTGCTGCCGAACGGGGTCGGAAATTCCTTGATCGTGTAGTCGAAGAGGTAGCCGGCGCCGCTGTTCAGGATCGAGAACAGCGCGATAAATGCGACGATGCTGCTCAGGATCGGTGCGTTGTGGATCGGCCTGAACAGCACGCGCTCGATCACGACGCCGCCGACGAACGACAGCGCGGCGGCGATCGCAAACGCCGCCCAATAGGGCTGACCCCACTGCATCAGCTGCCAGGCGATGAAGGTCGAGAACATCGCCATCTCGCCCTGGGCGAAATTCAGATGGTCGATCGCTTGGTAGATCATCACAACGGCGAGCGCCATCAGCGCATAGATCGCGCCGGTCGCCAGCCCCGCCATGACCTGTTGCAGCAGCAGTTCCACCGGCTAGTACCCCAGATACGCGCGGCGGACCGATTCGTCGGCGCCGAATACGGCCGCTGGGGCGTCCATCACGATCCGTCCGGTCTCTAGGAGATAGGCGTGATCGGCGAGATCGAGCGCCAGCGCGGCGTTCTGTTCAACGACCAGCATCGCGACGCCCATTTCGCGGTTGATCTGGCGCAGGATCTCGAACAATTCGGCGACAACCAGCGGCGCCAAGCCGAAGGACGGCTCGTCGAGCAGCATCAGCCGCGGCCGCAGCATCAGCGCCCGGCCGACCGCCAGCATCTGCTGCTCGCCGCCGGACAGGGTGCCGGCCTGCTGGTCGCGCCGCTCGCGCAGGCGCGGGAAATGCTCGTAGACGCGATCGATATCGGCGGCGATGCCGGCGCGGTCGCGACGGGTCATCGCGCCCAACTGCAGGTTCTCCTCGACCGTGACGCGCAGGAAGGTGCCGCGGCCCTCCGGCACATGGGCAATGCTGAGGCGGACGATGTCCTCGGTCGCCCAGCCGGCGATCGCCTTGCCATCAAAGCGGACCTCGCCGGCGGTGCGCACCATGCCGCAGAGCGCGCGCAGCACCGTCGTCTTGCCGGCGCCGTTGGCGCCAAGCAATGTGCGCACGCCGCCTTCGTCGAGTTCGAAACCGACCCCGAACAGCGCCTGCTGCTCGCCGTAGAACGCCTCGAGCCCGGCAACTTCCAGCATCATGGCCGCGGCTCGCCGAAAGCCTCCGGGCCGGCGGCATGGTCGCCCGGGCCGAGATAGGCACGGATCACCGCCTCATCCTGCTGCACCTCGGCCGGGGTGCCCTCGGCGATCTTGCGGCCGAAATCGAGCGCCACGACCTTGTCGGAGACCGACATAACCAGGTTCATGTGGTGCTCGACCAGCAGCACGGTTACCTGCCGCTCGTCGCGCACGCGGCGAATGAGGAGGCCGAGTTCGGCCACCTCTTCGTGGTTGAGCCCCCCGGCCGGTTCGTCGAGCAGCAAGAGCCTTGGTTGCGAGGCCAGCGCCCGCGCCAGCTCGACCCGCTTGCGCGTACCGAGCGACAAGCCGGCGGCGGGACGCAGCGCCACGTCTTCGAGATCAAGCAGCCGCAGCAGCGACCAGGCGATCTCGGTCACTACTTTCTCCTCGCGGCGCACCCACGGCAGGCGCAGCGTATCGCTGACGAAATCGCCTCGGCTGCGCACATGAGCGCCGATCCGGACATTGTCGAGCACCGATTGCGGCGCGAACAGCGCCAGGTTCTGGAAGGTACGGCCGATGCCGATCTCGGCGATGCGGTACGGCGGCCAGCCGAGCAGCGAGCGGCCGTCAAGCAGGATTTCGCCCCGGTTCGGCGAGTAGAGCCGGCTCACGCAGTTGAACAGCGTCGTCTTGCCGGCGCCGTTCGGCCCGATCAAGCCGAGGATCTGTCCCTCTTCGATCGTGAACGAAACGCCGTCGAGCGCGACGATACCGCCGAACCGCAGCGCGACGTCACGGATCTCCAGCAGCGTCCGGTCGATCCCGGCTTCAAGCGTCTCGAAATCTCGATCAGGCACCGCCGCGGCGCTAGCCACGACCGACCCCTGAATGCCATATCTCGCGCCCGACCTCCACGCGCGATCCTCCCGCCAGTCCCTGTTGATCCGAGACTGCTGCGAGGCTGCCGGTGGCACCCGGGAGAGTCAAGGCAGCACCGGCGGCGGTAGTGGGTCAATTTGATCAAATTGACCCACTACCCCGGCGGCGGCTCCGAGGCAATCCACGACATTAGCGCGCTTGTAATGACCGGAAAGGGTCGACTTGAGACTTAACCAAAAGTGTGGTTGACGGCGGCATCGATTACAGAAGGCGATCGTCACGCAGATGGTCGACAAATCGGCGAGTGCGGTCTGCGCGCCCGCCAAGATGCTGATCGACATGATGAAAGGCGTCGTGCAGCGGGCCGTCGACGCTTCACCGCCGCCTGAACCCCGCCGGCTGGCCGCGGCGGACAAGGAGGTGGTGCAGCTGTTCGTCGGTTCGTCGCGCGGTTGCGAGGGCAGATCCTGCAAGAGATCGCAGAAGCAAAGGCGCCGGAGTCTCCCGGACAGCCCCGCAGGGTTCCGCCGGGGGCCAAGATCGTGATTCCACCGCCCTGAGGAGGTTCGCTTCGTATTAGAAATCAATTGCTACGGGACTGCCGATCGTCAGACCCAGCGCGTCTGCCGCATCGCCGCCATTGACGGCGATTTCGGCGAGCCCATTCGAGTTCTCGTACCAGAAAGCCTCACCCGGCGGGACCTCGGCGAAGGTGCCGGCGCGCCTCAGCACGCGCCCCGAGACGGTCAGCCGCCCGCCCGCGGGAAGTAGCGGGGCGCGCAACCCAGTCATGGCGTTCCCGTAATGATCGATGTAGACGATCTCGGGCAGGTCGTCCGGCCAATCGACATGCCGACCGATGTGGGCTGCGCGCGACATGTGGGACGGCAGCTCGCCGCGGGCGATCTGCGCTGCGGCGGGCGCAAAGACATCACGACCGTGAAAGCTCGCGGAAAGTGGCCCTGGGGGCCGCGGAATTTCCCAGGTCCGGGCGGCGGCGGCGCGCCGGATGACAAGCTCGAACAGGCCGTTGTCGGGTCCGACATACCAGCGCCCCTCGGCCTCGACGATAAGCGCCTCTCGCCGCGTCCCCACGCCGGGATCAATCACCGCGAGCAACACTGTGCCGGGCGGAAACCAGATCCCATATGTGGCGAGCAGATAGGCTGCCGGTTTGGGCCTTCCCGCCGGCGCATCGGCAAAGAGTTCGACGATCGGAACCCCCGGCGCCGTTCGATACAAGACTGCCTTGACCTGGCCAGTATAAGGTCCCTCAAGACCAAAATCGGTGAACAACACGATCATCGGAGAGCCGCCGGATCACGATCCCGGATCATAGAAAGATCGGCGCCGCACGATCGAGAATTTTACCGCAGCGTGTGTCGTTGATGCCACAGTGGTTCAGCCTGGCGGCAACAACGTCTGGATTTCTCGATTTTCCGGTCAAGTTCTCGCTCTTCCCTCCGGCTTGCAGGTACAGACCCGACAGCAAGTCGGGTTGCTCTTGAAAATGGTCAATGGCTGGGTATGCTGCCGCCGCTTTCGGGGACGTTGATTGAGATTGGGGGAATGCGATGAAGAAGGTCGCCCTGGCTGCCGCGCTCCTCGCTGCAGCATCGTTTCAAGGCGCCTCTGCTGCCGACAAGCAATGCTACTCAGCGGCGGATGTCGAGGCGGAGCAAGCTATTCTGTTCCAAACCAACCTTATGGTTCTCAGCTCGGCTTGCAAAGACACGCTTCCGGCTTACGGCGAATTCCGGCTGCGCAACAAGGACGCGATCATCCGCTATCAAAACGCCATGAGAGACCATTTCCGCCGAACCGGCTCGCGCAACGCACAGAGCGAGTTCGATCGCTGGAATACCAGCCTCGCCAATCAGATCTCGCTGAAGCAAGGCGCGGTTCCGCCCGCGCAGGTCTGCCAGCAGGCGACGGAGATGCTGAAACTGGCCAGCACCCTCGACCCGAAAGGGTTTCGCGATTACGCCGTGACCAAAGCGACGAGTGCAGCCGACTCGCACCCGAGATGCGCCAAGTAGCGGGCTAGCCGGCGCGCCATCTGCGCACCGCTGACAGGGAAAGCGCCATGCCGGGGGGACAGCATGGCGCTCATTGCGCCACGCTGGGGTAGCGTGGCGTCCGCGGGCCCGACCCGATCGAAAGGGAGTGTGGCGATTGAGGGGACCACACTCCCGGCGGGTCGGACCCGCTATTCTTCGCCTCTTCGTCAGTTACAACATCGGTCGTGGTCGGCTGGTTCCCGTTCCGCTGGAGCGCTCGCCGAGGCCGGATAGTGCCGACGACCCCGAGCGCAGAAAGGACGGCGATAAAGATTATAGATGCGCCCACCGTAATCCGCGTGCAGCGCACCAGCCGTCAACACGACGAGACCGCCACCAAGACCCGACGACACTGCTGCGTAAATTGATGCGCGCTGACGGCCGCTGAAGCCGGCACCGTACGCATGGCCGGGCGCGAGCGAGGAGATTTCGGCATGACGGCGGCCTCGACGATAGGCGCCGGGATGCTTATGTGGCGAAGGTGCTGATCGGCGTAAATCAACTGGGCGCACTACTGTCGGTCGTCATCGTCGACGTGGTGCTCGCGGGCGACAACGCGATCGTCGTTGGAATGGCGGCGGCCGGACTTCCCCTCGCGCAACGCCACAAGGTCATCGTCCTAGGCATCGCCGCGGCCACCTTACTGCGGATATTGCTGGCGTATTTCGCCGTGCAGCTGCTCGCCGTCATTGGTCTGACCCTGGCCGGCGGCGTGCTTCTGCTCTGGGTGTCGTGGAAGATGTACCGCGACTTCCGCGAAATGCGGACCGCCGACCGGGTGACGGCTCCGGGCGGAGGACACTGCAGTGGGCAAGGGCGTGTCAAGCAAAGGAGTGCAGGACAAGCCCTCACACAGATCGTTCTCGCCGATGTATCGATGTCACTCGATAATGTGCTTGCCGTGGCGGGCATCGCGCGCGACCACTTTGAGTTACTGGCTTTTGGCCTTGTCCTCTCGGTGGCGCTGATGGGTATCGCCTCGAATTACATCGCGCGCTTGCTCGACCGCCATTTCTGGATTTCCTGGGTCGGGCTCGGGATCATCACCTTCGTCGCGCTGCGGATGATCTGGGACGGCTCGACCGAGGTCCTCAACCATACTGCAGCTGTGACACTACGTGGATTTTAGCGATTCGGCGAAACTCGCGGGCGCTTTTTATCGGCTGCAGGCGCCGCCGCCGAGTACGCAGAACTTGGCGCAATGCTGGTGGTTGAGCGGCACCGCCCCGCTCGCCTCGCCGAGGGAACGGCCGAGCTCGAAGCGCGGGTCGTAGGGCAACAGCGTGCAGGCGACGACGGCAGGGTGCATAGCGCCCTTCCGCTTCACGATCATCCGCGAGGTCGCGCACATGACGCTCTCCGGCGATTTTCCGAGGACGCCCCAGCACGCCTCGGTGATTTCGGGAACCTCGGCGGTCGCGTCCATTTCGGGGAAAATCGTCAATGCGACCGGGTCGTCGGCATCGATCGGCACACCGAGTTCGGCGAAAAGGCGAGCAAAGCCGCCGCGAATCACGGCTTCCGGCTCCTCGGAAAGGCGGCGACTGGCCACATGGAGCGAGAATCCGTTCCGGGCCAACCACAGGAGCCCATCGATCGTCGGTTGCCAGCTGCGCTTGCCGCGCTCGAGCTCATGCACCGGGCGCCCATAATGATCGATCGACACGCGTATCGTCAGGCGATCGCCGTAGTGATCTCTGAGTCGCAGAAGCGCCGGCTTGCATTTGGCCATCGGCTTCATCGCGTTGGTGAGTACGAGAGCCGCTAAGCCCCGCGACAGCACATCCTCGAGCATCGCTGTGAGCTCGGGGTTCATAAAAGGCTCGCCCCCGGTAAATCCGATCAGTGACGTCGGTAGTGCGCCGCTTTCGATCTCGTCGAGGTATTCGGCTACTTCGGCCGCAGTCAGATAGACTAGCCGATCGTTCTTTGGCGAAGATTCGATGTAGCAATGCTCGCAGGTGAGATTGCACAAGGTACCGGCGTTAAACCACAGCGTCTCGAGCGCTCTGAGCGGAACGCGTGCGCGGCGCTCGCCTGTGGCAGTGAGGAAGGGATCCCGAAACTTGCGGGGATCGAGCGTCGGCAACGGCGGCTCAAACATGGCCGACCCCTATGTTCGAAACCGAAATGCAACGCTAGTAAGGTAGTATCGCGAGGCTCATCTCCGACGATCTCTTTTCTCAATCATACCATCGTCAGGGCCAGCCGCCGAGTTGTTGATAAGCTCGTCACGCTCACTATCTCTACTGTTTGCATGCGACAGGAGCATGAACCCCTCGATACCGCGGCACATCCGGCTGACCTCCCACCCGCAGGGAGCCGGCCGGGCGGCAATTCCCCTCCGCTGGGGCGCTTCCGTTGCGGCTGAACGCGGACCTGTGGTCGCGAGCCCGGCCGAGCCGCGCCAGCGGAACGCGATCGGCTCCCATTCCGGTGCCTATGCGATCTATCGCGCGCTTGCCGTCGCGACGCGGGCGCTGGCATCCGACCACCGCCCCGATCTGACCGACACCGCGCCGGCAGCGCTGATTGCGCCCCGTCCGGGGTGGACGGACGCCGGCAAGATCGTGTCGCTCGACCCCTGGGGCCATCTCGTCGGCGAGGTCTTCGCCGAACATATCAGTGCCGGCATCGACATACGCCCGACGATCGCGATCACCAGGGCACGGATCACCACTCCCGAGCTGCGCCCTCTACTCGCGGCCGGCACCTTGCGTGCGGACGGCAACGTGCTGCTTGATAATGGTGAGATCCGCGTCACCAAAGCGGCGATTGATCCGGTATGGCATTTGCCGGGGATGGCCGCACGCTTTGGGGTGGCCGAGGCCGATCTCCGGCGCACCTTGTTCGAGGAGACCGGGGGGATGTTCCCCGAGCTCGTCACCCGGCCCGATATCGAGGTTCTGCTGCCGCCGATCGGCGGGATGACGGTTTATTTCTTTGGCGACATCGAACGGATCGCCGACCCCGAGGCGATTATCGCCTGTCGCGTCCATGACGAGTGCAACGGCTCGGATGTCTTCGGCTCCGATATCTGCACGTGCCGGCCTTATCTCGTGCACGGCATCGAAGTCTGCGTCGAGACCGCTCAGCGAGGCGGGGTCGGGATCATCGTCTACAACCGCAAAGAGGGGCGGGCGCTGGGCGAGGTCACCAAGTTCCTCGTCTACAATGCCCGCAAGCGGCAGCCCGGCGGCGACACCGCCGACAGCTATTTCCGCCGCACCGAATGCGTCGCCGGCGTGCAAGACATGCGCTTCCAGGAGTTGATGCCGGACGTTTTCCACTGGCTCGGCATCCGCCGGATCGATCGCTGGGTGTCGATGTCGAACGACAAGCGCGATGCGCTCGAGGCCCAAGGGATCGAGGTGGTGGAGCAGCTCGCGATTCCTGACGGACTGGTGCCCTTTGATGCGGCGGTTGAAATGGCGGCAAAGAAGGCGGCAGGGTATTTCGCCCCTTCGGGAACCCCGGATGGAGCCGAGCTGCGTCGCACCAAAGGCCGTGCCTTCGACCAATGAGGCGGCGGCCGGAGCGACCGTGCTGCAGAGCGCGGCCGCGGTGCGCGCCCGTTGCGCGATCGTGTCGGAGGCGGCACGCCGCGACGAGACCCGGCATTTCCAGTTCGTCTGCGCCCGGCTCGACGAGGCCGCCCGCCGCGTCGTCGACATCACGCGACGGCGCTATCCGGATCTCCACGTCCCCCTTCACAGCCGATGGCGGCACTTTTCGGCCGGCGGGGTGGATCGCGCCGCTCTCATTGCGCCCCGCGCCGACGGGCCAGAAACCGCACGAGCGCGTATCGACCTCGCTGTCGTCTCGGTCTTGCTCGACGCCGGGACGGGACCCGACTGGCGCTATCACGATGCCGAGACCGGTCAGGTTCTGTCCCGCTCCGAGGGCCTCGCGGTAGCGAGCCTGAGGGCCATGCAGGCCGGAATCTTCTCTGCGGATCCCTCAAATCCGTGGCGTGCCGATGCCGAAGCGCTGTTGGAGATCACCCCGCAAAAGCTCGCCGACGCGCTGCAGCACACTGACCGCAACGAGCTCGTCGGCCTGGAGGGACGGGCCCTGATGATGCGCCGGCTGGGCGAGGCGTGTGCCGCATCTCCTACCCTGTTCGGCGTGCTAGCCCGGCCCGGTAGGCTCTACGATCATTGGTCGGCGCAGGGCGAAGCGCTTCCCGCCGCGGCTATGCTCGTCACCCTGCTGCAGGCGTTCGGGACGATCTGGTCCGGCCGGATCAGCCTCGCGGGCGTCCCCCTTGGCGATTGCGGCCGTCACTCCGCGGTCCCCGGCGACGGACTCGTGCCGTTTCATAAGCTCTGCCAGTGGCTTGCCTATTCGCTGGTCGAGCCTCTTGAGGAGACTGGGTTGCAGATCATCGGGCTCGATGGGCTGACCGGTCTCGCCGAATACCGCAATGGCGGGCTGTTCCTCGATTGCGGCGTCATCGAACCGCGCGACCCGAGCCTCCTGCATCGTCCGCTCGACGCGCTGAGCGAGCCCGTCGTCGAGTGGCGGGCGCTGACCGTGACCTTGCTCGATCGCCTCGCCGTCCTTGTGCGTGAACGGCTGGGTATGGACGCCAGCGGGTTTCCGCTCGCCAAGGTGCTCGAGGGCGGCAGCTGGGCGGCCGGACGGGAGATCGCGTTCGAGCGACGGAAAGACGGCCGCCCGCCGCTCGCCATCGTCAGCGACGGTACTTTGTTCTAGGAACTCGTCATGCATCGGCAAGGGTCGAGCCTCACGGTCGTGGAGCATCCGCTGGTCCAGCACAAGCTGTCGCTGATGCGTGACCGCAATACGTCCACGGCGGAGTTCCGCCGCCTGCTGCGCGAGATCAGCCTGTTGCTGGCGTACGAAGCAACGCGCGAATTGCCGGTGGCCGCGGCCGAAATCGATACGCCGCTCGAGCGGGCGAGCTTCCCGCTGCTCGCCGGCAAGAAGCTCTGCCTGGTGTCGATCCTGCGCGCCGGCAACGGCATCCTCGACGGGATGCTCGACCTGTTGCCGTCGGCGCGGGTCGGTCATATCGGCATCTACCGCGATCCGCGAACCCTGCAGGCGATCGAATACTATCTAA
>WNFP01006680.1_pt1 | contig 11873 bp, 8 predicted proteins | sample 5400201 | NCBI WGS metagenome assembly WNFP01 (sample SAMN13153355, study PRJNA577476) | soil metagenome | isolation source: 115 cm saprolite under Madrone tree | place: USA:California | collected 2016-06-14
CTGATGACCATGGGCGGATTCGGCTGAGTTGGTGGCGCTGAGTTAACGCGCGAGCGCTGCCACGCCGGGCAGGGTCTTGCCCTCCAGCCATTCAAGGAAGGCGCCGCCCGCCGTGGAAATGTAGGAGAAGCGGCCCAATACCCCGGCCTGGGCCAGGGCGGCAACAGTATCGCCGCCGCCGGCGATTGACAGCAACTTTCCCGCATCCGTGAGATCGGCGGCCGCGCGGGCAACCGCCATGGTGCCGGCCTCGAAGGGCGATGTCTCGAAAGCGCCCAGCGGGCCATTCCACACCAGCGTTCGGCAATCGGCCAATCGGCGCTTCAGATCGGCGATCGTCTTGGGCCCCACATCCAAGATCATCTGATCGGTCGGCACCGCATCGATCGCAACCGTCTTTGTGGCGACCCCGAGCTTGAGGGCGGCCGCGACGACGGCATCCAGCGGCAGCGCCACATTGGCGCCCCGCGCCTTTGCCTTGGCCAGAATGCCGCGCGCCTTCTCGGCCATGTCGCGTTCGGCTAGCGACTTGCCGATGTTCAGGCCCTGCGCATAGAGGAAGGTGTTGGCCATGCCGCCGCCGATGACAAGCAGATCGACCTTGGCCACCAGATTGCCCAGCAGATCGAGCTTGGTGGAAACCTTGGCTCCGCCGACGATGGCCGCAACCGGTTGCTTGGGCTTGGCCAGGGCCTTTTCCAGATGCTCCAGCTCCTCCTGCATCAGGCGGCCCGCCGCCGAGGGCAGGAGATGGGCGATGCCCTCCGTCGAGGCATGGGCCCGATGGGCGCAGGAAAAGGCATCATTGACATAAAAATCGCCGAGCGCGGCGAGCTCGCGGGCGAAGGCGGGATTGTTGGCTTCTTCGCCCGGATGGAAGCGCAGGTTTTCCAGCAGCGCCACGCCGCCAGGCGGCAGTTTGCCAATCGCCATGCGCGCCATCGAGCCGACGCAATCCGGAACGAAGACCACCATCTGGCCGCCCAACGCCTGGGACAGGACCGGAGCCAGGGGACGCAGCGACATCTCTGGCACCGGCTTGCCATCGGGCCGGCCGAAGTGGGAGAGCACCGCGACCTTGGCGCCGCGCTTGGCAAGCTGCGAGATGGTAAGGGCACCCCGCTCGATCCGGCTGCGGTCGGTGACCTGGCCGTCCTTCATTGGCACGTTGAAATCGGCGCGCACCAGCACGCGCTTGCCGGCCACATCCAACTCGTCGATGGTGCGGAACTTCATCATCGCCCGCGACTATCCCGGACCCCGGGTTGATTCGCAAGAGATGGCGCGGGGGAGAGGATCGAGGCTACGCAGTGGGCACATCTTGTGGAAGTCACCGATGACGCGATTTCTTCTCCTTATCCGCCTGAAGGCAGGGCGGAGAGGGAGAAAAAAGCAAAACAGCCGGCAACTCTCCCGAGATGTGTCCACGCCATAGAGATCGAGGTGGGGGTCTTTTGTTTCGCGATGCGCATGGGATTGTCTCGAACAGTTCGCGCAGCGTTCCGACAAGCCGGCCTCATCTGGCGATCAACTGATGTACAATCCGGCCCATGAAAACACATTGGGCTAAATCGTCTGCCGTCGCGGCGCTGATGGGGCTGGCGGCCTGTGCGGCGCCCAACGGCGGGGCGGATCAGCGCGACCCTCGCGAATGGCAGGGCGCGTCGGTTGACGATCTGACGAAGAGCCTGGGGCAGCCGCAAGCACGCGACACACTGCCGACGGGCGAGACCGTCCTGCAATACAACAGGACCAGCAGCTATGTCGCGGGTGGCTACACGACGACGCCCGGCGGCGACATCTATAGCGGATCGGTTTGGAACCTGCCGCGGATCTACCAGCCGACCAGAACCGTCACGCTCACTTGCGTCATGCGCTTCACCATCGGCGCCGACAAGCGCGTGAGCCAGGTAGAGAGCCACGGGGATGGCTGTTGACCAGGATGGATCCCGACCGCTCGCGTTGCCCGATGTGAGCGCCCTTGTGCAATGGAGCAAGGGCGTCGGATTTCACCGGCTGCAAATCGGCGATTCTGGGGAGGCGTTGGATCTGTTGGAGCGCCGGTTCTGATCGGGCCGGCGATATCGCCGGCATTCTGAAAATCCCAGCCCCATCAAGGCAGCGGGGGTGCTAGGTAAGGTGCCCGACCGGGCAATTCCGAGGACAACCCCTTTTATGGCGAATCGCAATTGGCCGGCCGACCGCCTATGTTTAGGGACGGGGGGCAAGCGTGCGAACGAGTGAAGGGCCGATGCAGCAAACGGCGATAGGCGCAGCTGAGAGTTTTCCCTGGCTGAAGTCATATCCCCCCGGGATCGATTGGGGTGCGGAGATCGCCGTCAAGCCGATGCATGCCCTGATGGACGATGCCGCCGCCCGATTCGGCGATCAGCCCTGCATCGATTTTCTCGGCCGGCGCTACAGCTACGGCGAGATCGGCCGGCTGGTGAGGCGTGCCGCCCAGGGTTTCAAAGCCCTGGGCGTGGGCCCCGGGATCAAGGTCGGACTCTGCCTGCCCAACACGCCCTATTTCGTTATCTCCTATTTCGCCGTGTTGAGGGCCGGCGGCACGCTGGTGAATTTCAACCCGCTCTATAGCGAGCGAGAACTCATCCATCAGATCGAGGATTCCGAATGCGACGTCATGGTGACCCTCGACGTCGCCTCGATTTACGACAAGCTGGCGGGAATTCTGGGCTGCGCGCGCCTGAAGAAATTGGTGGTCTGCAGCATGGCCCAAGCGCTGCCCTTCCCGCGCAACTGGCTCTATCCCTGGGTCATGCGTCATGAGGTGGCGCGGATTCCCGCCGGCGCCGCCCATGTTTCCTTCGATCGCCTGATCGATAATGACGGCGCCATGGCGGCGGAGGCCATCGATCCCCGGAAGGCCATCGCCCTGTTGCAATATATGAACTGGGCGGTGCATGAAGGGGCGGAGATGATCCTGCTGCCCCGCTTTCAGATCACCAATCTGTTGAAGACGATCATGGCCAGGAAGCCTTCGGTCATGCCGGGCGTGCCGACCCTGTTCAACGCCATCCTCAATGCGCCCGACTTGGCGAAATATAATCTGCGCTCCCTGAAATTTTGCGTTTCGGGCGGGGCCTCTCTGCCCCGTGAGCTTGGCGTCGCCTTTCAGCGGGTCACGGGTGCCCGTTTGCTGGAAGGCTACGGGCTCAGCGAAACCTCGCCTGTCGCCTGCTGCAATCCGGTGAACGGCGAGGCCCGGCCCGGCTCCGTCGGCCTGCCTTATCCCGCCACCGTGATCCGGATCGTCTCCCTCGATCCGCCGCGCCGCGTGCTGGAAAGCGGGGAGACCGGCGAGATCTGCATCAGCGGGCCCCAGGTCATGGCCGGGTATTGGAAGCGGCCCGACGAGACGGCGAAGGCGATGATCGGCGGCCTGTTTGCGACCGGCGACATAGGCCATATGGATCAGGACGGCTATGTCTTCGTCACCGACCGTCTCAAGGACATGATCAATGCCAGCGGCTTCAAGGTCTATCCGCGCAACATCGAGGAAGCGATCTTGCTGCACCCTTCAGTGCTGGAATGCGCCGTGGTGGGCTTGCCCGATCCCTATCGCGGCCAGACGGTGAAGGCCTTCGTCGCGCTCAAGGCCGGTGCGGCGCTCAGCGCCCAGGAGCTGACTGCGTTTCTCGCCGACAAGCTGACGCCCATCGAAATGCCCAAGCAGATCGAATTCCGCTCGGCGCTACCCAAGACCGCCGTCGGCAAGATCTCCAAGAAACTATTGCTCGAAGAAGGATCCGCCCCATGAAGAACGTCGTGATCGCCGGATACGCCCGCTCGCCCTTTCATTTCGCGACCAAGGGGGCGCTGGCCCGGGTGCGGCCCGACGACATGCTGGCCGCGGTCATCCAGGGGCTGATGAAAAAAACCGGCGTGCCGGCCGACGACATCGAGGATCTGATCGTCGGCTGCGCCATGCCGGAGGGCGAGCAGGGGCTCAACGTCGCGCGGTTGGTGGGGCTATTGGCGGGACTGCCCCAGAGCGTGGCGGGAGTCACGGTCAACCGCTTTTGCGGCTCCTCCATGCAGGCGATCCATATTGCCGCGGGCGCCATCCAACTCGGCGCCGGGGAGGCCTTCCTCTGCGGGGGTATCGAATCCATGAGCCGGATTCCCATGGGCGGGTTCAATCCCATGCCCAATCCCGCGCTGGCGGCGAAATCGGCCGCCTATATCTCCATGGGCGAGACGGCGGAAAATCTCGCCCGCAAATACAAGATCGGCCGCGAGCGCCAGGAAAAACTCGCCGTCGATAGCCATGCCCGGGCGGCGGCGGCGGCGGCGGCCGGGAAATTCACCGACGAGATCGTGCCCATCGTCAGCGGCAACCAGACCGTCGACAAGGACGGCTGCATCCGTCCCGGCACCGATCTGAAAACGCTGGCGGAACTGAAGCCCGCCTTCGATGCCAAGGGAAGCGTGACGGCCGGCACATCCTCGCCGCTCACCGATGGCGCGGCTTGCGTCCTGGTGGTGAGCGAGGAATATGCCAAGGCCCATGGGTTGAAGCCGCTCGCCCGATTGAAAAGCATTGCGGTCGCCGGCTGCGCACCGGAGATCATGGGCATCGGCCCCGTCGCCGCGACCCAGAAGGCCCTCAAGCGCGCCGGCCTTTCCATCGGCGACATCGACATCGTCGAATTGAACGAGGCCTTTGCGGTTCAGGCGCTGGCCTGCATGGACGATCTCAAGATCGATTGGGCCAAGACCAATCTCGACGGCGGCGCCACGGCCCTAGGCCACCCTTTGGGTGCCACGGGCGCCCGCATCACCGGCAAGGCGGCCCAATTGCTGAAACGCGAGGGCAAGAAATTCGCGCTCTCGACCCAATGCATCGGCGGCGGCCAGGGCATTACCACCATCCTGGAGGCGGTGTGATGGATATTCGCCGCGCGGCCGTCATCGGCGCCGGCGTGATGGGCAGCGGGATCGCCGCCCAGATCGCCAATGCCGGAATTCCCGTTGACCTTCTCGACATGCCGTCCAAGGAAGGCAGCGATCGGGACGCCATCGCCAAGGGCGCCATCGAGCGAATGCTGAAGATCGAGCCCGCCCCGCTCATGCATCGCGACAACGCCAAGCTGATTCGCCCCGGCAATATCGAGGATCATCTGGATCGGCTGAAGGAGGCCGATTGGATCGTGGAAGCGGTCGTGGAAAATCTCGCCATCAAGCAATCGCTGTACCGGCGCCTCGCGGCCATCAGAAAGCCCGATGCCATCGTGAGTTCCAACACCTCGACGATTCTCCTGAAGGCCCTGACCGAAGGGCTGCCGGCGGAATTCGTGGCGAACTTCGCCATCACCCATTTCTTCAATCCGCCGCGCTATATGCGCCTGCTGGAAATCGTCTCGCCGCCCGGCGCCCGCAGCGAGGCGATCGAGGCGCTGGTGGATTTCGGCGATCGGCGCCTCGGCAAGGGCATCGTGCGCTGCAAGGACACGCCGGGGTTCGTGGCCAATCGCATCGGCGTCTATTGGCTGCAATGCGCCACCAAGGAGGCGGTGGACGGCGAGCTGACGGTGGAAGAGGCCGATGCGGTGATGGGCCTGCCCGCGGGGATTCCCAAGACCGGGATCTTCGGCCTCACTGACCTCGTCGGTCTCGATCTCCAGCCCCATGTGGATGAATCGCTCTCCGCTGCCTTGCCGAAGGACGATCCCTATCAGCAGGTACGGCGCGACTGGCCCCTGTTCGACAAGCTGATCGCGGAGGGCTACACCGGCCGCAAGGGCAAGGGCGGCTTCTATCGCATGAACCGCGAGGGCGGCGGCAAGCAGCTCCAGGCCCTCGATCTGAAGACGGGCATGTATCGCACGCTGGAGCCCTCGCGCCTGGAAAGCGTGGCCGCTGCCAAGGCGGGGCTGCGGGCCTTGGTGGAGCATCCCGACAAGGGCGGCAAATACGCCTGGCGCGTGCTCTCGCGCACCCTCTCCTATGCCGCCTTCGTGGCGCCCCAGATCGTGGACGATATAGCCTCCATCGATCGGGCCATGCGGCTGGGGTTCAACTGGAAATATGGCCCCTTCGAATTGATCGATCGCATGGGGACCAAATATCTGGCCGACCGGTTGATCGCGGAAAAAAGCCCGGTGCCCCCCTTACTCGCCGCCGGCGCCAAGGCCGGGAGTTTCTATCGTGAGCATGACGGCCGGCTGGAGCAGCTGGCGCTGTCGGGCGAGAGCTATGTTGCGATCGAGCGGCCGGCGGGCGTGCTGCTGCTTTCCGACATCAAGCGTGCTTCGAAGCCGCTCGCTGCCAACGGCTCGGCCAGCCTCTGGGACATCGGCGACGGGGTTGCCTGTTTCGAGTTCCACAGCAAGATGAACAGCATCGATCCGGACACGCTCAGCCTGCTGCGCCAATCGCTGGATCTGGTGGCCAAGCGCAAGATGAAGGCGCTGGTCGTCCATAACGAAGGCGATAATTTCTCCGTCGGCGTCAATCTGGGCCTGGCCCTGTTCTCGGCCAATATCGCCATGTGGGCGATGATCGAGGACATGGTGGCCCAGGGGCAGGCGACATATAAGGCCGTCAAGTACTCGCCGTTCCCCGTAGTGGCGGCACCATCTGGCATGGCGCTGGGCGGGGGCTGCGAGATTCTGCTGCACAGTGCTGCCATCGTGGCCCATGCGGAGACCTATGCGGGGCTGGTGGAAACCGGCGTCGGCCTCGTGCCGGGCTGGGGCGGCTGCAAGGAAATGCTGGTGCGCGGCCAGCAGCCGGGCATGCCCCATGGACCGATGCCGGGCGTTGCGCGGGCCTTCGAAACCATTTCGCTGGCCAAGGTCGGCCGCTCCGCTGCCGACACCCGCGATTTGGGATATTTCAGAAAGACGGACGAGATCGTCATGAACCGGGAGCGCTTGCTGGCCGCTGCCAAGGCCAAGGCCTTGGCGCTGGCCGAAAGCTACAAACCGCCCAGCCCAAGCGAATTCCATCTGCCCGGGCCCTCGGGCAAGGTCGCGCTGCTGATGGTGGTAGATAATTTCCTGAAACAAGGCAAGGCGACGGCCTATGACCGGGTGGTGGCCGAGGGCCTGGCCGATGTGCTGACCGGCGGCACGAGCGCCGATCCAACGGTGGCGCTGTCTGAAGATAAGATCACCGAGCTGGAGCGCCGGACCATCATGCACCTGTTGCACAACGCCCCGACGCTTGCCCGCATGGAGCACATGCTGGAGAGCGGCAAGCCATTGAGGAACTGAGCCTATGCCCGTCTATCAGGCGCCGCTGGCCGACATGCGTTTCGTGCTGGACGAACTTCATGGCGGGGCCGATCTGGCGAAGCTGCCGGGATACCAGGAGGCCACGCCCGATCTGATCGCAAGCGTCCTGGAGGCCGCCGGCACCTTCACCGCCGAGAAACTGCTGCCTCTCAATCGTTCGGGCGACGAGGAAGGCTGCCATTTCGAAAACGGCAACGTGCGAACGCCCGCCGGATTCAAGGAGGCCTACAAGGCCTTCGTCGAGAGTGGCTGGGTGTCGCTCGCCGGCGATCCCGAATTCGGTGGCCAGGGCTTGCCCCAGCTCGTCAATCTCATGGTCGAGGAGATGATCTGCTCGACCAATCTTTCCTTCGGCATGTTCCCGGGCTTGAGCCAGGGCGCCTATAACGCGCTGCGCCTGCATGGGTCGGACGAATTGAAGCAGCGCTATCTGCCCAGGCTCATCGACGGCAGCTGGGCCGGCACCATGTGCCTGACCGAGCCGCAATGCGGCACCGACCTCGGCCTCGTGCGCACGAAGGCTGAACCCGCGCCCGACGGCAGCTACCGCATCACCGGCGGCAAGATCTTCATCACCGCCGGCGAGCATGACCTGACGGAGAACATTCTCCATCTGGTGTTGGCGCGATTGCCCGATGCGCCGGCGGGAACACGGGGGATCACGCTGTTCCTGGTGCCGAAGGTCCTGCCTGACGGCAAGCGCAACCAACTCTCCTGCGGGACCATCGAGAAGAAGATGGGCATCCATGGCGTACCGGCCTGCCAGCTCAATTTCGACGGCGCCACCGGCTGGCTGGTGGGCAAGGCCCACAAGGGCATGTCCGCCATGTTCACCATGATGAACGCAGCCCGGCTTGCCGTCGGCATCCAGGGCCTCGGCCTTGCCGAGGCCGCTTATCAGGGCGCCCGCGATTACGCCCGCACGCGCCTGCAGGGCCGCAGCCTTTCCGGAATCAAGGCGCCGGATAAACCGGCCGATCCCCTCATCGTCCATCCCGATATCCGCCGCATGCTGATGAGCATGCGCGCGCGGATCGAGGGTTGTCGCGCGCTCGCGGGCTGGGTGGGCCGCGCCGCCGACGAGGCGGCCAAACATCCCGATTCCGAGCGGCGCGAGGCAGCCGAGGATCTGCTGGCGCTCATGACGCCCATCGTGAAGTCCCATTTCACCGATACGGGTTTCGACTGCGCCAATCTCGCCGTACAGGTGTGGGGCGGGCATGGCTACATCCGCGACAACGGCATGGAGCAGTTCGTGCGCGATGCGCGCATCACCCAGATCTACGAAGGCACCAACGGCATTCAGGCCCTCGATCTCATCGGGCGCAAGCTGGGGCAGGGCACAGGGCGCCTATTGCGCAGCTTCTTCCATCCCGTCGCAGCTTTCATCGAGGAGACGGGCGGCGAGCCCGCCATGGCCGAGTTCACCTTGCCGCTGGCCAAGGCTTTCGCCCGCCTCCAGCAGACCACGGCCCAGATCGCCCAAGCCGGCCTGAAGGACCCGGAAGAAGCGGCGGCCGCGGCCAGCGATTATCTGAATCTCTTCGCTCTCGTTGCGCTCGCCTATATGTGGGCCCGCATGGCGCGCGTCGCGCTCGCCAAGCAAGCGAACGACCCGACGGGATTCTACAAAGCCAAAGTCGCGACCGCGCGTTTCTTCATCGCGCGGATACTGCCCCAGCAGGCGGCGCTGTTTCAGACCATCGGCAGCGGCAAGGCGACGCTAATGGAAATGTCGGCGGAGGCGTTCTGATAAATCTGACTCATCGGCGATGCTGGCTCTTCTCCCAGAAGGGCGGAATTGAGTCGCATCGTAGAAACGCAAGGCCGGTACTCGATTACAGTATTACAGTTCCCTCAACTCCGCCTCACTCTCCCCACCGCGTCTTTCCATCCAGCATAGAGCCGATCGCGCTCGGCTGATTTTATCGCGGGCTCGAAGAGACGATCGCGGTGCCATTGCTTGGCGATATCCGCGATCGAGAGCCAGACGCCGGCTTGCAGCCCGGCGAGATATGCCGCACCCAGCGCGGTGGTTTCCGTCACCACTGGGCGCTCGACGGGAAGATCGAGCATGTCCGCCAGGAACTGCATCAGCCAGTCGTTCCTGGTCATGCCGCCGTCGACGCGCAGCGCCGTGGGCTTGGGCGCGCCGTCGGCCGCCATGGCCTCCATGAGATCGCGGGTCTGGTAGCAGACGGCTTCCAAAGCGGCGCGCGCGATTTCGCGCCGGCCGATATCGCGGGTGAGGCCAAAGATGGCGCCCCGTGCGGCGGGATCCCAGTAGGGCGCGCCCAGGCCGGTGAAGGCGGGCACCAGATAGACCCCGGCATTGCCGGGCAGCGATGCCGCCATGGCCTCCGTCTCGCCGGCATTGGCGACCAGGCCCAGCCCGTCGCGGATCCACTGCACCGCGGCCCCGGCAATGAAGATGCTGCCTTCGACTGCGTAGCTCGTCTTGCCGGAAAGCCGCGATGCCACGGTGGTGACCAGGCGGTTCTTCGACAATGGGGCTTTGTCACCGGTGGTCAACAGCACGAAACAGCCGGTGCCATAAGTGCTCTTGATCATGCCCGGCGAAAAACAGGCTTGGCCGATGGTCGCGGCCTGCTGGTCGCCGGCGACCCCCAGAATCGGAATGGCGCGGCCAAACAGCGAGGGCTCGCTGGCGCCGTAATCGGCATCGCAGTCGCGCACCTCGGGCAGGAGCTTGGCCGGCACGCCGAGCAGCGCCAGCATCTCCTCGCTCCAGGCCTGGCGATGGATATCGAACAGCATGGTGCGCGAAGCGTTGGTGGCATCGGTGGCGTGGAGCTTGCCCCCGGTCAGCCGCCAGAGAAGAAATGTGTCGATGGTGCCGATCGCCAGATCGCCCGCCGCCGCCCTTTCCCTGGCGCCGGGCACGTTCTCCAGAAGCCAGGCGATCTTGGTTCCCGAGAAATAGGGATCGAGGCGCAGCCCCGTGGTCTTTTCGAGCAACGGACCATGACCCGCCTGCTCCAGCTTCTGGCAAAGGGCGGCACCCCGCCGGTCCTGCCAGACGATGGCGTTGTACAGCGCCTTGCCCGTCTTGCGCTCCCACAAGACCGTGGTTTCGCGCTGGTTGGTGATGCCGATTGCCGCTACATCGGGGACTTTGGCCAGCGCTTCGCGGCATACGGCCAGCGTCGCGCGCCAAATTTCCTCCGGATCATGCTCGACCCAACCGTCGGCCGGATAGATTTGCGGCAGCTCCTGCTGGGCAACCGCGATCGCGCGCGCGTTGCGGTCGAAGACCATGGCGCGGGTGCTGGTCGTCCCCTGATCGATCGCAAGAATGCTGTCGCCGGCCATTCTGTTCCCCCGCCGCTGGAAGCGGGATGATCGGGGGTGACGGCATTGCCCGTCAAGCAATGGCAGGCGCCAAAAAAGGCGATTGTCCAGCGAGGCCCGCCTCACTAGCTTTCGCGCCAGTCTCGGGAGCAATCGATCATGACAGACGGCGGCGAATTCACGTTTGGCGAGGGTGCATGAGCCGAATTCGCCGCATTGGCGTGCTGGGTGCTGGCGCCTGGGGTACGACCTTGGCGATCGTCTCGCAGCGTGCGGGCCGCGAGGTCGTGATCTGGGCGCGCCGATCGCTTCAGGCGGCAACCTTGTTCGCCCGGCGGGAAAATCTGCTGCATCTGCCGGGTGCCAGTCTGGATCCGGCGATCCGCATCACCGGGTCCATCGAGGCGGCGCTGGAAGCCGATGCGGTGTTGGTGGCCCTTCCCGCCCAGCATCTGCGCGAGCATCTGACCGGGCTTGCCTGGCCCGCGTCGATAGCAGCGGTTATCTGCGCCAAGGGAATCGAACGCGACAGCCTGAAATCCATGCCGGAGGTCATGGCGGAGATTCAGCCGGCTCTTTCTCTCGCCATGCTCTCCGGCCCCACCTTCGCCGGCGAGGTGGCGCGCGGCCTGCCGGCCGCTGTAGTCATTGCCGGCCGGGACAACGCCCTGGTCGAAGGATTGACCGCGGCGCTGGCCACGCCCGAGTTCCGCCCCTATGCCTCCGACGATCCCGTCGGCGTGGCGCTGGGGGGCGCGGTCAAGAACGTGCTCGCCATCGGCTGCGGCATCGTGGTGGGGCGGGGCCTGGGCGAGAATGCGCGCGCGGCACTCCTCACCCGCGGGCTGGCGGAACTGGCCCGACTGGTCGCAGCATGCGGTGGCAGGCGCGAGACCGCCATGGGATTGTCGGGGGCCGGCGATTTGATTCTGACCGCCACCAGCGCGCAATCGCGTAATACGTCCCTCGGCGTGGCACTCGGTCAGGGCCGCCTGCTGCCTGAGATTCTGGCCGAGCGACAGAGCGTGGCCGAGGGCGTGGAGAGTGCGGCGGCCGTGGTGGCCCTTGCGCATCGCCACGACGTGGACATGCCCATCTGCAAGGCGGTCGCCGCGATCCTGGCCGGGGGCGACATCGATACGGAATTACGCCGCCTGCTGGCCCGGCCGCTGAAGCGGGAAATGGATTTCAGCGATTGACTATCTGGGATCTTGGCGCTCGTAACGATCAAGCCTGCGGGCAACCGGGGATCGGCGTGTCCCAGGTATAGGTCTCGCCGGCGAATTGAGCAGACAGGCG
>WNFP01003984.1_pt1 | contig 11872 bp, 10 predicted proteins | sample 5400201 | NCBI WGS metagenome assembly WNFP01 (sample SAMN13153355, study PRJNA577476) | soil metagenome | isolation source: 115 cm saprolite under Madrone tree | place: USA:California | collected 2016-06-14
CTTTTTGGGAAACCTTGGGCATGGTTTCGCGCATGGAGCTGCTCACCATGTCGATATTGGACATCACGGCGGCGGTATACATACGACTGGTACGCATACTACGCATGCCGTTGGTCACGGACCGGCTCATGCTTCTGGGCATGTGACAAGTTCACATGGTACAGCCCATGACAGCTCGCAAGGGCAACATCAATCCTTAATGTCAATTGTTAACCCCACATCCATTATGCTCTTCCTGTTTGGATTTGGCTTTTTCGGCTACCTCTTCCATACTACAGCCCACTTCGTGGCCGCGCTCACACTGGTTCTGGCTGGTATAGGAGGACTTGCTATTGCAGTGTTGTTGCTCATCATGCTCAGCCGCCTCTTTGGCAATAGCGAGGGAGCGACAGTACAGGATGTCTCGGACCGCACGGGCCTGCTAGGAAAAGTGAGCATTACCATCCAGGAGAATAGTTTAGGCGAGATCATCTACGTATCACCTGGAGGAATGCGTAAAAGCGTCCCGGCACGAAGCATCGATGGACGCCGGCTGGAGCGCGATCAAGAGGTAGTTGTTGTGAATTACCAGCACGGCATAGCAGAAGTCGATACGTGGGATCATTTTATTAGCGAGGAAGGAACACACTCTGAAGTATCCTTCTCCGATGAACTTGATAAATTGCGCACATTGCTTGACGAATCCAGTAAGTCAGATTCACAATTGGTTGTACGAAAAGATCTGCAAAAGGAGTAACACAGCATGGATCCTCTTATTCTCATCATCATCATCGTCGTCGCTGCAGTTGTGGTGGTCTTCAGCCTCATCCAAACCGTAGGGCGATTGCTGCGCAAGGTTGGACCGAACCAGGCATTGATCGTCTATGGTGCGGGCGGAACCAAGGTCATTACTGGTGGTTCGCATTTTGTGCTGCCACTGTACCAGCGCGCCCAGGATTTCTCACTCGAGTTGATGTCTTTTGACGTTGCCCCGTCACAAGACCTGTACACCACCCAGGGCGTAGCCGTGAATGTTGAAGCCGTCACGCAGATCAAAGTGCGTTCCGACGATGAGAGCGTGAAGACGGCTGCCGAGCAGTTTCTCAGTAAAAGCCAGCAGGAGCGTGAAGGCTTGATCCGCCTGGTTATGGAAGGCCACCTGCGCGGCATCGTTGGCCAGCTCACGGTTGAGGAACTGGTCAAGGACCCTGAGAACGTCGGCTCGAAGATGCTCAAGACCGTCACTCCCGATATGGAGAAGATGGGTCTGGAAGTGATTTCGTTTACCATTAAGGATGTACGTGACAAGAATGAGTACATCACGAACATGGGGCGCCCGCAGATCGCTGAGATTAAGAAACAGGCTGACATTGCCACAGCCATGGCACAACGGGATACGCAGATCCAACAGGCTAACGCCTCCCGCGAAGCATCCGTCGCCAAAGCTGCCGCAGACCAGGTGCGGGTGAAGGCAGAAACAGAGTCGCTGGCATTGCAGGCAGAGTCACAGCGTAACCTGTCATTGAAAAAAGCAGCCTTTGATGCTGAAGTGAAGAAGCAGCAAGCCACCGCTGATAAGACCTACGATATTCAGGCCAATTTGATGCAGCAGCAGGTGGTCACCGAGGCGGTCAAGGTGACCGAGGTAGAGAAAAACGCGCAGATTAAAGTGCAACAGGCCGAAATCCAGCGCCGCGAGCTCGAACTGCAAGCGACGATCCAGAAAGCAGCCGAGGCCGAGCGCAGACGTATCGAGACGGTTGCCGGGGCCGAGCGGCAGCGACTCATACTCGAAGCGCAAGGCCAGGCTGACGCGGCTAAGACGCGCGGCCTCGGTGATGCTGACGCCAATCGCGCTCGTGGCCTGGCTGAAGCAGAGGTAATCCGCGCTAAAGGTCTGGCCGAAGCAGAAGTGATCCGTGCCAAAGGTGAAGCCGAAGCCGATGCGATGAAAGTCAAAGCTGCTGCATTCCACGAATACAACCAGGCGGCTGTCCTGGATAAGCTACTGACAGGTATGCCTGAGATGGTGCGCGCCATCGCCGAGCCACTGAGCAAGGTGGACAAAGTGACCATCGTCTCCACTGGCGGCAACAATGGAGTTGGCGCGAGCCGTCTCACCGGCGATATCGTGAACATGGTGGCACAGGTACCGGCGCTTTTCGAGTTGCTGAGCGGCACGCGCATCGGCGACCTCATGAACCGCGTTCCCGCCCTGTCTAACCGGGACGAGCAGGCCGGTACGAATAAGGCGAGTCCCAATGGTACTGGCGCTGCCGTTGACGCGACTTCGAGCGAAAAGTAGTTTCATTTTAGTCGTTATGAAGCTGTCTGGCATCCCTTGCGGATGCCAGGCAAAACCATTTTCTTGATATTTATGATGTAAAGGCCTCCATGCCTCATGGACTGGGGAGAATATAGATGAATCTGCTGGAACGTGTGCTTACCTTGTTGCGGGCCAACCTCAATACACTGGTTGAGAAGGCAGATGACCCAGAGAAGGTATTGCGGCAACTTCAGCTTGACATGCGCAATCAACTGATGCAGGTTAAGACGCAAGTCGCCACAGCCATTGCCGAGAGTCGTAAGCTGCAAAGCCGCAGTAAGGAGAAGAAAGCAGAGGCGGAAACGTGGCAGAAAAGGGCAGAACAGGCGATCCAGCAAGATAACGATGTTGCGGCACGCGCTGCGCTTACACGCTATAACGAGTTCATCAGGCAGGCTCAACGTTACCAGCAACAACAGAAGGAACAGGAACAATTAGTTTCTACGATGAGAAATGTCCTGCAGCAGCTCGAGGCGAAGATCTCCGAGGTTGAAACTACTATTGAGCTGCTTATCACACGCAAGCGCAGCGCATTGCTGCAACAACGTGTCTTCGACGCGATCAACAAGACCAGCGGGGGATCGAAAGACGACGAGCGTAGCAAACAAGCGCAGGATGCAGTGATGGAAGCCGAGGCTCGTGCACGTGCGATGGCGGATCTGCACAAGCGCGACCTGGATGTGCAGCTCGAGCAACTATCCCAGGAACAGCTTCTTGAACAGCAGTTGAACGAACTCAAGGCGAAGAAACGCCCCCTAAAGGAACCTCCGCTGCTTCAAGAGGGTAATTCTCGCCTGTCACCTCTCATCCCTACACCACCAAAAAATAGTGCACCGGCGAAAAAACGCGCAAGTACAAAATCAGAAAAGCATGAACCACCCGCTACGGATACTACCGCGAAGGAAACGGAGATTGCGAAACTGAAGAAGCTAATGGAACAATAGCACAAAGATAATGATAATTGCCAGGGCAATCAGCATGCCAACGATGAATGAAAAGCGGTTATTTTTCTTTTCTTCCTCAGTGAGCGGCTTTTTTGTTTCACTCATATCCGGCTTCTCCTAGCTTAGTGATTACAGAGCGGATGCAATAACAGCTTCAATGTTAGCCATTTCCTCCAGGCTTTCTACTGGATCAGATTCACGAGAGGTGATGAGAACCTGAAAAATCTCTCTTGCACTGCCGACAAGGCGGAGTAGAATATGATGCGTATCGCTCGTAATGATCGTATCCTCATAGTTGCCCCAGATCCCCTGATCCAGCGAGTGGAGTGTACCTTGCAAAATAGCGCTGAAGTAGCCGCACATCGGCGCAATATCGAGATCATCCACGGCAATCTGGGCAATGGGCCGTCCCTCCAGGCTTACTACCGCAGTGGCGATAAAACCAGGAATAGAATAACCCAACGTTTGCAAGGCTGCAACGAGAGCAGAGTAGTTGCGTTTTGATGCTTGCTGTGAGCCTGTGTCAGACTTAGTGCGCTTCCAGGAAGATTGACGGATTTCCCCAGCTCTTTCGGCTATTTTTCCTGATAAAACATCGCTATTTAAAGCCGCAGGTGTGCCATTGGCGGGCAGCTCACTACTTGTAGCAGGCGAAAGGGAATCGCGGGGCGTAGCCAGGCTCTGTAACTGGAGGTTTGGTGAATCCGTTGGGTTTGACTTTAGTTGACCTACGCTGGTATCCTCCGGCGGCTGCCATTCAGTGGAACTCTGTCGATGTAATGGGCGATTAGAGCCGGGTTTATGTGATGACTGCTCGTTCGCCCAGGTCGCTGACGATGCAGGTTGCCATTCCGCTGGCAATGGTGTCGCGGGGGTATGGCCCGTACCGGTGAGTGACGATGGACGTAATACAGGTATATCAAATTGGGTCGGCTGTTCCATTAACCAGGAAGGCAAATCAGGACGCCGGCCTGCGGGCGTCTTGTGTACGGTCGATGGGGTGATATTGGTACTGGTAGAGCTGGCGCCATTAGTACTGTTCAAGCTACTGGCAGAAAGGTGATCTATCTGTTGATTCGTGGCTGGACCATTATTTACGGCCCGCTCGGCTCCTGATTTATTTGAGCGGCTCGGGGGGGCTGGTGCTTGCCACCATTCCATTGACTCTTCCGTCACCTGTTGGAGGGAAGCCTGTTGTGAGTACTTCTGGGATGGCAGTGGTTGGGCATCTGCAGTGGATGGCTCTGCAAACAAAAAGGGCCGATCGTCGTCATCGCTGAGCAACTGCATTGAAGTCGCTGTTGCTGGAGTAACTGCAGCTTGCTCTCCACTGATTTGATGAAAGGCTGCATACTTGGAGCGATACTGGAGCGCCTGGAAGATGAGGCGTGACAGAGGCTGCGTGACGTTTGGCGTAACTTGCCTGTTCCAGGGCTGGTGAGTGACCGTTCCGTTTTTATGTGCTGCCAGGGCGAAAAATGCCTCTTCACCGCGCAATATACCATACTCTGCCCAGACCAACTCACCATCCTGGAAGCCCAGCAATCCCTGTTCTTCCAACCCGGTATTCACCACCATTGCAATATTTTTGTGGCTCATATTGACAATCTGAACCACGTCCAACAAATCAAACGAGTCCAGGCTGGCAGTAAAGCCGGTTTGCTGGAGCAGGCGGCGAAGTTCCTCTTTGAGCACATGGAGATCAACCGGTTTTTCCAGGTAACTAACGACCCCGCTTTCAAGTGCCTGAGTACGTGTAACAGAGGAGCTGGCACTAGCCACCATAATCATGCGTGTGTTTGGGGAATAGGTGCGTATCCACTGCACTAAGCCAAGACCATTTGAATCGAGCATCTTCTGATCGCTGATGACAACATCGTAATGCTCGGCCCAAAGTAGACGTATTGCTTCGGCACCACCTGCAACACCTTGAACCGAATACCCGTCCCTTTGAAGTGAGGTGACAATATTCCGATTGAGATTTTCCTCATCTTGAACTACGAGAATACGCCACTGTTTTGACATTATTGCAATCACCAAAAAAATAAAGTGGCACGATTTTTATTGTACTCGGAGAGTTTATCACGATGGCGTTAGAATGACAAGTACAAAAACAGGGATATCAACGATGCGATACAATAAAAGTGCTATAGGAGTGTAATAAAGAGGATGTACCTGGGACTAGATTAGAGACAGAACTGCGTGAAATATTTTGCGATGTAAGAGCCTATGCTGACATTGGGCAAAAGAGGAGAGAATCTATGGGACATGATCATCAAGATACCTGGAAGCATGCAGCAGGAGTGGAAGCGGTGAAATTTATTGAAGAAGGCATGGTGCTTGGTATTGGCACAGGCACGACTGCGGCACAGATGATCTATGCACTTGCGCAACGCATTCACAATGGGCTCCGTATCAGGGGCGCAGTGCCTACTTCGCAAGCCACTGCAGAACTTGCCGTCAAGCTAGGTATCCCTCTCACCGACCTGGACACTTACCCAGAGCTTGATCTAGCTATCGATGGGGCAGATGAGATCGATGGACAGCTGCGCCTCATCAAAGGCGGCGGCGGAGCTCTCCTGAGGGAGAAGATTGTGGCGTCATCTGCACAGCGCTTCGTCGTGATTGGAGATGTGACAAAGCAAGTAGCGCAACTGGGATACACAGCACCTTTACCGGTCGAAGTTATTCCATTTGCAGCGACACCGGTGCGCAGGCGCTTAGAAGCCCTTGGAGCATCAGTGCAGATGAGGCAGGCAGCAAATAGGGCGTTTCGCACCGATAATGGGAACGTCATTCTGGATTGTTTCTTCGCGCAGGGCATCGCCGACCCGGAAGAGCTAGAATCAGGCATCCGCAGGATCGTAGGGGTAGTTGAGTCAGGCTTATTTTTGCATATGGCGGAGCTGGCGATTATAAGTGGCCCAGAGGGTATAAAACTACTGCCTTTGGTCCTGCCTGACTGACGCAGTCAGTAGACGCGCCAGCGTCGTTGGCAGGACCCATTTAAAACTACTGCCTTGACTTCAATTGCACACTTCACGCTCCGATGATATACTTTGGGAAGTATTAAAGGGCATGCTGATGACGCAGGTTATCATATCCCAGAATAAGGTTGAAACAGGAGCGGAAGAAGGATGCGAGTAATCACCACGGTCCAGGAGATGGTGGATGAGCGCTCGAGATGGGCTGGCTCCACAAAGATCGGATTTGTTCCTACGATGGGATACCTCCACGAAGGGCATCTTACGCTTGTACGGCAGGGGCGTAAGGAGAACGACAAACTCCTGGCGAGCATCTTCGTTAACCCTACGCAGTTTGGCCAGCACGAAGACCTGGGAAAATACCCACGTGACCTACCACACGATCTGCGCATGCTCGAGACGCTCGGAGTGGATGTGGCATTCGTTCCCACAACTGAGGAGGTCTACCCGCCAGGATTCGTAACCTATGTTGATCCGACAGGGCCCCTCACCGAGGACGCTGAGGGGAAAAGCCGTCCTGGACACTTTCGGGGCGTGGCAACTGTGGTGCTGAAATTATTCCAGATCGTGCGACCAGATCAGGCATACTTCGGCCAGAAGGACGCACAGCAGGTTGCGGTTATCACGCGCATGGTGACAGACTTCAATCTCCCTATGGAGTTACGTATCCTACCGACAATACGCGAACGTGATGGCCTTGCAATGAGCAGCAGGAATGCTTATCTAGACCTCCAAGAACGAGCCGCTGCCACAGTGCTCTATAGAGCATTACAAGCTGGCCGCAGGGCATTTGAAGCTCACCCCAATGAAGGGCTATTAGCAGTCACTCAGGCAATGACTCAGGCAGTGCTGGAGGAGCCACGCGCACAGTTGGAATATGCAGAAGTGAGAGACCCTAACAGCTTTACGCGATTAGAAGAACTCCATGCCCCGGCACTGCTGCTCATCGCAGCGAGGGTTGGCCCAGCGCGTTTAATCGATAATTTCTTATTACGTCCGGATGGCACCTGGGATATTGGAATCCGTATCACTGAATGAGCATACTGGCCGTGAGGGCCGTTCTAACCATACACAGTGGAGTGAAAGGAATAATTACATGCGGGACAAAGTCACTGTACCTGCGATACAGGCTCGAAAGGGCGGGCCTAAGATTAAGGTGGTAACGGCTTATGATGCCCCGTCGGCACGTATTGCCGATAGGGCCGGAGCGGATATTATCCTGGTGGGCGATACACTGGCACATGTAGTGCTAGGTTTCGATGATACACTTCCTGCCACAGTGGATATAATGATTCATCATACAGCTGCCGTCGCACGGACAAAACCAGGCGCTATGGTGCTGGGCGATATGCCATGGCTGAGCTACCACCTGTCCATGAAAGAGACCGTGCGCAATGCCGGGCGCTTGATGCGCGAGGGCGGGGCAGAAGCGGTGAAATTAGAGGGAGGCCGCAAGCGTTTGCCGATGATTGAAGCTCTCCTGTCTGCTGAGATCCCTGTGATGGGGCACCTGGGGCTTACACCGCAATCTATCCATACTATGGGCGGCTACCGGGTGCAGGGTAAGCGGGCTGAGGCCGCCCGCGAATTGTTGGAGGACGCTCGCGCTTTGGCTGCGGCAGGTGTCTTCGGCATAGTTCTGGAAGGTGTGCCCGACGTGCTAGCGCAGATGGTTACACAGGAAGTACCTGTACCGACGATTGGTATTGGTGCAGGACCGCATTGTGATGGACAGGTACTTGTGTTTCACGATGTGTTGGGCATGTATGATGGCCGGGTTGCCAAGTTCGTACGCCAGTACGCTCACCTGTCTGATGTGGCTACCGAGGCACTGCAACGCTTCTTCGCCGATGTCCAGGCGGGCACTTTCCCCTCGGATGCCGAGAGTTATCACATGGACGAAGAGTCTATGCGAGCATTCTATGCTCTCATTAGAAAAGAGGAATAGATGCTGATCGTGTGCTTTCACCTGCTCAGAAACAGGGCAAATGTACCGCTGATACGACAATGCGGATGCCACACGTTGTTTTTGTCGTCTGCTGTGGGAAGGCCTCCCTCTATTTACGCTTGCCGCGAGGTGTACCACTTGTACAGGATCTTCGCGGCGGGTTTCCAGTTCGGCTCGAAGAGGGGAACCGACCACGCCCAAAAGAAAATCCCGTTGATAGAGGGATCGACCAGCGCGTTGGAGAGGGCGGCGTTGTAGGCCGCAGCCTGTTCCTCAGGATCGGGTGGCTCTGCCTGGGCCACAGCGTCGCGCTGCCAGGGACGGTAGAGGGCATAAGCGCTGTCGCGATAGCCGATCTCAGAGATGAGGACGGGTTTGTGGATCTGGACCGACAGCTTGTCCAGGAGCTTGCCGATATGCTCGCGCCAGAGCCCGGGCAGCGCGGCAGGATCGAGGCGCTGGGGAGTGTCCGTCAGCGGAATATAGACCGAGACCCCGATCATGTTCAGCAAGGGGTCTTTGAGCCAGGTCGGCAGGGGTTTGTAGAGAGACGACCAGTTCAGGTCATAGGTCAGCCGGCCTGCAAAGACCGAGTGAACGCGCTCGAGCAACTGGTGCCAGAAAAAGGCGGGGGCTAACTGTAACTGCTCAAACTCGGTGCCGATGGCCAGTTGATCGGCTCCTGCCTGCGCTGCAGCCGCTGCGAAAGGCTGCAGCGCCTGCCAGTAGCTATCGAACCAGGCCTGCTCCTGCTCCAGGGTCGTGAAGTGAATCGAGCCTGACCAGGTTAATGTTCCGCCCGCGGTGAGCAGAGGGACCACAAAGACATGATAATACCGTGCCTTCGCAGCGCGTATGCCCTCCACCAGGGCCTGGACCGTGGGCGTGATCGCAGCGGTCGTTACCTGGGTCGAGGTGACGGAGGTTTGATACAGGTTGATCGGGATCGCGACCCACTGTGCCGCGGTCTGCTGCTGTATGTCGCTCAGCCCGATGCTCCAGTTGGGATCCCCTTTGCTATACGCTGTTTGACCCCACTGAGGAAAGATCATCCCGGTCTCAAACGTGGGCCGGTGCATGCGCACAACGGGGCTCGCATCCTGGTCGCGCTCGGCTACCGCGGTCTTATACGTATAAAAACCGGACGGGTGAGCGGGCGCGGGATGCAGTCCCAGGTGTACATGAGGAATATGACCGGTCAGCAGGAGCGCCTGAAAAAGTACCCCTACCGCCATGAGCAGCAATGAGAGTAGATAGCGGTGCGAACGCGATTTCACAGCGGTCTGCCTCCTTTAGCTGTGGGAAAGGGCTGTACTCGCTGACCACGGGCTGGATTATGCTTATTGGCCAGGCTCGGCTTCTGTATCACGAAAAAGCCCTGTTTTGGCTTCAGGCTGTAGAGCACTCCCCAGGCCTCCAGCAGCGCATACCAGATGCTGCACAGCACCAGCGGCCAGGAGAGCACGCGCTTGCAGAACGCCTCAAAGGGCTTCTTTTTCAGCAAAGGGTGCGCGTGTGTGGCCTGGACGTCAATCCCTTGCAGGTAGCCCAGGAAGAAGGTAGCCCAGGCGAAGTCCGCAGGAATGCGCATCCAGAGGAAGGGACTGGCATGTACCAGCAGCGCAGCCACCGAGATCAGGAACGGCAGGAAGGCCAGTTGCCAAAGAGCGGTGAAGAGGCCCAGGCAGAGGCGATAGCGTAGCGGCGTCTGTTTGTCGCGTATCACGATGCGAATGCCGGTAAGCCAGCGGCTGCGCTGGCGCACAAAATCCCGCACTCGCTGCGGGGGCTGCTCGTGCAAATGGCCCTCTACCCAGGCAAAGCGATAGCCCTGCGACCATGCGCGTAAAGCCCAGGCGGCATCCTCGGTGATCGAGTTGGCCGTGCCGACATCGAAGGACAGGCGCCTATCGTCTGTGCCCCGAACAACGATGTACGAGCCGTGAACGCCGAATATGGGAACGCCCAGGGCGTATTGCAGGCGGAAGCGGCCAAGATCATCGGCGGTGCGCAGCGCGTCGGCGCCTCGGAAAAACCAGTTCCCACCCTGGTAAAGAATCGACCCCTGCCCGATGACACCGGCGGGGCGCCGCTTTTTCCGCGTCTGCGCCTCGTCCTCGACCGTCTGCTGAACGAACCGGTACAGGCCTGCGAGCAGATGCTCATCAACCAGACTCTCTTCGTCCAGGTAGATCAACCAGTCCTCGCGCTGCGGACAGACCTGGGATTGCAGATACGTCAGGGCGCGCGCTTTAAACCGCGAGCGATGCGGCGTGACATAGTCGCGCGGCACCACATAGATGCGCGTCCTTGGGTCGATCCCCAGGCCAAGATCAATGGGACACTCAGTAATAATCTCGATGCGATAGGGCCCGGTGGCGCGCGGGTAGCATGCGAAGGCGCGGTGGATCGCTCGCACGCTGTCGCGCAGGACCTCAACGTTCTCGCCTCGAGTGACAAGGCGAAAGACCAGCTGCACCGGCCTGGCTGGCGCGAAAGCCAGCAGCCCGGTGCGCGATGCCAGGCTGGGCACCCCAATGGGCGCGGGATTGCCACGCACGGCTTCGGCGAACAGAAACCAGCCCAGCCACAGGATGAGCGCCAGGGGAACGGGCGCCAGCCAGCTCAGCTCTGCCCACTGCACGAGCGTGTGCCAGATGGACATCGAGCGATGCGCATGGTCAAGGATTGCCTGCAACTCGAACAAAGCCAGCGTCAGAATCATAGTCGCGCCGATGAGCCAGGCGCGATACGTCCAGGAGAACAGCGCCGCCACAAAGGCTGATCGCTGCCTGACCTCTGCTCGCACACCAGGGGTGGATTCGACGGCCAGAACAGGAGCATATACAGCGGATGTGTTGGCTTGAGATAGGTCCCAGTGGACCTGTGGAGCTAGCGCGGGCGGAGCATCTGCTGCAATGACCGGCTGACCACGTACAGGCCTGCCAGCTGCAGGCCCCATTGACATCTGTTTTGGTGCGTAGACGGGTCCTCCGGACTGCGAGGTTATGAACGGCATCCCGGGCATCGGGACTACGGAGGCCCCGGTGGCATCAGTCATGAACGGCATCCCGGGCATGGGGACTACGGAGGTCCTGGTGGCATCAGTTACATATTCTGTGGCCGAAGAAGACGTGTTCTGAGAACCCTTCTTCTCAGCCTTGCTTTGCTGACGCAGGCGCTGCCGTGTCAACTGGATCAGGCGTGCCTCCGCTTGATCTTCCAGAAGATCAGAGTACATAGATTATCCTTGTCTAAAGCCAGGAGATATCCAGGCTCGAAAAGTTGCGTATGTGCTTCTGCCTCCCTCCCTATCCTCTTCCCTTCAGGACTGCTCACCCCATTATGCTGCCTGAATAACCAGAGATGACAATGGTGTGATTTGTCCTGGGTTGCTTGTCTACAACGCCAGATTGGCATAAAAAGAACTATTACTGCCCGTGAGAAGCCTCTCGAAGACAAATTTGTCTCAGACAGGGTTTTGCCCATATTTTACGCTCCTCTGAAGAGGAAGCAGGCAGTATACATCAAATCTGGCCATGAGCTGATCACGTTTCAGTAAACAAAACGCTTCAGCTTATTATCTAGACGCTTCAGCTTATTATCTAGGTTGCTTTGCGGGCCTGGATGGCTATTAGAATGGTACGAAAGTACCGAAGAACGTCTCCTGGGCGTTTCTGATACTGTAATC
>WNFP01003986.1_pt1 | contig 11871 bp, 10 predicted proteins | sample 5400201 | NCBI WGS metagenome assembly WNFP01 (sample SAMN13153355, study PRJNA577476) | soil metagenome | isolation source: 115 cm saprolite under Madrone tree | place: USA:California | collected 2016-06-14
TTGATATAATCCATATCTGTTGCAGAAATCTCAACCAGATTTATTTCTGCACCTATAATCGTCGGGGAGTGGCTCAGCCTGGTAGAGCACCTGGTTCGGGACCAGGGGGTCGGAGGTTCAAATCCTCTCTCCCCGACCATTTATTTTCAGTGACTTACGCCGATTCTGAAGTCCTGAAAAATCCCGTCGTAGGTAAAAATGTGACACTGTTTACCTCGCAAGTTTTCTCATGGCGATTAGATGCCTTCCACTGACGGAAATACCCGCTGCCACACCTAGTAAAGGCACGAAAGAGTCGGCTGTAAAATTCCTGAGAAGGATTTCAAAAAGGAATTCTTATATTCAAAGCGCTGACTCTTAATCAGTATATCGGGTTCGAATCCCTTGGGAGTGCAGCCAATTTAGAATCAAGCGCTTACCCACAAAATAAACCCGCACGGAAGCAATGCTCCACGCTTTTTCACTGTCTAAATATAGAAGAACGCAGGGCACAGAGATGGTTCGTCACAGCGACTGTTGGCGCGGTTATTTCGGCTTCTGCGAAACGCTGACTTTGGTGCTGGAGTACCGCTGGGTCCGGCTGCGATTGCGTGCAGCGCTGTGGCGGCAATAGAAAACACCGCGCCGTCGCCGCGCGGCACTGCTGGAACTGGGAGTTCGTCCCAACTGGCTAGCACGCAGCCAGTAGTGGACGCGGCCCCTAGTTTCTGGCTCGGGCCAAAGCCATTTCGGCTGGGTTTTCCAACGCCTACTTCAAATCGCTCGGAGTTCCCACGTTGATTGATGGGTGTTAGCGTAACCAACTCGAACCGCCGTGTACAGTCCCGTACGCACGGTGGTGTGGCAGGGGGCGGCGGGTGACCGCCTCCTATGCCGATCTGACGGGCAATCCGGACCGAGCAAGGATTGTGGAAGGGTTGCCGACCGCCTGGGAGTAAAATGAACGCTAGGGGCGTTTATCGTTTACTAGAACCAACCGGCAGGTGAGCAACTCACTCCCGCATTGCTCACACATTCCGGTTTAAGACTTACGTCCCTTGGCGCTGAATGACCAATCGGATGACCATCTCGAACAGCTCCTCGGCGTTGTTGGTACAACCTTGGCCCCCGTGTTTCTGGGTCTCACGTTTGTGCTCAGGAGCGTTCGACGCGGCATAAAAGACAAGCGGTGTATCATTACCTTCCTTGCGCAGTCGGTCAAGAAGAACGTATCCCTCACGCGGTCCCTCTTTACGTCCCATATCGGAGATGATTGCCGCATACTTACTTTGTGAGAGCCTCTCAAATGCCTCGGTAGTGGACAAAGCCAGCGTGATGCGGAGACCAGTTTTCTCAAACGCCTGCCGCTCGAAAGTGTTGTTTTCGGGGCGGTCATCCACCCACAAAATGTGTTTTCTCCAACCGTTACCCGCGATTGCTGACGGATCCGCTGCCCGTACTGTCTCCACAATTCTGTCCAACTGAGCCGCCGACGCTGGGATCTCTGCCTTTCCTGCTGCTGCTGAGAGCGAGGCAACAACGGACATCTGCATTTTTACATAATTCTCTTCGTTCTTGAAGTCACTGGGCGCAAAGAGCTTTCCGCTATGTTTGCTGACGAGCCATGAAAAAACACCTAGCACAAGCACTGGAAAGATGATGAGGAAGTAGATGAGCGGGAGGCGCTCCACTGCAGTAAACGATCCTGCAAAAGCAGTGACGAGTGAAGCGAACCCATAGACTAGCACGATGAATAGTGCGATGATGCCGAGCGGATTTCTTGCCAAGGACTTTGCGGTCTCACCGAAGTTTCTTATCTTCTGATCGTACAAAACCGTCCTCGCTTGCGTATGTCACGTTGCCACTTGGACCATTGTACGGAATCCAGCAGCCAGCACGCCAACGAAAGTTCAGGACCCACGCGGCTTCAGGGTTTACTTCGAGATCGATTCTGCGTTAAATCTTCGAGTAACCACAGAAATTAACACTTAAGAGGGATTAAAGGACTCAAATACGGGTGGCAGGACAGGTGCAACTACTGCATGGCCTAACGACTTAAAAATGATACGGGCTCCTCTCCAGAACCTCCATACACCCGGCATAGCCGGGTGTATCATCAAGATTCGGTACTGGCACTGAGTATGAGCGACCTGTATCATTGTCTTGTTTTCGAAAGGCCACCCGACAATGTCGATTCACCCAACAGGCTTTTTCGCCTATGCCAGTGCTCCCCATTCCATTCCGGCGACGATTAAAGCTGCTATCGAATCCATAAACAAGACCCAGAAAGCGACGCTTATCAGTTGGGAAAGTCTTGGGATTGGCGGCAAGTACATCATTCAGGAAATCTGTAACAAGATTGACGACTGCGATTTTTTTTGCGCTGACATTACAACGATCAACCCAAACGTGATGTTTGAATTGGGTTTTGCCATCGCACGTGATAAGAGAATCTGGATTGTAAGAGATGATAGCTATGTTGACTCTAGGGCTGAATTTGGCCAGCTTCGCCTTTTGACAACGGTTGGCTACAGGTCATACACAAATGCGGAACAGATTATCAGAGGATTTTTTGCCGACAATCCCCATTTGACGCTGGATAATACCATCTTCCGTGAATCTATTGAACCACTTTTAACGCCAAGTAAAGAACATGAGCCTTTCCTGTATCTCAAGAGTTTGCACGACACGGAAGGCAGCGTGAGAGTGAGTCGGGTGATGGACGGCCTAACGCCAAGGCCGATCTTGGATGATCCGAGAGAATCTTCAGTACAGCCTCTGTACTGGTACGGGCAAAAAATTTTATATGCTCCAGGAGTACTCGCTCACTTCTTAAGCCCCCAACGCGAGGGCAGCAGGCTAATTAATGCTCGATATGCCCTGGTTAGCGGTTTGGCGCAAGGCTTCGATAGACCTTTGTTGATCCTCACGGAACAACACGAAGTCCTTGCCCCAATGGATTACCGCGATCACATGCGGTATTACACAACCCCTGCGGAGGCCGGAAAACTCAGTGCGGAATGGGTGCGGCAAGTCTCAGAGGGCAGCATATCCGTTTCTGCCAGTCCGAAACCAAGCCATGTGGGCGCTATTAAACTCGCTACCGAGCTTCGAGAGTTTCATCAACAACTCGGCGAGTATGTTGCTGAAAATGAAGCGGATCTTCTCTCTAACTACTTCGTAGAAACAACTGCCCATATGGACATCATCAATGGAACTCAAACAATTTTTGTAGGCCGAAAAGGCACGGGCAAGACCGCCAGTCTTATTCAGGCTGCGCATGAGATCGGCAGGGAGGCCTCAAACCTTGTTTGTATCTTGAAGCCGGTTGGATATGAAATGGATGCTCTGGCCCGACTTTTTGCCGGATATAAAATAAAAGATCATAAAGGTTATGTAATCGAAAGCCTCTGGAAGTATATGCTCTACACAGAGCTCGCGCTGGCCGCCGCTCATCAGATACAGATTATGACTCCATGGTTGTTGACGGATCCTTCGTGTTCAAAACTTTTAGATCTGATCGCGAGTGAAGAGAAAGCTCTCTCAGGCGATTTCACCGTGCGTCTGGAAAGCGCAGTTGGGAAGCTCTCGGATGTCCCGTCTACCGGTTCTGCCGATCAGTTTCACCACGGTATATCTGAGGCTTTGCATAACACACTTCTGAGCAGATTGAGGACAATTCTTAGTGAAGTTCTAAGCAAAAAGCATCAAGTAATTCTGCTCATTGACAACCTCGATAAGCCGTGGACAAGAAAGGCGGATACTGAACACCTTACACAATTTTTACTCGGGCTGATGACAGCAGCGGAGCGAGTTGGAGAGGAACTGCGATATGGTGAGCGCAACAGGAACTCAACAAAGTACAACAGCGCAATATTTCTACGCAGTGATATTTTCAACCGGATTACAGAGGCAGCTGACGAGCCAGACAAGATATCTCATACGCGATTAACCTGGAATGATTCCGAACTCTTGCTGAGAATAATTGAGGAGCGTTATGTGGCTTCGCATGGGCCAAAGAGCGACCCCGCCGACATGTGGCACAAATACTTTTGCTCACAGGTTAGGGGTACTCCTACCCGTGATTATCTCGTCAGTCGCATTCTCCCTAGGCCCCGAGATATAGTGTATTTGGTAAAGGCCGCTGTCTCTTTTGCTGTTAATCGTAAACATGACAGGGTTGAGCAAAAGGATATTTTAGACGGAGAAATGCAATATTCTCAATATGCATGGGACTCAATTCTGGTGGAAAATAGTTCCATCATTCCCGATTTAGACAAGGTACTGCTCGAATTCGTCGGAGGGTCATCTGTGCTGCCTGAATCCACAGTCCGCCAGCATATTTCATCTGCAGGAATTGATGCAGAAAAAGTCGACGATGTAATTGCACAGCTCGTAAACCTTACATTTCTTGCTGTCGAGGTAAGTCAAGGGCGATTCTTATACGCCGACGAGAAAAAAGAGCTACAGAAAAATGTGGTTTTAGCATCTCGCTTCGCCATAGCTCAAGGGGTCGAGCATAGATATGAAATTAATGCACCCTTCAGGGCATACTTGGAGTTGAAGGAGTCTCTGGGAGGCTTACAGCTCTTTTAGATTAGAGCCCTCTCGCAAAATATGTTAATGCTTTCGTTTCGAGTTGCGGCAAAACAGAAATGGCAATAATGATGTCCTCTGGTCACCGATTGAGTCGACCCACTGAGCCCAAGCCAGCGGTCGTATTGGTCTGTAAAATCTGACGACGCTTGAATACATTGCTTTCCATAACTGCACTGGTATGCTGCTCTTCGCGTTGATTTCCAAAGCGATATAAAGCGCAGCGCAGAAACGCATCCTTTCGCCATTACAGACCTTGGTTCCAGTCTCAATGCCATCAAATTGCAAACAATTGGAAACGAGAAGTGGGAGCGATGAACCAGCAGATCAGAATTCTTGAACAACGAACAACAGAGAGTTATTTATCTGAGTGTCGGCGCTGCACCAATGCTTCCCGAATATTTTTCCCCAAGTGCGTCACGAACCCGCTACGCGCTGGTTAGGTTTTGCCGAATCGGGAGCGGTGGCCACCTCAGTGGCGCTCCCACGCTCCCCCTCGATGCCTTCGAAATATCCAATCAGCAGTGAACGGAAGTACACCCCAGGCATCAGCGATGGCCGTCCCAGCCGCGCATGATAGAAGCGTGCTACCCCGTCCTTCCACAAACGCGTCAAACCCAGCCTGCTCCAGCAGCTCATTCAACCGCTCATAAAACGGATGCCCCGGCGCTCGCGTCAGCTCCGTGTACGCGATCCACATGTCTTCCTGCTTCTCCCCGCCACTCCTCTTGTTCATCGCCATACTCAATATCTACAACATTTCTGCTTCCCGCACCACACATGATCTTCTTCCATCTACTGACTTCCTCCACGGGCTGTTAGTTTAGGGGCTCCGGTCGAGTCAACGTCCGAACACATCCTTTATGGGTGGGTGGCCAACTGAGGGATGCGCTCTTAATTTATTCTTCGTGCTTCTCTTCATCGAAGCGCTTTTTGAACATTTGGTCAAGATATTCTTGCGCACTTCTAATTTTCTTCCACGGGATACGAGAAGAATCCTTAGCCAGATCAACTCGAAGAGTAGCAAATATGTCAAGCGCTTGCATCAGTTGCTGCACCTCAGGATCTTTGTATTGTTCTTTATAAGGTGCTGAATCTTTTAACTTCTCCATATTTTGCCCGAGTTTCGCCTCTGGCGACAACTCGGCAGATATTTCACTCATTGCGATGTGATATTTCTCCACCAGAAATGAATGGTGGCTAATTGTTAATTGGGAGGAATATTTGCAGTATGAACCCAATTGTTAAATAAATCAAGCAAAGAGACAGCAAAGAGACTTGCAAAGAGTGCTTTGAGAAGTCCAGCACGCTTAACTTTTGTCATGGGGAGAAAACCTAACTAGTACCGTGACCGTGGAATTAAGTAGGCGAACTTTTTGCGAGCGAGCTTGCGAGTAAAATTCCACTGAATGGTAACGCGGTCGCGATTGACGCGGCGATTCCAGGCGCGGGCTTCGCTGCGGAGAAAGGCCTGATCTGCGATGCGCCGCCGCCCGAGGCACTGGCGGGAGAACAAGCTGGTGGCTGGCTGCAGGCCAGCGCGATGTTGCGTTGCCGCTGTCCGGCATCCAGTAAAGCAGCTTTACCCGGGCGGGGCCGCTCGTATAAGGCCCGCTCCAAACCACCCTGTTGATAGCGCTGGCTCACCAGCCACACCGTCTTGGGCGTGAGGCCGATATTGCTGGCCACCTTGCGAATCGTATCTCCCCGGGCCAGTTGCTGCAGCGCTTAAGGCCCGCCGCAAACGTCCGCATCGGTTGCAGCCCGCTGCTGCTTAATAGTCACTTCAGTTCCTGGCGGTGCTGTTGGGACAAACAAACACTGTTTCCTCTTCCACCTTGCATGCATAAGCAATATCTCGAAACGGGTCCGCTGAACTATTTATGTTACTGTTCATGCGGTCGCAGTACTGTGACTCTGAACGGCTCAAGTCACCGCTCATTTATCTCTGCGGCGGCGCTTTTGGTGACGCTTTTCCAATAGTGAGATCATTTCTCTACACTTTGTGTTTACTGTCTGCGCGAACTCACACAATGCGCCGGTATCGGACTCATGCCACGGTAAAACAGGTGCGGCCCGGAAAGGTAATTCCCTAAGAGTTTGCGCAACAAGGGCTGCAGAGACGCTGATTTCCTTTTCACTCTCTTGGCGATAATCAATCCATCGCTGAAGGTCGGACTCGGGAAGCTCGGTTGAAAAGGAGCAGATCATCGCCTTCATCCCTGTGTAAGAACGCGCAGTCTGAATAAACTGTCTCCACATGGCAAGCTCGTCGTGGGCTTGGGTCAAGGTTCTATCGCACGCATTCCGAGCGGTTTTAAGGCACAACGCTGCATCTTTAATTTGATTGCCTGCGATTCCCGTATTACCTTGCTCCCATGCCCTTCTTGCCAGGATTATTTGTTGCTCTGCACGCTCCATGTTTTCCGCAGCCACTCCGGAGATCATAGCCGTTATTGATGTACGCAACGATTTCAGCTCACTTTGAATCTCCGCGAGTTGCATTGCATTGGATTTCATGCTTTCCAGCCATAAACTATGCTGCTGGACTTCTCTTTCCAGTTGTCGCAAGGTGTCGTAAAACTTTTGTTGTCGATGCTCACCCTCAAGCTGTCTGCATAACCGCGTAATTGTCTTAAGCGCGTCGCCGTTTTCTCGAAGTGCGCCTCGCGGAAGGCTCTGAACTGCGGAGTTCATATGATTTCGCTCAGCATCAGCCTTCTCGATTTTCTTTTTTATATTGTCGTGTCCGCGTCGTAAAGATTGGCTTTCACCAACTATCAAGACCCCGCGATCAACCATCGTCTGCAAGCGCTCAATACCTCCCTTCTCCAACGAGTATTCAGTAGAAGCATCAGTAATTCTTTGGCACGCCTTGCGCAGCATGCCTACTTGGACCTCAAGCTGTCGCCGCAAAAACTCTGGACCAGACCTCAGGCGCTCCCGACAAGCCTGCATTTCACCTTCCATGGTCGTAATGGCAGGAGCACCCAGGGCTTGAGCTTTACTCTTCAAGCTTTGGTGCCCCAACCATTTAAGAATTCTATTAGCCACGCTCGCCCCCGAAATCAAGTATTACGTCTACTCGACGGTCAGTAACATCGCCATTCACACTATCTTTCGCATCAACAGCACCTTGGCCAGACAAAGCCAAGCGAGAGCGAATCTCGTCACCGTAGCCACAATCTGAACAGTGATAGAAAAATCGAAGTACTTGCAATGCCCTGTTTGCCGAAAGCTTCCAATTTCCAAATTCCGGGTCACCCTTAACTGGGACTTGATCTGCGTGGCCTTCGACAATGATTCTTCTACAGTGCACTTGTAAGTCAGAACAGGCCCTTGCAATCTGCATGCCCACGATTCGCAAATGTTCACTTGCAACCGAATCAATTACAACGCTACCACTCGCGAAAGTCACCTGCTTATTCAGCGGAATCAGAATCTTGTTTTGACGTACAATATTTTCAATCCCTGCTTTGGTAATGGCTTCCGACTTCGCCTTGAGCACCTGCGTCCTTTTGTGTTGCTCAATGACCCCCGACACTTGGAACACAAGAGAGCCGATGAACAAGATTAATACGAAAATAAAGGTCGACAAGAAATCCACATAACTTGGCCAACCGACGTTCTCGTCTGTGTCGTCTGTGTCGTCTGTATTCATTATGCACCTCTCCCTGCCGTCAATTTAGTAAGAAATGTCGGCCACTTTGGAACTAGCGCCAATTGTTCTGTCAGTGTTTGTAATTCTGCCGCCAGTTCCAGCAGACTGTGTCCAGCACCCATACGGTTGACCTCAATGCTAACTGACGTGGCCAACATATTCAGTTTCGTAAGGGCAGTACCTTGTTCATCTATTAGGGTCTTTAGGCCGCTTTGCAGCGCAACCGTCATCTTGGAATTCATCTCGGAAAGTGTCGTCAGCAGACTCGCCCTTGCTTCGCGCTGGGACTCTTCCACTATTCCGGCAACCAGACATTTCATCCGGTTGCTGACGTCGTTTACTGCGCTAACCAGTGGTGATAGATTGGCCGTAAGTTCACGCATATCGTGCGCAGCATCTGCGAGATCCTTTACGGGCAAAGCTCCCACCTTTTCAGTTAGACACACTACCGAGCAGAAACGCGGGGTACACCGCAAGAGCCAGTCTTAATCCAATGCAAGATGAGCCTGAGAATGAGGCGAGATTCCAACACAAGAGAGCCTGGAGTGACAAGCTGAGGATTGACAACCAGCGTGCGAGAAGCAGAGAAGTTGAGTCTGGAGCAGATCCGGGCTTTTTTGGCATCCAGCGAAGAGGTGCGCTTTGCCGGAGAAAAAATGGTTTGGGATCTGCAATCGCAGAGGACGACTCCGTCGTTCTTCATTGGGTTAATCCATTTGGGACTTGGGCAGCACGATAAGGCACTCGATTATTTGGAGGCAAGCGTCAATGAACACGCGCATTGGTCGTTATTCTTCAAAGTAGATCCCCTGTGCTCGATTCGTTGCGGGGCTCATACCGCTTCAAGTATCTGCTGGACAGAATTAGGGTTCCCCAATTCCCCTAAATCCTTCAAAGCTTCGGCCTGTGGGACGGAAAGCTGAGCTTTCTGAGAACCCAAAACTCTCTCTCGGAGTATCCAAAACACGACACTCGGCATATATACAAGCTAACGGCAATCGATTCGTGTTGATTTTTGGTGGTCAGATCAGCGGCCAGGCCGAGATTCTGCTCCCTTACGTGCCTTTGGGGAGCGCTATTCATCTGACCCGCTATCAACCGCGTTCCCTCGTGATCGCGGCAGCAGCCTTGTATGCGATGATTGGCTGGCTTTATTCGATAATGGATTTAACAGATCGCGGAGCCCTGCGCTATGATCTGTAAAAATGTGTCCTAAAATTTATCCTGAGTGTGCTTTTCAGCTCCTGTATAATTGTCGGCAATATATATGCAGAAAGCCTTTGAGAATTTGATTGCTGGTGCGCTGGGCATTAAAAAGAATGAGTTGGCTGTATTCATCCATGACCCGACGTTTGAGCATCTCGTTACGCCGCTCCAACAGTTTGCCGAGGGTGTTGGCATACATCTTGCTGCTATTGAAATTGAATATGATGGAATTGCCCCAATAAGCCTTGAGGTTCGAGATTTGTTAAGGGGAAATCAATATCAAGTGATTCTTTTTGGGCTGGTTCACAACATTTGGCATACGCCCGAACGCAAAGAAGCTAAATATAAACTGAAAAAACGGCTCGCCTCGGTAGTGTGTTCGCCACACGATTTCTCTGTAGGTGCGACGGTTTCGGATATTCAGAAAATCGCTAGGATCACCCGTCGTCTGCACTCCTTGTTCAGCGAAGGTATTCATTTTCGGGCCACGACCCCTGGCGGCACCGATTTTCATGCTGTAATAGGCATACCTTTTTGTGAAGACGGCCTTTATCATCTGCCGGGAACAGGTGGTGACTTTCCGTCTGGCGAAGTGGGCTTTGGACCTGCCGAAGGCTCTGTGAACGGGAGAATTGTCTACGATCTGAAAATCCAGCACGTGGGAATACTCAATTCACCTTTGATTTTAGAGGTCAGAAATGACCTCGTTGTGGATATCCAGGGCGAGCAAAAAGATCGGTTCCTCGACATTTGCAGGAATCGAGGCGAGATTCTAAAATACATAAGTGAGATATCACTGGGAATGAACCCTGGCGGTATCCTTACGCAATCCAGTCAATTCATCCCTGAGGAAAAGAACTATGGGACACTCCATTGTGGCCATGGCGGAAACGCGTCTTATGGTCACCGCATTGGCCCCCACCTCGATGGGGTAATGGATCGTCCAACTGTTTTCTTGGACGATCAGCTCCTGATGAAAGATGGACAATTAATCAAGACACACACAGAGAGTGATCTTTTTGTGTGGTTGCACAAAGAATGTCAATAATCAAACAAAACGATACAGACGTCTTGATTCCGAATATTCAGACGCCTCTGTCTGCCAAATTGCATTGTTTTTCTGAAGCAGCGCCGCTGCTTGTTTTTGCTCATGGCTTCTGTGGCAATAAAGATGAGAATGGCCTTTTTTCCGAAGCGGCTGATTATTTTTTTGCCGAGGGTTTTTCTACCATACGCTTCGATTTTCGGGGTTGTGGTGATAATCGTGACTCATTTAGACATGTTAGGCTGCTCGATTTGCGAACCGACATCCTTAGTGTCATGAGGTTTGTCGAAAAAGACCTTCCGCTCAAGCCGAGGTCCATTGGCTTTGTCGGTTTCAGCTTGGGTGCCATCATCGGAATCCTTGCTAATTGTAAATCGATCAAAGCATACGCATTGTGGAGTCCCGCTATTTATACGAACCGAGATATGTATCCTCGGTACAACACCCCTTCAGTAAATGAAGACCTTGTTCAAAAAGGCTTTTTTACCAAATCTGGCATTGAGGTCGGCCCGGGATTTTTGCAGGATTTGAAGGAAAACTCGGCGCTTGAAAAAATCCGCGAGCTTTCTAAACCGGTTTTGCTTGTGCATGGTGAAGCGGACACCAGAATACCGGTTTCCAGCACTAGAGAAGCGGCTTCATTGTTCCGGCGCCGGCCTGGTCTCTGTATTATCCCAGGTGCAGGTCACAGTTTTAAAAATGATCCTGTTCACAGAAGCTATGCGTTCTCTGCAACCGTGCAATTCTTTGAGCGTCATCTTACGAATCATCGTGCAGCGTCTACCAACCAATCCCCTCGTCTGTTCGAGGACCTGAGCGATCCAGCCAAGAACGGGAAGCAAGTGCTGCAATTGTGATTTTTCACAGTTCTCGTGTGACGAAGAAGATTTCAGTAACCTCCAGGGGGGCTCTTTGAGCCATTGCCCTCGAGGGACACCAAAATCTGCCAGGTGGGGCGTCAACGAACTCTGAAGTAAGCTTCATGAAGGTTGTAGTCCAAATGGCACAGCAGACCTAAACTGGAATAACAGTTGCAATACAACTGCAATGCAGAATACGCCTTCGAGCTTCGAGCATAGGGAGCAGCCGTAATTATTGGGTCATCATAGAACCGGCCAGAAGCCCTGCTCCATCAGCAACCAATCTGGGCTGCGCACCAGAGGCTTTGAAATATTCCAGCCAAAATCCCCGTATTGCCTCTCTACGGCTTAGAGAGAGGGCTCTGTATTCCCTGCTTTGCAGGAGTCCCAGATAGACCGGAAGATCGTGGAAGTCGATGGGATGGTTTTTAGCAAGCTGCCCCGCAAACTTCTTGGCAGCAGCCGGAGTTGCCAAATACCGGCTGGCCTTGAAATCGAGTCCCGCACTTTCCTGGATGAAATCG
>WNFP01003990.1_pt1 | contig 11863 bp, 9 predicted proteins | sample 5400201 | NCBI WGS metagenome assembly WNFP01 (sample SAMN13153355, study PRJNA577476) | soil metagenome | isolation source: 115 cm saprolite under Madrone tree | place: USA:California | collected 2016-06-14
GTCTCTTTCTGCACGACGACGGCTCACCGCGGCGCGAAGGCGAGCCGGTGCAGTTCCCGGCGCTCGCGGCGACGCTCGCGGCGGTCGCGGCGGCCGGCGCCGACGGCTTCTATCGCGGCTCCGTCGCCGCCGCGATCGCGCATACGGTCGACGGCAGCGGCGGCATTCTCACCGCCGACGATCTCGCGAAGTACCGGCCGCAATGGCGTACGCCGCTCCACGTCCGCTACCGCGGCTTCGAGGTATTCACCATGCCGCCGCCGAGCTCGGGCGGCGTGCTCCTCGAGATGTTGAATGTCCTCGCGCACGACGACCTCGCCGCGCTCGGCGCGCGCTCGCCCGCGTACCTGCATCTGCTCGCCGAGGCGATGAAGGACGGCTTCGCCGACCGCGCTCGCTGGTACGGCGACCCGGCGTTCACGACGGTGCCGGTAGCGCAGCTGACATCCGACGCCTACGGCCGGGCGCTGCGCGCGCGCATTCGTCCCGACGCCGTGCTGCCGCCGTCGCGCTACGGCACCGCCCCCGACTCCGGCACGACGCATGTCTCGGTCGTCGACGACGGCGGCATGGCGGTCGCATGCACGACGACGATCAACACCGCATTCGGCGCCATGCTGATGGACGAGGAGAGCGGCGTCATCCTCAACAACGAGATGGACGACTTCGCAATCGCCCCCGGCGTGCCGAATACGTTCGGCCTGATCGGGGGCGAGGCGAACGCGGTCGCGGCGGGGAAGCGACCGCTCAGCAGCATGACACCCGTGATGGCGCGCAGCGGCAGCCCGCGCGCTGGCGAGCCGCCGCCGGAGCTCCTCGCCGTCGGTGGATCGGGCGGGCCGCTCATCATCAGCGCGACGCTGCAAACGCTGCTCGGCTTGATCGATTTCGGGCTCGACGCGCGCGCCGCCGTGGCGGCGCCGCGCATCCACGATCAGTGGGAGCCGGCACGACTCGGGGTCGAGGCCGGGATCGACGAAGGGGCGCGCGCCGAGCTCGCGCGTCGCGGTCACGACGTGCGGGTGATGCCGTTCGCCGGCGCCGTCGAGGCGGCGACTTACCGCGACGGCCGATTCGACGCCGCCGGCGACCCGCGCAAGAGCGGCGGCGCCGTCACGCGCTGAGTCGTCGCCGGCACCCGAGTGGCGGCACCATCAGGCGCTGAGCGGCGACGGGTCGAGCGGCGACGAGCGCTGCGCCTCGCCGTCGGACACGTCGCCGGACGGTAGCGTCGGCAATCGCAGCAGGATCGCAACCGTGAACCACAGGTAGATCACGACCTCGGCATCGCCGAAGTTGTACTGGGTCAGGCCGCCGACCAAGAAGCCGACGACCGCGAGCAGCGCCCCGAGCGCCACGCTGCGCGCCGGCTCGGTTGCGATCGTGCGGTCGTCCGCAACACGCGCATCGTCGGCGACGACCGACGGCGTGGCGCCGACGGGATCGCTCGCGACGATCGGGGGCGTGGCGCCGATCGGATCGCTGGCGACGACCGGGTCGTCGGCGGCGAGCGCCCGCCGGCCGCGCCAGCCGTGGAAGAGCACGACGGCGAAGAGCGCGACGAACGCCGTCAGGCTCAGCGCGCCGCCGTCGACTTGCATCTGGAGAAAGTCGTTGTGCGCGTGCGCGGTCGTGTCGGCGTCGGGATAGCGGTCGTAGAACGGTTGGCGGAAGATTTTGTAGTTGCCGTAGCCCCAGCCGAGGAGCGGACGTTCGCGCGCCATGTCGAGGTTCGCGCGCCAGATCTGCGTCCGCCCGATGTTGGCCGGCAGGTCGAACGCCGAGCGCGTGCGGGCGCGAATCCCGGGATCCACGCCGACGAGGAGGAGCAGCAACACCACGAGACCGGTGCCGGCGGCGATCGCCGGCCGCCCGCCGCGGAGGACACCCGTCAAAAGCAGGACGACGGCGAAGGCGAGCCAGACGCCGCGCGTGACGGAGTACACCAGCGCGACCACCATCGCCGTCCACGCACAGAGGAGCGCGACGCGGCCGCGTCCACCGGCGTGCGCGGCCGTCAGCCAGGCGGTCGCGAACGTCAACGGGAAGAGCAGATTGTGGGCGTACGTGATGCCGGAGGGATGAAACCCTTTCACGCGGTAACCCTCGCCGAGCCAGAACGCGTGCAGGCTCGCGGATCTGCCGACGATCGCGCGCGAGAGATCGACCCCGGTGAAGTGCTGCACGACGGCGTACACCGCCACGGCCGCGGCGACCGCGATCGTGATCGCGACGAGACGCTCCACCTCGGCCCGGCTACGGACGAGGTGGTACGTCGCGAAGTACGCGCCGACGATCCACAGACGATCATACGCGGCGAGCGACTTGAGCGGCGCCGGCGAGAACGCCGTCGAAATGAGCAACGCCGCCAGGAGAACGGCGAGCGGTAGGTCGAGCGGCGAGCGCGGCAGCGCCCGCCGCGACGGCAAGACGAGCCGCCCCGCTGCCCACGACGGGGCGAGCACGGCCCACACGAGCAGCAGCGCGAGCGCCGCCTGCTGTACGGCGATCCCGAGCGGCAGCGCCGCCGCGAACGCCGTGAGCAGCGTCCAGCGGATGCGCTCGGCCGCGGACCGGCGAGAACCTGGGAAATAGTCGGCCGGTTTCTCGCCGGCGGCGACGGATGCGATCGTTGCAGCGGGCGCGCGCATCGTCGGCGAGGGCGGCATCCGCGGCGGCGCTCAGCCGACGACGATCGTGTCCTCGCGCTCGGCGCCGACCGAGATCATCGTGATCGGCGTCGCCGTGAGCTCCTCGAGCCGCGCGACGTAGCGGCGCGCGTTCGCGGGCAGCTCCGCGACCGTGCGCGCGGCGGAGAGCGGCGTCGTCCAGCCGCGCATCTCCTCGTACTCCGGGACCGCGGCATCGAGAAGACGCGTGCTCGCCGGCACGCGGGTGAAGCGCTCGCCGTTGGCGCGATAGGCGATGCAGATGCGGAGCGGGTCCATGCCGGTCAGCACGTCGAGCTTGGTGAGCGCGATCCCCGTGAGACCGTTCAGGCGCGCCGCTTGCCGCACCAAGACGGCGTCGAACCACCCGCAGCGCCGCGGCCGCCCCGTCGTCGCGCCGAACTCGTCGCCGGTCTCGCGCAGGCGTTCGCCGATCGGGCCGCGCTCCTCGGTCGGGAAGGGACCGTTGCCGACGCGCGTCGTGTAGGCCTTGCAGATGCCGACGATCGCTTGCGACTCGTTCAGGCCGATGCCGGCGCCGGCGCAAACCGCGCCCGCGACCGTGTTCGACGACGTCACGTACGGGTACGTGCCGTGGTCGACGTCGAGCATCGTCCCTTGCGCGCCCTCGAAGAGGATGCGCCGGCCGGCGTCGATCGCGTCGTGGAGGTAGAGCGCGGTGTCGGTGACGTAGCGGCGCAAGCGATCGCCGTAACGGCGGTACGCGTCGTAGATGACGTCGAACTCCATCGCCTGTTCTTTGAGGATCGACCGGAGGTAGATGTTCTTCTCCTCGAGGTTGCGCTCGAGCTTCTCGCGGAACGTCTCCTCCTCGAGGAGATCGACGAAGCGGATGCCCGTCCGCGCCATCTTGTCCTCGTAGGTCGGCCCGATGCCGCGCCCCGTCGTCCCGATCTCGCCTTTGCCGCGCAGGCGCTCGCGCGCGAGGTCGATCGCTTTGTGGTACGGCATGATCAAGTGCGCCTCGTCGCTGATCTTGAGGCACGCGTCGTCGGTCAAGTAACCGCGCGCGCGCAGCGCCGTCATCTCCGAGACCAGCACCTCCGGGTCGACGACGACGCCGTTCGCGATGACGCAGATCTTCCCCTGATGCAGCACGCCCGCAGGGATCAAGTGCAGCACCGTCTTCTGCTCGCCGACGAGCAGCGTGTGGCCGGCGTTGTTGCCGCCGCCGAAGCGCACGATGATGTCGGCGTCGCGGGCGAGGATGTCGACGACCTTGCCCTTGCCCTCGTCGCCCCACTGCACGCCGACGACGATGACGGTGCTCATCGGCCGCTCACAGCTTCAGTAGCTGCGCCGAGATGATCTCCGGCGACTGGCGCAGCTCCGCGAGCGCCGCCTCGGGCACGGCGTCGTCGACGTGGAAGAACGAGATCGCGCGGCCGCCGATCTTCTCGCGCCCGAGCTCGAGACCGGCGATGTTGATGCCGCGGGCGCCGAGGAGCGTGCCGACGCGGCCGACGACGCCGGGGACGTCGCGGTTGTTGAGCATCAGCACGTACCCCTCCGGCACCGCCTCCATGTAGAAGTCGTCGATGCGGACGAGGCGCAGGATGTCGCGGCCGAAGATCGCGCCCTCGACCTCGCGCGTCCCCGACGTGCGCGCGACCGCCACCTTCATCGAGTTGACGAACGCGCTCGACTTGCTGGCGCGCGCCTCGCGCACCTTGATGCCGCGCTCGCGCGCGATCGCCGGCGCGTTCACGTAGTTGACCGCCGCGTCGAGGAACGGGCTCAGGAGGCCGCGCAGGATCGCGTTCGTCACCGGCCGCGCGTCGAGATCCGCCACTTGGCCTGCGTACTCGACGCTCAGCTCGCTCACCGGATCGGGCGAGAGCTGCGCGACGAGGCTGCCGAGCTTCTCGCCGAGGCTGAGGTACGGCTGCAGGAGCGTCAGCATCTCGCGGCTCACCGACGGCATGTTGACGGCCGACTCGACCTCGCCGCGCAGCAGAAACTTCGTCACCTGCTCGGCGATCGCGACCGCGACGTTGACCTGCGCCTCGCTCGTCGACGCCCCGAGATGCGGCGTCGCAATCACTTGCGGCAAGCGTAGGAGTGGGTGATCTGCGGCCGGCGGCTCGTCGACGAAGACGTCGAGCGCGGCGCCCGCAACGTGCCCGGAGGTGATCGCGTCGGCGAGATCCTGCTCGGCGATGATGCCGCCGCGCGCGCAGTTCACGAGCCGGACACCCTTCTTCATCTTGGCGATCGCCGCGCGGTTGACGAGCCCGCGCGTCTCCGGCGTGAGCGGCGTGTGCACGGTGATGAAGTCGGCGCGCGAGTAGAGCTCATCGAGAGTGACGAGCTCGACCTTCATCCGCGCCGCCGCCTCGGCGGTGATGAACGGATCGAAGGCGATGACCTTCATGCGCAGACCTTGCGCGCGCTCGGCGACGATGGTGCCGATGTTGCCGAGGCCGATGACGCCGAGGGTCTTGTTGCACACCTCGCTGCCTTCGAACTTGGTGCGCTCCCATTTGCCGGCGTGAAGCGACGCGTCGGCCTGCGGGATCCAGCGCGCCAGCGCCAGCATGAGCGTGATCGTGTGCTCCGCGGTCGTCACGTTGTTACCCCCGGGCGTGTTCATGACGACGATGCCTTTTTTCGTCGCCGCGGCGACGTCGACGTTGTCGACGCCGATGCCGGCGCGGCCGATCACGCGCAGGCGCCCCGGCTCGCGCAGCGTCTCCGCGGTGACCTTCGTGCCGCTGCGGATCACCAGCGCGTCGTAGTTGCCGATCGTCGCCGCGAGCTCCGCGGGCGGCAGCCCGGGCTTGGAGTCGAACTCGATCTCCGGATTCCCGCTGAGGATCTCGACGCCCTGGGGCGCGAGCTTGTCCGTCGCCAGCACGCGGTACGTCATCTCGGTCACGCCGTAGCGACGGGCGGCATGCCGTCCATCAACACCGCCTCCGCGGCGCCCACGCCGGCGCCGAACGCGACCTGCTGGCCGAAGGCGGCGAGCGCCATCTCGAACGCCGCGATCGCGGTCACGACATCGAAGGCGTCGATGTACCCGAGGTGCGCGATGCGGACGATCTTACCCTTCAGCTGGTCCTGCCCGCCGGCGAACGTGACGCCGACCTTGTCACGCAAGTAGCCGACGATCTTTCCCGGCACCCCGTCCGGCAGGTAGATGCCGGTCGTCGCCGGGCTCGGGCACTCGGGCGCGACCAACCGCAAGCCGAGCGCTTGCGCCGCCGCGCGCGTCGCGCGTGCGAGGCGCGCGTGACGCGTGAAGACGTTCGCGAGCTCCTCGGCGAAGATGAGCTGCAACGCGGCGTGCGTGCCGCTCACGAGCGAGATCGCGGGCGTCCACGCGGTCGTGTGCTTTTGCTGGTTGTCGCGCTCGCGCTTCAGGTCGAAGTAGAAGCGCGGCGTCTTCGCCACGGCGGCCGCGTGCCACGCACGCTCCGAGAGCGCCAGAAAGGCGAGACCGGGCGGCAGCATCAGCGCCTTCTGCGACCCGGTGATGAGGACATCGATGCCGAGCGCGTCCATCGGCAGGTCGAGCACGCCGACGGCGGTGATGCCGTCGACGACGAGCAACGTCTCGCGCTCGCGCGTGAGCCGCGCGACCGCTTCGACCGGGTGGAGCGCCGTCGTCGAGGTCTCGCTCGCCTGCATCAGCACGAGCCGCGTCTCGGGGTGCTCGCGGAGCGCTCGCGCGACCGCGTCCGGCTCGACCGCGCGGCCCCACTCGACCTTCAGCTCGGTCACGGCGAGACCGTAAGCATTGGCGATTTTGGTCCAGCGCTCGCCGAACTTGCCGCCGTTGACGACGATCACGCGATCGCCGGGCGAGGTCGTGTTCGTGACCGCGGCCTCCATCGCGCCGGTGCCGGACGACGCGAGGATCAGAACGTCCTCGCGCGTCTGGAAGAGACGCTGCAGCCCCGCCTGCACCTCGGCGAAGACGGCTTCGAACTGCGGCGTACGGTGATGGATGATCGGCTGCGCCATCGCGAGGAGCACCTCGGGCGGCACAGGAGTCGGACCTGGGGCGAGCAAATACTTCTTCAACATGGGCGCTCTCTCAGCGGTCGGGCAAAAAAAAGCCTGAACCTCGTCATATCAGAGGCCCAGGCGGACGGCTCCTGAAGGTCGCACTCCCTCGTGGTGCTCCACGCGATCGCCAGTCGTGCGTACCAACGTCGTCTTCGAGAGCGGCGACCGTAACGAAGGCTCGGACGACTGTCAAGGCGACGGTGCGTGAGCGATCATTGGGCCGTGTCATACTGGAACGCGAGGCGCAGCCGTCGTAAGTGTCACGACCACGTTGTCAGGGGGAGCACGGACGATGAGATGCGTCTACACGATCGTGATCAGCGTCACGTTGGCGGCGAGCGCGCCGGCATGGTGCCAATCGGCAGCCGGAAGCGGGGCTGGCGCTCCAGCCAGCGCGGCCGTGGCGGCAGCGCCCGCGACGGCCGTCGTCGCCGCCGCACCCGCAGCCGCGGGACGCGAGGTCGTCGACACCGCCGGCTCGCAACGTCGTCTCGACGATCTCGAGCGCACGCCGCTTCTGCCGCAAATCTTCGTCCACCAGTGGCGCTACCAAGAGCCGCCCGTGCGCATGCCCGACAGCCGCAGCGCCGACCAAGAGGTCGCACAGATGACGCTGACCGAGGCGGTCCAGGCCGCGCTCGAGCACAATCCGGGCATCGCCGCGCAGCGCCTGACGCCGCTGCGCGCGGTCGAGGACGTGAATGCCGCGGAAGCGTCTTTCGATCCCGATTTCATCGTCGACGTCAACAAGGACCGGAAGGAGGCGCCGAACTCGTCGTCGCTGTCGGGCGTCCGGACCAACGTCACCGAGAACGTCAACTGGAACGTCACGTTGAAGAAGCTCTTGCGCACCGGCGCGAACTTTCAGCTCGACTTCACCAACAACCGACTCATCTCGAACGCCAAGTTCCAAGCGCTGGTGCCGCAGTACAAGCCGGAGCTCGTGTTCTCCCTCAATCAACCGCTGCTGCGGAATTTCGGCGCGAACTTCGCGTACCTCCTCGTCACCGTGACGGGGATCAACTCCGAGGAGGCGAAATACACGTATCGGGCGCAGCTCGCGAACTTCGTGAAGAGCGTCGCGGAGGCGTACTGGAACGTGGTGAACGCCCGTGAGGTGCTCGTCGTGCGACGCAAATCGCTGGCGCTCGCGCAGCAGACCTCGCACGAGAACGAGGAGCGCGTCCGCGTCGGCCTGCTCGCGCCGGTTGCGGTCACGGAAGCGCGCAGCCAGGAGGCGACGCGCGAGGCGGACGTGCTCGTCGCCGAGAACGCGGTCGAGATCGCGGAGCAGACGCTGCGCCAGACGGTGTATCTGAATCGCGGTGACACCTTCGTCCCCCGACGCATCGATCCGGTCGAGCCGCTGCGCACCGAGCCGACGCAGGTCGACCTCGCGCGCGTGCTCGAGGTCGCGCTCGAGCGCCGCCCCGAGATCATCGCGCAGAACCTCGACGTACGCGCGAAGAATCTCACCGCCCGCGTGCGTGAGAACCAGCTGCTTCCGCGCCTCGACGCAATCACGAGCTTCGGCTTGAACGGCCTCTCCGGCAATCAAGTGCCCGTGACGCTGAGCGACGGCACGGTGACGACGAGCCCGTTCGGCGGCTCCTACGGCAAGGCGCTCGATCGCCTCAGCACGACGAACTATTATTCGTACGGCGCCGGGGTCGAGATCGAGGTCCCGATCGGCAACGCCGCCGCCAAAGCGCAGTACTCACAGGCGCAGATCGACGTCGCATCCTCGGAGCTCAACCGCCGCCAGCTGCTCTCGAACGTCACGCTCGAGGTGCAGAAGGCGGTCAGCGACGTCACCACCAACGTGAAGCGCTTGCGCGCCACGCACCTCGCCACGGAGCTCGCCGAGCAGAACCTGCGCGACCAGACGCGTCGCCTCGAAGTCGGAATGGCGACGACCAAGGACATCCTCGATTTTCAAGATCAGCTGACCACGGCGCGCGGCAACGAGGTCCAGGCGGAAACCGACTACAACGTGTCACTCGCCGAGCTGGCACGCTCCGAGGGGACGCTGCTGGATCAGTACTCCGTCGTCGTCGAGGTGCCCGGCGAGCGCTTCGTCCCCTGGTGGGCGCATTTTTGATCCGCCTCGGCGTCAGCGGGCTGTGAACGCGACGTTGCAGATGGCCCAGGAAACGGGATCCATGATCCGCAGCTTGTATCCAAGAAACCAGGCGCCGAGCGTCGCGACCACTGAGAGCCCGAGCGGTCAGCACACCGCGACGCTGGCGCAATCCCACACCGACCAGACGTAGAAGACGCCGATGGTCGCCCACATCGCCGCATACCACGGTCGCAGCGGCGTTCGCTCCTCCCAGGTGGGTTTCGTGCTCACGTCGATGGGTTTTCAGCCTCGCTCATGCACCGGACCGGCATTCGTCCGCGGCGCGGCACGCGAGCTGCCGCTCGTACCATTGGCGTAGTCCACCGCGGATGCACTCGGCATCCAGAGACGGGCCATGGCACACGTCCTCGAACGAGAGCGGCGCGCTTGCATCCCCTCCGAAAATCCACTCACACGCCTCCTGGAAGAGCCGGCGACGGAACGGCGTGGCGGCGCCGCAGTTCTTCTGAAAGCACTCGATCGCATCGAGGAGCACCGTCGAGATCAACACCCGCTCGGGAGTCATCGCGTGTCGTGAGACGACCTGCGCCGGCATCAGCATGTCGGAGACCGTCCGATCTCCGGCCTTGTCGAGGGGATCCGTGATCTGGAGCATTGTCGTCGACCTCCGGTGCGCTCATGCAGCAGGGGTCGGAGCAGAGATTGTGTGCCCCAAAATCGCGGCCGTCATTGATGGATTCGGCACCAACGGAGGATGTTGCCTGCAGTCATGAGAACGGCGTAGTTGTGAAAATTCGCCCTGGCCTGCCGCCGGCCTACTCGGTTACCGGGACGCCTTCTTGCCGTGCTTGCTCTTGCTCGCCTCGGCGGGCTTCTTCTCGACCGCCACCGCGAGCGCTTCGGTGTAGACGAGCTGGATGAGGTCGCCGATCGCGAGGTGCTCGAGCTTCGTCGGGTCTTCGGCGACGACCGTGGCCGTCTTGCCGCGCGGTCCCTTCACCGTGACCGTTCCCTCGCGCTGGTTGATGCCGACCACCGTCGCGACGACCGTCGTACGGCGGATGTCGCTGGCGGCGGGCGTCTCGCCGGGCTTGGCGCGGCTCGTCTCGACGCTCGTCTCGAGCACCGGCTCCTTCTCGCCGGGCTTGTGTGCGGTAATCGCAATGGACTCGTAATACGTCGCGACGACGTCGTCACCGACGTGCACGTTCGCGAGGTTCTTGACCTCGGGACCCGCGTGAATCTCGAACACGTTGCCCTCGGGGCCACGCAGGGTCACCTGCCGGGTGGCGTAATCGATCGCCTGCACGCGCGCCGTCACCTGGACGGCATGTGCACGGTACACGGCGCGGTCGTCGTCTCCGTGGGCGACCGCGGCAACCGCGGGAGCTATGGGCTGTTCCTCCGCGGGCTTCTGGTGTGCGGCACATCCGGCCGCCAACGCCGCCAGTGCTCCGATCATCAGGACTTGTCGCATCATTCGGCTCCTCCCGTTGCGGGATCTCTTTGTTCGACGCCGATCGGACGAATGACACGACGTCGTGCCGATCGGCAATCGCGCGATTGCCATTTCACGCCAGCGTTTACCTCGGGATTCCATCGAGGATGCCGTTCAGCGTACTCGACACGTCAGGGCTCTCCGGGGCAGCTGGGCGACTCGGCTCAAGAGATCGTCCATCCGCAGTCCGGACAAGTACACGAATTCCAGCCTGTCTTCGTACGGCCGAAATGTCTGCCGGGCGATGTTGTCCCAATAGGCATCGAACTTCGCGTGTCCCGCAACCACGAAAACCCGACGGGTCCGTGGATGGAGCGATAGGGCGAGATCGAGTGTTCCCGCCAAATCCATTTTGATCGGGACGCCTATGACGTCGGCTGGCAGCGTACGCCCTGCCAGCTCCCGCTCGTCGACCGCCATGAACACGACTGGAACACCGGGGAATATCTCGTCGCGATATTCGAGTACGAACTCCAGCGAGGACGCGAGGCCAGTCACGACGAGGTCGATCGATTGGTCCGCATATTTGTGCTGCAGGAAGTCGGCCAGCAACCTCCGCTGATCGGTGTCGTGGAAGCGTGAGAGGTCGAGGTATTCGTGGCGGATCTGGATGGGCTCGGGGGAGCCGGCCGCGAACGTCGCCCGGAGACTCTCGTTGGCGAGCGTGCTTCCGGGACTTCCCTCGGCGTTCTCGGGATACAGCACGACGACGGTCTTGGCGTTCGCAGCAGCCGCCGCTCGGGGGAGGAACAAAAAGAGCGCGGTCACCAACGCGATCGCGCGTAGCAGCCTGACGTCGCGCAAGCGTTCGGATTGTAAACGATTCGGCGATTAGTGACAAAGTCCGGTGTGATTCCGCTCCGAGACGTCCCTCACGTTTCGCTGTCAGTTTTTCTTTCGTGCATTGGTAATTCTACCAGTAGTCGACCGCCCCCCGAGAGCTGTAGTAGACACGCGTTTGCCGTCACAGCCGCACGTATGAATCGGATTCCACTCATCAGGGTCGCGTCGATCGTGCCGATTCGGCACTTCCTTCTCCGCTCCGGCCTGAGCGTCGACGAGATTCTCAAGAGCGCGGCATTCTCGTCGACCGTGTTCGACGACCCCGAGCTGTTGTTGCCGTATCCCGTCGTGGCACGTTTCCTCGACCGCGTGGGGCGTCTTGGCGACGGTGAGACGCTCGGCGCGCGCGTGGGCCTCGAGACGCCGTTCGAAGCGCTCGGGCTCTTCGGCCGTCGGATCGTGACCGCCAGCACCGTCGGCCACGCGTTGACGACGGTGATCCAGACCGCTCAGGCCTACTACTCTGGTGAAACCTTCTGGCTGACGCACATCGGAAACGACGTACGGCTCTGCCACCTCTTCCCGACCCATCTCGACGACCGCCATCAACAGCTGGAGCAGTTTTCACTCTGCATCATGCTGCGGTTTCTGAAATCGATCGTCGCACCGGAATGGCGACCGCTCATCCATCTGAAAAAGGGTATGCCGCGCGCCGTCGCCGACCAGCCGATGCTCCGCTCCAGCGCGATCGTATTCGATCAGCGGGCCTGGGCGATCACGTTCCCGCAATCGCTG